>JADHED010001562.1_pt1 | contig 18842 bp, 18 predicted proteins | sample 8952041 | NCBI WGS metagenome assembly JADHED01 (sample SAMN16124423, study PRJNA663239) | bioreactor sludge metagenome | isolation source: sludge (control) | place: India:Bengaluru | collected 2018-09-08
CGATCCGCCCCTCGAAGTACGCCGCGTGCACGCGGAACTCGCGCGGCCCCCCGCCGGGGGCCGCCGGCCCCCGCGAATCGGGGCGATCGGCGAGTCCGGTCACGCGCGCCTCACCGGCAGAGTCTAACCGGTCGGGCGGGCCGGGACGCGCGGCGGGTCAGCCGCGGACGACCCGGTCCACGACCTCCCCGTCCGGCGCGACGAGGTCCACGGCCAGCGGCATCTGCCCCAGGGCGTGCGTCGAGCAGGACAGGCACGGGTCGAAGGCGCGAATCACCGCCTCGACGCGGTTGAGCGCGCCCTCCTCGATCTTGTCGCCCTTCACGAAGTGGCGCGCGACCTGCAGCACGCCGCGGTTCATCGCGAGGTTGTTGTGGCCCGTCGCGATGATCATGTTGGCGAAGACGATGCGCCCCTGCTCGTCGATGCGGTAGTGGTGGATCAGCGTCCCGCGCGGCGCCTCGGAGACGCCGATGCCCTCCTCCGCGTTGGGCGCGGCGAACGCGCGCACGTGGCGGCCGAGGATCTTCGGGTCGGCCAGCAGCTGCTCGATCATCTCGACCGCGTAGAGCGCCTCGATCAGCCGCGCGTAGTGGTAGTGGAACGAGGACAGCACCGCGCCGCGGTGCATCTCCTGGAACTCCGCCCACTCCTGGTCGGCGCGCGGCGTGCCGCAGCGGTCCACGATGTTGAGGCGCGCCAGCGGCCCGACGCGGTAGATGCCCGCGGGGTAGCCGTGCGGCTTGTAGTAGGGGAACTTGAGGAACGTCCAGGGCTCGACCGCCTCGCCCATGAACTCGGCGTAGCGCAGCGGGTCGATCCGGTCCTCGACGATGTCCCCCTTGCTGTCCACGATGCGCAGGTGGCCGTCGTAGTGCTCGAGCCACCCCTGGTGGTCCACGAGGCCCAGGAACAGCGTCGGCATGTTCGCGAAGCAGGAGATCTCCTCGCGGAACGCGCCCATCGCACCCTTCCACCAGGAGAGCCCGCCGGTGACGAGGTCGGCCGCCTCGGGGAGCACCCCGAGGATCCGCTCGCGCACCTCGGGCTGCAGCGGCGCGGACACGCCGCCCGGCACGACCCACGCCGGGTGGATCCGCTTGCCGGCGAGCCACTCGATCATCGACTGGCCCAGCTGGCGCAGCCGCACGCCCGCGCGGGCGAGCTCGGGGTGCGCCTCGATCACCCCGAGGATGTTGCGCTTCGCGGGGTCGGAGTCGAGGCCGAGCAGGAAGTCCGGCGACGAGAGGTGGAAGAACGACAGCGCGTGCGACTGCAGGATCTGCGCGAGGTTCAGCAGCCGCCGCAGCTTCGCGGCGGTCTCCGGGACGCGCACGGCCATCAGCGCGTCGCAGGCCTTGGCCGAGGCGACGAGGTGGCTGACCGGGCAGATGCCACAGATGCGGGCCGTGAGCGACGGCATCTCCTCGAACGGCCGGCCCTCGCCGAACTTCTCGAACCCGCGGACCTGCGTCACGTGGAAGCGCGCGTCCGCGACGCGGCCCGCGTCGTCGAGCTGCAGCGTGATCTTCGCGTGCCCCTCGATGCGCGTGACGGGATCGATGGTGACGGTGCGTCCCATGGGCGGCCCCTGTCAGCGGCCGAACCGCGTGTAGGCGGTCGGCTCCGGGATGCGTCCCTCGAGCAGTTCGGAGATGACGTGGTGGATCGCGTCGGCGGGCGGCGGGCAGCCCGGCACGAAGACGTCCACCGGGACGACCTCGTGGACGGGCCGGACGCGCTCGAGCAGCACCGGGAGGTCGTGGAGCGGCAGCCCCGTGCCCTGCAGCGTCGCGGTCTCGCGGTAGGCGCGCTCGAACACGGCGGCGACCCCGAACGGGTTGCGCATCGCCGGCACGTTCGAGGTGACCGCGCAGTCGCCGAGCGCGACCAGGACCTTCGTCCGGGCGCGCACCGTGGCGATCTTCTCGAGGTCCTCCTCGGTCGCGATCGCGCCCTCGACGAGCGTCACGTCCACGCCGAGCGGGAACTCCTTCGCGTCGACGAGCGGGCCGTAGACGAGCTCGATGCGCGTCGCGAGCTGCAGGATCCGGTCGTCCATGTCGAGCAGCGACATGTGGCAGCCGGAGCAGCCGTCGAGCCAGAGCGTCGCCACGCGCGCCTTCGGCGGGCCGGCCGGATTCACCGCCGCCGCCTTGCCCTTCCCCGCGCTCATCGCCGCACCTCGCGCATCATCCGGAGATAGGGCAGGAAGGTCTGCCGCTTGGTCATCTCGGCGACCGACTTGCCGTGCTCGAACAGCGCGCCCGTCGGGCAGACCTGGACGCACTTGCCGCAGCTGGTGCAGGTCTCGGACGCGCCCCAGTCCTGCGCGAGGTCGGTGATGACCTCGGTCTTGATCCCGCGGCCGGTCAGGTCCCAGGTGTGGGCGCCCTCGACCTCGTCGCAGACCCGCACGCAGCGCGTGCAGAGCACGCAGCGGTTGTGGTCCACCCCGAAGCGCGTGTGCGACGCGTCGACGCGCAGCGACGGGTAGCGGTACGGGAAGTGGACGTGCGTGATCCCGAACTCCTGCGCCAGGTTCTGCAGCTCGCAGTGCCCGTTGCTGACGCAGACCGCGCAGACGTGGTTCCGCTCGGCGAACAGCAGTTCGAGGATGCCGCGCCGGTAGCGCCGCAGCTGCTCGCTGTCGGTCGCGACCTCCATCCCCTCGCGGACCACCGTCACGCAGGCCGGCTGGAGCTTCGGGCTGCCCTTCACCTCGACGAGGCAGAGGCGGCAGGCGCCGTTCGGCAGCAGCCCTTCCATGTTGCACAGCGTCGGGATGCGGATGCCGTTCTCGCGGGCGACCTCGAGGATCGTCTGCTCGGAGCGGGCGCCGCAGTCCTGGCCGTCGATGCGGAGCGTCTTGATCGTCGGGGCGGTGCTCACGGGTGCACCTCCGCGCCGATCCGGTCGCGCAGCAGCGCCTCGTACTCGTGGCGGAAGAAGCGCAGCGTGCTGACCGTCGGGTTCGGCGCCGACTGCCCGAGCCCGCACAGGCTCGTCTGGCGCACCAGGTCCGCGATCTCCTCGAGCAGCGCGAGGTCGCGCGCGCTGCCCGCCCCGGCCTGGATCTTGAGCAGCAGGTCGTACATCTGCGCGGTGCCCGCGCGGCACGGGATGCACTTGCCGCAGGACTCCGAGGTGCAGAACTCCATGAAGTACTTGGCGACGTCGACCATCGACGAGGTCTCGTCCATCACGATCATGCCGCCCGAGCCCATCATCGAGCCGACGCGCGCCAGCGAGTCGTAGTCCACCGGCATGTCGAGGAACTCCTCGGGGATGCAGCCGCCCGAGGGGCCGCCGGTCTGGACGGCCTTGAACGTCCGCCCGCCGGGGATGCCGCCGCCGATCTCGAAGATGATCTCGCGCAGCGAGGTGCCCATCGGCACCTCGATCAGCCCGGTGTTCTCGATCTGGCCCGCGAGCGCGAAGACCTTCGTCCCCTTGCTCTTCTCGGTGCCGATCGAGGCGAACCACTCGCCGCCGCGGCCGAGGATCGCCGGCACGTTGGCGAACGTCTCGACGTTGTTGATCAGCGTGGGCATGCCGAACAGGCCGCGCTCCGCCGGGTAGGGCGGGCGGGGCCGCGGCGCGCCGCGCTTCCCCTCGATGGAGTTGAGGAGCGCCGTCTCCTCGCCGCAGACGAACGCGCCGGCGCCGAGCCGGACCGCGACGTGGAAGCTGAACGGCGTCCCGCAGACGCTGTTCCCCAGCAGGCCCGCGCGCTCCGCCTGGCGGATCGCGAGGTTGAGCCGCTTGATCGCGAGCGGGTACTCGGCGCGCACGTAGACGTAGCCCTGGGTCGCCCCGATCGCGTAGCCCGCGAGCGCCATGCCCTCGAGGACGCGGTGCGGGTCGGACTCGAGCACCGAGCGGTCCATGAACGCGCCCGGGTCCCCCTCGTCGCCGTTGCAGACGACGTACTTGCGCGCGCCGCTGGCCTTCGCGACGGTCGTCCACTTCAGGCCCGTCGGGTAGCCCCCGCCCCCGCGGCCCCGCAGGCCGCTGCGGACGAGGTGGGTGACGACCCCCTGCGGCGTCATCGTCGCCAGGACGTCGGACAGCGCGCCGTAGCCGCCGGCCGCGATGTACTCCTCGAGCCGCTCGGGGTCGATCCGCCCGCAGTTCTCGAGCACGATCTTCTTCTGGCGCGTGAAGAACGGGATGTCCGTGTCCAGCCGCAGCCGCTCTACGGGCCGGGCCCCGAGCGAAGCGACGATCTCCGGCGCGTCCGCGGGCTTCACGTTCTGGTACATCGCGCCGTCCGGCCCCGTCTGCACGAGCGGGCCGGCCTTGCACAGGCCCATGCAGCCGACGCCGCGGACCTTGCAGCACACCTTCTTGCCCTGCGCGTCGACCTCGCGCTGCAGGGCGTCCTTGACCTGCTGCGCGCCGGAGGACAGGCAGGCGGCCGCGACGCACACGTCCACGGTCTCCGTGTACGCCTTCTGCGCCTCGAGTTCCTTCTCCGCGATCTGCTGGAGATCTTCGATCATGACGACACCCACGCGGCCACGCGCTCCTTCATCTGCGCGGGGCTGACGTTGCCGACGACCTCGCCGTCGAACACGGCCACGGGCGCGAGCCCGCACGCTCCGAGGCAGCGCGCGGCGAGCAGCGACACCTTGCCGTCCGGCGTGGTCTCGCCCGGCCTGACCTGGGCCACCTCGTCGATCGCCTGCAGCAGGCCCGGCACGCCCTTGATGTAGCAGGCGGTGCCGGTGCACACGGTGCAGGTGTGCTCGCCCGGCGGCTTGAGGTTGAAGAAGTGGTAGAAGGTCGCGACGCCGTACGCCTGCGAGAGCGGGACCCGGAGCGAGCGCGCGGCGTAGACCAGCGCCTTCTCGTCCACGAATCCGAAGGTCTCCTGGACGGTGTGCAGCGTCTCGATCAGCGCGTGCGGCTCGTACCCGTTGCGCCGCATCGTCGCGTCGATCATCCGGTAGCGCTTGTCGTCCGGTGGCGCCTGCGGCTTCTCGATGCCGACGGCCATGGGGCCCCCTGGGGCGGCTGAACAGGATTCGGCCTGACCTCGAGTCAGGCGGCCGCCCTGACTTAAGGATCAGTCACCCGCTCCGCCGCCGCAAGGTCCGCCCGTGTCGGAAAAGCCGACCGGGCAAACAGAAGGCGGAATTGGCCGAATGAAATTCGGTAGCTCGACGCGGTCGCCGATCGCCCGGGGCCCGGGCGACCGGCTCGCGTCGGCTCAGACCGGCAGGTTGAGGCGGGCCCGGGCCTTCTCCGCGTCGGCCTCCTGCTCGAACTTGAGCAGCATCATCACGCGGTTCCCGAGCGCGCCGACCGACAGGCTGGCGATCGGGATGCCCGCCTGCGTCAGCGCGCGCGTCACCAGGTAGCCGAGACCGGGCTGGTCCGGACCCTCGAGGCGCAGCGCGTGGACGGAGTCGTCCCGGCGGAAGCCGACGGCCTCGGCCGCGCGGAGCTGGGCCTCCCCCGCGATGGGCGTGAGGGTGACCACGACCTTCCCGGCGTTCACCGGGTCGCGGTAGGAGTGCATGAACTCGAGGTTGGCGCCGGCCTTGGAGAGCACTTCGAGCGAGCGGGCGAGCCCGGCGTCGCGGCCGTCGACGGTCGCCTTGTAGATATCGACTTTTTTGACGTTGAGGATCATCCACGGACCTCCGCCGGGAGCATAACGCCGGAACGCCGCGTCCGGCGCGGGGTTCCACCGACGGCGTGTACTGATTCAGGAATGAGTCTCGTTAAGTATCAATACAAAAGGCTTCGGATGACCTTGAATTCACGGCACCGAACGGATTTATAGTTGTGGTTCCGGCATCCGTCATCTGAAAGCACGCAGGAAGGAGGATTCCATGACGCGTGCACGTCGATCGACCGGGTCGCCGTCCTTCGCCGCGGGGCTGCTCGTCCTCGCCTCGCTCGCGGCCCTGCTGTCCACCCCGGCCGACGCCTCCCGCGCGTGGACCGAAACGCGCACGTCCCACTTCCGCGTCGTCTCGACCGACGCGTCCGCCGCGCAGCGGCTGGCGCAGGACCTCGAGACGTTCCGCGCGGTGCTCGAGCGCCGCGGTCACAGCGTGCACCTCGACCTCGACGCGCCCGTCCTCGTCGTGCTGGCCGACGGACGGGACTTCGCCGACGCCGCGGCGGCGCTGTCGGCGAGGAGCTCTTCGGCCTCGGGCTTCGCGCTCGCGGCGGACCGCGGCTCGGCGCTGCTCGTGGACCGCGGCGACGCCGCCGACGAGCCGCGCGCCGTCGCCTACCGCGGCTACGTGCAGCTGGTGCTCGACAGGTCCGCCGTCACCCCGCCCTGGTTCCGCGAGGGGCTGGCGGAGTACTACCGCACCTTCGTCGTCGACGACGGCCGCGTGCTGATCGGGCGCGCGGAACCGCGCCACCTCGCGAACCTGCGCTACGTCGCGCCGCTGCCGTTCGAGGCGTTCTTCGCGGCGGGCCGCGACGAGATCGACGCCCTGCCGCCCGAGGACCGCGCGATGTTCGCGTCGCAGGCGTGGGTCCTCGTGCACTCGCGCTTCTCCGCCGGGTACGACGGCAAGCGGCAGCTCGCGCGGCTGATGGGCCGGCTCGAGGCGGGCGTCGCGCCGGACGCGGCGGTCGCCGACGCGTTCGGGACCGACCTCGAGGGGCTCGCGCGCCAGCTGCGCCAGTACGTGAAGCAGCGCCGCCACACCTACACCGCCGTCGTCTACGACGACCTCGCGGCCCCGCCGCCGGGTGTCACGACCGCGGCGAGCCGGGACGAGATCCTCGGCGAGCTGACCCTGCTGCGCGCCGAGGCGCGCGAGCTGATCTCGATCGCGGCGGGCCCCGCGCTGCCGAGCGCGGCGGAGTACCCGCTGATGCAGGACTCTGCGCCGTGACGGTCCGGGACTGATGCCGGCCGGGCCTCACGGCAACGGGCGCGCGACCGGGCGCGCCCGTTCTTTTTGTGGACCACCGGGAAGAAGGGCGGCCATCGCCCTGCGGGCGAGGCCGCGGCCCTACAGAAGCCCGCGGCCCGACGCGGCGGTCATTTGGTGATCGAGCGGTCGATCAGGACGTCGTCGGCGACCTCGCGCACGCCCGGCACCCGCAGCGCGGCCTCGACGACCTGCTTCTTGTCGTCCTTGCTCGGGATCCGGCCGGCGAGGCGCACGTCCCCGGCCTGCGCCTCGACGGCGAGGCGGAACGCGCGCGGTCCCAGCGCGCGGAGCAGCCGGGACTTGACGCGCGCCTCGAGCAGCGCGTCCGCGGCGTCCCCTGCCGTCGGCGGCGCCACGTCGTCCTCGGCCGGCCCGACGTCGATCGCGTCGTCGACGGCCTTGACGCCGGCGACCTCGCGCGCGGCCCAGACCGCCCGGCTGCGGAGCTCGCTGTCGGACACCCGCCCGCCCAGGCGGAGGAGGCCGCCCGTCGCCGAGACCTCCACGTCGAGCGACTGCTCGCCCAGCTGCTCGAGGAGCGCGGCCCGCACCTCGTAGGCGAGCAGGGCGTCGTGCAGCACCGGGTCGACGACCCGGGAGGCGTCCGTCGCCCGCAGGGCGCGCGGCGTCGCGCCGAGCGCCGGGGCGACGCCGGCGGCGCCGGCGGCCGCGGTGAGGGAGGCCGCCAGGATCACGATCGCGGAAGCAGCAGGGCGTCGAGGCATCGGCTCTCCCGCGCGCCGGACCCCGGCCCGGCGCGCACGCCCATCGGCGTAGCGAAATCCTTGCCGCCCTGCGCCGCGAACGCAAGTCGCTCCCGTGGAGCCACTTGGCGACACGGCTCCCCGGCCGCCGTCGGCGGACCGTCACCTGGGATGACACTTCCGAAACGAAATCGAAACCCGTCCGGGGCGCCCGTCAGGGGCAGGTGACGCTCGAGAGCTGCCGCGGCTGCCCCGCCGAGCCCGTCCCGGGGCTGGTCCGCTCGACGGCGTTCCGGGCCGTCACGAGGTACGCGTAGACGTTGCCCGCCGCCGGCGCGACCGGGTCCCCACCGGTCCACGACGTGCCGGTGGTCTTGAAGATGCAGTCGAAGATCCCGTTGCCGCGGCTCGACGACCGGTACACCTGGTACTCGACGACCTGGTGCCCGGACGTGGCCTTGAGGTCCTCCCAGGTCCACGCGGTCGGGCCCAGCAGGAACGGCGCGGCCCCGGCGCCCGAGGCCTCCATGTTGCGCAGCACCGGGAGGATCTTGTACAGCTCGCCGCCGCCGTCGACGATGTAGACCTCGCCGCGGCCGTCCTCGCCGAACGAGTTGATCGAGCCGATCGACAGGCCGCCCCCGGGGGCGAGTTCGGTGGTGCGGGTCGTCAGCTGGGTCACGCTGCCGCCGACGATCTTCAGCGACTGGATCCAGGCGTTGCAGTAGTCGGCGAAGAAGTACGTGCCGGCGAGGCTCGGCATCCGGCAGCCGCGGTACACGTAGCCGCCCGTGATCGAGCACCCGCCGGGGCTGCCGCTGTGGGTGTACTCGTAGACGGGCGGGGTGTGCTGCGCGGGCGGCACCACGGTGCAGTCCGGCGGCGTGCCGCACGACGGGTTCGGGCAGTGGTTGCCCTCGTAGACCACCCAGCCGTAGTTCTCGTTGCCCGCGCTGTTGCCCGGCCGCCAGTTCAGCTCTTCCCAGACGTCCTGACCGACGTCCCCGACGTACAGGTCGGAGTTCGCGCGGTCGAACGACCAGCGCCAGGGGTTCCGGACGCCGCGGGCCCAGATCTCGTCGTTGCCGGCCACGCCCACGTACGGGTTCCCCGCCGGGCTCGTGTACGGGAGCGCGTTGACGTTGATGCGCAGGATCTTGCCCAGGTTGGACGTGAGGCTCTGCGCGTTGCCGTTGCCGGCCCCCGGGTCGCAGCGGTCCCCGCCGTCGCCGGTGCCGATGTACAGGTACCCGTCGTCCGGCGCGAACGCCATCATGCCGCCGTTGTGGTTGGTGTGCGTCGGGTGCGCGATCGTCAGCACCGGCGCGCGGCTCGCCGCGTCCGCGAGGTCCGGGTTGGCGGCGCTGCGCGTGTAGCGGGCCACGTTGATCGTGCCGCTGTTGTCGGTGTAGTAGACGAAGAACCAGCCGTTCGTCGCGTACTGCGGGTGGAACGCGAGGCCGAGCAGGCCCTGCTCGCCGCCCCCGCCGTCGGCCGGCGAGCGCACGAGCGTGTTGATGTCGAGGAAGTTGCCCGCCTGCAGGACGTGGTTCTTGACGATCTTGATCCGCCCGTCCTGCTCGACCACGAAGACGCGCGCGGTGTCGGCGGGGGGCGCGGTCGCGAAGATCGGCCGGGAGAGGCCGCTCGCGATGCGCGCCGTCGTGAGCGCGGAGCTCGGCGCCGGCGAGATCCCGCTGCAGAGGTCCTGCGCGGGGGCGGAGACGACGGCTCCGGCGAGGACCAGGGCCGACGCGAACGGACGGAACGGCAGTTTGTGCATGCAACCCCTCTCGAGACCTCGCCCCCCGGACGGAACGCGGCGGGGGAATGTACACCGCGCGGGGCGGCCCGGAAAACTGAGCGGGCGATTTCAGTAAGATTCCCCTCCGCGGCGGGCGCCACCGGTTGCCGCCGGACGTGAAGCCACGGTAGACGCGGTCGCGGCGCCGATCCAGCCGGCGCCGCGATCCTTACGACGGGATTACTCGACGCGCCGGTTCAGTCCGCCAGCGCCTGAACGAGGTCGGCGCGCAGGTCGTCGACGTTCTCGCAGCCCACGGCCAGGCGGACCAGCCCGTCCGTGATGCCCGCCGCGACGCGGTCGGCCTCCGGCAGCCCGGCGTGGGTCATCGAGGCCGGGTGCTCGATCAGGGTCTCGACGCCGCCGAGGGAGACCGCGAGCACCATCAGCTTCAGGCGCTTCATCAGCCGCACGCCGGCGGCGAAGCCCCCCTTCAGTTCGAACGCGATCATCGAGCCCGGCCCGTCCATCTGGGCCTGCGCGAGGTCCCGCTGGGGGAAGCTCGGCAGCCCCGGGTACCAGACGCGCGCGACGGCGGGGTGCGTCTCGAGGAACGCGGCCAGCGCGCCGGCGTTCTCCTGCGCCGTGCGCACGCGCATCCCGATCGTCTTCAGGCCGCGCAGCACGAGCCAGGACTGGTGCGGGTCCATCGTGCAGCCGTAGTACGTCCGCACGCGCCGCAGGCGCTTCAGCAGGGCCGGATCGCGCGCGACGAGCACGCCCCCGACCACGTCGGAGTGGCCGTTGATGTACTTCGTCGTGCTGTGGAGCACGATGTCGCAGCCGCGCTCGAGCGGGCGCTGCAGGATCGGCGACGCGAACGTGTTGTCCACCGCCGTGAGCAGGCCGCGGGCCTGGGCGATGCGGACCGCCCCCGAGAGGTCGGCCAACTTGAGCGTGGGGTTCGCCGGCGTCTCGAGGTACAGCAGCTTCGTCTCGGGCCGCAGGGCGGCCTCGACGTTGCCGAGCCGGGACGTGTCCACGAACGTCGACGTGACGCCGAAGCGGGACAACTCCTCCTCGAGCACCAGCCGCGTCGGCCCGTAGACCGTGTCGGTGCCGACCACGTGGTCGCCGGCCTTCAGCACGGCGAGGAAGACCGTCGTGACGGCGGCCATGCCGGTCGCGACCGCCAGGGCGCCGCAGCCCCCTTCCAGCTCCGCGACGCAGGTCTCGAGCCGGGCGACCGTCGGGTTGCCGATCCGGGTGTAGATGTAGCCCGGATCCTTGCCCGCGAAGCGGTCGGCCCCCTGCTCGGGGGAGTCGAAGGCGAACGTCGAGGTCTGGTAGATCGGCGGGGCGACCGCCCCGAACGCCGCGTCCGGCTCCTGCCCGGCGTGGATCGCCCGGGAGTCGAGCCCGAGCGGCGTGCCGCCGGGGCCCTTCGCGTCGGCCATGGGAGACTCCTTGGTCCTCTGAATGGGGGGGACGAATTCTCGGCCCCATTTATAATCCGTTTCGTTAGGCCTTTCGCGCCGGCCCCCTCCCCCACCTCGGTCGCGGCGCGGATTCCCCGCACCTGGAGTCCCAGCATGCCGGACCTTACGCGGATTCTCGTGCTCGGCGCGGCCGGGCAGATCGGTTCCGAACTGACCGGCGCCCTCCGGTCCCGTTACGGCGCCGACAACGTCATCGCCTCCGACCGCCTCCCCGCCCCCCCGCCCGCCCTCGGCGGCCCCGACGTGGGCCCCTACGTGCGACTGGACGTCCTGGACCGCGCGGCGCTGGACGCCGCCGTCCGCGAGTTCCGGGTGGACGGGATCGTCAACCTCGCGGCGATCCTCTCGGCGAACGGCGAGCGGCATCCGCAGGTCTGCTGGGACGTCAACGTGAACGGGCTGATCCACGTGCTCGAGACGGCGCGCGAGCGCGGCGTGCGCCGCGTGCTCTGCCCCTCCAGCATCGCGGCCTTCGGACCGGAGACGCCGCGCGAGAACACGCCGCAGGACACGGTCCTGCGCCCGCGCACGATGTACGGCGTCACCAAGGTCGCGGGCGAGCTCGTCGCGGACTACTACGTCCAGCGCTTCGGCGTGGACGTCCGCGGCCTGCGCTATCCCGGCATCATCTCGTCCGAGGCGCTGCCCGGCGGCGGCACGACCGACTACGCGGTCGAGATCTTCTACAAGGCGGTCGAGGCCGGGCGCTACGAGTGCTTCCTGCGCCCCGACACGCGGCTCCCGATGATGTACATGCCGGACTGCCTGCGGGCGACGATCGAGCTGTTCGAGGCGCCGCTCGAACGGCTGAAGCGGCACTCGGACTACAACGTCGCGGCGATCAGCTTCACCGCGGCGGAGCTGGCCGCCGAGATCGCGCGCCACGTGCCGGGGTTCAGCGTCACCTACGAGCCCGACTTCCGGCAGGAGATCGCGGACAGCTGGCCGACCAGCATCGACGACGGCGCGGCGCGCGCCGACTGGGGCTGGGCGCCGCGCTACGACCTGGCCGCGATGGTGCCGGACATGCTCGGCCGCCTGCGCGCGCGCCACGCGGCCGGCCGGCTGTACCCGGCGACGTAGCCGCCCCCGCTATCCCCGTGGGGGTGGGGCTACGCCCCACCCGGGCTACGCGGGCGCGCGGGCGCCCTCGGTGCGGCGGCCGAGGAACAGGCCCGAGGTCAGCCACGCCGCGCCGAGCGGCACGAACACGACCGCCAGCGTCACCGGCCCGCCGCCCGCGAGCGCGAGCAGGCGGTCGCCCCACGCGCCGAGCGCGTCGGCGCCGCGGAACACGAAGGTGTCGAGGAAGCTCTTGGCCGTGTACTTCTCCTCGCGGCCGAGCGTGGTGAATACCGTCTCCCGCGCCGGCCGCACGAGCGCGTACTCCGCCACCCGGCGCGCGACCTGCACGACCGCCAGCGCCGCCAGGCCCGGCGCCGCGGCGATCGCACCGAACCCGCCGAGCGTCAGCGCGGGCATCACCGCGAGCGACGCGCCCACCCCCGCCGCGGTCATGATCCGCCCGCCCGCGAACACCTGGATCGCCAGCGACAGCACGTTGACCCAGAGGTCCACGTCGGCGAAGTACGTGGCGCGCGCGGCCGCGTCCGGCAGCACCTCGCGCACGATCCGCGCCTGCTCGAAGTAGAGGAACGTCGAGCTGATCCCGTAGCAGGCGACGAAGAAGCCGAAGGCCGCGAGCACGGGCGAGGTCAGCGACAGCCGCAGCCCGGCCAGCGCGCCGCGCAGGAACGGCTGCGGCGGCGGCGCGTCGCGCTCGTCGCCCCGCTCGGCCTCGCGGGCGCGCGCGCGGCGGCCGAGCCGCACGACGGCGACGACCGCGACCTCGAGCAGCACGGCCGCGACGAGCAGCAGCGTGAACGGGCCGATCCGGCCGGCGAGCCGGCCCGCGGCGAAGGACCCGCAGACGGCGCCCAGCGTGCCGCCGGCCGCGATCAGCGCGAACAGGCGCTTCCCCTGCTCCTTGCGCCAGACGTCGGCCATGAAGCCCCAGAAGACCGACGTCGCGAACACGTTGAACACGGAGAGCCAGATGAAGAAGCCGCGCCCCGCGGCGACCTGCGCGTCGTGGGTGAGGCGCGTCAGCGCGAGCCAGAAGAGCAGGTACGACCCGGCCAGCACGTGGTACACGACCGGCACGAAGACCCGCCGCGGGAAGCGCGCCACGAGCGCGCCGAAGACGGGGTTGGCCACGAGGGTCCCCGTCAGCGTCCCCATGTACAGCCACGTCAGGGCGTCGGTCCCGCCCGAGACGCCGAGGGCGTCGCGGACGGGACGGACGAGGTAGTAGCTCGACAGCAGGCAGAAGAAGTAGGCGCAGGAGAGCGCGACCGGCGCGGCCTCGCCGGGCTCGAGCCGGAGCCAGCGCCGCGCCGGCGGCGCGCCGGAGCCGTCCCGCGGCGCGCCCGCGCCGGAGCCCGTGCCCGGCGGCGCCGCGCCGGAGCCGCGGCCGGGCGTCATCGCGCGGGATCGGCCTTCGGCGCCGCGGCGCCGGGCGCGGGCGGCGCGTCTTTCTTCCGCGCGTGCCACGCGGCCAGGACTTCCTTCTCGCGCTCCGCGGCGAGGCCGGCGCGCATCTTCGCGCGCCGCTCCTCGGGGAGCGTCCGCCACCAGGCCAGCGTGTCGCGGCAGGTGTCCACGACGGGGCGGAAGCCGAGCCCCTTCGCGTACGCCTTCGAGCAGTCCACCTTCGAGAACCCGGCCATGTCGGGCGTGGGCGGGACCCAGACCGGCATGTCCTGCCACGGCGACACCTTCTGCTCCTCGAGGAAGGCGGCGTCGGCCCACGTGAACCGCGCGTCGCTGCCCGCGGCCTTCCGGCACGCATCGAGCAGGCCGCCGATCGTCAGCCCCTCCTTCGGCCCCGTGGCGTTGAACACGCCCGGCGCGAGCGCGTCCGCCATCGCGGCGATCCACGCGCCGAGGTCGCGCGCGTCGATGATCCGCACCGGGTCGTCCGGGGAACCGGGCGCGAGCACCTCGCCGCCGCGCGCGACCCGGACGGGCCAGTAGGTGAAGCGGTCGGTGGGGTCGTGCGGCCCGACGATCAGGCCGGGGCGCACGACGAGGGCGCGGCCGGGCAGCGCCTTCTGCGCCTCCTGCTCGCACAGCGCCTTCAGCGCGCCGTAGTGCTCGCCGACGTCCTTGCGCTCCATCTTGTACGGGTCGAGCCCGTCGGGGAGCTTCATCAGCGGGGCCGTCTCGTCCATGCCCGGCTTGCTGTTGTCCGCGTAGACCGACAGCGACGAGACGAACACGTACAGCTTCGCGCCCTTCAGCAGCTGCGCCGAGTCGCGCACGTCGGCGGGGAGGTAGCCCGAGGTGTCCACCACGGCGTCGAACGACCGCCCCTCGAGCGCCTTCAGGTTGCCGTGGCGGTCCCCCTGCAGCTTCTCGAGCTCCGGGAAGAGGTCGGCGCGCGTCTTGCCGCGGTTGAAGAGGGTCACCTTGAACCCGCGGCGCAGCGCCTCCTCGACGATCTCCGGCCCGAGGAACCCCGTGCCGCCGAGCATCAGGAGCGTGCGCGGGCCCTTGCCCGCCTGCGCCAGCGCGCCGCTTCCGGCGACACCGGCGTACGCGCCCGCCACGGCTGACAGCTTGAGAAAGCGCCTGCGCGTCGTCGTCTCGATCATCCGGCCACCTCCGTTGGCCTTTTTACGACGGAACGCCCGCCCCGCGCGCGCTTCCGCGGGGCCGCGCGCGCCGGACGGCGCGCCTCGCGCGCCGAGTGGTCAACGCGCCGCGTCCCCGGCGTGGCGATGGGTTCGTGGGCCAGGGAGATCGTGGTGTAGGGGCGGGCCTCGCGCGCGCAGCGCGCGATGGTCCGCCCGGGCCCCCGGAGCCGGCCCAGGCGGCCCAGGCGGCTCAGGAACAGAGGCGGAGGACTTCCGGCGCGATCCGCTCGAGGGCGACGACCTTGTCCACCCCGCCGGCCTTGATCGCCTCCTTCGGCATGCCGAACACGACGGACGTCGCCTCGTCCTGGGCGATCGTGGCCGCGCCCGCCTGCTTCATCTCGAGCATGCCCTTCGCGCCGTCGTCCCCCATGCCGGTCATGATCACGCCCACGACGTTGCGCCCGGCGTAGCGGCTGGCCGACCGGAACAGCACGTCCACCGAGGGGCGGTGCCGCGACACGAGCGGGCCGTCCTTGATCTCGACGTAGTAGCGGGCGCCGCTCCGCTTCAGCAGCAGGTGGTGGTTCCCGGGCGCGATCAGCGCGCGGCCGGGCAGGACCGTGTCGTCGTTCGCCGCCTCCTTGACCGTGATCTTGCACAGCCCGTCGAGGCGCCGGGCGAAGGCGGCGGTGAAGTTCTCGGGCATGTGCTGGACGACGACGATCCCCGGCGCGTCGCGCGGCAGCGCCTCGAGGAACACGCGCAGCGCCTCCGTCCCGCCGGTCGAGGCCCCGACGACGCAGACCTTCTCGGTGGTGCGGATCATCGCGGCCGACCCGCTCCCCTTGTCGAGGATCACGTCGGCGTCGAGCTTCGGCTGGATCACCCGCTCCTTCGGGATCAACCGGACGCGCGCCTGCGACGCCGCCTTCACCGCGTCGCAGAGGCGCACGCGGGATTCCTCGAGGAACTGCTTCGTGCCGAGCCGCGGCTTGCAGAGGATGTCCACCGCGCCGTACTCGAGCGCGCGCAGCGCGGTGTCGGACCCCGCCTCGCCCAGGCTCGTGCACATGACGACGGGGATCGGCCGCTGGCTCATCACCCGGTGCAGGAACGTCAGGCCGTCCATGCGCGGCATCTCGACGTCGAGGGTGATCACGTCCGGGACCTCCTCGCGGATCCGCTCGGCCGCGATCAGCGGGTCGGACGCCGTCGCCAGGACCTCGATCTCCGGGTCGGAGGACAGCACCTCCGCCATCGTCTGCCGCACGACCGCGGAGTCGTCCACCACGAGCACCCGGATCCGCCGGCCCAGCGTGATCCCCTTGCCGTGCTCACCCTTCGACGCGGTCGGCATCGTCCCCGCTCCTCTTCCGCAGGCGGCGCAGGTACACGTGGCCGGTCCCCGCGTCGAAGTACAGCGTGCGCGCGACGGAGCCGCCGACGTCCGCGGCGGTCACCCGGAGGCCGGCGTCCGCGAGCAGGCGGCGCGCCGCCTCGATGTTGAGCCGGCCGACGGTGCCGCCGCCCGCGGCCGCGGCCGGCGTGTCGAGCACGTCCCCGCCGCCGAAGACCTTGGCCTGGATCTCGCGCCGCTCGACGCCGAGCACGTCGTAGCGCGCGAGCAGGTGCGGCAGGGCGTCCTCGAGGTAGCGGAAGCTGCGCCCCTCGTCCGGGCGCTCGTTGCGGGGCAGCAGCGCGTGGAGGATCGCCGCCAGCCGGCGCCGCGGGTGGTAGAGCGTGATCGCGACGCAGGACCCCAGCACGGTGTGGACGAGGCGCGGGCCGGTTCCGATGAACACCTCGCCCGGCTGGAGGTGCTCGACCGGCGATCCGGGCAGCGCGTTCCTCACCGCGCCGGCTTCCGGTACACGGTCGGGGCGACCGGCTGCAGCGGCACGTCGAGTCCGAACAGCGTCTCGGAGTGCCCCATGAACACGTATCCGCCCGGCGCGAGGTGGCGGCAGATCCGGCTCAGCATCCGCTCCTGCGTGGGCTTGTCGAAGTAGATGATCACGTTGCGGCAGAAGACCACGTCCACCGCCGCGTCCAGCCCGTAGTCGGCGTCCATGAAGTTCAGCCGGCGGAACTCGACCCGGCCGCGCAGCTGCGGGACGACCCGCACCTGCCGCCGCGCGCGGTCCTTGCTCCGCAGGAGGTAGCGCGAGCGCAGGGCGGCGGGCACCGGCAGGACCCGCTCCTCGTCGTAGATCGCGTTCTTCGCGACCTGCAGCACGCGCGTCGAGATGTCGGTCGCGAGGATGCCGAACCGGAAGTTCGGCGTCCGCGCCGCCACCTCGGCGAGCACCATGGCGAGGCTGTAGGGCTCCTCGCCCGTGGAGCAGCCGGCGCTCCACACGCGCAGCTCGCGCCGGATCCCGGCGCCCGCCGTCTCGACCAGCTGCGGCACGGCCGTGCGGACGAGGTAGTCGAGGTGGGCGGACTCGCGGAAGAAGTCGGTCTTGTTCGTCGTGACGAGGTCGATCATCGGCACGAGCTCGCGCGCGCGCCCCTCGTCGCTGAAGAGGTAGGTGCAGTAGTCGGCGAAGCTGTCGAGGCCCAGCGCGCGCAGGCGCTTCTGCAGGCGGGCCTCGAGCAGGCTCGTCTTGCCGGCGCCGATCTTGATCCCGCACTGCTCGTGGATGAACGACGCCAGCCGCGCGAACTCCGCCTTGCGCAGCGGGATCGGCGAGCCAGCCGCCGCCCTGGTCCCGGCGGCCGCTCCCGTCCCGGCGGCCGCGCCCTCGCCGTCGCGCTCCGCCACGGGCGCGCTCACGCGACCTCCCGCCGCCGGTAGACCCGCGCGTCGCAGGCCACGGACTCGAACAGGGCCGCCGCGGCGTGCGGGACGTCCTGCGTCGGCTCGAGCGCCAGCAGGCCGCCCGGGGCGAGCGCCGCGTGGAACATCCGGAACACCTCCACCCGCTCCGCCGGCTGGAGGTGCAGCAGGACGTTCTTGCAGACGATCGCGGAGTACCCCTCGCCGGGCGCCCGCAGGCTCAGCAGGTCGTGCCGCTGGAACGCGACGCACCCGCGCACCGGCTCCTTGACCCGGCAGCGGCCCTCGCCCGCGCGCTCGAACCAGCGCTGGAACAGGTCGCGCGGGATCCGCGCCAGGTCCCCCTCGGGATAGGCGGCGCCCTCGACGACCGGGCCGAACTGCCCGGTCGGGTCGAGGTCCGTCGCGTCGATCCGCAGGTTGCGGAAGGCGAAGCCGTTCATCCGCTCGGCGAGCACGATCGCCAGCGTGTACGGCTCCTGCCCCAGCGCGCAGCCGGCGTCCCAGATGCGGACGCGGCTCCGGCCCGCCACCTGCGGCAGCAGCCGGTCGCAGAGGACCTCGAGCGTCTGCAGGTCGCGGAAGAAGAACGTGAAGGCCATCTCGGTCGCCGCCCCCTCGGCGTGAATATTGGGCGTGGGGGCGGGGCTGCGCCCCGCCCGCGTGGTCGTCGGGGCGGGGCCGCGCCCCGCCCCGTGTCCCGCCGCGCTTCTACGCGAGCGCCGGCTCGCCGGGCCCCGCCTGCACGGCCGCCAGCTCGTCCCCGGTGAAGATCTTGTCGATGTCGAGGATCATGACGAAGCGGTCGTCCCGCTTGCCCATGCCCTTGATGAACTCGGTCTTCATGCGGGTGCCGAGGTGCGGCGGCGGCTGGATCTCCGCCGGCTCGAGCTCGAAGACCTCCTGCACGGAATCGACGAGCGCGCCGAGGACGACGCGGTCGCCCTCGATCGTCACCTCGACGACCTGGATGCAGGTGTTGACCGTCCGCTCGGTCGGGGTCATGCCGAACTTCAGCCGCATGTCGATGACCGGCACCACGGCCCCGCGCAGGTTGATGACGCCCCGCATGTAGTCCGGGGTCTGCGGCACCTTGGTGATGGTCGTGTAGTCCAGGATCTCGCGCACCTGCGCCACGTCGAGGGCGAAGACTTCCTCGCCCAGCTTGAACGTCAGGTACTGCCGGGTGTCCGTGATCGTCGCGACAGCCATGCTCGCCTCCCTCTGGAGGCACCGGCGCCGTCCCGCGGCGCCGGTGCCCTCCCGTCCACCCGTCAGTAGCGCTCGAAGTCCGCGTCGCCGGCGTCGTCGCCGCCGCCGAGGTCCAGCGGGAACCCGCCGCCGTCCTTCGTGGCCGGCTTCTTCGGACCCGCGGCCCGGGCCGGCTTCTTCGCGGCCGCACGAACCGCGCGCCCGCCGCCGTCGCCGATCTTGAAGAACCCGACGGTCCCGATCAGCTGCTCGGCCTGGCTCGTCAGCTCCTGCGCGGTCGAGGCCATCTCCTCCGCCGCGCCCGCGTTCTGCTGGATCACCTGGTCGAGCTGCTGGATCGCCTTGTTGA
>JADHED010001563.1_pt1 | contig 18837 bp, 19 predicted proteins | sample 8952041 | NCBI WGS metagenome assembly JADHED01 (sample SAMN16124423, study PRJNA663239) | bioreactor sludge metagenome | isolation source: sludge (control) | place: India:Bengaluru | collected 2018-09-08
CCTCAAAATGACTTGACTTTGAACACAGTTGCTCTCCCAGAGGGAGAGGGAGTAAAGCCGGCGCAACCGGTCGCCCTCGCCCCCTTGGGGAGAGGGAGGGGTGAGGGGCCGCTGCGATATGTGCATAGTCAGGCATTTTTAATATCCATCAACACGCCGCCCGGGCGGCTGCGGGTACCTCGTCGTCGCCCAGGGCGCTGGCGCCGCCCCAGCCCTGCAGCGGCTCCTGCGGCAGCGCCGCGGGGTGGGCGATATGGCCACTGGCCGGGTCGAAGCCGAGCTGGCGCAGGTGGTAGGCCAGGCCCGCGTCCATGGCGTCGATGTGATGCGGCAGCCACACGGCCAGCTCGGCGGCCATGACGCGCAGCTCGCCCAGGCGGCCGCGGCGCGCGCGCTCGGTGCCGTCACGCATGATCGTGAGCACCTGCTGGTGCTGGGTGGTGTGGCAGTTGCCGGCGGCAAAGCGCGTGGCCTGCATCCAGCGGTCTTCCGCGGCGAAATGCGCTTCGGTGTGCGCCAGCAGCTGCTCCCAGGCGGCCATCAGCCGCGCATCGTCTGCGCCCTGCACGGCCTGCAGCAGCTGCACCGATTCCTGGTGCGTGGCATCCATCTGCGCCATATCGACGCCCATCGACTCGGACCATTGCAGCGTGGTCATTCAGCGCCCCTGCTGCTGCACCCAGGCGGCCAGTTCGTCGGCCAGCTGGGCGCTGGCCTCGGCCAGGGCGCGGGCGCCGCCGGCGGCGTCGGCGCTGCCGGCCGGGCGCTGGGCCGTGAACACGCGCTGCGCCACCAGGGTCTCGCCGGTCAGGCCGGTGTCGGCCAGCACGGCGCGCAGGCGCACCACGCCGGCGCTGTCCTGCGCGCTGCTGAAGACCTGGCTGAACTCCTCCAGCTGCACGCGCAGCACGGCGGGCAAGCGCTGCCTGTCAGGCTGCAGCGCCGCCGCCTGGCTGGCCGACAGCACGATGCGGTCGCGCCCCAGGCGTTCGCGCAGCGCCTGCTGCAGCAGGGCTGCGGGCGGCTGGCTCCAGCGCGCCTGGCTGTAGGGACGCAGCTGCTGCGCGTTGGCGTAGGCCAGCCGATACAGCAGGGCGCTGCTGCCGTCGGCCAGGCCGGCGCTGGCCACGTCCACCAGCACCAGCGCGGCCAGGGGCGCACCCGGCTGGGCGGCTGCGGGCTGCGCTGCGCCGGGGCCAAAGTCATAGACGGTGGCGCGCGCCGGCGGGTCGGGCAAGGCGGCACAACCCGCCAGCAGGGCCGAAAAAATCAAACAAAATATGCCGTTTGCGCTTGACTGAAAAGCGCTGACAGCTTCGTTTTTAATAGCATTCATGGCCATCTCTCTGATGCGGTGTGCTGTGTCAGGGCTGGGCGGCGGGGGCCACAAAGCCCGGCTCGCCCGGCCCGGCGGCGCTGCGTCCAGGGCCGTAGATGAGCGACTGCGGGTTGTCGCCAATGCTGCCCACGGTGCGGCCCAGGCGGCGCGCGGCCAGCGCGGCCTCGTCGGCGGCGTTGTTCACGCCCGGCAGCGTCACGCGGCCAAAGCGGTCCACCGCCACGGCGAGCGACCGGGCGCTGCTGCCGATCTCGGCCAGCGGCCCGCCGTCGGCCTGCAGCGCGCGCACGGTCTGGCTGACCTGGTCGGCCGCGCCGGCGGCGCTGGTGCCGGCCTGGCGCAGCGCCTGCAGGGTTTGCTGCGCGTCCTGGGTGAGGGCGGGCAGGCCGGCCAGGGCCGGATCCAGGCGCGTGGCGACGGTCTGATCCAGGCGGCGCGCCAGCTGCTCCATGCTGCCGGCGGCCGCACCCAGGTGCTGCAGCGCCTGGCCAAAGCGCTGCTGGTTCTCGTCACCCAGCAGATGGTTCAGCCGCCCCATCACGTCCTGCACCTGGCCCATGATGGCCGGGCCCTGCTCGGCCAGCTGGCTCAGGGGCGAGCTTTGCAACGGCAGGCGCGGCAGGCCGCTGGTGCCGGGCGCGGGCTGCGGCAGCGGGGCCTCGGCATCGTCGAGCTGGATATGGGCCAGGCCGGTCACGCCCTGGTAGCCCAGCGTGGCGAAGGTGGTGTCGGCTATGGGCGCGTCGGTGTTCACGGCGATGCGGATCAGCACATGGCCCGTGGTCTGCGGGTCAAAACCAATCGACTGGACCTTGCCCACGGCCACGCCCTTGTAGCGCACCGCCGCCTGCGGCTGCAGGCCGCTGACGCTTTCCCGGCTGGAGAGCTCATAGACACGGTACGCGGTCTGGTCGCGCGTGAGCCACATGGCCAAGCCCGCCAGCAGCGCGGCGACCACAATCACGAAAATGCCCGCGGCCAGGGCATGTGCTTTGTTTTCCATCAGGCCTCCTGGGGCGTAGCGGCGGGGCCTGGCGGCTGTGCCATGGCACGGCGCCCGCGTTCGCCGGCAAAGTAATGGTGAATGAAGGGGTGGTCGAACTGCGCCACCTCGCGCGCCGTGCCGGTGGTGATGACATGCCGGTCGGCCAGCACGGCCACGCGCGTGGACAGGGCAAACAACGTGTCCAGGTCATGGGTGACCATGATCACCGTCAGGCCCAGCGCGGCGTGCAGCTCGCGCAGCAGTTCGCAGAATTCGTCCGAGCTGAACGGGTCCAGCCCCGCCGTGGGCTCGTCCAGCAGCAGCAGCGGCGGGTCCATGATCAGCGCGCGCGCCAGGGCCACGCGCTTGATCATGCCGCCCGAGAGGTCGGCCGGCATGCGCGTGGCGTGCTCGGCCTTCAGCCCCGCCAGGCGCAGCTTGACCATGGCCACGTCCTGCACCAGCGCGGGCGGCAGCGTGCCCAGCTCGCGCAGCGCAAAGGCAATGTTGTCCAGCACGTTGAAGGCCGAGTACAGCGCGCCATGCTGGAACAGCATGCCCACGCGGGCGCTGGCGCCCTCGCCTCCGAGCTCGGCGGCGGGCCGGCCCAGCACCGTGACGCTGCCGCGCGTGGGCCGCGTCAGGCCCAGGATATGGCGCAGCAGCACCGTCTTGCCGGTGCCGGAGCCGCCCACCAGCGCCAGGATTTCGCCGCGGCGCACGGTCAGCTGCAGCTGGTCATGCACGGTGAAGGCGCTGTCGCCCTGGCCGAAGACGGTGGCCAAGTCGCGGATCTCGATGATGGTGTCTGCATCCGCCATGATCAGAATCCCACGCTGCGGAAGGCCACGGCGAACACCGCGTCCACGATGATGACCATGGTGATGGCGCTGACCACCGAGGCCGTCGTGCCCTCGCCCAGGCTTTGCGTGTTGGGCTTGACGCGCAGCCCCCAGTGGCAGCCGATGAGGGCGATGAACACGCCGAACACCACCGACTTGGCCATGGCCAGCCACAGGTTGGAGACCTTGACCGCCGCCGGCAGCGCCTGCAGGAAATAGGCCGACGAGATGCCCATGGTCAGGTCCGCCGCCAGCATGCCGCCGGCCAGCGCCGCCAGCGTGGTCCACAGCGCGATCAGCGGCATGGCCAGGCCCAGCGCCAGCGCACGCGGCAGCACCAGGCGAAAGCCATGCGCTATGCCCATGACGCGCATGGCGTCGAGTTCCTCGGTCACGCGCATCACGCCGATCTGCGCGGTGATGGCCGAGCCCGAGCGCCCGGCCACCAAAATCGCGCCCAGCATGGGCCCGAGCTCGCGGATCAGCGAGATGCCCAGGATGTTGACGATGAAGGCCTCGGCGCCAAACTGGCGCAGCTGCAGGCTCATCAGATAGGCCAGCACCACGCCGATCAGAAAACCCACCAGCGCCGTGATCGGCAGGGCCCGCGCGCCCATCTGGTAGAGATGGCCCGAGATGTCGCGCCAGGGCGCGCGCAAGGGCTTCGCCGCCAGGCGCAGCATGTCCAGCAGCAGCTGGCCCACCAGCAACACCAGGCCCGTGAGGTGATCCAGCGCGTGCAGCACCAGCTCGCCCAGGCGGTCGATCTGCGTGGACAGGCGCCAGGGGGCGGGGGCCGCGCAGGGTGTGGAGAACTGCGCCACGCGCTCCAGCATCTGGCGCTGGGTGTCGCTCAGTTCGATCTGCCCCGGCCAGGCGCGGCCCCAGTGGTTCCACAGGATTTGCGCGCCCACATGATCCAGCCGCGCCAAGTCGCGCAGGTTCCAGGCATGGCCGGGGCCGCAGGCCTTGAGCTCGCCGGCCACGCGCCGCCAGGCCTGGCGCTCGGCAAAGGCCGCCGCCACCCAGTCACCCTGCGGCAGGGCGCAGGGCGTGGCGGTGCTGTCTTGCACGATGGTCGGAGGGGACGGGACGGGCATGGTGGTGGTAACGGGGCCGCAGACGCGAACGGGATGCGGCGCATCATTACACAGATTGACACGGGCCTGTGGCGGGCCATGAAAAAACATCAAAATCTGGCCATGACGCGCATGGGCTGTTCGCCAAAAGCAATCAAAACCATAGCATGAAGGAGTTCCCCTCTCGACACTTCAGCGCCGATCCGCACAATCCGCCGCAGCACCGCGCCATCCCTGCGCGGCATTCTCTCTGACGACGGCCCCCATGAGCGACACCACTTTCGACTACATCATCATCGGCGGCGGCACGGCCGGCGCCCTGCTCGCCAACCGCCTGAGCGCCGACCCCCAGGCCCGCGTGCTGCTGGTGGAGGCCGGGCGCAAGGACGACTACCACTGGATCCACATTCCCGTGGGCTACCTGTACTGCATAGGCAACCCGCGCACCGACTGGCTCTACAACACCGAGCCCGACGCCGGCCTGAACGGCCGCAGCCTGCGCTACCCGCGCGGCAAGACGCTGGGCGGCTGCAGCAGCATCAACGGCATGATCTACATGCGCGGCCAGGCGCGCGACTACGACCAATGGGCCGACATCACCGGCGACGACGCCTGGCGCTGGAGCAACGTGCTGCCCGCCTTCAGGCGCCACGAGGACCATTGGCGCCTGGACGAGCCGGGCAGCGCCAGCGAGGCCTTCCAGCAGCTGCACGGCAACAAGCGCACCGGCAGCACGGGCGAATGGCGCGTGGACAAGCAGCGCCTGCGCTGGGACATCCTGGATGCATTTGCCCAGGCCGCGACCGAGGCCGGCATTCCCGCCACCGACGACTTCAACCGCGGCACCAATGAGGGCGTGGGCTACTTCGAGGTGAACCAGAAGGACGGCTGGCGCTGGAACACCGCCAAGGCCTTTTTGCGCCCGACCTGCTACGGCCGGCCCAACTTCGAACTCTGGACATCGGCCCAGGCCACGCGCGTGCTCACCGAAAAGCAGGCCGACGGCAGCCTGCGCTGCACCGGCGTGCAGGTGTGGACGGGCGAGGAGATGGTCACCGCCCACGCCCAGCAGGAGGTCATCCTGAGCGCCGGCGCCGTGAACTCGCCGCAGATCCTGCAGCTGTCGGGCATGGGCCCGGCGGCGCTGCTGCGCCAGCATGGCATTGATGTGCGGCTGGACCTGCCCGGCGTGGGCGCCAACCTGCAGGACCACCTGCAGATCCGCGCCGTGTACAAGGTGCAGAACGTGGCCACCCTGAACACCCTGGCCAATAGCCTGGTGGGCAAGGCAAAGATCGGGCTGGAGTATTTGCTCCACCGCAGCGGGCCCATGAGCATGGCGCCCTCGCAGCTCGGCGCCTTCACGCGCAGCAGCCCCAGCCAGCCCTGGCCCAACATCCAGTACCACGTACAGCCGCTGTCGCTGGAGGCGTTTGGCGAGCCGCTGCACGGCTTCCCGGCGTTCACGGCCAGCGTCTGCAACCTGAACCCGACCAGCCGCGGCAGCGTGGCCATCAAGAACGCCGACTTTCGCACTGCACCGGCGATTGCGCCCAACTACCTGTCCACCCCCGAGGATCGGCAGGTGGCGGCCGACAGCCTGCGCATCACGCGCCAGATCGTCGCCCAGCCGGCGCTGGCGCGCTACCAGCCCGAGGAATACAAGCCCGGCCTGCAGTACCAAAGCGACGAAGAGCTGGCACGCCTGGCCGGCGACATTGCCACCACCATCTTCCACCCCGTCGGCACCACGCGCATGGGCCGCGTGGACGATCCGCTGGCCGTGCTGGACGCGCAGATGCGCGTGCGCGACGGCCGCGGCGGCGTGGTGGCCGGCCTGCGCGTGGTGGATGCGGGCGCCATGCCCACCATCACCAGCGGCAATACCAATTCGCCCACCCTGATGATGGCGGAGATGGCGGCGCAGTGGATCATCGAGGCATCGCGCGCCACGAGGTAACCCCGCTGCGACCGCGATGACTGTTGCGGGAAAGCACCGATGTCCCGCGAGTGACGTCGCCGTTACAGTGCTGCCACTCGACGCGTGCCTCGGCTCGCCAACCGAGGGGACCGAGGAGACAAGCCCCAGACCAAGAATACGCACAATCAACTGGCATCCACCATGAGATGCCGCTTTACAAGGCACCTGCAACCCAGGTGCCTTTTTTATTGCCCCGCAGTCACGCCCGTCGCGTAGGACAATCGCCGCCATGGAATGGATCATCGTCACGCTGGCCTCGCTGCTGGCCGGTTTCGTGGATGCGATCGTGGGTGGCGGCGGCCTGATCCTGCTGCCCGCCCTGTTTGCCACCTTTGCCAGCGCGCCCCCCGCCACGCTGCTGGGCACCAACAAGAGCGCCGCCTTCTGGGGCACGGCCATGGCCACCTGGCAGTACAGCCGGCGCGTGCAGGTGCCCTGGCAGGCCATGCTGCCCGGGGCTGCGGCGGGCTTTGTCGGCTCGTTCGTGGGGGCCTGGGCGGTGACCCTGGTGTCGCCCGACTTTCTGCGCAAGCTGCTGCCCCTGGTGATGGTGGCCGTGCTGGCCTACACCCTGGCCAAGAAGGACCTGGGGATGCACCACGCGCCGCGCTTCCAGGGCCGCGCCGAGCAGTTGCTGGTCTGCGCCATAGGCCTGGTGATCGGCCTGTACGACGGTTTTTTTGGCCCCGGCACGGGCAGCTTCTTCGTCTTTGCCTTTGTGCGCCTGCTGGGCTACGACTTTCTGAACGCCTCGGTGTCGGCCAAGCTGCTGAACCTGGCCACCAACATTTCGGCCATCATCCTGTTCGCCATGAAGGGCCATATCTGGTGGCATTTCATGGTGCCGCTGGCGATCGCCAATGTGGCCGGCAGCATGCTGGGCACCTACATGGCCCTGCGCCACGGCACGGGCTTTGTGCGCGCCATCTTCATCCTGGTGGTGGGCGTGCTGATCCTCAAGACCGGTTACGACGCTTTTTTAAGATGATCCCCCTGAGACGCTTCGCGTCTTCCCCCTTCTCTCACGCTACGCGTGGGAAGGGGGACGCCACCCGCGCGGCGGGGCGGCCCTTGCGCGGTGGCCCTCGCTCGGGATGCGCCCGTCTCACAGCTTGTGCCATTGACAACGGAGATAACACACCATGCCAGCCGTGACCCTGATAGGCGCGCCCACCGACGTGGGCGCCAGCGTGCTGGGCGCCAGCATGGGGCCGGATGCGCTGCGCATCGCCGGCATCGCGCGCGCCCTGCAGGGCCTGGGGCTGCAGGTGCACGACCAGGGCAACCTGGCCGGCCCGGGCAACCCGCAGTCCGCGCCGGCGGGCGGCTTCCGCCATCTGGCCGAGGTGACGGCCTGGAACCAGGCGGTGCACGCCGCCACGCTGGCCGTGCTGCAGGCCGGACGGCTGCCGCTGCTCATGGGCGGCGACCATTGCCTGGCGATTGGCTCCATCAGCGCCGTGGCGCAGCACTGCCAGGCGCGCGCCAAGCGCCTGAAGGTGCTGTGGTTCGACGCCCATGCCGACGCCAACACGCCGGTGTCGTCGCCCAGCGGCAACCTGCACGGCATGCCCGTGGCCTGCCTGCTGGGCCATGGGCCGGCGCAACTCACGCGGCTGGCGGGCAGCGCGCCCGCGCTGCAGGCCGGGCAGATCACGCTGGTGGGCGTGCGCAGCGTGGACGCAACCGAGAAGCGCCTCGTCAACACCCTGGGCATCGAGGTCTATGACATGCGCAGCATCGACGAGCTGGGCATGCGCACCGTGGTGCAGGCGGTGCTGGCCGACGTGGACGAAAACACCCACCTGCACCTGAGCTTCGACATGGACGGCCTGGACCCCGGCATCGCCCCCGGCGTGGGCACGCCCGTGCGCGGCGGCCCCACCTACCGCGAGACGCAACTCTTCATGGAGATGCTGGCCGACTGCAAGGCCCTGGGCTCGGTGGACATCATGGAGCTGAACCCGGCACTCGACATCCGCAACCAGACGGCCGAGGTGGCCGTGGATCTGCTGGAGAGCCTGTTCGGCAAGTCCACGCTGATGCGACCCTGACGCTGGCAGGCCCATGCAGGGGTTTGTTGCACTATCAGCATGAAGCCATGCCTCCCTATAATGCGCCCGCCTCGTTACGCTCCATCCATCAGCGCCTGCGCGGCCAACGGCCTCCGGCTTGTGATCCACAAGCCGGATTTTTTGTACCCGATAGCGTGATCACCCCAACCCACGCAGGAACCCACCCATGAAGATGCTCAAGCCCCTGGCCGCCGCCCTGGCCGTATGCGCCGCCGTCGCCGTGCAGGCACGTCCGCTGGAAGACATCCAGAAGAGCGGCACCATCATCCTGGCCTCCGAAGGCCAGTACGCCCCCTTCAACTTCTTCAAGGGCAAGCAGCTGACCGGCTACGAGATCGAGGTGGGCGAGGCCGTGGCCAAGAAGATGGGCCTGAAGTTCGAGTGGAAGACCGTGGGCTTCGACGCCCTGCTGACCGGCCTGGCGCAGGACCGCTGGGACCTGGTGATCGCCAGCCACGCCATCACCGAAGAGCGCGCCAAGGCCGTGACCTTCACGCAGCCGCACTACTGCTCTGGCGGCCAGATCGTCTCGATGACGCCCGCCATCACCAAGGCCGGCGACCTGGCCGGCAAGGTGGTGGCCGTGCAGACCGGCACCACCTACCTGGATGCCGTGAAGAAGGTGCCCGGCGTGAAGGACGTGAAGAACTTCCCCACCGACGACGCCGCCCGCAACGCCCTGGGCAGCAAGCGTGTCGATGCCTGGGTGACCGACCGCTTCGTCGCCAAGGAGATGCTCTCCAAGCTGCCCAAGGCCGGCTTCAAGACCGGCGACATGCTGTTCATCGAACAGGTGGCCTCGGCCGTCACCAAGGGCAACCAGGGCCTGGCCGACGCCTGGAGCAAGGCGCTCAAGGAGCTGATCGCCGACGGCACCATCGCCAAGATCAGCCAGAAGTACTTCCAAGAAGACGTCACCTGCAAGTAACCCCCTGCGCCGGGCCTGCGGGCCCGGCCCGTGTGCCCCATGCTTCTCGCCCTCTGGCCCGCCCACTGGAGCCGCACCCAGCGCAGCAATGCAACGCTGGTGGCGGCTTTGGTTTTGATGGCACTCGTCCTGTCCCTGCTGGGCCAGCTGCTGTCGTTCTTTCCTGAGCCCATTGGCTCCAACGCCGCGCTGTTTGCCGACGGCGCGCTGACCACGCTGTACCTGACGCTCGTCAGCGGCGCCGTGGGCCTGGTGCTGGGCACGGCCGCCGCGCTGGCGCGCACCTCGCGCCTGGCCTGGCTGCGCTACGTCGCCAGCTTCTACATCTGGGCCATACGCGGCACACCGCTCCTGGTGCAGATCCTGTTCATCTACTTTGCCCTGCCGGTGCTGGTGCCGGGGCTGAACCTGCCCGACTTTGCCGCCGCCGTGGTAGCGCTGGGCCTGAACGTGGGTGCCTACAACGCCGAGGCGATTCGCGCCGGCCTGCTGGCCGTGCCGCGCGGCCAGACCGAGGCGGCGCGCGCGCTCGGACTGGGCCACGGCCATGTGTTCTTCGACGTGGTCTTTCCACAGGCCTTCAAGATCGCCCTGCCGCCGCTGGTGAGCAACTTTGTCGCGCTGCTCAAGGACTCGTCGCTGGCCTACGCCATCGGCGTGGTGGAGCTGACCAACGTCGGCAACCGCATCCAGTCGGCCACCTTCCAGCCGGTGCAGACGCTGGCCACGGTGGCCATCACCTATCTGATTTTGACCACGCTGGTGACGCAGGTGACGCACGCGGTGGAGTACCGCTTCGACGTGGAAGGGCGGGTGAAATGAAGCACCCCCTGAGTCGCTTCGCGCCTTCCCCCTCTCTCGTAGCGCTGCGCGCTACGGGAGGGGGACGCAGCCAGCGCGGCGGGGCGGCCCTTGCGCGGCTGCCCGCGCTTGGGCCGCGCCAGTTTCATGGGCCGTGGGTGGTGCACAGCGCCATGGAAAACTGAAATGAACGATCCCTACATCGTCTGCAAGGACGTGCGCAAGGCCTTTGGCAGCCACGAGGTGCTCAAGGGCGTTTCGACACAGTTCGTGACCGGCCAGGTGACGGTGATCATCGGCGCCTCGGGCTCGGGCAAGAGCACGCTGCTGCGCGCCATCAACCGGCTGGAGCCGCACGACAGCGGCAGCATCACCATCGACGGCATCGAGGTCACCGACGACCCGCGCACACTGCAGCTGCAGCGCAGCGAAGTCGGCATGGTGTTCCAGCAGTTCAACCTGTTCGGCCACCTGAGCGTGCTCGACAACGTGACGCTGGCGCCGCGGCGCATACGCCGCACGCCGCGCGCCGCCGCCAACGAGCAGGCCATGGTGCTGCTCAAGCGGGTGGGCATGCAGGCCCACGCGCACAAATACCCCTGGCAGCTATCGGGCGGGCAGCAGCAGCGCGTGGCAATTGCGCGCGCGCTGGCCATGCAACCCAAGGTGATGCTGTTCGACGAGCCCACCAGCGCCCTCGACCCCGAGATGGTGCAGGAGGTGCTGGACGTGATGCGCGAGTTGGCGCGCGGCGGCATGACCATGATCGTGGTCACGCACGAAATGGGCTTTGCGCGCGAGGTGGCCGACCGCGTGATGTTCTTCGACCAGGGCTGCATCGCCCACGACGCGCCGCCCGCCGAGTTCTTCGCCCACCCCGCCAACGAGCGCATCCGCGCCTTCATTGGCCGCGTAGGCCACTGATTTACTACTGTTTTCATAGCTGTTAACGCTTACTGGTTAAGCGCTAAAGCCCATTTTTTTATATTAAATCTACCCATGCGCTCCGAACGCCAGGGGCTTGTCGCCCTGCTCATCGTGGTGGCCGTCTGGGGCACCACCTTCCCGACCATGAAGCTGCTGTCGGCGCAGCTCGATGCGCTGCAGATCATCTGGGCGCGCTTTGCCATCGCCCTGGCCGTGCTGCTGCCGCTGTGGCGCGGCATGCGCCGTACCGAGCTGCGCTGGGGCCTGCTGCTGGGCGCGCTGCTGTTCATCGCCTTCTGGCTGCAGACCGAGGGGCTGGCGCGCACCAGCAGCAACCGCAACGCCTTCGTCACCGGGCTCAACGTGCTGGTGGTGCCGCTCCTGGCCATGCTGGCGCTGGGCCGGCGCTATGGGCTGGCGCTGTGGGCCGCCTGCGCCATGGCGCTCATCGGCATGACGCTGATGTTCCATGAAGACGCACCCTGGAACCTGGGCGACACGCTGACCCTGGCCAGCACGCTGTTCTACGCCATCTACATCCTGGGCCTGGAAGAATGCGCGCGCCGCACCGCCGCGCAACCGCTGCGCGCCACGCGCATGGCCGCCAGCCAGGCGCTGGTGATGTGCGCCGCGTCGGGCGCGCTGGTGCTGGCGCGCCATGGCGAATTTGCCGGCACCTGGGATGCCATCGCCGCACTGCCACCCGCCGGGCTGACCGCGCTGGGCTATCTGGGCGTGATCGCCAGCGTGCTCGTCGTCACGCTGCAGGCCTGGGGCCAGCAGCGCGTGGACGCCATGCGCAGCGCCATCGTCTTTGGCCTGGAGCCGGTGTTTGCCGCCGCCACGGCCTGGTTCTTGATCGGCGAGCGCCTGGGCACCGTGGGCCTGCTGGGCGCGGCGCTGATCGTCGCCGCCCTCATCGTCAGCCAGCTGCAGCCGCCGCGCGCGGCCGCGCTGGTCTGATGCCAGGCTGATCAGGGCTCGGGCGTCAGCGGCACCTCATCGGCACGCCGCGGCACGCCGATGGGCGCAGCGGCCTGGCCCTTGGACACCGCCGCCAGATCCTGCTCGCTGGGGTACTGGCCCAGCAGCCAGTAGTCGAACACGCGCCGCACGATGGGCGCGGCCGCAGCGGCGCCAAAGCCGGCGTTTTCCACGATCACGGCCACCGCCACCTTGGGGTCTTCCACGGGCGCGAAGGCGGCAAACAACGAATGGTCGCGCTTGTGCTCCTCCAGCAGCCGGGCGTTGTACTTGGTGTTCTGGCCCCAGGCCGCAGCCTGGGCCGTGCCGGTCTTGCCGGCCGAGGTGTAGGGCGCGCCCAGGAACACGCGCCGCCCGGTGCCCGCCAGGTTCACGGCCATCAAGGCGTTGTTGATGATGGCCACGTTCTTCGGGTGGTAGCCCAGGTTCTCGCCCGGCGGCTGCTGCACCTCGGTCACCTGCCCCGTCACCTGGTCCTTGACGGCCTTGACCAGGTGCGGGCGGTGGCGCGTGCCGCCGTTGGCGAGCGTCGCCTCGGCCACGGCCAGCTGCAGCATGGTGAAGCTGTTGTAGCCCTGGCCAATGCCCAGCGACACCGTCTCGCCTGGAAACCAGCGCTTCATCTCCGGACGCTTGTAGGTGTTGCGCTTCCACTCCTGGCTGGGCAGCACGCCGCGCACCTCGCCCCCTAAGTCAATGCCGGTGATCTGGCCAAAGCCCAGCGGCTTCATGAAGTCGTGGATGGCATCCACGCCCATCTCCACGCCCAGCGAATAGAAATAGGTGTTGCTGGAATACTGGATGGCGCGGTGCATGTCCACGCCGCCCAAACCCCCTTCATGGCTGCGAAAGGTGCGCCCGCCGTAGTTGTAGAAACCCGGGTCGCTGATGACCTGGGTGGCCGAGCGCTTCTTCAGCTCCAGCGCCGCCAGCGCCATGAAGGGCTTGTAGGTCGATCCCGGCGGGTAGGTGCCACGCAGCGCACGATTGAGCAGCGGCTTGTTGATGGACTCGTTGAGCGCCTGCCAGTTGTCGTGGTCTATGCCTTCGACGAACAGGTTCGGGTCGAAGGTGGGCTTGGACACCAGGGCCAGCACCTCGCCATTGCGCGGATCGAGCGCCACCAGCGCGCCACGGCGCTCGCCAAACATCTCTTCAACCAGCTTTTGCAGCTTGATGTCGAGCGACAGCATCACCGTGTCGCCCGGCGTGGCCGGATGACTGTTCAAGCGCCGCACGGCATGGCCGCCGGCCGATGTCTCCATGCGCTCGAAGCCCGTCTGGCCGTGCAGCGTGGCCTCGAAGCTCTGCTCCACGCCGAGCTTGCCGATGTAGTCCGTGCCGCGGTAGTTGGCGGCGTCGTCGGAGTCCTCGATGCGCTCCTTCTCACGCTGGTTGATGCGGCCTATGTAGCCAATGGCGTGGCTCGCCACCTCGCCCAGCGGATAGGTACGAAACAGCCGCGCCTTGATCTCCACGCCGGGAAAGCGGTAGCGCTGCGCGGCAAAGCGCGCCACCTCCTCGTCGGACAGGCGCGTGCGTATCGGCAGCGAGTCGAAGCTGCGCGACTCTTCGCGCAGGCGCTTGAAGCGGCGCCGGTCGCGCTGCTGTATGTCCACGATCTGCGCCAGCTCGTCCATGGTGCGCTCCAGGTCGATGGCGCGCGAGGGCGTGATCTCCAGCGTGTAGGCCGAATAGTTGGTGGCCAGCACCACGCCGTTGCGGTCCATGATCAGGCCGCGGTTGGGCACGATGGGGACGATGGCCGTGCGGTTGCTCTCGGCCTGCTCGGCCAGGTCTTCGTGGCGCTGCACCTGCAGCACCAGCAGGCGCGCCACGATCAGCAAAAACGCCAGCAGCACCACGACGCCAAGCGCCACCACACGCACGCGAAAGCGCCAGGCGTCGGCCTCCAGGTTGCGCAGCTCGGTCATGGGGCGGCCCTCACAGTGGACGGTTGTCGTCCTGGTCGGGCGGGCGGCGTTGGGGGGCCAGCAAAATCCAGCTGGCCAACGGCCAGATCACGGTCTCCAGCAGCGGCGCCAGCAGGCCTTCGAACCCCGGCAGGGTGCCGCCGCCGGCCAGCACGCGCAGCGCCAGTTCCACGGCATGGGCTGCAAAGAACAACGGCAACAGCTGCAAGGCCTGCAACAGCGGCCCAAACCACAGCAGGCGCCGGTGCGCAAGCTGGGCGCCGAACATGACGCCGCAGTACACCAATGCGTGCTGGCCCAGCAGGGCCGACTGGACGACATCGATGCACAGCCCCATGGCGAAGGCCACGCCCAGCCCCACGCGCTGGGGCTGGTGGATGCCCCAGAAGACCAGCAGCACCATGACCCAGTCGGGCGTCCAGACCACGCGGCCCAGCGGCAGGATGTTCAGGGCCAGAGCCAGCACCAGGCTGGAGACGATGAAGACCGGGTTCACGGGCAGCAGCAGCGGCTGCCCCTTGGGCATGATCATTTGCGCCCTCCGCGCTTTTGCGGTTCGGGCGCAGGCTCGGGGCGCGGCGGTAGGTCGGACGCCAGCGGCTTGAGCAGCATCACATGGCGCGCGCCATACACCTGGGCCAGGGGCGTGCAGTAGATGCGCGCAAAGGTGGAGTCGGCGCGGCGCTCCACCCGCACCACGCGCGCCACCGGCAGGCCCGGCGGGTACAGGCCATCGACACCGCTGGTGGTCAGCAGGTCACCCTCCTGCACGTCGGCGTTGCCGGGCGTGAAGCGCAGCTCCATGCCGCCGCCCAGGCCGGCCACCGGGTCGCCATAGGCCACGCTGCGCGCACCGGTACGCACGTTGAGCACGGGAATGGCCTGGTCGCGGTCGATCAGCAAGGTGACCTCGCTGAGCATGGGATAGACACGCGTCACCTGCCCCAACACGCCAGTGGCATCCACCACCGGCGCGCCGGCCTGCACGCCGGCCAGCTGGCCGCGATCGACCACCACGCGCCGGGTGTAGGGGTCTGCCGTGTCGTAGATCACCTGGGCGGCCTGTGCCGGTGTGTCCAGGCGGTCGCGCAGCGCCAGCAACTGGCGCAGCTCGGTGTTCTCGCGCAGCAGCTGGTCGGCCTCGCCGGCACGCACCGACATCTGCGCCATCTTCTTCTGCGCCGCGTCGGCGTCTTGCTGCGCGGCCTGCAGCGACTGCAGGTAGTCCGCACCCTTGCCTGCCAGCTCCACGGGCTGCAGCATCAGCCACTGCAGCGGATACAGCGCCGTGGCCACCACCTTGCGCAGCGGCTCGGTGACGCGAAAACGCGCATCGGCCACCATCAAAAACAGCGCCAAGGCGCTGTAGAGGGCAAGGCGGGACAGCGCCGACGGCCCATGCTTGAACAGCGTGGGCGCCGAGCGGTCCAGGGTTCCCAGGGGCATGCGGTGGGCCAGCCTTGGCGCGGCGCGCGCTTATTCGCTGGTGAAGATGCTGCCCTGGCGATCCATGCGCTCCAGCGCAATGCCGCAGCCGCGCACCACACAGGTCAGGGGCTCTTCGGCCACCAGCACGGGCAGGCCGGTTTCCTCGGCCAGCAGGCGATCGAGGTCGCGCAGGAGCGCGCCGCCGCCGGTCAGCATCATGCCGCGCTCGGCAATGTCGGCGCCGAGTTCGGGCGGGGTCTGCTCCAGCGCCGTCTTGACGGCCGAGACGATCTGGTTGAGCGGCTCGGTCAGCGCTTCCAGCACTTCGTTGCTGGAAATGGTGAAGCTGCGCGGCACGCCCTCGGACAGGTTGCGGCCCTTGACCTCCATCTCCTTGACCTCGGAGCCGGGGAAGGCGCTGCCGATCTGCTTCTTGATGGACTCGGCCGTGGGCTCGCCGATCAGCATGCCGTAGTTGCGGCGGATGTAGTTGATGATGGATTCGTCGAACTTGTCACCACCCACGCGCACGCTGCCCTTATAGACCATGCCGCCCAGGCTGATGACGCCGACCTCGGTGGTGCCGCCGCCGATGTCCACCACCATGGAGCCCGATGCCTCGGACACCGGCAGGCCGGCGCCTATGCCGGCGGCCATGGGCTCCTCGATCAGATAGACCGCCGTGGCGCCGGCGGCCTCGGCCGCGTCCTTGATGGCGCGGCGCTCGACCTGGGTGGAGCCGCAGGGCACGCAGATGATGATGCGCGGGCTGGGCGTGAGCACCGAGCGCGGGTGCACCATCTTGATGAACTGCTTGATCATCTGCTCGGTGATCACGAAGTCGGCGATCACGCCGTCCTTCATGGGCCGGATGGCCTCGATGTTGCCGGGCACCTTGCCCAGCATGGCCTTGGCCTCGCGGCCCACGGCCTGGATGACCTTTTTGCCGTGCGGCCCGCCCTCATGGCGGATGGCGACAACGGACGGCTCGTCCAGAACGATGCCCTTGTCGCGAGCGAAAATCAGCGTATTGGCAGTGCCCAGGTCAATGGCCAGGTCGGTCGAGAAGTACCGACGGAAAGCTCCAAACATTCAGGAATCCTCTTCAGGCACGGCATGCTCTTCGGCCTGCCATCGCCGGGTGTTTACAGGGAATTTGTGGGTATTGTTCGCGCAATGGCCGGCAATGTGGAGGCATTGCGGCAAAGGCGGGATAATAACGCATCCCCTGTGAATAACTTTTCCCGGACGCGCGGCACGGAGGTTTGTTTACATACCGTTTCCGCTACTCCACCGCCCCTTTCCCCCTATGGCACTGACACCCCAGGACATCGGCCGCATCGCCCATCTGGCCCGGCTTGAGCTCAGCCCGAGCGAGAGCGAGCGCATGCTCACGCAGCTCAACGGTTTTTTCGGCATCGTCGAGAAGATGCAGTCGGTGGACACCAGCGGCATCACCCCCCTGCCCCACCCGGTGGCGGTCATCCAGGACGTGCAGCTGCGCCTGGCGGCCGATGTGGCCAGCGAGCCCAACCAACGCGAGGCCAACCAGCAAAGCGCCCCCGCCGTGGAGCGCGGGCTGTTTCTGGTGCCCAAGGTCATTGAATAAGGGCCGCCCCATGCACAGCAACACCGATCTGCACGACCTGGGCGTGGCCCAGCTGGCCACCGCGCTGCGCGCACGCCAGGTCTCGGCCGTCGAGGCCGCCCAGCATTTCCTGGCCCGCGCCCGGACGCACCAGAACCTGGGCGCCTACCTGGCCATGGACGAAGACGTGACGCTGGCCCAGGCCCGCGCCCAGGATGCATCCATCGCCGCCGGCCAGGCCGCACCGCTGGCTGGCCTGCCGATTGCCCACAAGGACATCTTCGTCACGCGCGACTTCCCCAGCACCGCGGGCTCGAAGATGCTGGCGGGCTACCGCTCGCCGTTCGACGCCACCGTGGTCACGCGCCTGGCCGAAGCTGGCTGCGTGACGCTGGGCAAGCTCAATTGCGACGAGTTCGCCATGGGCTCTGCCAACGAGAACTCGGCCATGCCCCCCGTGGGCTTCAACGCACCCGCGCCGGTGCGCAACCCCTGGGCGCAGGACCGCATCCCCGGCGGCTCCTCGGGCGGCAGCGCCGTGGCCGTGGCCGCGCGCCTGGCACCGGCCGCCACGGGTACGGACACGGGCGGCTCGATACGCCAACCCGCATCGTTCTGCGGCATCACCGGCATCAAGCCCACCTATGGCCGCGCATCGCGCTACGGCATGATCGCCTTTGCCTCCAGCCTGGACCAGGCCGGCCCCATGGCGCGCAGCGCCGAGGACTGCGCGCTGCTGCTGTCCGCGATGTGCGGGCCCGACCCGGACCGCGACGCCACCAGCCTGGACCGCCCCGCCGAGGACTTTTCCCGCTCGGTGAACGACAGCCTGGAGGGCCTGCGCATAGGCATTCCGGCCGAGTTCTTCGGCGAGGGGCTGCAGGACGACGTGCGCGCCGCGGTCGATGGCGCGCTCAAGGAATACGAAAGGCTGGGCGCAAGATTGGTGCCCATCAGCCTGCCGCGCACCGAGCTGTCCATCCCGGTCTATTACGTCATCGCGCCGGCCGAGGCCAGTTCCAACCTCAGCCGCTTTGACGGCGTGAAGTTCGGCCACCGCGCCAAGGACTACACCGACCTGCTGGACATGTACAAGAAGACCCGCGCCGAAGGCTTTGGCGACGAGGTCAAGCGCCGCATCATGATCGGCACCTATGTGCTCTCCCACGGCTACTACGACGCCTACTACCTGCAGGCACAGAAGATCCGCCGCATGATCGCCGACGACTTCCAGAACGCCTTCAAGAGCTGCGACCTGATCGCCGGCCCGGTGGCCCCCAGCGTCGCCTGGAAGCTGGGCGAGCACGGCAGCGACCCGCTGGCCGACTACCTGGCCGACATCTTCACCCTGCCCGCGTCGCTGGCCGGCCTGCCCGGCATGAGCCTGCCCGCGGGCTTTGGCGCGCATGGCATGCCCGTGGGGATGCAGCTCATTGGCAACTACTTCCAGGAGAGCCGCTTGCTCAATGCCGCGCACCGGCTGCAACAAGCGACCGACTTCCACGCCCGTGCACCGGAGGGCATCTGACCATGAGCACGCAACTGATCCAGGGCTACGAGGTCGTCATCGGCTTCGAGACGCACACCCAGCTGGCCACGCACAGCAAGATCTTCAGCCGCGCCAGCACCGCCTTTGGCGCCGAGCCCAACACCCAGGCCTGCGCCGTCGATCTGGCCCTGCCCGGCACCCTGCCGGTGATGAACCGCGAGGCCGTCGCCTGCGCTATCAAATTGGGACTGGCTCTTGGCTCCCACATTGCGCCAGAGAGCATTTTTGCCCGCAAGAACTACTTTTACCCCGATCTGCCCAAGGGCTACCAGATCAGCCAGTTCGAGATCCCGGTGGTGCAGGGCGGCGAGGTCTCCTTCTACCTCGGCGACGAGAAGAAAACCGTGCGCCTGGTGCGCGCCCACCTCGAAGAAGACGCGGGCAAGTCGCTGCACGA
>JADHED010001566.1_pt1 | contig 18814 bp, 19 predicted proteins | sample 8952041 | NCBI WGS metagenome assembly JADHED01 (sample SAMN16124423, study PRJNA663239) | bioreactor sludge metagenome | isolation source: sludge (control) | place: India:Bengaluru | collected 2018-09-08
CTTTGATTTTTACCGGGTGCTCAAAGTTTTGGAAATTTATAGGAACTTCACGAATCTCTTGGATACTTTTGTATTCGCCCAACGTCCGAACAACGTTTGTGGTGTCACCACGATCTAATTTACCGGCTGGAGTGTTTTTACCAGTGGTACCTAAACTTTGTCGAATCGATGAGGCCGATATCTCGTGCTCAGATATTTTCTTTAAGTCTAACTCAACACGTATCTCGCGTTTACGACCACCCAAAATTTCCACCATACCGACTTGATCTACTTGTTCTACACGCGGCTTAACAACTTGATCGGCTAAATCGAACAACTGCGCGGGAGGGAGCGTTGATTCTAATGCGATCGACAAAATCGGCTGATCGGCTGGATCTACGCGACGGATGATGGGCTCTTCTACGTCGTCTGGTAATTTGTTACGAACTTTAGCGACACGATCGCGCACCTGTTGTTCCGCGTATTTAATATCTATCGCCAAGCTGAACTCGACGATAACGATACTCACACCTTCTTGACTGATAGAACTTAATGTTTTGATACCCGATACCGAGGCTAATTCGTCTTCGATAGGTTTCGTCACAAGCGTTTCGACTTCGCTTGGACCAGCACCAGGGTATGTCGTATTAACAGCGACGATGGGGAATGTTACGTCAGGGAATAAATCTACCGATAAACTTTTTAGAGACAGGAAACCTGCGATCATAATTAAGACGAATAAGCAGGTGATGAATACAGGACGTTTAATCGACAACTCTACCATATAAGGGCTCCAAATGTACGAAAGCCATCATAAATGAATGATGGCTTTCTTAAAAAAGCAGACAGCTGCTTTACTTAGTCGTTCTTACTAACTTAACTTCGGCTCTACGACCTTTAGGAGCAATCAAAGTTCCCACGATAACTGGACGGCAATCAGATAATTTGGCACTTTCTTTACCGCCGCAGTTTGTATTCGCATTTGGATTTTGTGGGTGCAAGAATCCATCTACGTTAATGAAATAGGTACGACCAACACCAAACGATGAACTACCGCCGCCACCACCTGCTGCCGCCATACCAGATGTCGACATAGTGATACGTTGTGGGTACGTTTCTGGTTTATAATCTACGTCTAAATCCAGACTTAGATCATTTGTTGGGTCATCGCTACGTGTGTAGTAACCACGAAGTACTGGCTTACCAACACCCGTCATGATCGCCGTTAATTTAAATTTAGCCGTGTGAACAGGAACATCTGACGTGTTGTAGTCAACCGAGCCAATGTATGTACCTTCAACTTGTTTCAACAATTTAAACAATGCTTCATTGTTTTGATTACCAACACCATCACTTGGTGCCTGTGTATTTTTATCGATCCATTTCAGATCCGATTTACCAACAATACCGTTGGCCGATAATAGTTCTGCAGAGAACACACCTTTTCTGAAATTACCACGCAAAGACACGATATCTGAAGTACCCGTCGCCGCAGTCGCACCAGTCATCGCGGCTCCCGCACCACCGTTAACGGCCGATACCGAACTTGGGAACACAACTAAATTATAAGAATCAGATCCAACAATATCATTGTAGCTAACGGCGTACACTGTACCCGCTGCCATGTCTGAACGTTGCAAATAGGCCTTAAATACCGGGCGACGAACCGGCTGCCCATTCTTATCTGTCCCGCCCCATTCTTCCTGAACAAAGATAGACATGTTTAATGTAACATTCGATTGAGGGCGATCGGAAAACTTGATCGCACCACGATAACGGCCTAGGACTGCCGAATCTTGAGCTTGATAGCGATCTTTAATGCGAACTAATTTGGCCGCTGCTTTCTGATTTTTAGATAAAATCAAATCGCCTTGTAAGTAATACTGGCATTCTTTATCTACGAAGTTGTTCGAACAATCTTTGTTTTTTACTTCGATGGCCGAATAAATAGAGCCCGAGAAGTTAAATCCAGTCCCTGAAGCACTCACCAAAGAAATCTTTTGTGGGTACGATTCTGTTTTATAATCTACATTTAGTTCCTGATTGTAATCAGTGATTGGGTAAATATCTAAACGTTCATAGAATGCTTTTAAAACGGGCTTACCTTTTTCATTCAATGTTGCCGTTAATGTCACACGTGCGTGAATGGGATTAAGCGTTGTTCCTGGAACTGCCACCATACCTTCATAAGTGCCTTCTACACGGTTATATAGACGAAGCACTTTTTCATTAATGTCGGCTTGCAGACCTAAGCTGTTAGCTTCTGCTGATTTGTCTTTACGTACTAGATTCAACTTACCCAAAACACCCGCACCCGTTAATACTTGGGCCTCAATTGTATCGCCCGCTAGTTTACCCCGAATCGATGTTACTTCTTGAGTCGTTTGGCTAGAGCCGTCCGCACCACCCACCAATGCCTTGTCACCAATTTGAGTTGGATTTGTTAAGATCAAGTTTTGGTTATTAGGGTCAATAAATGTATTGTAATTAGCTTTGAACATTAAGCCTAGGCTTAAATCATCCGCGCGTTTGAAGTAGGCACGTAGTGCCGGTCTAGCGATTGGCAAACCATCAGAATCCACTCCTGAGTTTTCTTCTTCCATGATCAAACCTAATTCAACATCAACCGCCAATTGGTTGGGACGGTCAAAGAATTCTAGCTTTCCTACGTAACGGCCTTCTGCCGGAGCGTACTGCTGAACTAGTTTGGCACGATCGTTTTCACGTTCTTTAGCACGATCAGCTGATGGGTCGTTTTTATCAAACGAGCACGCGCTGATAAGCGCTGTAACTAAAGTCATTTTAAAAAATTGGACCATAGCGTTTTTCATAGTGTTCTCCATTATTCTTTATCCTTAATTAATTCATCGCGCAGAGCGGCCCATTCATTCAGGGCAATAAAGTAATCACCCACAGCTCGAGAGTGCGCAACCTCCGTCGTGTTTAAGGCGTTCATAGCGTCAATCAAATTTCTGATATCAGTACGGCCTTGCGTGTACGAACGATTTAATTCGTTCAACGCTTTTTCGCGAAATACTTTTTGTTTAGCAATACTATCTAAAACTTGATATGCCACTTCGACTTTACGTTGAGCCTGTCTTTGGCGATCGTCAAATTCCAAGATACTTCGTTGCTGTTTTACACGTTCTAATTCTAGAGTCGCTTTCTTATTCAAAATCTCTTCTTTACGAACATCAGAACCAAACGCGTGTGATAGTCTTAAACCGACGTATGCATTGGGATGACTTCCACGAGTTAGCTCGCTCATCGATTCACTCGAAGACTCATCAACACCCGTTGCACCTAATTTAGCAATCAAGTTAAGTTTTGGACTATTGTTTGAATCTACATATTTTAGATCGTCTTCAACGGATGCTATTCTTAAATCTTGCGATTGAATCGAACGAACCTCTTTAGCGCCTTTAGGTGCAAGCTTGGGAATCGCCGGAATATTCTTGGGAATGTCGAATTGAATCTCGGTATTAGCGGGCAGGTTTAAAAAAGTTACTAACGATTCTAATCGTTTTAAATAGTCTTGCGATCCTGTTTTAATATTCGCCTGACGAGCTTCAAACTCTGCATTCACTTGATTTAATTCACCAGGAAGCGTGTAGCCCAAAGAGCTCTTACGCTGAATACTGCCCACTAATTTTTGGTAGCGATCTCGTGCGCTCAGTGATTCATTAAAGTTTTCCTGTGCTACGTAGACATCCCAATACAAGCGAAGGCCTTGTAAAACCAAGTTTTGAATTTCATCACTACGAAGTAAATTCTGAGACTTATATAAACTTTCGGCCGCGCGGATACGCGCACGATCCGCCATACCGAATGAGTTTCCCCACAAGGCTTGCTCAATACTGACGCCCCAAGAATCAAATGTGATCTGACTCATGCTGGCCGCCGTTTGTGTCGTTCCAACCGCTGCGAATGAATCACCATCACGTTTTTGTGACGTACGAGCCACATCAAAAACCAAGCTTGTACCTGTGATTAATGATTTACTAATAGACGCTACTGTCTTGTAGCGTTCAAAACGGTAGTCACCGATCAATGATAGGGATTCTGATTTGTCCACTTGGTAACCAGACTCGATAGACCATTTCCATTCATAGTTTCCATAAACTAAAAACGGAGCATATCTATATTGCTCATATCGAAGATCTGTTTCTTTTAGACTCAAAGATTTCTGAATTACAAGTTCAGCCATCTTCGCTTGGCTAAGGGTAACTTTTTCTGCGTGGGCGCTGGTCGATGCCACTAATAGGGTCAATGCCAGGCGACTGATTTTTTTTACCATATATAAGAAATTCCTGCGCCAATTCCGATTGGCTGAATATTGTAACCTTCAGACTTCGCTACAACGCTTCGATAAGTCAGTCCTAAGTCTGCGCTCAGCGATTCTTGAAGATGATATTGAGTTAATACACCTAAACCAATAAAGCTGGCTTTGCCAACTACGTTAGATAACGAGTTTTCTTTGCTGCTGATTTGGCTTTGCGCAAGACCAGCTTCAATCTGATAACGGAAATCAAGGCGGCCACGTGTATAGAATTTATTCTCTGCAGACACACTGGCTAAGTAATGAGCTAAACTTAATGACCCTGCATTCGCGGCTGAAATTTGTTTTTGCTGGTATCCTAATTTCAATGCGTAAGATTCAAATACGATCGGTGACCAAGGCACCATGCCTAGTTTCAAAGACGGAACTAATGCCGAACCTTCTTTTGAAAAATCATACGTCGAATTATTATCTGATACTGATGTTCCCGACAATGCGTACGAATCAACATGTAGTCCGACTGGGTATCGAGTCGGATAACGATCGTCGTTTAAATCTGGAGCGCGCAAAACTAAAATGCCAGTATCTTGCGGCGATGTAGCATGAGGAACTTTAACTTTTGAATCCACGGCGATTGCGTCTTGAGCTTGCTTAACTACACTTGGCTCCTCAATACGTGCTGATTGTTTTTTTACTTTAGAAACTTTAGCAGCCTGAGATGAAAATGAAATGAATACGCACGAAACTAAAAGAACACTGGCCAGATGTTTGAGCATAGATAACTCCTATCCGAATCTTGATGAGGTAGTTAGTAGCACGAACGATTTCAAGGTCAAGAAACCTTTACTTGCCTCTAGGAATAGCACAAAAACAGTGCATATTTTTCCGTATTTTTGAACGATCGTTTAATTTTATTTGACCTAATAACTTTACTAGTGACGAAGCAACGGTCCAAAAAGACTGGTCGTGTAATAATCTCTCGCTTCTAAGTACACGCCCATCACGCATTCTGGATCTAGAGTAATTCCTAAGTTTTCAAAAATAAAAACATCTAATTTTAATTTCGGAGTTGGGCACTTTTGATGAATGAACTCGAAATAAATAGAACGTATTTGTGGAAGCGGAATCAACTGATTAAATCGAAATGGACTTCCTGCGGGAAACAAAATCACGCCTCCACGCGCATCTGTATAGGTAATATTCGTCGCTAAACTATAAACGTTATAAAGCTCAAGATCATCCCAAGTGAGCGTATTTCGTTTCACTGGATACTGATACTCTCGATTTAAGTGCGGTGGCAAAACCGTTCGAGAATGCGAAAAACTGGCAGAAAGAAAGAGTGTGATTAGAATTAAAAACTTCAAATGAAACCTCATTGATAAAACTGCTGGCAGTGTGTTTTATTTTTCCCAATGAGGCAAGAATGATTACAGACGCGCGCGCTCGAAATGCGTTTCTAGTACAAACAATGAGACCGAATTTACAATAATTCCTTCGGTTTTAAGCTTATCCAGAAGTTCTTGCAAATCCAGCGGTGTCGCCGTTCGCGTCTTCAACAATAGATCATCTTCGCCGGCAACGGCGTGACATTCGATGACTTCATCGAACTGCCCTACTAGCTTGGCGGCATCTCGGCAACTCAGCTTTCCTGTCTGCACCCGAACAAAGGCACATACCGGAAGGCCAATTAAATTGAAATCAATGTCGATTCCATATTGTTTAATGACACCCGAGTTTTCCATCTTCTTCACCCGCCCGTGGACCGCAGGCCCAGTCAGGTTCACCTTTTTACCTAAATCCGCAAATGACATTTTCGCATCTTGAGACAATGCCTTAAGAATATTAAGATCTGAATCATCTAGATCGATGTGGGGACGCTTTTTATTTAATGCCATTCGTATTTTCCATTAAGTAATTTCAGGACCTTGCTTAATCCTATTAAGAATATATGCTAATATTATGAATAAACTTAAGCAAGGCCACATTTCACTTAAACGCGGACAAACTCTTAAATTTGATTCTATCGAGCAGAATGCGACCTTAATCTGTCGCTCAGGCTCGGTATGGGTCACAGCTTCTAAAGATCCTAACGACTATATCGTTAAGGCCGGTGATTCGATTGCCCTAGATGGGAAAAATCAAGTGGTACTCGAGGGCTTAACGTCTGATTTAGAATTAGACGTCCAATTGTGCGCGTAAATTACAAATTGTTTAGCACTGTTTTTTGTATCTGCTGAATCAGCGCTGTCTGATCAGGGTTAACATGGGGACCATGCAGTATCACCTTCTGCTTTGGTCCTTTCAGTAAATCCCAAAGCTGCGCTTGGGCGACCGCAGGAATCACCGTATCGTTGTCTGTTTGAATCACAAGGGCTGGAAATTTTAACTCTGGTAAATGCTGCTGAGGATCCATTAGCCGCGTAGGCGCGATCAATGCCGACACCAACGGCCCAAGCAATAGCGGATGGACGTACTCTTTTAAGTTTTCATTCAATATCGCTGCTAAATTCACACCCGTGCAAACATATATAGTTTTTTCCAACTGTACACCCAGCAACTGGCTAACGTGCAAACCAGATGGAAGAAATACACCGCCCAGACTCACACCCATTACCGACAATCCCTGTGGACTCATCCACGGTTGGCGCACCAACCAAACCAAAGCCAACGCAATTTGCGCAGGTGTTTTTCTAACGAACTGTAAAATCGTTCCCGGGTCTTTTTGAAAATCGCTAGCTGAATACGGATATTCAAAACCTACCAGCACATGATTAGGAAAATCACCAATCAGGTTGATACTTTGTTCGCCGGTAAAGAAACCAGAAACAATCATCAATCCACGTAAAGAGCGTGATTGATTATACAAAAATCCTTTCGGTCCACGCGCCAGTATACTGATACGTCCGGCACCGAAATGATCCAACTTGATTCTGTAAACCTGAACGTTTGCATCTTCGCGTACCAAATTGACTTCAGTAGGAGTGGCAAATGGGTAGGCTTTTAACCCCATTTCAAATTGAATTGTATTTGCAGAAATTTGGGCCGAATTCATAGGCCCTGCCGTCACATAGGTTAAGAAAAGCAATACGACGACAAAAGCAATATCGAAGAGAATTTTTTTCATGCGCTTTTATTGTCGCTCGATACCCTTGATGTCAAATATTTTACATACCTATAAGAAAACCTACATGAAGAATTTTCCAGTGCTTAAGTAAACCTGGAACTGATTTTGAAGATGGCGTAAGCCTAGCTATTATGAAACGAATTGCCTTGTTTTTTTATATCTTAACGATGACCTTGGCCTGCCACAAAGTAGCCAATAAAACTCCGGCCGAAGACCACACCGCTAAAGCTACTACCTACATTGATCAAGGCGACTACACGTCAGCGATTGAACTCCTTGAAGACACTCTTAAGCACGAAGACACGTACGAGGTTAGATTAGTTTTAGCCTCCGCGTATGCAGGACGCGCCGGCGTGAAAGTTGAAAACTATTGGGATTACCTAATTGGCTTTGATGCTTTTGCCAAAGATAAAGGGCCCGAGATGTTTCCTGATCTTGTCCCCGCCGATGCTCTGCCTGAAGCCCTAGATGATAAATCAAAAGATCAACTAAAAATGCTAAACGAAAACTTTAAAGATCTTCAGCGCCTTGAAAAGAAGGCGAGTAAAGTTCCACTCGTTGCAGAAACCGATCGCCCTGATTTAGTGAGAGCACGAGAGTTATTAGAAAGAACGTCGACACCTAGTTCAAAACTGTATCGTTCGCTTTTGACAGTCGTATTAGTAAAATCGGAAATTCAAGATGGTAAAGCGCTCGTCACAACATGGTCCGATAAAAAGTTTGATCCGTGCTTTCCAATAGCGAAAGGTTTTTCGGCGTGGCTATCTAAAGTTTTAGATTTAGTCAGTGACGGTTTGAATGATTTGGGCAAAGCATACCCTGACGACGATGTTAATTATCAAACTATGCGCGCCGATGTAGATAAGGGCAATGCTCATACTCGCCAGATTCTTTCATATCAAAAAACAGCGGACTCACTATGCACAAACAAAAAATAGTTGTCTTTGCGATCGTCGTACTTAGCTCATTAGCAGCTAATTCTTATGAAGCGCCTAACCGATTCTTGAGTGGCACACCTGGATTTATGGGGACGGGATTACGACAAAGTTGCTATGCTTTGGACGTACCTGCCGATGTACTGCCTTGCAACCCCGCATTCATCGCAAAAGAAAAAGAGCGTCGATTTAATACCAATCTATCTTTAGGCAATAATGTTTCCTACTTAAAAGAAGCTACGGATTTGTCGCAAGGTCGTGCCGATCAAAAAAGTATTCAAACTTTATTTCAAGAACACGAGAACAACGAACTGCAAACACAAATCGAATTAGGTCATGTTCAAGAAACATTTGGCTGGGCCATCACGCCGGCTCTTGTGAACTACAGCACTTCATTTCACAACCAGGCCCTTCCTAAAATTTCACTTTACGCCTCTTTAGAGGAGTCAGCACGGTTACATTTCGGTAGCTATCTATCTGATGATTGGTCTTATGGAGTTCAGCTACGTTATGTCCATCGCAGATTTGTAGCTTCTCAATTTTATCTAACTGATGCTTTAGTTCCCGACGGTCGCTATCTATTCGAACCCAAACAACAGTACCTGTTTTTCATTGAGCCCGGTGTAATGTACGCACCGAAAGACAGTCCCCTGAACCCAGAGTTCACCATTGCCTTAATCAATTCTGGTTTTCTGAATGAACGATTTGCCGAAGTACCGGTGGAACCTGAATTTCATTTCACTTCGAGTATTAATCCGGAACTTGAATACGGCCGTTTTAGTTTAGGTGTCGATGTTAATTTCAATAAAAAACTACGCGAAGGCCCTGGCCCACTGACACTTGGCGGTTTTTACGAGTTTGGAATCTTGCGATTGTTTGGCAGCTTAGCGCGCGATGAAAATGGTATTGGATTTGGTATTTTTAACACGTGGTGGAATATGGGCGTCGCTCATCGCAATGAGACATATTTAAATCCATTGGATGAGTCTATCACGATCAGCAAATCATATTTATTTTTGGGCATCGAAATATGAAATTTATTCTTTTGCTGACGATGCTTTTAAGTTCATTTTCGATTGCATTTGCTGCACCGAAAACGTATTCGGCGAAAGAAAAGATGGTACAGAATTCCCAAAGCTGGAGCGATTTTCAAAAAGCGATGGACTCCTTACGTGGCGAAGATGATCGTCGCGGAACCAGCTTTATTATTTCAGGAACGTTAGTTACAATTGGCAGTCTTATTGCTATCCCCACAACAGAAGATGCGGCCACTAAGTTAGTTTACGGCATAGCAAGCAGTGCAGGTATCGCCGCCATCACTTATGGAATATCTAATATTTATTACGGCCACTCTTATAATTCATTCTACGAAACATTAAAAAATTCAGAGCTATCAGATAGCCAAAAAAGCTCACTTGTAAAAACATTTATGGCGCATGAACACGAACGCCTCGAACGCATGCGGCGGATGCAGATGTGGGCTCACTTTTTTGCAGCAGCCATGAACGGTTATTCGGCTTCTACAGAAAAGGATACTAACGCCAAAACCTTCTTCGCAGCGTTGGCGGGTTTAAACTTGGCTCTTGGGTTGTCATTTTCTTTTTAGTCTTGACAAGATTCTGCCTTAAGTAAAAAAAGGCTTGCGAAGGGGGATTTATGAAATCTGCACTATGGTTTTTAGCTGGCGTTCTCGTAGTGGGAACTTTAGGTTGCAAAGAAGAAATCGACGATCAAACTATCGTCCAAGGTCCCGCTCTCAAACTAGTAAATCCGGCGCCTGTAAAACGAAACTTTTTAGAAAATAATCAACGTCATAAAGTTATTGTTGCCGCGATTGATTCTGGAACCGACTACAATCACCCACAACTTTTAAACAACATGCATTTTACTTTGGATGAGAATAACCAACCCATCGGCTTAGGGTATGATTTCATCGGACAGGACTACTGGCCATCACCTTACGTGGCTCGCACTTTGGATATTAACCCCGATGCTGACCAAAAAGATGTTCCGCCATCACGCAATGCTCGCGAACAGGCGACACGTTTATCTGCAGCCTACCCGCAACTGGCAGCGTATCTAAACCCGCTACGAAATGTCGAACAAGAATTAGAATCTGGAGCTTTTCACGGGACGCATGTTTCAGGCTTAATGGTTTATGATGATCCACGTATTGGCCTCCTTGCCTATCGCGTACTTCCTATCAATGTAAAATACAAAAATGGTCGACAAGATTTAACTCAAGATAAAAGGGCCATAGCCTTCAATAATATTCTACGAGCGATGGACATGGCTGTAAAATCAGGCGCACGTATAATCAACATGTCTCTGGCTTTAAAGGGTAATCCTACCGCTGATAGTCTATTTAACCTTTTTGAGGACTCGGAAAAAAAACAAAAAGCATGGATGACTCAGGTAAAAGACTTTATGGATAAAAATCCAAATGTGATTTTTGTCGCGGCTGCAGGTAACGATTCTAAATGGGTGGATGATAATGTCAATCTACAACTTCCCTGCGGAATTTCAGCGCGGAATTTAGTTTGTGTGGGAGCTTTGGATAAAAATGGGAAACTCGCTTACTTTTCTAATTTGGTATTGAGTCAAGCGGCGTTTGTGGCCGCTCGTGGTGTTGACATGGAATCGTCAAGGCCAACGTTAATGTGTGACACATCATTTTTATCTCAGCTTAATAACGAAAAAAATGAATATCCTTATAACAGTCCATCTAGTCTCAACAACGCAATTAAACAGGCCAACGAAGACTGCGTCGGCAAACCACCTATGCGTAAAGCATCTGGAACAAGCATGGCTTCACCAGCAGTGGCTCGTGTCGTGGCTCAACTTGTAATAGCTAATCCAAATCTTTCGGGTGAAGCCATCATTAAGATTCTTGTTGATCAATCTGAAAAAGTTCAGATGGGTCCCTTACTGCTGAATAAAATTATTATCGATAAACCTTCTTGGTCTAAGAACTAGTCAACATACCAGCAGCTGAGTCTTGGAGCCTTAGGATTGACTGCATACGTTTTATAAATATCCATGCGGCACTGGTAACTGGGATACGCTGTTATCAATGAACGTTCCGGTCGCTCAAGACTACGTATCTTGGGGTTTGCGAATGGAATTTCTGTTTCAAAATATACCTGCATAGCTTGAATTAAATCTATTCCACTTGTTGCCACCCATTGGCAGCGCTGCACATCTATCGCTGACTGGCACAATGTCGACGTCACGTCTTCAAACTGCAAACTTAACAGCTTTGGCGCCGTCTGTTTCAATCGATCATATATTTGCGGCAGACAGTGAGCCGCTGCAAATGTATCAGCTTGCCCTTCTGAAGACGACCAATGGACAGCCTCTCCAGGAAACTGCTGATGTGGTAAACCACCTAGCTTGTGCCCGAACTCGTGACAAAGAACTGCACTCAGTGCGCCTACTGTCATGTACTTGGCACGGGCTAGTCCGCCATATAGCAAAACATAGAAGTCACCATCTATAACATTTGACCCAGCACCAATATATGGGTTCTCCCATAGAATATCGCGCGTCCAGATTAATTTCTTATTTCCTAGCTTTTTCCCATAGAGCTCGTCAAAAACATGCACAATTAATTCAAATGTTCCTTTCGTAATTTTGGATTCATTTTCATTTTCTGAAAACACATATTTAATTGGATAGGTACGTTCAACCTGATGAGCGAAAAGAAAAACGGAAATTAGCAATAACGCGATGAAAGCCTTCACTCAAAAACATATATATAATAATAACGACTGAGTCTAGTGCTAGTCATCGACCTCTAAAGATCCGCCATGAGTGGGCTTTTTCGGTCACCCGTAAGGAATTAAGTCTCATATAGAGACAGTGGTTTATCCGTGAGTTTCGCTCAATTTGTCACCGGCGAAAACAAAGTGACCTTTTGATAAACTATAGCTATGTTTAAATGGGCAAAAGTAACTCTCACATTTTGGTTACTTTTCACGCTGTCAGGCGCATGGATTGACCGTTTAGATAACTTTCATAATGGGTATTTCTACTTGTCACAACAGAATAAAATAGAAACTATTTTACAAAAAATGCTCGAGTACCGCCACAACGGTCTGATCTCACAGTTAGATAAAGACATGGGTGACACACTCCAAAGAACGGGTTCATATTACACACTTCTAAATTTTCTAGGCGTAGAAAAAGATGATTTAGGGCGCCCCCTTGCCGAAGGCTATGAAAACGATATGAAGCAGCTAACAACCATTGACGGAATATATCGCCGATCTAATGATCCAGAGTACTGGGGATTTAATCCAGACAACTGCAGTCGTGATCAGATTTTTGCCGCCCAATCAGCGATTGTCACCTATCGCGATTTTAATCGCGGACGTTCTTTATTTAAACGTTTTCTAAAGAGAGGCTTTCTAAACCAAAATGTTCGACATAACTGGTCCTATCCTTGGGAGAAGTCTTACGTGTGGAAGATCCCAGATATTCCTACGCCTTCACAAATGTCTCTTTTACTTAGGGGATTAGGTAGTCGACTCGTTTACCCTCTCGTTTTTATATTAGATGCATTTATCATTGCAGATGTTCACCTTTTTAGGCGACTGGACAAAAGACAGTTGTGGGACTACGACGTAAAACTCCTTCCGGCCTTGATCGCCGCCAACTCCTATCTTCCAACACTTTGGTCTCGCTGGGGTTTGATGCTGTACTTACGTGATCGGCAAGATATCGCTCAACGCGTACATTATTACAACCAAGATCAATTCAATGGTATTAAACCTTTGGCCGACTTGTATGATTTGTCGCTGGCTAAAATGAATGATCAGTTCGTAGCTACATCAAAGTCATTTGGAATTCCTATTTCTCAAATATCTAAAGTTCGCCGCATCAGTAGTGAGAATGAATGATCCAGTCTGGGTCTTGATTTTTTTAACAAAAAAACTCCTTCCTATCCTTGAACATTTGTTTCAACTGCCGATTAAGAGTGCATCTTATCTATAACGAGGAATTAGTTTTATGAAAAAATCAGGTTTTTCACAATGGTTCAAAGGCATCAAAGGGCGACTTCTTTTCGCAGCGGTTGTACCAGTTATTGGTTTCGCAATCGTATTTTTCGTCGCACTAAAAGGCATTAACAGAACAAATGTTATTGTCAAAATAGCCCACGAAACTTTGATACCGAATTCGATCTACCTAGGTGACATGCGGGTATCTAGAAATCGCTTCATTGGAAAAGCGTTCGAAAGCCTTGTTTTTGCCGATAAGCCAGATAAAAAGGAAAAAGCAATCAAAGCTATGGAAAAAACCAATGACGAGTTTGACAAGGCTTACACAGCATATTCAAAAGCACCATTTATAGATGGGGAAGCTGCGGTTCACGATAAGGTAAAAGGCCAAATACCTGAGTTCCTAAAACTAATGTCTTCAATCAGAGAACTATTAAAAAGCAATGAACCAGAAAAACATGCCCAAGCGTTAGAAATGCTAAATGGCCGTTTCGATGTGCTCAGCAATCAAGTTCGCGATTTTAATTTGGAAGTCAGCCAACTCTATGACGGCGCGTCTGTCGCGGAAAGCTTGGATGCGGAACAAACTAGAGCTGATGTTATAAAGTGGCTTTGGGTGATCACATTATGTAGCGCTTTCGGTATCTTTGGCATATTAATTTGGGTAGCGTCTAGTGTTTCTAATTCAGTAACTTCAATTGCAGAACAAATTAATACGGCAAGCTTAAGCGTTGCGTCTGCTGTAGGACAACTAAATGCAGCTGGTGCTGGATTATCTCAGTCTTCGACAGAGTCTGCAGCATCACTTGAAGAAACGGTCGCATCACTTGAAGAGTTAACGTCTATGGTTCAATTGAATTCTAACAACGCCCGTCAGGCGGCCGAACTATCAAAGTCGTCTAAAGAAGCGGCCGAAAACGGAGAGCAAGAAATAAAATCTTTAATTCTTGCAATGAATGAGATTTCAGTATCCTCGAAGAAAATCGAAGAGATCATTTCTGTGATCGATGATATTTCATTCCAAACCAATTTGTTAGCCTTGAATGCCGCGGTTGAAGCTGCACGTGCCGGTGAGCAAGGTAAAGGCTTCGCAGTTGTCGCGGAAGCCGTTCGTACCCTAGCTCAGAAGAGCGCGGTTTCTGCGCGTGACATTTCAACTTTGATCAAAGATTCAGTCGGTCAAATTTCGAAAGGAAGCCAAATCGCAGATCAAAGCGGAACCGTATTAACTAATATCGTAAGTTCAATTAAAAAAGTATCTGACCTAAACACAGAGATCGCAGCCGCAAGCACCGAACAAACAACTGGTATCCAACAAATCAGCAAAGCTATGAATCAATTAGATCAAGCGGCACAAGTGAACGCAAGTTCTGCTGAAGAAATCTCGGCAACAAGTGAAGAAATCAGTCGCCTAGCAAATACAGCACATGATTTAACCGTAGAACTAAATGCAGTTATTTTAGGTGGTGATAGACTAGGCCATTCAAACAAAATGACCAATGTAAAATCTCTAAAAAACCCAGCTGACGAATCGCTTCGCCACGCCGGCTAGATAAATTAATTTTTTCAGAGTAATAAGGTGATCTAGCTCAAATACTACTGCTTCGATCACTTTATTATTTTGTCAGCCAAGTACTCCAATCTTCTATAGTAGTCTTGCTTTTTCATTCGGTGTTGGCACTCGGCAGGTTTCTCGCTTCTTGAAATAACGATATCGATTGCGGGCAATCCAATTATAAACGATATCACGCAACGGCCCTGGAACGATAAAAAATATTTTAGCTGTTTTCCATGGCCAGCCAAGATCCCCTAGAAAATGTAAAATAGCGGAAGAACGCTGATAAGCAATATCGTTCCGCCAATAAATGACAGAGTCGTTGTCTCTCAAATCATATGGCGGAATCATTCGTTTGGCTGCTTCCCCCTGTAGTGAAGCAAACTTGATAGTTCCTTGCTTGTCATGGGATATTCCCCAATCCACTATTTCATTACACAAAGAACAATATCCGTCGAAAAAAAGTATTTTCATATCTAGTACCCTTCATTTCAACTATATATAATTCAAACCAAGGTTGCACCGTTCGACTTAAGTAAAAGTCACTAGATTGATAACACCTCGAAACTAAAACACTAATAACGCCGGTCGAAAGTCTATCTATTAACATTTTTAATGCCCGCGATAATCCCTAAGTATGCAAAACTATAAGCTGACAAAAATAGGAGGAAGAATGAAGAAATTAACTACCCTTGCGCTTTCATTGGCCGTTTCAATGTCAGCCTGTGTATCGAAGTCGACACACGAAAAACAAATCAAAGATTTAAACCAACAATTAGAAGCATCGGTTGGTGCGATTTCTAAAGCTAGAAACGAAAATGTGGCTTTGACGGAAGAAAGAAACAAACTACAAGAAAATCTTATGGCAACGGCGAAAGATCGCGGCCAATTGAAAACCTCACTAGACGAAATGAAAAAAGCGATGGAAGAAATGCGCCAGCGCCAAGCGGAACAAAAACAACGCTTGCAAGAATTTGAAGATTTAACAAAGCGTTTTAAAAAACTAACGGATTCAGGTGCGCTATCTGTCCAGTTTATCGATGGCAAAATGGTTGTGAGTTTAGGCTCCGACGTCCTATTCCCATCTGGTTCAGCAAAACTATCAGCCGCGGGTCTAGAGGCATTGAAAGAAGTAACGGCTCAACTGACATCCATTCCAGAAAAACGTTATCAAGTTGAAGGCCACACGGACAATGTTCGTATCGCGACAGCAACCTTTCCTTCAAATTGGGAACTAGCTGCAGCACGCGCTATTAATGTAACTCGTTCAATGATCGAAGCCGGAATGCCCGCAGAACGTGTAAGCGCCGCTAGCTATGGCGACACCTCACCAAGGCAAAGTAATGATACTGCTGAAGGTAAAGCGGCGAATCGTCGTATCGCGATCGTAGTTGTTCCTGATTTGTCGACAATGCCTGGCTATGATCAGCTAAGCAAGAAAAGTACTCCGTAAAAAGTGAACCAAATTTAATGGCCGCCGATACTTTCGCGGCCATTAAAAATTAACTTGAAGGATTAAGGTTTATATTTTCCACTAAACGCTAAGCTCGATGGCAAACCGTTCTTCGTTAGACACTGCTGAAACTTTTCTTTGAATTCAGAACCTTGTTTTTTTTATCAGATACGCCTTTGACTTCGCCACGTGCCCAATCGGCACATTTTTCTGCACGCTGACCTTCTGCGATTTTCTTATCTAACTTAGGCATGTCGCCCGCGAATAGATTTGCTGTAAATAATAATGTTACTAACGCCGCTAAAATTTTCATTTTTGCCCTTTCGGTAAGTTTCCTGACATAATAACAACTTTTAGGTACGCATGAAATGATGTATTTAGTTCTACGTAGTAATGTCGAGGTCGCGTTTTTTGAGCTGTCCTTCCCGACGATAACTAGCTTCACGCAAATTTAATTTTACTTCATTTAGAAAACTGAGCTGTCGCTCCACCATTCCGTCAAATATTTCAAGCAAATGATCATGAGGGCGCGGACCTATATCGGAACTTTGGTAATTACCAAGTAGGTCAATCGTATGATGAATCGCTTCGATGGTAGAATAACAATGAGACTCTGGTTGTTTACGCACTCTAAAATTAGATGGCTTCACCGGTGTAAAGCAGATACGTGGAAGTTTGTTTATGTTTTCACTTTGACGAACCATTCGTCGAGCTGTGGCCCATGTTCCATCGATAACAAAAACTCTTAATTTTTTGTCACTAAATACCAGGTCTTTTCGTTCGTTTTCCGAAATTTGCGACACGTTCACCGACTGAATTCCTGGATATAGAATTACCGAACGGTATCCAGGCTCAGCAATCAATTCATTAATCTTTGGATGATCGGTAAAGTTCTGTCCTTTTATTAAATGTGATCCTTGTAAACATAAGTGCGACATTCTTCCGGTGGCAATTCTACGCTTGGCTTCAATCGGATGAATCAAAATTACAAAGTTGATAGAACAATCGATAGGTTTGATGTGTTTGCAATAGCAGCTAAAATTCGGTTGAATACATATGCTACACAAAGTTCGATATTTTGGGCCTTGGGCTTTAAGTTCTTCCTTTTTTCTGAGATAATCCTGTGAATTCATAAAGCTCATCATAACAAACACGTTCCCAGATTGAAGTTATCGCCTGACATGGGTATGGAATTAGGACTATAGTTTAGGTGATAAATCCACTATCGTATGCGGACGCCCAAAAAGGGCGTTCGTCTAAAAGAAAATCACCTACACACAAATAAAAAGCACTACGTGTTTAAAAAAACTAAGTCTATTCACAGACCTAACGAGAACCCCATCACGCACCACAAATTTGCACTAACCGACCCTAGGACGTTTTATGATCAATATATGGATAGGCTATTTAGTTTTGTGTTTAGGTTTATCAACCCAAGCGGCAAACACTGTATTCTGGGAAGTATCTGCCCACCGCGGGGACCGAGGTACCTATCGCGAAAATTCGATGTCGGCATTAATTCATGCAATGGATATTGGGGCAACCAGTGTCGAGTTTGACGTTCATCTAACTAAAGACGGAGTTCCTGTCATTTACCATGACTACAAATTAAACCCCGCAGATTTTATTGGCATTTTGAAACCAACGCTTATTAAAGATCTAACGTTAGCAGAACTAAAAGCTATTCCTTATTCAGATAGGTTAGTAACAAAGCCTGAAGACACCGCATTGATTACGTTCGAAGAGTTTTTGTTGGCTGTCAAAGAAAGAGAATCACTGCCAAAGCACACGATACCTCTTCACCTAGAAATTAAAAGTGAAAAGGAATTTATAAACGAATCAGCTCCCATCGAAGACCTGGCCAAAGAAATCTCAGACGTCATCGACCGAGTAAAGGTTAAAACACCGATCATTGCGCGTGCTTTTAATTGGGATGTACTTGCCGAGTTCATGAAATACCAACCATCGATTCCGCGAATATTATTAGTCGATCGTGGTGATTGGAAAAAAATTAACTTCAAAGCCGCGATCCAACAGTTTCACCCGATTGCATTCGCTCCCAATTTTCATGATTTAACTAAAAGATCCGTAGAACGATTAAGAGCGCAAAAAATTGACGTTAATCCTTGGACCGTAAATGATCCCGTCGCCGCGGATAAACTTATAAAAATGGGCGTAGCCGGCATCACTACCGACGTTCCTTCAACATTTTTAAAACGTTATGCACCAATCCTTAAGCGAAATGCCTGCACACAATTCTACTATTAAACTCGAGAACTGGCCCCTTATCGTGCGGCTGATGTAATGAAATTTCAAGCTACAAGGTGCTCACTCAAATAAGTAAATACTCCTATACCTGCCGGCGAGTATCCGGACCTCGCCCCAATGTATATCTAGCGAATATTACAGCGTCTTTACCCCTCGTAATCCGCTATATTGCGGCCTTGTTGTTTTTTGTAGAGGCTCGTTTATGTCGACTGTGAAGAATG
>JADHED010001564.1_pt1 | contig 18812 bp, 18 predicted proteins | sample 8952041 | NCBI WGS metagenome assembly JADHED01 (sample SAMN16124423, study PRJNA663239) | bioreactor sludge metagenome | isolation source: sludge (control) | place: India:Bengaluru | collected 2018-09-08
GGCACCTCGACGTTGTCGAAGAACACGTCGTTGACCTCGCACTCGCCGTCCAGCAGCTTGATCGGCCGCACGCTGACGCCGGGCGACTTCATGTCGATCAGCAGGAAGCTGATGCCGGTCTGCGGCTTGCCCTCGTTGCTGGTGCGCACCAGGTTGAACATCCACTCGCCATGCTGGCCCAGGGTGGTCCAGGTCTTCTGGCCGTTGACGATGTATTTGTCGCCGCGGCGCTCGGCCTTGGTGCGCACCGAGGCCAGGTCGGACCCCGAACCCGGCTCGCTGTAGCCCTGGCTCCACCACACTTCGCCCGAGGCGATGCCGGGCAGAAAGCGCTTTTGCTGCTCGGGCGAGCCGTAGGCCATGATGACCGGGGCCACCATCACCGGGCCGAAGGGCACGATGCGCGGGGCGCCCGCCATGGCCAGTTCTTCTTCGAACAGGTGTTTCTGCACCGCCGTCCAGCCCGGGCCGCCGAACTGCTTGGGCCAGCCGTAGCCCAGCCAGCCTTTCTTGCCCAGGATGCGGGCCCAGCTCTGCATGTCGTCGCGCGTCAGGCGCTGCGCCTGGTGCACCTTGTCGGCCAGCGCCTTGGGCAGGGCGTCCTTGACCCAGGCGCGGATCTCGTCGCGGAATTTGAGTTCGTCGGGGGTGAATGCCAGATCCATCAGATCGTCTCCTTGTCAGCCAGCAGTTGTAGCACGATCGGTGCCGGCGTCACGTCCGGCAGGTGACAGGCCCAGCTCGGCGCACAGGCGGGCCACGGTGGCCTGCAGTGCGGCCAGCTCGGCCTCGAGCCTTTCCAGGCGTTCGGTCGTGGGGTCAAATCGGGCTGCGGCGCTTTCGGGGTGTGCGCCGGCAGCTTCTGTTTCAATAGCAGGTGGGCCACCCAGCAGATGCGTCCAGCGCGGCTCGCGCTCGCCCGGTGCGCGCGCCAGCAGCAGCGTCAGGGCGCCGCCCTTGTCGGCCGGACGCTCGGCCAGCTCGTGCAGAAAGCCTTCGACCGAGGAGATGTCGGCAAAGCGGTACCAGCGCTCGGCGTTCAGCCGCAGCTCGGCGGCGGTCTGCGGGCCGCGCAGCATCAAAAGGCCCAGCAGCACCGCCGACTGCTCGGGCACGGTCAGGGCGCGCTGCAGGTTGTGTTCCCAGCGTGCCACGCGGCTGCCGTGCGACTCGATCGCCAGGTGCAGCGCCTTCAGCGCCTCCAGCGCGGCTTGTGCCTCGGCTTCGCTCAGGTTCATCACCGGCTCGCGGCTGGTCTTCTGGTTGCAGCCGCTCACCACGGCGTTGAGCGACAGGGGGTAGGTATCGGGCACGGTGCGTGCCTTTTCCATCAGCGTGCCCAGCACGCGCAGCTCGGTCGGGGTCAGGGGACGCAGGTTCATCGGCCAAGGATAATCCGGCCCGACATGAAACACATCGTGATCCTGATCTCCGGCACCGGCAGCAACATGGCGGCCATCGTGCGCGCCGCCGAACGCGAAGACTGGGCCGCCCGGCTGGGCGCGCGCGTGGCGGCGGTCATCAGCAACCGGCCTGACGCCCGGGGTCTGCAGACCGCGCAAGAGGCGGGCATCGCCACCGCCGTGGTCGATCACAGGCAGCATGCCGACCGCGCCGCCTTCGACGCCGCGCTGAGGGCCGAGATCGACCGCCATCAGCCGGCGCTGGTGGTGCTGGCCGGCTTCATGCGCATCCTCACGCCCGGCTTCGTGGCGCATTACGCGGGGCGCATCGTCAACATCCACCCCAGCCTGCTGCCCGCCTTTCCGGGCCTGCACACACACCAGCGCGCCATCGACATGGGCTGCCGCGTGGCCGGCGCCACGGTGCATCAGGTGACGGCCGAGCTGGACCACGGTGCCATCCTGGCGCAGGCCGCGGTGCCGGTGCTGCCGGGCGATACCGCGGACACCCTGGCCGCCCGGGTGCTGACGCAGGAGCACCTGATCTATCCGCGCGCAATCGCCGAATTGCTATCTAAAGGATAGCTACCTGCGCAATTTGATAGAGCGCTGGAGCCAATTTTGGTTCATAGTCGGTATCTCTGAATCCCAGCCAGACTCCAGGCGAAGACTCCGAAGGCATCCCACAAGCCGTTTGTTTTCTTTTGCGTCCTCTGCGAACCCTCTGCGCCCTCGGCGTAAGGGTGTTCTCGTCCATTCAACCCACTCCCGTTCCAGCCGCCCACCATGCACCCCAAAGCCCTGCTCGACGCCGCCAGCGAACTGGTGCTGCGCGTGCTGCGCCTGGATCACCCGGCCGACGCCGTGGTCTCGCGCTTTTTCCGTGAGCAGCGCCAGCTCGGCCCGCGCGAGCGTGCCACCCTGGCCGAAACCGCTTACGCCGTGCTGCGTCGCAAGCCGCTGTTCGAGCACCTGGCGCGCTCGGGCTCGGGTGGACGCGAGCGGCGCCTGGCGATTCTGGGTTTTGCTGCACCCCGTGACTTTCTCAAACAGGCCTTGACCGACGCCGAAAAGCACTGGCTCGATGCCTGCGACGCCATCGCCCCCGCCGAGCTGCCCGAGGCCTGCCGCCACAACCTGCCGGCCTGGCTGGTCGAGCCGCTGCGCGCACAGCTGGGTGATGGGTTCGACGCCCTGGCGCAGGCCCTGCTGCAGGGCGCGCCGCTGGACCTGCGCGTCAACACCATGCTACAAAAACGGGAGCTGGCGGCGCAGGAACTGCAAGCGCTGGGCATCGATTCGGTGCCCACCCCTTACTCGCCCTGGGGTCTGCGTCTGGCCGGCAAGCCGGCACTGACGCGGCTGCCACCCTTTCAGCAGGGCCGCATCGAGGTGCAGGACGAAGGCTCGCAGCTGCTGGCCCTGCTGCTGGACGCGCGGCGCGGCGAAATGGTGACCGACTTCTGCGCCGGTGCCGGCGGCAAGACGCTGGCCATTGGCGCGGCCATGCGCTCCACCGGGCGGCTGTACGCTTTCGATGTGTCGGCGCATCGGCTGGAGGCGCTCAAGCCGCGGCTGGCGCGCAGCGGCCTGTCCAACGTCCACCCGGTGGCCATTGCGCACGAGCGCGACGAGCGCATCAAGCGCCTGGCCGGCAAGATGGACCGCGTGCTGGTCGATGCGCCGTGCTCGGGCCTGGGCACGCTGCGCCGCAACCCCGACCTCAAATGGCGCCAGACGCCCGAGGCGGTGGCCGAGCTGGTGAGCAAGCAGCGCGCCATCCTGGCCAGCGCCGCGCGCCTGCTCAAGCCCGGCGGGCGGCTGGTGTACGCCACCTGCAGCCTGCTGACCGAGGAGAACGAGGCCATCGCTGCAGCGTTCGGTGGCGAGCACGCCGCGTTTCAGCCGCTGCCGGTGGCCGAGCTGCTGACCGGCCTGAAGGTGACCGATGCGGCGGCGCTGTGCACGGCCGATGGTGCCTACCTGCGCCTGTGGCCGCACCGGCATGCCACCGACGGCTTCTTTGCCGCCGCCTGGCAGCGCCGCGCCTGACGCCTGCGGGACCACCCGGCGCTTGGACGGCGCGGCACGCGGCGTCACAATCGGTCGCATCCATCACCGACAAAGGAGCGTTTCATGGCACGCGACATTCGCACCGTGGTTTCGGGCATGCACTTTCTCGAAGGGCCGCGCTGGCACGATGGCCGCATCTGGTTCTCCGACTTCTATTCGTTCCAGGTCTATTCGGCGCGCGAAGACGGCAGCGACCTGCGCGTCGAGGCGCGCGTCGAGCACAAGCCCTCGGGCATCGGCTGGCTGCCCGACGGGCGGTTGCTGGTGGTGTCCATGCGCGACCGCAAGCTGCTGCGGCGCGAGGCCGACGGCACGCTGGTGACGCACGCCGACCTGTCGGACTACGCCGGTGGCAACGCCAACGACATGGTGGTCGACGCCCAGGGCCGCGCCTGGGTGGGCGACTTCGGCTTCGACCTGATGGGCGGCGCGCCTTTTCGCCCCACCGGCCTGTGGCGGGTCGACCCCGACGGCACGGTACACCGCGCCGCCGAAGACATGTGGTTTCCCAACGGCGCCGTGATCACCGACGACGGCACGCTGCGCGTGTGCGAAACCTTTGCCAACCGGGTCACGGCCTTCGACATCGGCGCCGACGGCACGCTCAGCCGCCGCCGCGTCTGGGCCAGGTTCGGCGAGCCGCCCACCAGCGCCGACGTGGGCGAAGCGATCGGGCAGGTGGCGGTGGCCGGTGACGGCTGCTGTCTGGACGCCGAAGGCGCCATGTGGATTGCCGACGCCGTGCACGGCCGCGTGGTGCGGGTGCGCGAGGGTGGCCAGATCGTCGACGAGATCCAGCCCGGCACCGGCGCCTTCGCCTGCATGTTGGGCGGTGCCGACGGCCGCACGCTGTTCATCTGCGCCGCGCCCGACTTCTACGAGCACGCGCGCGCCGCCGCCACCGAGGCGAGCCTGCTGTCGGTGCGCGTGGACGTGCCGCACGCCGGCCGGCCCTGAGCGCCGAAGCGAGGGCACGCCCCATGGTCGAAGCGGACGACGCGGTGCTCATCATCGGCGCCGGCATCGCCGGCGCTTCGCTGGCCTGGCGGCTGGCGCGCGCCGGCCGGCCGGTGACGCTGATCGAGCGCGAGCCGCAGCCCGGCATGCACAGCACCGGCCGTTCGGCCGCCATGTTCATGGCAAGCTACGGCCCGCCCGGGGTGCGCGCGCTGACCCGCGCCAGCCTCGACTTCTACCTGCAGCCGCCGGCCGGTTTTGCCGAGCAGCCGCTGCTGAGCCCGCGCCGCGCCCTGTTCGTCGCCACCGCCGAGCAGCAGCCCGCGCTGGCGCGCATGCGGGCCGATCTGACGGCCAGCGGCACCACCACCACGCTACTGAATTCAGAGCAGCTGGCGCTGTCTGCGCCTGCCCTGAGGCCCGGAATGTTTCAGAACGCCCTGCTGGATGCGCAGGGTTACGACATCGATGTCCACGCCCTGTTGCAAGGTTTTCTGCGCGGCGCCCGCCAGGCCGGCGCGCGCCTGCGGACTGGCGTCGAGCCGCAGCTTGCCAGGCACGACGGCCAGCGCTGGCAGGTGACGCTGTCGGACGGCAGCGCCTGGACAGGGCGCACCGTGGTCGATGCGGCCGGCGCCTGGGCCGACCAGGTGGCGGTGCTGTTCGGCGCCGCACCCATCGGCCTGGAGCCGCGCCGGCGCAGCGCCTTCACCTTCCGCGCGCCAGCCGGCGCCGACCTGGGCCAGTGGCCGATGGTGGCCGACGTCGATGAAGCCTGGTATTTCAAACCCGACGCCGGCCAGTTGCTGGGCTCACCCGCCAACGCCGACCCCACCATCCCGCATGACGTGCAGCCCGAAGACTATGACATCGCCCTGGGCATCCATCTGATCCAGGAAGCGACCACGCTGCGCATCGACCGCCCGACCGCCACCTGGGCCGGCCTGCGCAGCTTCGTGGCCGATGGCGATCTGGTGATCGGGTTTGACCAGGCTTGCCCGGGCTTCTTCTGGCTGGCCGCGCAGGGCGGCTACGGCATCCAGAGTGCGGCCGGCGCCAGCCTGCTGGCCGCCAGCCAGATCGTGGGCGAGCCGCTGCCGGCCGAGCTGGCGGCCCATGGGGTCGATGAGGCTGTGCTGTCGCCGCGCCGGCTGCGCCGCACCGCGCCGTCGTAGCGCGCGCCCCGGCTGCGGGGCGGGGCAGCTGGCTTGCGGTGGTGGCTCAGGCGCCTGCCAGCGCCCGCAGAGCGCCCGGATCGAGCAGGTTCAGGATGCGGCCGGAGCCGCTGATCAGGCTGCGCTCGCGCAACTGGCGCAGCACGCGCGACAGGGTTTCGGGCGCGATGCCCAACTGCGCGGCGATCATGCGCTTGCGCTGGCGCAGCAACACGGCCAGCGTGCCGGGCGCGCCCTGCGCCGGCTCGGCATGGCGCAGCAGCCATTCGGCGCAGCGCGCCTCGGCGTCCTTGGCCAGCCGGCTGACCGCCAGCTCGGTCTGCTGCCGGTGCGCCTGGGCCACATCGTGCAGCACCGCGAGCGCCGACGCCGGCAGGGTCTTCAGGCTCGCCTGGAAGGCCGACAATGGCACCCGGCGCAGCGTGACGGCGGTTTCCGCCACCCCGTCGACCGCGCTTTGGCCAGCCGGCGGACCGCCAGTTCGGCCTGCTGGCGGTGCGCCGCCGCCATGTCGCGCAGCAGCGCCTGGGCCGGCGCCGGCATCTCGCGCAGCCCGGCCACGAAGTCGCGCAGCGGCACGCGCCGCAACTGCACCGGGCCGTCGGCCACGGCGTCCACCACCGGCGCTTTGTCCAGCACGGCGCAGCCGACGTTCAGCCAGGCCGGGCCTTCGACCAGACCCATCTGGTGCGCCAGCACGCCGTTTTCGACCACCCCCAGCGCCACGCGGCCACTGTCGATGTACAACACATGCTCGTCGACGCAGGCGCGCCGCAGCAACTGGGTGCCGGCCGCCACCGTGCTCGCATCGGCGGGCCAGGCAAAGGCTTGAGGATCGGACAACATGCGGGCACTGTGCCGCGCCGCAACCGGTGGTGCTTTGATGCACATCAACGGGGCGCACCACCACACCCGCCAAAGACAAGGCCCCTGGGGAAAACCAGGGGCCTTCGGGGGGTTTGGTGCCGGCTGCCGGAATCGAACTGGCGACCTACGCGTTACGAGTGCGTTGCTCTACCAACTGAGCTAAGCCGGCGAAGACTTGAAAGCCGCGCATTATAGCCGGATCAGGGTACCCTGAGACGGTACCGGCGTGGCGCCCGTGCGCCACCCCATGCACGATCCGGCGGCAAGCTTGCAGGCCGTCGATCAGTCGTTGCTGCCACCCAGGCCGAGCAGGGCCAGCAGGCCCTGGAACACATTGAACAGGTCCAGGTACAGCGCCAGCGTGGCGCTGATGTAGTTGGTTTCGCCGCCGTCGACGATGCGCTTGAGGTCGTACAGCATGTACAGGCTGAACACGGCGATCACCAGGGTGCTGATGACCAGCATGCCGACCGTGGAGCCGACGAACACGTTGACGATGGCGCCGACGAAGACCACCAGGGCTCCCACGAACAGCCATTTGCCCAGGCCCGACAGGTCGCGTTTGATGACGCTGGCCAGGCTGGCCATGACGAAGAACACGCCGGCTGTGCCGCCCATGGCGGTCATCACCAGTTCCGAGCCGTTCTTGAAGCCGAGCACCAGGGCGATCAGACGCGACAGCATCAGGCCCATGAAGAAGGTGAAGGCCAGCAGCACGGGCACGCCGGCGGCCGAGTTCTTGGTTTTCTCGATGGCGAACATGAAGCCGAAGGCGCCGCCGAGGAACACCACCAGCCCCAGGCCGCCGGACAGCCCGCGCGTCACGCCCGTGGCCACGCCCAGCCAGGCGCCCAGCACGGTGGGCAGCAGGCTCAGCGCCAGCAGCCAGTAGGTGTTGCGCAGCACGCGGTGGCGCTGCTCCTGGCTTGCCACGCCGCCCCGGGTGGCGTCCAGGTAGGCCAGGGTCTGGGTGCGATCGTTCATGTCTCGGTTGCTCCTTGGATACCCGCTGCGGCCGCCACTGCGGCGACCTTCGGGGGCATTTTACGTAGAGTCGGTGCCGGCGCATCGGTTCCCTGGCCGGCGGTTATGCTTGCGGGCATCCCGTTCAAGCCTGGAGCCCGCACCCATGAAGACCAAACCTGTGCTGCAAGCCGCCGACGTGCGCGCCATCGTTGCCGCCGCCGAAGCCGAGGCGTTGAAGCAGCAATGGGCCATGACCATCGCCGTGGCCGACGACGGCGGCCATCTGCTGCACCTGCACCGCATGGACGGTGCGGCGCCCGTGAGCGCCCACATCGCGCCGGGCAAGGCGCGCAGCGCCGCGCTGGGGCGGCGTGAGAGCAAGGGCTACGAGGACATGATCAACGGTGGCCGCCACGCCTTTCTGTCGGTGCCGCTGGAGGGCATGCTGGAAGGCGGGCTGCCGATCGTCAAGGACGGCCAGTGCATCGGTGCCATCGGAGTGAGCGGTGCCAAACCCGCGGAGGACACGCTGGTGGCCCGGGCCGGGATCGCGGCGCTCGGTCTCTGAGCTCAGGACGGCCGCCGGGCGCGCCCCCCGGTGTCGCGCTGGCCGAGCCAGGCCAGGGCGCTGCCGTCGCGAAGCTGGTGCCCGCAGGATCCGGGTCCAGAGGCTCGAATCGGTGTCAAAACGGCCACCAGCGCTTGCCAGACAAGCGCCAAAAGCTATGAAAAGGATAGTCTTCGTGGCGCTCCAGACGCCGCGTCGGAGGGCGTTCAGTAGCTGAGCCGCTCGGGCCGCACTTCCTGCAGGATGGTGGTGGCGATTTCCTCGATCGACTTGGTGGTCGACGACAGCCAGCGTATGCCTGAGCGGCGCATCATGGCCTCGGCCTCGCCCACTTCCATGCGGCAGTTTTCCAGACTGGCGTAGCGCGAGTTGGGGCGGCGCTCGGCGCGGATTTCGGCCAGCCGCTCGGGCGCGATGGTCAGGCCGAAGATCTTCTTCTTGTGCGGCACCAGGGCCGGCGGCAGCTGGCGGCGCTCGAAGTCCTCGGGGATCAGCGGGTAGTTGGCGGCCTTGACCCCGTGCTGCATCGCCAGGTAGAGGCTGGTGGGGGTCTTGCCGCTGCGGCTGACGCCGATCAGGATGACGTCGGCGGTTTCCAGATCGCGGTTGCTCTGGCCGTCGTCATGGGCCAGACTGTAGTTGATGGCTTCGATGCGATCCTGGTAGGCCTGGTTCTTGCTGACGTCCGAAAAGCGTCCCACCCGGTGGTGGCTGGTGATGCCCAGTTCCTGCTCGATCGGCGCCACGAAGGTGCCGAACATGTCCAGCAGCATGCCCTTGCAGCCCTCGCGCACGATACCCATCACCTCGCGGTCGACCAGGGTGGTGAAGACGATCGCCCGCCGCCCCTCCAGCTCGCAGGTGTGGTTGATCTGGCGCACCGCCTGGTGCGCCTTGTCCGGCGTGTCGATGAAGGGCAGGCGCACGTGGCGGGGCTGGAATTCGAACTGCGCCAGGATGGCGTTGCCGAAGGTTTCGGCCGTGATGCCGGTGCCGTCGGAGACGAAAAACACGGTGCGTTGGGGCATGGGTGAGGGCGGCGTGGCGGTCAATACAATCGTGCCCATTATGCGAACCCGCGCCGCTGGCCGTTGCGACCCCCGAAAATGCAGAACATGGGTTGCGAATGTTGCGAATGCGCCGCCACGGCCCGAGGGCGTTCGCAGCCACCGGTTTTCAAACTCTGGAGCTTTCCCATGTCTGCACGTTTTGCGGCGACCGCCCTGGTCGTACCGTTTGAGAACCTGAGAATGAGCGACGTCGAGGTCGTTGGCGGCAAGAACGCCAGCCTCGGCGAGATGATTTCGCAGCTGCCCCAGGGCGTGCGCGTGCCCACCGGCTTTGCCACCACGGCGCACGCCTTCCGCGAATTTCTGAAGCACGAAGGCCTGGCCGAGCGCATCAGCGCCCGCCTGGCGGCCCTCGATGTGGACGACGTGCGCGCGCTGGCCGAGGCCGGCGCCGAGATCCGCGCCTGGGTGGAAAACCAGCCCTTCCCCGCCGACCTGGAAAAGGCCGTGCGCGACGCCTTTGCCCAGCTGTCCGGCGGCAACGCCCAGGCCAGCTTTGCCGTGCGCAGCTCGGCCACGGCCGAGGATCTGCCCGACGCCTCGTTTGCCGGCCAGCAGGAGACTTTCCTGAACGTCGTCGGCATCGAGGACGTGCTGCACAAGATGAAGGAGGTGTTCGCCAGCCTCTACAACGACCGCGCCATCAGCTACCGCGTGCACAAGGGCTTCGCGCACGACGTGGTGGCCCTGTCGGCCGGCGTGCAGCGCATGGTGCGCTCGGACCTGGGCGCGGCCGGCGTGATGTTCACCATCGACACTGAAAGCGGTTTCGACCAGGTGGTCTTCATCACCAGCAGCTATGGCCTGGGCGAGACCGTGGTGCAGGGCGCCGTCAACCCGGATGAGTTCTATGTGCACAAGCCCATGCTCGAGGCCGGCAAGAAGGCGCTGATTCGCCGCAACCTGGGCAGCAAGCTGATCCAGATGGTGTTTGCCACGCCCGAGGAAAAGGCGGCCAGCGGTCGCCTGGTCAAGACCTGCGACGTGCCGGCCGAGCTGCGCAACCGCTACTCACTCAGCGATGCCGAGGTCGAGCAGCTGGCGCACTACGCCCTGGTGATCGAGCAGCACTATGGCCGCCCGATGGACATCGAATGGGGCAAGGACGGTCAGGACGGCCAGCTCTACATCCTGCAGGCGCGGCCCGAGACGGTCAAAAGTCAGCAGGGCAGCACCGAGCTGCGCTACAAGCTCAAGGGCAGCAGCGCGGTGCTGGCCGAAGGCCGTGCCATTGGCCAGAAGATCGGCACCGGTCCGGTGCGCCTGGTGCACAACATCGCCGAAATGGACAAGGTGCAGCCGGGCGACGTGCTGGTGACCGACATGACCGACCCGAACTGGGAGCCGGTGATGAAGAAGGCCAGCGCCATCGTCACCAACCGCGGCGGGCGCACCTGCCACGCCGCCATCATCGCGCGCGAGCTGGGCATTCCGGCGGTGGTCGGCTGCGGCGACGCCACCGCGCGCCTGAAGGACGGCACGCTGGTGACGGTGAGCTGCGCCGAAGGCGACACCGGCCACATCTACGACGGTCTGCTGGAAACCGAGGTCACCGAGGTGCGCCGCGGCGAGATGCCGCCGATCGCCACCAAGATCATGATGAACGTGGGCAACCCGCAGCTGGCGTTCGACTTTGCCCAGCTGCCGAACGAAGGCGTGGGTCTGGCGCGGCTGGAGTTCATCATCAACAACAACATCGGCGTGCACCCCAAGGCCATTCTCGACTACCCGCAGGTCGACGCCGACCTGAAGAAGGCCGTGGAGAGCGTGGCGCGTGGCCACGCCAGCCCGCGCGCCTTCTACGTCGACAAGGTGGCCGAGGGCGTGGCGACGATTGCCGCCGCCTTCTGGCCCAAGCCGGTGATCGTGCGCCTTTCGGACTTCAAGAGCAATGAATACCGCAAGCTGATCGGCGGCAGCCGCTACGAGCCGGAAGAAGAAAACCCGATGCTCGGCTTTCGCGGTGCCGCGCGCTACATCAGCGACGATTTCCGCGAAGCCTTCGCCATGGAATGCGAGGCGCTGCGCCGCGTGCGCGACGACATGGGCCTGACCAACGTGCAGATCATGGTGCCCTTCGTGCGCACGCTGGCGCAGGCCGAGCGGGTGGTGGCGCTGCTGGCCGACAAGGGGCTGCGGCGCGGTGTCAACGACCTCAAGGTGGTGATGATGTGCGAGGTGCCCAGCAACGCCATCCTGGCCGAGCGCTTCCTGGAGCATTTCGACGGCTTTTCCATCGGCTCGAACGACCTGACCCAGCTCACACTGGGGCTGGATCGCGATTCCGGTCTGGAACTGCTGGCGGCCGACTTCGACGAGCGCGATCCGGCCGTGGAGGCGCTGATTCACCAGGCCATCCAGGCCTGCCGGGCGCAGGGCAAGTACATCGGCATCTGCGGTCAGGGCCCCAGCGACCACCCGGACTTCGCGCGCTGGCTGGCCGACGAGGGTATCGTCTCGATTTCGCTCAACCCCGACAGCGTGATCGACACCTGGACCTTGCTGTCACAATAAAAAACCCGTCCATCGCACGCCATGTCAGCGCCACCAGCTATCAAAAATGAAGCTCCTGGCGCGGCCTGGCTGCGTGCCGCGCTGCTGCTGTTGTGGGCGGCCGCGTCGTTCGGTGTGGCCTTTTTCGCGCGCGAGCTGAACCAGGTCGTGGCCGGCTGGCCGCTCAATTACTGGTGGCTGGCGCAGGGCGGGGTGCTGGTGTTCCTCGGCGTGGTGATGCTGTATGCGTGGTGGATGGGCCGCGCCGAGCCCGCGCCTGCCGACGAGGGGGCGACTAGCGTGGCTGCCGGGTCGCGCGCCTACATCTGGCGGTTGCATCGTCAGCTGGCGCTGTTCACCCTGGGCCTGGTTGCCTTTCTGCTGCTGCTGCACTGGGCCGAGCGCGCCGGTCTGTCGCGCGGCTGGATTGGGCCGATCTTCCTGTTCCTGTCGGTGATGATGTACGCGGCGGTGGGCATTGCCGGGCGCACCACCGACCCGGAGGAGTTCTACGTCGCCGGCCGGCGCGTGCCGGCCATGTACAACGGCATGGCCACGGCGGCCGACTGGATGAGCGCCGCCTCCTTCATCAGCCTGGCCGGGGCGCTGTACCTGCAGGGCTTTTCTGGAACCGCCGCGCAGCCCGGTGGCCTGGCCTACGTGCTTGGCTGGACCGGGGGCTTTTGTTTGGTCGGATTGCTGATGGCGCCGCGCCTGCGCGCCATGCGGCTGTACACCGTGCCCGACTTCTTTGCCGTGCGATTCGGTCGGGGGGCGCAACTGCTGGCGGCGATGGGGGCGGTGGCCTGCTCGTTCATGTACGTGGTGGCGCAGATCTACGGCATCGGTCTGATCGCCTCGCGCCTGACCGGGGTGCAGTTCGAGATCGGCATCCTGCTGGGCCTGGGCGGGGTGCTGCTGTGCTCCTTCCTGGGCGGCATGCGCGCCATCACCTGGACACAGGTGGTGCAGTACGTGGTGCTGCTGGTGGCCTTTCTGATCCCGGTGTCCTGGTTGGCGTACAAGCAGCTGGGCACGCCCGTGGCCTTGCTGGCGTACGGCCAGCAGCTGTCCAAGATCGAGCGGCTGGAGCGCACGCTGATCGATGCACCCGCCGAGCAACAGGTGCGCCAGCACTACCGCGAGCGCGCCCGCGACTACGCCGAGCGCCTGCGCGATCCGGCGGCCGCGCTGGCCAGCGAGCGCAGCGCGCTGGAGGAGCGCATCCGCACGCTGCGCGCCCAGGGTGCGGACTTTTCCTTCGTCATGATGGCCCGGCGCGAGCTGTCGGCCCTGCCCAAGGACGAGGCCAGCGCGCGCGAGCTGTGGACGCGCGCCATGCTCGACGCGCAGGAGCGCGCCAAACCGCTGGGTGGGCTGCCGCGACACGGTCAGGCGTTTGCCGGCGACCCCGACGGCACACCGGACGAGCGCGCCGAATTCAACACCTCGCGCCTGAACTTCCTGGCCCTGATGTTCTGCCTGATGGTGGGTACCGCCAGCCTGCCGCACCTGCTGACGCGCTTCTACACCACCCCCAGCGTGGCGGCGACGCGGCACTCGGTGGCCTGGTCGCTGCTGTTCATTGCCATGCTGTACCTGGCCACACCAGCGCTGGCGGCGCTGGTCAAGTACGAGGTGATGCAGCATCTGGTGGGCAGCAGCTTCGACGATCTGCCCAACTGGATTGCCCAGTGGGCGCGGGTGGATCCGGCGCTGATTTCGGTGCAGGACGTCAACGGTGACCGCATCCTGCAGTTCGGCGAAATCCGCCTGGGCGCCGATATGATCATGCTGGCCACGCCCGAGCTGGGTGGGCTGCCCTACGTGGTGTCCGGCCTGGTGGCGGCCGGCGGGCTGGCGGCGGCGCTGTCCACCGCCGACGGACTGCTGCTGACCATCAGCAATGCGCTGGTGCACGACACCGCGCCCATGCGCGGCGGCCGCGTGTGGGTGTCGGACAACCGCGTGATCCTGTCCAAGTTCGCCCTGCTGGCGGTGGCCATGGTGGCGGCGGCGACGGCGGCGCTCAAGACGGGCGAGATCATTTCTCTGGTGACGGCCTCGTTTTCGCTGGCGGCCGCCACCTTCTTCCCGGCGCTCACCCTCGGCCTGTTCTGGCGCGGCGCCACCCGGCGCGCCGCCGTCGCCGGCATGCTGACCGGCATCGCCGTCACCGTCGGCTACATGCTGCAGGCCAGCGCGGTCCTGCGCGCCTGGTGGGGCCTGGCGCCGGGCGGTCTGTGGTGGGGCATCCACCCGGTGTCGGCCGGCTTCTTCGGCGTGCCGGCAGGTTTTGCCGTGATCGCCGCGGTGTCGGCCTGGGAGCACTGGCGCGGGCGGCGCCAGCGCCCCTGATCGAGCGCCGCAAAGCTCTCGATTGCTATTAATAACGTAGCTTACGGCGCTGACTGGGTGCGCGCTGGAGCATGTTTTTTCCTCAAACCCGCCAGAATCCAGGTTGGGGCCGGGAGCGCCGGTCGAGGGCCTGATCAGAACCTTCGGCTCAGGTAGCGCGAGCCGGCCAGGCCAAATCGCCACGGCAGCTCCAGCGCCCGGCTGATGCCGATGCGCGGGCCGCACACCACCTGATCCGCCAGCCCGTGGGGTGCGGCCCGCAGCTCGAACGGCGGCGCATCCACCGCCAGCCCGTAGTGCGCCAGCGTGATGCCCAGCGCCTGTCCCACACGACCGGGGCCGGCGCACAGCAGGCGTTCGTCCTGCAGGCCGCGACGCCGGCGCATGGTGTCCAGGCCGTGCGTCGGCTGCAGGGCGCGGATCAGCACGCCGGCGCCGTGTCCGGCTTCGCGGCACACCAGGTTCAGGCACCAGTGGATGCCGTAGCTGCGGTACACGTAGGCATGGCCGGGCGGGCCGAACATGGCGGCGTTGCGTGGTGTCGGGCCGCGGTGGGTGTGCGAGGCGGCGTCGGCGCGGTCGTAGGCCTCGGTCTCGACGATGATGCCGCCCACGCCGTCCACCAGCAGAGTGGCGCCGATCAGGGTGCGGGCAACCTGCGGTGCATCGGCGGCGAAGTCGCGGGCGGTGAGGGCGTGGCGGTGCATGACGGTCGCCAGTCTATGGATTCGGCGTTGGCATGTCTTCAATACCGTTCGGGCTGAGCCTGCTCAAGCCCTTCGACAGGCTCAGGATGCACGGTTCAAATTTCAGGAATTCGGAAGCCATAGGGTCTGCTCACAGGCCCTGGTGCAGGGTGGCGCTGCGCAGGGTGACGGGCTGAGATGCACGCGGTGCTCAGCGCTGCACCGCAGGCAGCCGAGTGGGCGCAGTATGCTGAGGGACTGCAGATCGCGCCCCACCCCGCGGTGTCTTTTGGAGCTGGAAGCCACTCGACTCAACTCCGCGCCCCGGGCTTCCCGCACGAATAGGAAGGAGATCGATGGCAAAGGGCTGCCTCACGTTGACCGGACTCTTCGGGCTCGCGCTCGTCCTCGAGCGCTTGGCGCTCGGGGAGCGCGGCATGCCGTTGCCCTGGCTCGCCGCCGCGCTGCTCGCCGCGAGCCTGACGCTGGCGCTCGGAAGTGTCCAGGGGGTCGCGCAGGCCCTGCGACGTCGGAACGCGCCGGAGAGCGAACCCTCGCGGTGGAGGGACGGCGAGAGCGTGCGCACCGGCGGCCGGATCGAGCCGTCCGGCCCGCTGCTCCGCACACCTCTCGGGGGGTGCGACGCAGTGCTCGTCGAGTACTCGATCTACCGGGTGCCCAGCCAGGCCCGGATCGGAGGAAACCCGCAGGCGCGGCCCACCCCACCGAGTGCCAAGGGCCTCGAGATGGTGCCGTTCCGGGTGCGCAATGCCGCCGGTGCGATCGCCATCGACGGCTGGGCGAGCCTGGCGCAGTTTCCGGAGGCAGACTGCGACCACGCAGCGGGGAGGGAAGGAGCGGCCCGGGTTCTGGCCTCCGAGCCCTGGCGCGTCTCGACGCCGGACGAAGCCGTCCGCGCCGGGCGGGAACTGCTGGGTGGACCGGCGGGAACGCCCCTTGCCCTCCGGCTCGCGAACCCCGCGGCGGTCCGCGAGCTCCTGGCGCCGGAGGGAGAGCCGAACGCCGGCCGCTGGTCGGGCGGGCCGCCTCCCGACCTCGAGGGAGAGGCCGCCGTAGCAGCGGTCCGCGCCCGCCTCGCGCGGCACAGGTGGCTGCTGAAGGAGCGCCGCCTCGCCCCCGGGGACGAGGTCACGGTGGAGGGGATCTACCGCGCGGACCCGCCGCGGATCGAGGTCGGCCGCGGGCCGTCTCTCGGCGCGCCCGAGCGCGGGATCCGGCCCGGTCTGCCCGACGTCACCGCCCGGCGGGAGGCACACACGGCGTTGGCCTTCGCCCTCGCCCTTGCGGCGGTGGCGGCCGCGGCCCACTGGCTCGTCTTCTCCTCCGGCGGGCAGTTCTACCGCGGGCTCGTCGACTGGCTCCGCCAGGCCGCCTGACCCGCCGGCCGCGAGCGGGGCGAGAGGCAGGAGGCGGAGGCGACCGCGCGAGCGCCCCAGGCGAACGCCTCGTCGTTGAGCGGGATCATCGCGCACTTCTCCTTCAGGGAGCGCCGAATCGCGTGGAGGAACGTCTCCTTGGGGAAGACTGCGTCGCCTGCTGCAGCGCTCCGAGCGCGACCAGGTTCTTCGCCAGCGTGCGGCCGAGATCGGCGGCGATCTGCGCGAACGCCACACCGTACGCGGTCATGCGGCATTGGCACGCGCACGGCCTCAAGCCTCACGTCCTGCGCGGCTTCAAGGCCTCGCGCGATCCCAAGTTCGTGGACAAGCTCGAAGACATCGTGGCGCAGTACATGCCCCTGCCCGAGCATGCGCTGGTGCTGTGCTGCGACGAGAAGAGCCAGGTGCAGGCGCTGGACCGCACGCAACCAGGGTTGCCACTGAAGAGGGGATGTGCGCAGACCATGACGCACGACGACAAGCGCCATGGCACGACCACGCTGTTTGCAGCGCTGAACGTCCTGGACGGACAGGTCATTGGTCGGTGCCTGCAGCGGCACACCCACGTCCAGTGGCTGAAGTTCCTGCGTCAAATCGACCGCGAAACACCCAAGGACAAGACACTGCACCTGATCGCCGACAACGACGCTACGCACAAGCACCCAGTCGTACAGCAGTGGCTGGCCATGAGCGGCTCAGCTGCCGTTCGGGCACCGTCCGCAGCACATGGAAACCGACATTGGAGCGGGCGATGGGAACAGCACCCAGTTTCTAGCTCGTTGATTACGCACGTCTTTTCCGATCCGGGCGTCACGGAATGGACTCGATTGTGGACTCAAATCTTCGGCCTGGTCAACGCAGGCCGTTGCGGGTGATCCAAAGCGAGCCAAGCACATCCATCAACAGCCAGAGCATCGGAATTCATTCCAAAGTTTATCGGTCTACCGGCACACCACGCCACAGGTCGCAACGGACAGGCGAGCTGCCGTCCTCATGGGACTGGCTCATCATCGACCGGCGCAGCCCCGTCTTTCACCCGCTCGATGAACCGCTTCATGGGCTCGGAGGGTTCGCCCTGGCGGCGCAGCAGGTAGGTAGAGAGCATCGGTGGGGTGCCGGCCAGGGGACGAATGGAGATGTCCGGGCGCTGTAGCGTCTGCACCTGCGAGGCGATGGCGAAACCGATGCCGTAGCCCGCGCCGACCAGGGTCAGCATCACGCCCAGGCTGGTCACTTCATCGACCAGCTTGAGGGGCGTGCCTGCGTCCTGCAGCAGCGCTTGAATCTGATGGCGGCAGCCCGATCCCGATTCGGGATGGCACAGAACCAGCGGGAACTTCAAGGCTTCGGCCAGCGGCACCTGCACGTGTGCCAGCAAGGGGTGGCGTGCGGGCACGATCACCGACAGCGGATCGGTCCACACCGGCTCGGCGACGAGGCCATCATGCACCGCGTTTGACAAGCCAAAGCCGATGTCCAGCAGATCGTCGTGCAGCATCTTGAGCTGCTGCGCGAACGGCAGCTCGAAGACGCGAATCTCCAGCTCGGGCTCATCCTCGCGGCTGCGTGCCAGCAAGGTGGCGATGCGGGGCTGCGCCAGGCTGTCGCAGATCGCGATGCGCAGATGGCCCTGGTAGCCCTGTGCCGCCGCCTTGGCGCTCTTGACTGCCTGCTCCACGGTGGCCTGCACGCGCCGGCATTCGCCGAGGAACACCTGGCCGGCCCAGGTCAGCCGCGTCAGGCGTGTGCTGCGGTCGAACAACTGCACGCCAAGCTGGCTTTCTAGGTCGCGCATCGCACGTGACACAGGCGATTGCTCGATGCCCAGACGCTCGGCTGCCCGGGCCAGATGCAGTTCTTCCGCGACTGCGATGAAGTAGCGCAGCAATCTGAAATCCAAGGCCACCTCCTGTTCGTCTTCTTCTGGTTCGGCCTCTCGGGCGCCAGCATCTCCATCCACATCCCGCCCACTTACGCCCCGCCAGGCTTGCGATGTGCCGGCGCCCTTCCGCCAATGAGGTGCGGAGGGCGACGTTTGCGCCCGCCAGAAATCGACCGTTGGCAGCCGTCTGAGATAGCAGTTCTGCTGTTCATCGAGACCTCTTTTTCGTGCTTCCCCTCTTGCGGTCTGGCTGCACAGTGGTAAGATAGTAATAGATTACTCACTTTTTGGGATGCAAGCAATGAGCGAACACTCCAGGCATCTACCGGCTGATGAGAGGCGCGCGGCCACCGTCGAGGCAGTGGTCGACTTGGCTGCCGAACAGAACCCCAGCGACATCACGACCACGGCCATCGCGCAGCGCATGGGGTTGACCCAGGGAGCACTGTTCCGTCACTTCCCGACTAAGGACGCAATCCTGCAGGCGGTGATGTCCTGGGTTACGGAACGCCTGCTCGCTCGAGTAGACAAGGCCGCAGAAGGTGCTACGTCCCCCCTCGCAGCTCTTGAAGCGATCTTCAAGACGCACATCGACTTCGTGGCCGAGCACCCGGGGGTGCCGAGGATGCTCTTCGGCGAATTACAGCGGCCGGGGGAGACCCTGCCCAAGCAAATGGTGCAGACCTTGACCCGTCAATATGGTGAGCGGTTGCGTCGACTGCTCGAAGCCGGTAAGGCGCGAAGCGAGCTGCATTCAGAACTGGATGTGGACGCGGCCGTCGTCTTGTTCATCGGCACAATTCAAGGGCTGGTGATGCAGTCGTTGCTGGCGGGCGATGTAGCACGCATCCGCCGCGACGCGCCAGCCGTGTTTGCCATCTATCTCCGTGGCATCACGCACACCCGATGAAACG
>JADHED010001567.1_pt1 | contig 18808 bp, 17 predicted proteins | sample 8952041 | NCBI WGS metagenome assembly JADHED01 (sample SAMN16124423, study PRJNA663239) | bioreactor sludge metagenome | isolation source: sludge (control) | place: India:Bengaluru | collected 2018-09-08
CCAACGCGCTATGGCAGATCGACATCTTCACATTCGAGCTCAAGCGCATGTACCGAGTCTACCTCATCGGGATCATCGACGACAACTCCCGATTCATTGTAGGCTGGGGCCTGTTTCGCCAGCAGACGGCCGACGCGGTACTGGAAGTGGTGAAGGGAGCGATCGGGCAGTGGGGAGCACCCCGGGAGATCCTGTCGGACAACGGCCGTCAGTTTGTGGCCTGGCGGGGTAAGTCCCGTTTCCAGGAAGTGCTGAAGCAGCAGGGGATCGGCCATGTGCGCAGCGCGCCGCACCACCCGATGACCCTGGGCAAGATCGAGCGCTTCTGGCAGACGCTGTGGCGGGAGTTTCTCAGCGAGGCGGTCTTCGCCTCGTTTGCCGACGCGTGTCAGCGCCTGGATCACTGGGTGCAGTACTACAACCACCAGCGTCCGCATCAGGGGATCGACGGCGCCAGTCCGGCGGACCGTTTCTACGGCGTGGCAGGCGACATCGAGGAGGCGATCAAGCAGGGCTGTCAGGAGAACGCCCTGAAGCTGGCGCTGGGCCAGGAGCCGCAGCCGCCGCTGTATCTGCTGGGTCAGCTGGGTGGCACCGATGTGCGAGTGGTACGCCGGGGAGACGATCTGGAAGTGAAGGTGGGCGAGACGGTGCGCGAGGTGATCCGCCTGGGAGCCCCGTACATGATCAGAGAGGATGGCCATGGCGAACGAACCGGGCAGACGCTGGCAGGACCTGACGGGCGCGGACCGCTGGGAAGTGATCGAGCAGGCGCGGCGGGGGGAGATCCGGGTGACGGACCTGTGCCGGACGTTTGGGATCACCCGGCAGACGCTGTATCGGGCGATGGAGGCGGCGGACGCGGCGGCGAAGGAGGCTCTGGCCCCACGTGCGCCTGGACGCAAGAAGAAACCGGCGAGCGAGAGCCAGGTGGAGTCGCTGCAGCAGGAGGTGGCGGCGCAGCAGAAGGACCTCGCGCGTTGGCAGCAGAAGTACGAGGTGCTCAAAACGCTGCTGGAGCTGGAGCGGAAGCTGGCGAAGGGGGAGCCTCTGCCGGGAGAGGAGAGAAAAAAACCCTGGCACCGGTAGTGAACGGCTACGTCGGTCGCTATGGGCGATGGGTCAGGAACGACAGTGGGCTGGCGGAGTGATGGCCGAGGTGCTGCAGATCACGCCGGCGGCGCTCACAAGATGGCAACGCCGGCAAGCCGATAGCAACGAGGTCGCCGGCGATCGCGGCCGTCCGCAGGCAGTCCCGCCGGCCGCCCGGGAGCGCATCCGGGGGTGTTACGAGGCCCACTTTGGTCAGTGGGGCCCGCGGGTGATGCGCGAATGGTGCCTGCGCGAGGGCCTCGGGGACTGGTGTGCGGCTACTATAGATCAAGTAATCGCCGATCTGAAGACGTCGGACACCAAGCCCAAGGCTAAGCGGCGGTACGAAGTGACACGCAGCGACGTGATGTGGAGCGAAGACGGAGCTGGCTTTCGTCGGCGCCGCCGCAAGCGGGAGCTGGTGGTCGCCCACGACGAGCACGCTCGCTACAAGGTCGGCCATCGCCTCGTGCCGGGTCCGGCCCAGGAACATGATGTGGTGACGTACCTCGAGGCGGCATTTGAGAAGTACGGGGCGCCGCTGGTGATGAAGCATGACGGTGGTAAGATCTTTCACGGCGATCAAATGCAAGCACTACTCGACAAGTGGCAGGTGCTGGACCTTACCGGTCCCGCGTACTGGCCGCCGTACAACGGCAAGAAGGAACGATCGATCCGGGACATCAAGAGCTACGAGCGGGCGATGCGGCGCCGGGGTGTCGGCCGCACCCTCGGCGAGCGCCTCGACGCCACGATCAAGGACCTGAACGAGGACCGGCCTCGACCGATGCTCGGTGGCCGGACGGCTCGCGAGGCGTACGAGGCCGGCAAGGGGCCGCTGCCGGACCGGGCTGAACTGCGGAAGGAGGTGGAACGGGAGCAGATCCGTCTGACGTCCCTGGCGACTTGCCGCCGGCAGGTGCGGGGCGCTCGACGGCGAGCGATCGAAGTGGTACTATCAAGACACGGTCTGCTGCGGGAATTGGGCGACGTGTCACGTGATTTCTCGTCAGATCGGCGGACAGATTAAATGGGCGCTACACCTGCTGACGATCCCCCGTCGTCGTGCCGCAGTGGCAGATTACCGTGAATTCGGGTCGGTCGGAAGAAGAGGTTTGCGGCGGCTGCGTGGCCCACGTTCAGGACTGCAACGGGCTGCTTTCGTAAATAACTTATCGAATGTAAGTTGTGGTCTATATCGCTGCGGCACGGCGGGTCGCGACACTTGGAGGTTTCTCGTCGTGCCTACCTTGCGAGGGAGCGCCGACGACAGTTCTGTGAGTTTTCGGGCGTTGTCATACCGTCATTTACGGGCATTTCGTCACAACACCCTTACCCCCGGCAGCGCCCCCCGGTAGATGCCGGCCAGATGGTCGAACGCGTGAGCATGACGGTAGTGATCCGGCACTCCGTCTCGGCCCAGCGATACCGCAGCTCCCCAGTCGGGAAATCTCGGACACGGGTCGGCGCCTTGATCTGCGCGTAGACCTCCCCGCCGTCGATCCCTTGCTCATCGGCCACGATCACCGGTACAGCCCCCCCCTCCCCAAACGTAACAGCATTCGAACCCGTAGACAGGGCCCGCCCGAGGTTTGGTTCCGAATTCTGCACGTCGCGCCGAACGACGACAACGCCATATCTGGAAAAGAGTTGCACGAACAGGCTGTCGAGATCGCCCTAGGGCCAAAGGGGGCGTTCGAGAACGGTAGTGTAGGCACCCTCAAGCGGCGCGTCACCGCTGATCGGGTCGTGCACGTGGCCGCCAAGGCCCGGCGGCCAGCCAAGGCCCCACGGCAACCGCAGACACCCCGGGTGGTAGAACTCCTCCGGATGGCCCAGGAGTGGCGGCGCCAGCTTGACGCCGGCGACGTTCGCACCCAGGCCGAGATTGCCCGTCGCGAGGGTATCACCCGCGCCCGAGTGACCCAGATTATGGCCCTCATTCGCCTGGCGCCTGAGATCCAGGACCACGTCCTGTCCCTGCCCGCGATGGCCCACCGATCGGTGATCACAGAAAAAGCCCTGCGACCGATTGCGCTGCATCAAAATCGCGCCACTCAGAACGACCTCTTCCGCGAGCTTGTCCAGCTTCTACGCTGACGACCAACGTGCACTCGTCGGCGCGGAGGCGGACCTACTCGCCGTCAAGCGATTGGATGCGCTGACGCACGCGCTTGGGTTCTGAGTTTCGGCTCAACTCTATCCCACACGAATTTCTTACTTCCTGCCTTATGCGCAGCTTTGCCGCAGTTGCACTCTCTCCGAGCCTATTCTCGAATTCGGCCGCGTATCGAGCTTCGATCTCGTGATATGCCAAGATGTCCTTCAGCGCAATCCGCAGGCTTCTCCTGAGCCCATTGGCGTTGAAGCCGATCTTGGCCGCATGATATGACCCGAGAGCGCCCACTGCGGCACCCAACAGGGCGCCCCCGGCGCCAACCACCGCAACGGCAACGTCTGTTGACACGTAGTTCGCTCCAAACTGCCTGACCGGGAATTATCGCGACTCGAGCACAAGTCGCGGCTTCTTCGGCACGCCATCCCACGTCTTTCCGTCCAGAACTCGGCCGTTCTTCTTCTTTTGAACGCCCCCCCACTGCTTGAAAAAGAACGGCACGCGATCTCGGCGGCACATCTTGCGAATATTCCTGACCCATTCTGCCTCGATCGGCCGCGCACCAAGACCACTCTCTCCTCCGACGATGACCCAGTGGATCCCCGAGAGGTTGAGGTCCGATATCGGACCAAGCAGCGGTTCAAGCGAAAGGAAGCGCACAGCAGCCGGCACCTTGCGCAGGTGATCAGCCCGCCATTGATAGTCCTCGTTCTCAATCGAGACGCCCATCCAAACGTTCTGTGGCCAATTTAGGTCGGGAGCGAGCTCGGCCATTCTCTCTGACCGCTTAGTCAGAATCTGGAACGTGTGCCATGAAGCCAGCTCCATCGTGTGAAACACTCTCTGAATGAACTCAAGCGGGACCTTCTCATGAAAGAGATCGCTCATGCTATTCACGAAGACCGTCCGGGGCTTCTTCCAGGAGAGAGGTAGCTCGAGACGCTCTGGCCAGAGACGGAGGTCGAAGCCTTGCTCATAGGGATGATCTGGCGTCCCCCGCCACCGCTCAGCAAAAGTCTCGGCGTAGCAGTGCTTACAACCCGCACTAACTTTCGTGCAACCCGTAACGGGGTTCCAGGTTGAATCCGTCCACTCGATGTTTGACTTCTCACTCATGACCCCATACTCCTTCCGGGGCGCCGCTTCTATTCGCGTACTGCATGAGCCCATAGGGCGCTGCAGGTTCTTTTCGTCAACTGCCATCAGGAAGATACAACCGCACTTCATCGTTGAGCCGCTGCGTCCCTCGAACGTCTTCGAAACAGAGCCTCTTGTCCTTCACCAGATCGCGGACGGCATTCTTGTATTCGCTATCGGTGAAACGCATGAACTCCTTCTGGACAATGTCCACCCACAATTCCAGCCGACTCTTGCGTGGTGCATCCCGGACCGCAGACACGACAATGCTCGCGAGATCCTGGGTGGCCCGTCCGTCCTTCCAGTGGGTATTCTGGAACAAAGTACCATCGGTCGCAGCCTGGTGCATCCTCTTGTGATATGCAGCACACATTGCGTTATTCATCAACAGCATGGCGTCTCGATGGCGAGAATAGAAAGTCACGTAGTACTTGATGCCGCTTCCCGTCTTCTCACGCACTGGACACGACCCGCTGAAAGCTCGGGGCGTTTCGTCTCCGAGAATCTTCTCTCGATAAACCTTCATGACGCTCTCAGCCTTCGCCTCTGTGGAGCTCGAATCATCCCAGAGGAACTCCTTCCAGTAGTCTCCACCGAGAACCCCGGTGAGTCGATTATGGAATGCGACGATCCGAGGTTCCTGGGATCGGCCTGCCGCGACAGCTCTTCGGGCCGCGAGTCGAAACATCGTTGGGACACTGAGATTGATAACGACTTCTGTGCTATACCCTCTATCCCGCCGAAAGAATGGTTCGATGACGGAAAACTCACAGCCCTTTAGACCAAAAGGATCAAGGTACAGGAACACCGTATGATCTCCGAGGACCTCGCGCACCTTGGCAAGCAGCGTGTCCGCTGCCCCGTGGATCGGAATCGCCTTTTTCTGGTCCACGAAATGCGACAGGACCTTCGCAAGCGCGTCGTGGTGAGCCTTCGTGTGATTGACGAAGATCGCCAGGTATTTGCCAGGAACCCGTTTTTCCGCTACCTGACACATGATCAATGGTGACCCGGCCGCTCCATCATCGAATCGACCTGGACCTGCAAATGCGTCGATCAGGATAATCGGCTTGCCGAGCGTCGCGACCTTTGCAAGGTAGGCCGGCATGTATTGGCCAAGGATCTGATCTTTGATATTGGACCACGGGCGCTTGCCTTTGAAGAAACTGGCCTCAGTCGCTTCCTGCCCCCCGTTTGAATTGGACCCGTTGCCTTTCGCCTTCTGCACTTTTCGTCCCCCCGTCGAGGCCTTGTCGGAAATGAGGATCTCCCACCATGTTCAGCCTTATGCCACCTCATATTCCGTGGCACGCTCCGCCTGCTTCAACACGAGCTGCGTCGCATCCTCCGACAGGTCCGGCGGATACCCGTATTTCGCCAAAAGCCGCCGGACGCTTCTTCGGAGGCCAGCTCGCACGGACTCCCGTTGGGTCCAATCGAGCTTTGGCATCCGCTTCACCATTTCGGCGAGCTCCCGCGCCATGAGCCGCAAGGTGTCTATCTGCATGAGCTCCTTCGCGGAGCCATTCTCGGCGAGCGCGTCGTAGAAAGCCGTCTCCTCCACGCTCATACCCAACTCTTCGCCGTGCCGCTGCGCGTCCCTCAGGCTCTTGGCGAGATCTATCAGCCGGCTGATCATTTCCGCGGTAGTGATCGCCTTGTTTGTGTATCGGAGCATGGCCTCTTCGAGCGCCTCGCGGAACTTGCGACTTTGGACGATGTTCGTGCGCTCGGTGATGCGAATCTGATCATTCAGTAGCTTTCGCAGCGTTTCCAGCGCGAGGTTCTTCTGTTCCAGCGCCGCAACCCGGCTCAGGAATTCGTCGCTGAGGATGTCGAGTCGCGCTGCATCCAATCCCGCGACAGCGAAGAGGTCGATCACCTCGTCCGCGTCGACGGCACTGCCGATGACCTGACGGACAGCCGCGTCGATGTCCCGCTGCCGTCCGTGACCGGTTCCGCCGCCTGTATCGTCGGCCAGGCGCTTGCGGATCATCGCCACGACGCGCTGGAAGAACGCGAGATGCGGAGCGATGGCTTCGGACTCCGGTCTTGGTACTGCCAAGGCGAAGGCCGCCGACAACTCCTTGACCAGCGCTCGCAGACGTTTCCAGCCGTCGGTCTGTCCAAGCACATGGTCGATCGCCCGGAGGTACACTGGCAGCACGGCCTCCGGCGCCGCGTCGAGTGCCTCCTCGTACCTGCTACCATGCAGGAATGCCTGGAGCTTCTCGAACGCCGCTTGCATCGCAGGCACAGCCTCGTCCTGCACGTGCTTGACAGCTTCCCCGGTACCACCGGCCTGCGTGTAGGTGGCCAGCGCATCCGCCAACTGGTCCGCCAGGCCGAGCAGATCCACGATCAGGCCGCCCGGCTTCTCACCATAGACGCGGTTGACCCTGGCGATGGCTTGCATCAGGTTGTGCCCCGCCAAAGGCTTGTCCAGATACATGGTGTGGGCAGGCGGACAGTCGAACCCTGTCAGCCACATGTCGCATACGATCACCAGGCGCAGATCGTCGGCGGGATCCTTGAACCGCTCCGCCATTCGCTTCCGGGCAGCCTTACTACGAACGTGGATCCTTAGCGGTTCAGGGTCATCGTTGCTGCCAGTAACGACGACCTTCATCGAGCCACGTTCGTCGTCTGGGTCATGCCATTCGGGCCGTAGGGCGCGGATTGCCTCATAGAGCCGCGCGGCGATATCGCGACTCATCGTCACAACCATCGCCTTGCCTTCCATTGCCGATCGGCGCTTTTCCCAGTGCTCGACGATGAACGCAGCCAGCCGCTCTACGCGCTCTTGAGCTCCAACCAGTGTCTCCAGCGGCACTCGAATCCGGTCCTCAACCGCTTTCCCGTCTCGGTCCGCTCCGACGACGTAATCGATCTTCTCCTCGGCGACGCGCGCGCCTTCCTCGTCCACCTTCAGCTTGATGATGCGAGACTCGTAATACAGCGGCCGAGTGGCACCATCATCGACCGCCTGGCGGATGTCGTAGACGTCCGAGTACTCGCCGAAAACGTGGATCGTGTTCTTGTCGTCCCGCTCCAATGGGGTTCCGGTGAACCCGACGAAGGTCGCGCTGGGTAGCGCTTCGCGCATCCAACGAGCTCCGCCTTCGACGAAGCCGTACTGGCTTCGATGCGCCTCGTCCGCCATGACGACGACGTTGGACCGTTCCGAGATCAATCCATGCGCCTCGGCGAACTTCTGGATCGTGGTGAACACAACACCACCCGCAGCGCGATCGAGGAGCACTCTCAGGTGTTCGCGGCTATCAGCCTGGATCGGATCCTGGCGCAACAGGGCGCGCCCAGCGGCAAAGGTGTCAAAAAGCTGGTCATCCAGGTCATTGCGGTCAGTGATCATGAGGATGGTCGGGTTGGTCAGACGCGGCTCGCGGATCAACGCGCCGGCTAGCATGAGCATCGTCAGCGACTTGCCCGAGCCCTGGGTGTGCCAGATCACACCTCCGCGCCCATCGCCATCGCCTGCGGGGGGCCTCAATCGCTCGAGCACACTGGCTCGCGTTCTACGGACCGCGCGGAACTGGTGATAGCCGGCGATCTTCTTCGCGATCTCGCCGCGCTCGTCCTCCTCGAAAACAACACAGGTCCGCACGTAGTCGATCAGCACCTGCGGTTCGAACAGCCCCCTGATCAATGCCTCCAGCGTCGGCTGTCCACCTTCTTGCGGACGCCAGGGCATAAACCGGCCGCGGGTGCTCGTGATCGAACCGACTCGAGTCAGCATGCCGTCCGAGACGACCAGCGCCAGGTTTGGCACGAACAGGTCAGGCGTGGTCTGCATGTAGCGGTCGAGCTGATCGATGGCGACGCCGAGGTCCGCCTGGGTGTCCGTCGGGTCCTTCAGCTCGATGACGGCAATCGGCAACCCATTCAGGAACACCGTCAGGTCCGGGCGGATGACCTTGCCCGACGGCCCGACGAGACTGAGCTGGCGGACCACCAGCAGGTCGTTCGCGGCCGGATTGTTGAAGTCGATGAGGCGGGCACGTCCGCCACGTGTCTCGCCGCTCTTCCCGTCGCGATACTCAACCTCGACGCCGTCGGTGAGGAGCGCGTGGAACCAGCGGTTGTTCTGGACCAGCGTGGGGTGCGGGGGGCGCGAGAGGATCCGCGCGACCTCCTCGATGGTGTCGTGAGGCAGGTCGGAATTCAGGCGGTGCAGCACTGTACCAAGCCGGCCGGTCAGCACGACTTGCGTGGCGTCACGGCGCTCGCCGGCGTCGTCGATCTCCACACCACATTTGACCACCGCTCCGATGGCTCCGAAGTAGACGGCCGCAACATCCTCGACGAGTTGTTCGGTGGGGGAAGGTTTCGTCATTCCGTCTCCTGCCTGTCATCCTCCGGGTCAGCCGACTCCACGCCGTCGCCGACGCTGTCACGTTCGGAGATATACTCTTGCAACGCTGCCTTGTATGCCTCTTGATCGCCGTAGTACAGTACGCGGCTCGGCAGCAATTCCACTTCGCCCAGTCTGACGGGTTCATTGTCGCTGTCGAACGCCTCGTTGAAGTCGGCGTAGTCTTCGTAGTACACACGCGCGCCTGGCGTCTGCATCAACGCGTCGCGATGGATACGGTAGAGAAACGCCACGATTGTGTCCGCTGCCTGAGCGGCGAGGGTGGCCTGCCTTAGGTCCAGCCGCGCCGAGAAGCCGTCGCGGCCGTGAGAAGCCATGCCGTAGCCATTGCGGAGTTCACAGAGTCCCTGGATGGTCTGGAGTAATCCCCGGATCGTTTTTTCCACCGAATCGCGCGCCTTCGCCGGGTCGGGATGGTTGCGCGGAAGAAGCGCCAGGCGGTTCGTCGTTTCCTTGAAGAGCCGCTGAGTCTCCCACTTGGGATCTGCCGGCTGGCCGATGTCGGCGAGCACCGTCTTACAGACCGACTCTACCAGCGTCTTGGAGAGGTCGAAGGCGAAGTCGGGCACGCTCGACAGTGCGTTCTCTATGGCCTGGATCTGCTGTTCGATCGCCCCGGCGAGTGGACCATCGAGCACGGCCGCGCGGGCACCGACCATCTTGAAGAGCGCTTGTGCAGCGGACAGTTCAGCCATGGGCGGACTCCACGCGCACTTGACCGCTCAGCAGCTTCGGCAGCAGGTAGTCGCGCATCTCGGCGAGCTTCGACGATTCCCGCCCGATTTGTTTCTGCAACTGAAAACTCGGGCGGACGATCGATGTGAATGCCCGGGTCAGCGACTCAGCCGGAACGATGACTGGCATGGCTTTGACAGCCTTCGAGTTAGTTGCTGTCGCGATCGAACTCGTGCTACCAAGTTGTGCATGATCATAATCTGACAAGTAACAGTAGAGATACTCCGCGCCCATCCGGTCCGCACTGTTGGGCACGAAATGAGCGATTGCCTCGTTCGACGTCATCTCGCCATCGGTAATTGCAACGCGCCCAACCGTAAGCTTGAAGCTAAAGAGAACACTCTCATCAGGAATGCGGCGAATGCGGCACTTCTGGACTGCATCCTCGGTCAGATACTCGGATGTATCGCCAATGAACGTCCCTGCTTGCCCCATGTCCTTAATCGAGACCCATCGCACATCAGCAGGGTCGAGCGAGAACCAATGCGGTTCCTTTCGTGGAGGAGTTTTTCCGATTCCGACTGCCGCAACCTCCGTAGCAGCCTTCACCTCCCACCCCTCTGGCACCGGGCCGATGTCGGAATCCACGAAGCTGGTTGGCAGGGTGTCGAAGACCTCCTGGGGCATGGATGGGAAGGCGGTAGCCCCGGCGGCCTTGGCCTTGACCGGCTCGAAGTCCACGAACCACGCCCGGAAGATTGACCGCGCCAGCCGCTCCAGCGCCTGCGCCGTCCGTCGGTTCTGCTCGATCTTGTCGTCCAGCGCGCCGAGGACGCCGGCGATGGCGCGTTGCTCGTCGATCGGCGGAAATACTGCAGGGGCTTGCGTAATTGTCTTGGCACTAGCATTGGGCTGCGCCGACTTGTCGCCCAACACGCCACGCATGTAGCCCCAGAACTGCGGCCCTTTGAGGTAATACGAAGTGAAACGAGCATCAGCTATGCTCCCATCAACAACGAGTCTCACGAGATAGGACGCGAATACAGCAGGTGGCGGCTCGCTAATGTACGAACTCACTCCAGTTGTTGCGCCGGTCCGCGCAACAACGATGTCACCATGGTTTAATCTGAATTTCGCCGCGACCTTGTCGTCGGCATCGCAATACGGCACCTGTTCCCATTGCGGCGGTCCAGCTACGATGTCAGTGATCCTGAGAAAGCGCGGCCCCGCAGGCAAATCGGATGCAGACGCAGTATAGCCGTAGTCAATCGATGAGCAATAGTCGGCAAGGCGCGTACCACTCACGGCTCAACCCCCCCCAACCGCTCCCGCACTACCTCCATCAATCGATTCTCCTCTCCGAAACACTCCTCCAACTCCGCCAGCAGCCGCGGGTACTTCGCGGCGAAGGGCTCGCCGTCGTCCTCCTGCTCCTCAGCGCCGACGTAGCGACCAGGGGTGAGTACGAAAGAGTGCTTGCCGATGCCTTCGATCGTCTCGGCCTTGCAAAAGCCGGGGATGTCTTGGTACTCCCACTTGCCGTGCTGCACTTCGTCCCACCACTCGGGAGCGGGCTCGTGGCGCCACTGGCGGAAGGCGTAGACGATGCGGCCGAGGTCGGAGTCAAAATTGGGGTCGCCCATACCGTCGGCCAATATGCTCTCGCCGTCGTCGCCACCGGTGAGTACACGCAGCGTCCGGGTCAGCATCGTGCCGAGCTTGCGGGCGTCGATGAACAGTGTCTCGCCCTTGCGATCGCGCCCGCCGTGCTTGAGGTTCCGACCAGACTTGTCGCGGGTGAGAAACCACAGGCAGGCGGGGATACCAGTGGTGAGGAAGAGCTGGGCTGGCAGCGCGACGACGCAATCCACTAGGTCGGCCTCGACGATTCGTTGGCGGATCTCGCCTTCGCCGCCGGAGCCGGTAGAAAGCGAGCCGTTGGCCATGACGAAGCCGGCGACCCCGCCGCCACGGCCGTTTGACGGTGCCAAGTGATGGATGAAATGCTGGATCCAAGCGTAGTTGGCGTTGCTGACGGGTGGCGTGCCGTAGCGCCAGCGCACATCGTCGGCCAGCAGCTTGCCCGACCAGTCCGAGATGTTGAACGGAGGATTGGCGAGGATGTAGTCGGCCTTGAGGTCTGGGTGCAGGTTGCGCAGAAAGGTGTCGGCGGGCTGCGCGCCGAGGTTGGCCTCGATGCCGCGGATGGCAAGGTTCATGTGGGCCAGCCGCCAGGTGGTGGGGTTAGACTCCTGGCCGAAAATCGAAATGTCGGTCGTCTGCCCGCCGTGCGCCTCCACGAAGCGCTCGGATTGGACGAACATGCCCGCCGAGCCGCAGCAGGGGTCATAGACGCGGCCCCCGTAGGGTTCGAGCATCTCGACCAAGAGGCGCACGATGCAGCGCGGCGTGAAGAACTCGCCGCCGAGCTTGCCCTCCGCCTGAGCAAACTTGCCGAGGAAGTACTCGTAGACCCGGCCGAGCGTGTCGCGCGCCCTGGCTCGGTCGCCTTTGAACCCGATGTCGGCGATCAGGTCGATCAGCCCCTTCATCTTCTCCGGCGCGATGCCGCGGCGGGCGTAGTCGCGCGGCAACTTTCCCTTGAGATTCGGGTTGTCTCGCTCGACGGCGAGGATGGCATCGTCGATCAGCGTCGCGATGTCGGGCCTTGCGGCCTGGTTCTGGAGGTGTTGCCACCGTGCTTCGGGGGGAACCCAGAAGACTCGCTCGGCGGTGTACTCGTCGCGGTTCTCGAGCAGGCCTTCAAGCTGTTTGCCGCTGATACCGTCGGCCTCCAACTCGGCCTTGAGTTCCTCGCGCCTTGCCTCGAAGGAATCTGAGATGTACTTCAGGAAGAGCAGGCCGAGAACGACGTGCTTGTATTCGGCGGCGTCAATCTGGCCGCGCAGGGCGTCTGCTGCTTTCCAGAGGATCTCGCCGCTTGCCAAGTCGTTGTTGGAATTCGATGGACCGGCCATGCTGTTCTCATCTCCCTCTAGTCTGCTTCTTCGTGCTGGGCTGTTGCTTGAGCCATGCATCGATCGCGTCTTTGTGAAACCGCCAGTGCTTGCCGACCTTCTGGCAAGGGACAGACCCCTCCCGCACAAGCTTGTAGAGTGTGGACTTCGGAATTTTCAGGTATACGGCGAGCTCATCAATCGTGAGAACATCGCCTGATGGTTCGGCCATCATGCAGAACCCGCCTGCGGGGACGCGGCTCGAATGGATGACGAGGATTTATTGTCAGTTACTGATGGTTTTTGTCAAGACGGAAACACATGCTCTGGCCCATCGTCACGTGACGATGGACCAACCGCCGATTCTCGGTTTTGATGAAAAGTCAGCTCTTCTTGAGCGATCCGACGATCCCCGGCAGCACCTTCTCCGCCGACCGCCCGATGACATACCCGCCCAGGCCGATCTCGACGATGTCCCAGAGCTTCATGACCTCGGCTTCACCCAGGTTCGGGGCCGACCACCCCAGCCAACGAGCCACGATGAGCGAAACGAATACCAGCATCGTGACCGGCCGCCAGGTCCGCTGGAGCCAGCTTTCGCCCTGTGCCTCCGCCTTGACGACCTCGGCAGCCGCCCGCTCGATCTCCGAGGTTCGCTCCAAAACCGCCGCCTGGAGCGCCTGCTGCAGTTCGATCCGCTTCAGCTCGTGCTCGGGATCGGGAAAGATCCGATCCGCGACCGAGCCGGCGACCTTCCCCAGGATGCCCAGAATTTCGCCAACCATCTCGACCCCTTTCAGGCGTAGGCCCGGTTCAGCCAGCCGCCCTGAAACACAACCTGATCGGCGCTGCGGGCTACGCGGAGCCGGTACTCCCCGGCCGCCTCAGATCGCAGCGCCGCCATGAGCGCCCCCTGGTCGACCTGTTCCGCGGCCCCACAGGTCTCGGTCCCGGGCACCCCGTCGATCGTCACCCGCAGGCCGCAGGCGTGAAGGGCGCGCTGCAGACACGTCACCGCGGTCTTGTGCCCCAGGTTGACGGCCAGGTCGAAGACCTTGATGGCGATCACCTCGGGCAGAAACTCGTATCGGTGGCCATGCCAGTAGCGCTCCCAATAGACCTCGATCGCCTGGGCGCGGGTCAGGGTCTTGACGTCGAGGTCAGGATTCCAGCGCTGGGCGATCCCGAACTTGGTGGGTCCGCCGCGATCGGCGGGGTTGTCGGTGTAGGTTTCGCCTTCGTGCTCGAGGACGACCTTGATCGCCCGGTCGAAGAGATCCCTGCTGGTCACCTCAGCCCTCCCTTCGGGCCAGTTCGAGGCGAAGCGCCCCGAGGATGTCGCACAGGCGCTGGCTGCGGTCCTTCATGTCGGTCTCGATCTCCTTCTGGGTCTCGTTGAGCCGCTCCATGCCGCTGCGGATCTGGATCAGAACTTCGTGGACGTCATCCAGGGAATGCCGCCCTGGTGCTAAGGGGCAGACGACCTTCAGCTCGTCGAAAGCGACCTTCGCCCCATTGGTCCCGTTTCGCCGCCAGACCTGGTTCCGCGCGAGGTCGACGGCCTGGATGGCCAGCTTCACGGCCAGCATCGTCGCCATCAGCCCGAGTCCACCGAGCCCCAGACTGCGGGCTGCTTCGAATGCCATCTCCATCGAATCCCCTCCAGCGCCGTGGCTAAGATTGCAGCTGCCAGTCAAACGGCGGATCGTTCTTGCTCGGCTGCACGTACGAGGGGATGAACGTGGTCCACGTCACGCTCAGCCAAGCGGGGTCGAGAGCTTCCAATTCAACATCGGCGCGGTAGGTCGTACCGACGACCAAACCGGAAACGGTAGCCCGGTTGTCGGACGCGCTCGTCCAGTTGCTCGTGCCGACGATCACCGAATCGCTGACGCGAACGATGCGGATCCTCCCGCGCGCCTGCGACAGCGGGGCGTTGAGGTAGATGTACAAGTAGGAGTTGGTGCCCCCGGCCAGGAATCGCGTCTGCGGCACCAGTTCGAGCACGACTGGCGCGGCCGCAACCGCGCGTTGCGGCAAGGGCACGCCCATGCCGTTGGCCCAGCCGCCGCTGTGCAAGGCGCCACCGTACTGCGCCCAGGCCGCCACGGGCGCCATCACCGCCGCCAGGCAGAAGACGGCCAGCCAGAGAATCACAGTCCGCATGGCCGTCACTCCCACATCAGGTCCGCGCGCCCTTCGCCCGAGAGGAACGCCGCGTCCGGAGCGTTCGGCTCGAAGATGAAGCGCACAGGCAGGCCCTCGCGCAGAGTGAAGACGGTGTCCCCAAGCGCCACCTTCGGCTTGAGCTTCGACCAGGTCCCCGTAGTAGCGTTGTAGCTCCAGAACGACATGGAAACCGTGCCCAGGTCGGGCAGCGCGTACATGTCGAGGATGTGCGCTCTCTTCGATCCCACCTGGCCCGTGCCATAGAAGGGCACCCAACCGGTGACGCCGGCCCGGGCCCCGTCCTGCGCGGCCAGACCAGGCAGAGGCGGCCAGGCGACGGCCACGATTAGCATCAGCACGCAGATCACGATCTTCCTCACGACTTCACCTTTCGGCTTCGCCCCGGCTGTGGGGCGCCCTTCGCAATGCGCCGAGCGGTCACTTGGCCGCGCTCGCGCCATCACTCTTCTCGCTCGCCTCGTCGGCGCCGGCCGTTTCGTCGGACTCGTCGGCTGAGTCCTTCTGGCTCGCAGGCACTTCACCCGAGACGTTGATCCCATACTCCTCGGCCAGCGCCTGCTCCCGAGCCAACTCGGCGAAGACGTCCTCGATGTCCTCGCCCTTCTCAGCCAGGAAGCCGGTCCTGGTCCCCAATCCGTTCTGGATCGAGACCACCGCCGCCCGGGCTTCCTTCTCAGGGTCGATCCACTGCCAGCCGCGCGGGCGATGCCGGACGGCCAGATAACGCGACGGATCTCGCGAAGGCAGGCTCAGGCTGCCGGTGAGCAGCGCCATGCCGAGCCAGGCCGAGTACAGCGGCCGGCGCCACATGTCGATGAAGTCCTGCTGGATGGACCGCCAGTCGTCACGCTCCACCAGCGCGAAGCTGCGCATCGTGGAGTAGCTGACGCCTTCGGCGTCATTGGCGAGCACGTTGTAGAACACGCTGAATCCCGAAGCGATCTTGCGGAGCATCTGCTTGATGAACGCCGGGAACTGCGCGGTCGGATGGTCGGGCTCCCAGGCCTTGAACTCGTAGCCATCTGGGACGATCTCGAACGTCCCCGGATTGGCCTCCATGGTCGCAGGCTTCGAGCTGCTTGCCAGGTCGCCGGCCAGCGAGTCGGCGCGCTTCTCGAACAGCCCCATCTTCGAGGCGCCGATCCGGGCGGCGACCGCCTCGCTCTCCTCGTAGGCGTTCAGCATATGCGCCGGGACCATGACCGAGTGGACCCAGGTCACACCCCGGGTCTGGTTCACCCGCTCGGGGTCGTACAAGTGGAGCATCTCGCCCGCGGGCACGAAGTAGCGCTCCCGCACCAGGCTGGTGCCCACGGCGTCCCAGGCCCAATAGCCGACCGGCCGTCCGATGGCGTCAATCTCGACGCCCATGCGGATCTCGTTCTGCGTCCCGCGGCGGGGCCGATTGAACGTCTCGTCAATCAGATCCGCGTCGATCGCCTGCAGGGCCAGCCCGTAGGCGTTGCCCTCGAACCCCCGCCACAGGCGAATGAAGGCCTCGCCGTCGCAAGCCACCGTCTTGATGACCAGCTTCTCGAAGCGACGCAGGGTGAGCCGTCCATCGACCGTGACCGGGTTGCTGGCCCAAGCGTTCCAGGCCGCCTCGATGGCGGCGTTGGTCTTGGTGTCAGGCACATCGCCGGCCCAGACCTGAGCCTGGAGCTTGATCCCCATCGGCCCAATGACGTTGGTCACCAGGAGGCGGAAGTAGCGTTTGACGTAGCTGTTGTTGCGGCCGAGCTCGCGGGCGCGGGCCCTCAGCATCCGGATGTCCCCGCGGACTTCCTCGTCCGCCGACCGAGTCTGGGCGATCCAGTCCAGGAGCAGCCGATGGACACCTGCCCCGTCGAACACGCCGCGCTGGCCCCGAAGCTCCCGCATCGCGAGCTGGAATGCGCGCCGGACGCGCGTCTGCAACGGCCGCTTCATCGATCAAACCCTGGCCCGGTGAACGACACGAGGACCGGCCTGGTGACGAAGCCGGGGTTCTGCAGGCCCGCCAGGCGGGACTCGAGGCTGGACAGGAGGCTGACGGCCTCCTTGATCGGCATCTTGGCCACGACGCGGCCCGCGATCTGATAGCTCTCCATGCCGGCGGGCAGGCGGCCCTCGATGTGGGCGCGCAGCATGGCGATCGCCCGCTCGATCCACTCCTGTTCGCTGCCCTCGGTGGCCTCGGCCAGGTTCGGCAGCACGGTCACGCTGCCGCGACCGACCTCGTAGACCTCGCCGCCTGCGCTGCTGACCCGCTCGACCCACTTGTAGAGGCCCGCGACGAAGTCGCTGGCCGTGTCGGTGGGCTCGATGGTGACCAGGAAATCGTCCCCGTCACTGGCCGCAGTCACCGGTAGCACGCTCGCGCCGGCCAGGTGGAGCCGGAGCGTCCAGCCGGCGGAAGCCGGAAAGTCCACGAGCCGCCTGCGGTAGCAGACGGTCGTGCCAGCGGCGAACTGGTCGGGAAGGTTTGCGAGTTCGAGTGCCATACGCTCACGGTGCCACCGCGCGCATGGGCCGACCAATCTAAATGACATTTAGATTGGTCGGGCCTTCGCGATTGCATCACTACTGGATGCATGAGCACACCGACTGCCATCAAGACGCGCACCGTGAAGGTGCCGCGCATCCAGTACCGGGACTTCGAGGTCGAAGTCGAGGCCCGCGCCGATGGCGGCGAGGGCGAAGTTCGCCTCTACCCGGTGACGTTCTCCAGCGAGGCCCCCGTCCGGCGCTACTCCTGGGACACCTGGGAGGAGTACGACGAGGTGCTGTCCCACGTCGCTGGCGACGTGGATCTGGGCCGTGCCAAGAGCGGCCTGCCGCTGATCAAGTCCCACCAGCGCCTGCTGCACTTCGGCTCGGTGAACGACATCGAGCTCGACGAGAAGCGCAAGCGACTGCGCGGCATGGCGAGCTTCTCGTCCATCCCCCTGGGCCAGGAGCAGGAAACGATGCTCCGCGAGGGGCACATCAAGACCGTCTCGGTGGGCTACCAGATCCTGTCGATGGAGATGGTGGCCAAGGACAAGAAGGCGGGGCTGGCCACCTACCGCTGCCGCTGGATGCCTTACGAGGTCTCTACCGAACCGATTCCCGCTGACCCGAAGGTCGGTTTCGGACGCGCCCGTGCCGCGCCCGACGTCGATCTGGTCGAGTTCACGATCGAAGAGCCTGCTTCCGAAGGAGAACGAACCATGAGCGTCGATGCAGGAACCCAGCCCTCCGCGGCCAGCGCGCTCGCGCCGGGCAACGAGACCCCGGTCGGGCCGGCGAACTCTGCGCCGGCGCCCAAGGTGACCGACACCCGCGATCGCGGCGCCGAGGCGGCCGAGATCATGGACATGGCCCAGGCCCACGGCGTGACCGACAAAGCGTCCGGCTGGATCCGTCAGGGCCTCAGCCCGGACCAAGTCTCGCGAGAGATCCTCAAGGCCGTGCGCACCCATGGTCCCGCCCAGCCGGCGGCCGAGACCCTGGCCGCGATGCCGGCCAAGGACAAGAAGCGCTACTCCGTCCACCGCGCCATCCGCATGCAGGCCGAGCTGATGGACGGCAAGCGCAGCCGGTACGACGGCCTGGAGGCCGAGGTCCACGACGAGCTGGTCAAGCACCGCACTGGCGCGGACCACGGCGGCGTGCTGGTCCCCTGGCGCCTGAGCGAGGACGACCACCAGCGCGTGCTCGGCACCAACCAGCCCACCGGCGGAGCGACCCTGGTCGGTCAGCAGGTCATGCCCGACATGATCGACCTGCTGCGCAACCGCGCGCTGGTGCTGGTCGCTGGCGCCAAGCTCTACCCGGGCCTGCAGGGTGTCGTGTACTTCAACAAGAAGACCGGCGCGCCCTCGGTGGCCTGGATGGAAGAGAACCCGGCGAGCGACGCTCCCGGGTCCGAGCCCGCCTACGGCTACGTGTCACTGTCGCCCAAGACCCTGATCGGGCAGGTGCAGTTCCCGCGGCAGCTGCTGGTGATGTCCTCGATCGATGTCGAGGCGGACATCCGCAGCGACCTCGCGACCGGCCATGGTCTGGCCCTGGATCTGGGCGCCCTGCACGGCAAGGGCACGGACAAGCAGCCGGTCGGCATCTACGGCGCGGCTGACGTGCAGTCCCACCCAGTGGGCGGCGTGCCCGACCTGGCGGACATCACCACGATGCCCGCCCTGGTTGCGGACAAGAACGCCGACCTCGGGGCGCTGTCCTGGATGACCACCCCGCTGATGGCCGGCGTGCTCAAGCGCACCCCGCTGG
>JADHED010001559.1_pt1 | contig 18806 bp, 20 predicted proteins | sample 8952041 | NCBI WGS metagenome assembly JADHED01 (sample SAMN16124423, study PRJNA663239) | bioreactor sludge metagenome | isolation source: sludge (control) | place: India:Bengaluru | collected 2018-09-08
TCCCCGAGCGGAAGAACGCGACCGGCGCCTTCTTCAGCATCGCGTCCGTCGCGTCGAGCCCCGCGGGGATCCCCGCGAAGTCGAGGACGGCGAGGGCGGCGGCGCGCTTCATGGCCTCCGCGAGAAGGTCGCGGGACGCGGCCTTCGGGCTTCGTGGTGCACGACGTGCCTGGTCATCTACGTGATCCGGAAGTTGTCGACGAGGACGCAGCGGCGCCAGCGCGAGAAGCTGCGCGGCGACGTGAGCCCCTCGCCCGTCGGGCTCGCGATCGTGAACGAGCAGAAGCCCTCGCCGTCGAGGCCGAGGCCCGCCTGTGAGCGGCCGTTCTTGACGAAGATCGAGGCGTCGCACTCCTTCGCCATCCGCGAGAGGGCGTCGAGGTTCCGCGAGTGCATGACGAAGGTGTGCCGGTTACGCCCCTCGACGGGGACGGCGAGGTCGATCGCCGCGTCGACGCTCGGGACGCGGCAGACCGGCATCACCGGCATCATCTGCTCGGTCCAGAGGAGCGGGTGGTCCGCGTCGACCTCGACGACGACCTGCCGGACGGAATCGGGAGCCGAGATCCCCATCCTCCGGAGGATGACGTTCGCGTTCTTCCCGATGAGGTCCTTGTCGACCCAGGCGTGCTCGCGCGGCCCGGCCATCTTCGTGAAGATCGCCTTCTCGAGCTCCTTCAGCCGGTCTTTCCCGATCACGACGGCGCCAGCAGCGACCATCGCGCGGATCAGCTCGTCGGCCACCTTCGCCACGACGAGGACTTCCTTCTCGTCGACGCAGATGACGTTGTTGTCGGTCGAGCCGCCGAGGACGATGTCGCGGCCGGCCTTCGCGAGGTCGGCCGTCTCGTCGACGACGACGGGCGGGTTCCCCGGCCCGGCGCAGATGGCGCGCTTCCCGCTCGCCATCGCGGCCTTCACGACCGCCCCGCCCCCCGTGACGACGAGGAGGCGGATGCCCGGGTGCTTCATCACCTCCTGCGCCGACTCGAGCGACGGCGCGGAGACGCCCGTCACGACGTCGGGCGGGCCTCCCGCGGAGACGATCGCCGCGTTGAGGAGGGCGATCGTCCGGATGGAGCACTCCTTCGCGGACGGGTGGACCGAGAAGACGACGGCGTTCCCCGCCGCGAGCATCCCGATGGCGTTGCAGATGATCGTCGAGGTCGGGTTCGTGGACGGCGTGAGCGCGCCGATGACGCCGAACGGCGCCGGCTCCATCAGCGCGAGGCCGTGGTCGCCGGTCACGGCCGAGGGGTAGAGGTCCTCGAGGCCGGGCGTCCGCTCCGTCACGAGGGCGTTCTTGACGACCTTGTCCTCGTAGCGGCCGAGCCCCGTCTCCTCCCACGCGGCCTTCGCGAGGGCCGCGCCGTTCTCGCGCATCGTGGCCCGGATCGCCTCGATGACCTTCGCGCGGACGCGCAGCGGGAGCGCGACGAATCGGGGCTGGGCCTTGCGCGCCGCCTCGACGGCCGCGTTCACCGTCGGGTGGATTCCCACCGGGGCGGCGGACGCGCCGCCGCCGGCCGGCGACGCAGCCGACGGACCGGCGGCCGCGGGCTTCCCGTCGAGGTCCGAGACGATCCGTCGGGCGATCGCCTCGATCTCGGCGTCCGTCAGGCGCGCGGCCACGTCACTTCCTGTACTTCACGTCGCCGCCGACGTCCCACGAGTCGACGATCGCCATGACGACGGCGTCGACGGGGCGCTTGTCGGTGGCGACGGTCTGCCGCGCCGAGCTGCCGGCCGCGATGAGGACGACCTCCCCAGGGCCGGCGCCGACGGCGTCGGCCGCGACGAGGACCGTCGATCCCTCGCGGGCCTCCTCGTCCACCGGGCGGACGAGGAGGAGCTTGAGCCCCGAGAGGCTCTCCTCCTTGCGCGTCGCGACGACGCTCCCGACGACCTTCGCGAGCTGCATGGCGCTCTCCCGCGCCCCGGGGCGCTACTTCGCCTCGGCGGGCTTGCGGCCCAGCGGGAGGACGGCGTCGACGTTCGCGTGCGGGCGGGCGATGACGTGGACGGCGACCATCTCGCCGACGCGCCCGCCGGCGACCTGCGCCGCGTCGCACGCGGCCTTCACGGCCGCGACGTCGCCGCGGACGATGACGGTGACGTAGCCGCCGCCCGTGTTCTCGTAGGAGACCAGCTCCACCTTGGCGGCCTTCACGGCGGCGTCGGCGGCCTCGACGACCGCGGGGAAGGACCTCGTCTCGATCATCCCGAGGGCTTCGGTCATGGCTCTTTCCTCTCCTCGGATCGTCGCACGGCGGCGACCCGTCGCGTTACCGCGTTCCGTTTCGTTCCGTTCCGGCCGCTACTCGCCGCGGCCCTTCTTCGGCACCCGGCCCGAGATCGTCTTCAGCGCCTCCTCGGCGGCCCGCCAGGCGACGTCGACGTCCTTCTCCTCGCCCCCGAGGTAGACGCGCCCGAAGCTGCCGAAGGCGCGGACCTCGAGGATCTTGATGTTCGCCGCCTTCTCCGCCTCGTTCGCCGCGATCGCCGCGTAGCCGGCCGGCGCGCACTCGAGGACGTAGAGCGTCTCGCCCGGGACGATCATGTCGCCGTGCCGCGTCCGGTTGATGAGCTGGGTGTGGTAGTCGGAGATGTTCCGGATGACCTGGCTCGAGGTGATCTCGGGCTTGATCCGGTCCGCCTCGTTCAGGTCGAGCGCCGCGAGGATCGCCGCCCCCGCCTGCCGCACGTCGGCCTGCGAGTCGGAGTGGACCTCGAGCATCCCGTAGACGCGCTCGATGATCATCATGCCGGGCTTGACGTCCGTCGCCTTCAGGGCGACGTCGGTCACCTTCATGATGTCCATCCCGGGCGCGACCTCCACGAAGAGCGACGCCTGCCCCGGCACCGGCAGGAACCCCTGCGCGACCGTGCCGAGGAAGGAGGCGAACTGCGGCTGGAGGCTGTCGATGAAGCAGTAGCAGCGGAGCTCACCCATCGGTCCCCTCACTTCCCCGCGGCGGCGCGGGCCTCTTCCAGGATCTTCACGCTGGCGGAGGCGCCGACGCGCGTCGCCCCGGCCTTCACCATCTTCAGGAGGTCGGCGTACGTCCGCACGCCCCCGGAGGCCTTCACGCCGAGCTTCCTCGGCGCGACGGTCCGGGCCATCAGCGCGATGTCCTCCGCGGTGGCCCCGCCCGAGGAGAAGCCGGTCGAGGTCTTCACGTAGTCGGCGCCGGCCTTCATCGAGAGCTCGCAGGCGCGGACCTTCTCCTCGTCGGTCAGGAGCGCCGTCTCGAGGATCACCTTCGAGAGCGCCCGGCCGTCCTTGCACGCCTCGACGACGCCGCGGATGTCGCGGAGGACGAGGGCGTCGTCCTTCCCCTTCAGGGCGCCGACGTTGACGACCATGTCGACCTCCTGCGCCCCCTCGCGGATCGCCTTCCTCGCCTCGAGGAGCTTGATCTGCGGGTCCTGCGCGCCGAGCGGGAAGCCGACGACGCAGCAGACCTTCACGGTCGAGCCCTGGAGGAGCTTCTTCACCTGCGGGACGAAGACGGGGTTCACGCAGACCGAGAAGAAGCCGTGCTGCCGCGCCTCGGCGCAGAGCTTCTCGACGTCCGAGGCCATGGCGTCGGGCTTCAGCAGCGTGTGGTCGATGAGCTTCGCAACCTGCTCGGGCGTCAGGGCCGGCGCGGCGGAGGGCGCGACGCCCCCCTTTCCGAGCATCTCCTTCACCTTCGCGGCGATCCGTTCGATGTCCTCCGCGGACAGCTCCGCCATCCCTCTCTCCTTCTCCATGTCGCGGATCATCGCCACCCTCTTCAGGTGCCGCTCCGCCGTGCACGCCGTCGACAGGAACACGTCGACGATCCGCTTCGCCGCCGCCTCGTCGACGTGCCCCGCGCCGAGGGCGAGGAGGCGCGCGTCGTTGTGCTCCCGGGCGTTCCTCGCGAGCGCCTCGGTGTTGCACGTGGCGGCCAGGACGCCGGGGACCTTGTTCGCCGCCATCGCCGAGCCGATCCCGGCGCCGTCGACGACGACGCCGAAGTCGGCCTCGCCCTGGGCGAGGCGAAGCGCGGTGGCGCGCGCGAAGACGGGGTAGTCGACCGGCTCCTTCCCGCTCGTCCCGAGGTCGGCGACGTCGTGGCCGGCTGCCGAGAGGTGCTCCTTCAGCCGCTCCTTGAGTTCGAAGCCGCCGTGGTCGGCGGCGAGGGCGATCCGGAGCCGCGACATGGAGGAGGGATTCTACGCGGAGCGCGGCCGGAGACGGGCGCGGGGACCGACCATCCCGTGTCCTCGGCTGCCCGAAAAGGGAAACGCCCCCGGGCGCGGGGCCCGGGGGCGCTCGATACGGCGCCGGAGGCGCCGGGCTTTCGACGGTTTCAGACCTTGGACCAGTCGACCTTGCCGTCGGCGCCCGTGGCGCCCTTGACCTTCTTGCCGAGGTCGTTCAGGTCGGCCTTGTCCTTCTTCGGCATCTTCTCCGTGTGGCACGAAGCGCAGTTGGCCTTCGGGTCCTTCGCCTTGTACTCCTTCTGGAGCTGCATCGTGGCGAGGGCGGAGCTGCCGAGGGCGAGGGCGGCGATCGTGGCGACGACGGCGGTGGTGGTCTTCTTCATTCCTGGTTCCTCCTGCTGCGAGTCTCGACGAACGGCGAATGCTAGCGTAAATCGGCCTCGCCGGAACCTGATTCGCAAGAGCCGTTCCAGCGACCTCACGACAAACCGTCATCCCGGACGGACGTCCTCCCGACGCGGGCCAGTGAGATCCGATCTCCGAAGCCGCTCACTCGTAGCGGAGAGCCTCCGCCGGGGCGAGCCGCGCCGCCCGGCGGGCCGGAAACGCCGCGGCTACGAGGACGAGGAGAAGGCCGGTCGCCGCGATCGCGAGGACGTCGCGCGGCTCGGGCCGGAAGGGCATCCAGGAGACGTAGTAGACCCGCGCGATCTCCGCCGGGAAGCGGACGGCCCTCGTCGCGGTGAGGAGGGCGCAGATCGCGACCCCCGCGACCGCACCGAGGAGGACGCCCGCCCCTCCGACCGCGAGCCCCGCGAGCCGGAAGGTCCGCGCAACGGCGCGCGGTCCGGCTCCGATCGCGGCGAGCACCCCGATCTCCCGGGTCTTCTGCGCCACGAGGACGACGACCGAGGAGACGACCGTTCCGGCCGCGACGGCGACGATGAGCGCGAGCGCGACGAAGAGGAGCGTCTGCTGGACGAGGAGGGCGCGGAAGAGGTCTCCGTTCAGCGCGCGCCAGTCGAGGACGGTGGCCGCGGGAAGCGCCGCGCGCGCCGCCTCGACGACCGTGTCCGGGCGGGACGGGTCGACCAGCTTCAGCTCCCAGACGCCGCTCCGCGTGTCGGGCGGAGCGAAGCGGTCGAACGCCCCGATCGGGACGACGGCCCACCCCTCGTCCACCTCCGTGAAGCCGGTCGTGACGATCCCGACGACGACGAGCGCCGTGCGTCGCGGCGGCGCCACGCCCCGGGCGAGAGAAAGGGAGGCCGTCTCGAGGACGAGGGGGCTGCGGCGCCACGCCCCGGGCGAGAGAAAGGGAGGCCGTCTCGAGGACGAGGGGGCTTCCCGCCCCGGCGCCGAGCCGCGCGGCGAGGCCCGAGCCGAGAAGCACGGGAATCCTCTCCCCGCGAGCAGGCACGACCATCCGCCCGGCGAGCGCCGGATCGCTCCCGAGGAGGCGGGTCGTGGCGAGCCCCGTCGGGACGTCGAGCCCCTTGACGACCGCGTCGACTCCGGCCGGAACCTTCGGCCCGAGGAGGAGCCCCGGCGCGAAGGCGGTCTTCGCGACGGCCGCGACGCCCGGGAGGCCCGCGAGCGTCTTCCGCACCTCCGCGTCGTCCGCCTCGACGCCCGGCAGGACGAGGACCTCGGCGTTCGTGCCGGCGAGCTTCTCGAAGAGCTCGCTCCGGTAGCCCGACATCAGCCCCATCGCGACGACGAGGGCCGCGGTGCCGAGAGCGACGCCGCCGAGGGCGAGCGACGAGACCGTCCCGAGGAGGCTGCCGCGCCGCCCCGAGAGGAACCGCCGGGCGAGGAAGAGCGAGACGTTCAACGGTCCGCGAGGAGCCGCGCGAGCTCGTCGAAGAGCGCGCCGGAATCGTGGGGCCCCGGGGCCGACTCGGGGTGGTACTGCACGGCGAAGACGGGGCGGCCCGCGAGGCGGAATCCCTCGCACGTGCCGTCGTTCAGGTTCACGTGCGTCTGCTCGAGCCCGGGCGGAAGCGACGACGGGTCGACCGCGAAGCCGTGGTTCTGCGAGGTGATCGACACGGCGCCGGTGACGAGGTCCTTCACCGGGTGGTTCACGCCGCGATGGCCGAACTTCAGCTTGAAGGTCCGCGCGCCGAGCGCCAGGCCGAGGAGCTGGTGGCCGAGGCAGATGCCGAAGAGCGGCTTCCCCGTGCCGACGAGCTCGCGGATCGTCGCGACGCACGACGGGAGGGCCGCGGGGTCGCCCGGCCCGTTCGAGAGGAAGAAACCGTCGAAGCCGAGGAGGTCGGAGGCCGGCGCCGTCGCCGGAAAGACGGTGACGTCGAGGCCGCGCGCGGCGAGGTGGCGGAGGATGTTCCTCTTGACGCCGTAGTCGATCGCGGCGACCCGCGGCCGCCCCTCTGCGTGGGCTCCGAACGGGTACGGCGACCGGGTCCCGACCTCGAGCGCGAGCGCGGCGCCGGTCATCGGCGGCTGCTCGCGGACGGCGGCGAGGAGCGCCGCGCGCGCCTCCGCGCCTTCGTGCTCCGTGGAGACGGCGCCCCTCATCGCTCCGAGGGAGCGCAGGTGCCGGACGACGGCGCGCGTGTCGAGCCCCTCGATGCCGACCGTGCCGGACTCGCGGAGCGCCTCGCCGAGGCTCTTCTTCCCGCGCGCGTTCGAGAAGCGCTCCGGGACGTGCCGCGCCGCGAAGGCGGCGACCTGGACCCGGTCCGACTCGGCGTCGTCCCCGGTGATGCCGTAGTTGCCGACGTGCGAGGCCGTCATGACGACGATCTGTCCCCTGTAGGAGGGGTCGGTCAGCGTCTCCTCGTAGCCGGACATCGCCGTGTTGAAGACGACCTCGCCGAAGGCCGTCCCTACCGCCCCGAAGCCCTCGCCCTCGAAGACGCGCCCGTCCTCGAGGAGGAGGACGGCGGGGCGGCCTCTCACAGCGTCCGACCCACCGCGGCCGCGATCGGCGCGAGCCGCTCCATCAGGTCGGAGAACATCGGCGGCGTCAGTGCCTGGGGCCCGTCCGAGAGCGCCGTCTCGGGCTGGTGGTGGACCTCGACCGCGACGCCGTCGGCGCCGGCGGCGATCGAGGCGAGCGACATCGGCTTGACCTTGTCGCGACGTCCCGTGCCGTGGGAGGGGTCGACGACGATCGGCAGGTGGGAGAGGCGCTCGACCGCCGGGACGACCGAGAGGTCGAGCGTGTTCCGCGTGTAGTCGCTGAACGTGCGGACGCCCCGCTCGCAGAGGACGACGTTCGGGTTCCCCTCGGCGAGGACGTACTCGGCGGCGAGGAGGAACTCCTCGAGGGTCGCCGACATCCCACGCTTGAGGAGGACCGGCTTGCCGATCCGTCCCGCGGCCTTCAGGAGCTCGAAGTTCTGCATGTTCCTCGCGCCGATCTGGAGGCAGTCGGCGTACTTCGCCACGACGTCGATCGAGGAGGTGTCGAGCGCCTCGGTGACGACCGGGAGCCCCGTCTCCTCCCGCGCGGCCGCCAGGATCTTCAGCCCCTCCTCCCCGAGGCCCTGGAAAGAGTAGGGCGAGGTCCTCGGCTTGTAGGCGCCTCCCCGCAGGAGGTGCGCCCCGCGCGCCTTGACCTCCTTCGCGATCGTGACCGTCTGCTCGAGCGTCTCGACGGCGCAGGGGCCCGCGATGATCGCGAGGCGCGTCCCGCCCACGGGGACGCCGCCGATCGAGACGACCGTGTCCTCGGGGTGGAACTCCCTCGAGACGAGCTTGTAGGGATGAGAGACCTTGATGACCTCGAGGACTCCGGGGAGGTTCTCGAAGGCGGTCGGCTCGACCGTGCCCCGGTTCCCGGTGATCCCGACCGCGGTCCTCTGCTCCCCCGGGATCGGGTGGGCCTTCAGGCCCATCCGCTCGGCGGCCTCGACCACCCGGCCCACGTCGGCCGCGGTGGCGCTCCTGTCCATGACGATCAGCACGGCGTCTCGCCCTCCGGAACCGCTGTTTATACTTCATCGTGGCGTGCCGGGTCCTCCCGGCCGCCGAGGAGGCAACGATGGCGATCCGGCGCACGCTCTCTCTCGCGGGCCTCGCTCTTGCGGGCGCGTTCCTCCTGGCGCTCGAGGCGCCGGCTTACCTCATCGTCCTGAAGGACGGGACGCGGATCGAAGCGGCCGCCAAGCCGGTCGCGTCGGGGCGGAACTACCTCTTTCACGACAAGCTCGGAGCCCAGAAGATGATCGCGATTGCCGAGGTCGACCCCGCGAAGACCGAGGCGGCCAACAAGGAGAACTACCGCGACGCCTACATCCTGGGCGATCCCGAGCCGATGAAGAAGGAATCGGACACCAGCGCGAAGGCGCCGTCCCTCTCCGAGTACATCCGGCAGAACCGCAAGTCGCAGATCGAGGCCCCCCCGGTCTCCTCCCCAGCGGTTCCGGGAGAAGCTCCCGCCGCTCCGCGGGGCGCCGGGCGGTCCGCGGCCGCCGCCGCGCCGTCGACCGTCCTCGACCCGATCGTCCAGGACTCCTTCCTCCGCGCGTACCAGACGGCCGCGGTCCGCGGGACCCGCCTGACGCCGCTCGCCGGAGGGGCGCTCCGCGTCCAGGCCGTGACCGACACCGAGACGATCGTCTTCGGCGCCCTGGTCGGGACGGCCCGGGGCCTGAAGGAGTCGCGAACGGCCGGCCGGCTCGTCGAGAAGGTCGAGCTCTACATGACGACGAGCGCGGGAGAGAACGCCGGGAAGTTCGTCATCCTCCCCGAGGACGCCGAGGCCCTCCTGAACGGGACCGTCCCGCCGGCGAAGTTCTTCGTCGCCCACGTCGAGCTCTGAGGCCGCCGTGCCCCGCGCGCTCCGCGCATCGAGCCCGCTCCCGGCGGGCGCCTGAGGCCGACGTGGACGCCGGGACGCTCGTTCTCGTCCATCTCCACTCGCCGAAGGAGAAGTACTGGGGAGCGCTTCGCGCGCTCACCCCGGCGGGGGTGACGGTCCGCGGGATCGACGTCGCGCTCTTCGACGACTGGGCCCGGCAGTTCCTCTCGGGGGGCGAGCCCGAGCTGGGCGTCACGACCCTCTTCCTCCCGCTTCACCGCGTCGAGAAGATGTTCGAGGACTCCCGCGTCGGGACGGTTGCCGCCTACCACGAACGCTTCTTCGAGATGGTCGGGCGGGACGTCCGCGACGTCCTCCGCCTCGATTCCTCGCGGCCCGACGGGCCGCTCCAGTGAGCAAGGAGGACCCGTGGCCGACCTCGTGTGGCAGCTCCGGAAGGGCCCCGAAGGGGCGCCTTACGCCTTCGCGGCCTTCAACAAGGCCGAGAAGCGGACGAACTTCTTCGACGGGGCCGAGGCCCTCCGCGCGTTCCTGATCAAGCACGGCGTGGCCGCGGCAGACGCGATCGCGCTCGCGGCGCGCGTCGAAGGGGGCGAGACGGTCTCGGCGACGCTCCCGAAATAGGCCGCCCGGGCCCGGCAGGGCAGAATCCCTCATGGCCACCTCGCCGGCGCGCGCCCTCGCCCTCCTCGTCCTCACGTGCTCCGTTCGCGGAGAGACCGCGGGGCCTGCGGAACGGGGGGTCTTCCGGACGGCGGACGAGCTCTCCGTTCCGGAGTCGAGCCGGCCCGTGACGGACCTCGTCCTCTCTGCCGGCGCGGCCACCGTCCGGCTCCCGGAGGGGCGCGCCGCCGTCGTGACGGGTCCCGACGGAGCCCCGGCCGGCCTCTTCCTCTCCGGCAAGGGGTCGTTCACGTGGGTCTCGCGCGACCCGCGCGAGCACCCGGCCGTCCGCTGGGTCCTCTCGAAGAACACCCGGCTGAGCGCCACCGCGACCGAGGCCGGCCTCGCCGTCGCGGACTCGTTCGAGACGCTCCTCTGGCTCGCCCCGGCGGAGACGCTTCCCGAGCTCCCCTCCCCCGCTTCGGAGCCGTCCCTCGCCCCCGCCTTCCGAAAGCATCGGGATCGCACCGCGAAGGTGAAGGAGCCGCCGATCGCCCACCTCCGGGCCGCCCAGCGGCGGGACGCGCCCGGCGCGCACCTCGTCCGCGCCGAGACGACCGGCGGCAGGGAGGACCTCGTCTTCCTCCACGACCCGATCGAGTCGGGCCGCGAGCGGCTCACCGCGAGCGGACGGTTCCAGGTACGGGTGAGCCGCGGCGACGACCGGAGCTACGCGATCCTCCTCGCCGAGCAGCCGATCCGGGGAGACCTCTTCGACCCGCCGTCCCCCCGGGTCGTCCTGACGCACGTCGACCTGAAGGTGACCGCCTCGGGCGGATCCGACGTCTCGATCTCCGCGACGGAGACGTTCGAGGCCCGCAGGGGCGCCGTCGGGACGCTCCTCCTCGACCTCCTCGACACGGCCGAGTCGCAGACCGGCGCGACCGTTCAGCAGACGGCGCTCTTCGGAAGGGTCCGGCGCGGCAGCGACCGGATCCGCGAGCGCCCCGTGACGGTGACCGGCGTCTTCGACGAGGCCGGGAACGCCCTCGAGTTCGACCACCGGAACGACCAGCTCGCCGTCGCGCTCCGCTCGCCGATCGCCGAAGGGAAGAGCGCCCGCGTCCGCGTCGAGCTCGAGGGCGGCCTCCTCGTCCGGCCACTCGGGAACAACTACTGGGTCCTCGGCCTCGCGCCCTGGTTCCCCGCCCCGCCGCTGTGGGGACGGGCCTTCTCGGCGCGGATCACGATGAGCGTGCCGAAGCCGTACCACCCCATCGCTCCGGGCGTCACGCTCCGCCGCGCGGAGGAGGGGGAGCGGAACGTCCTCGAGACGCGCCTCGACGGGCCGGCGCAGAACCTCGCCGTCCTCGCCGGCGCGTACTCCCTCGAAGAGGAGTCGAAGGACGGCCGGACCCTCCGGATCGCCGCCTACGGCGGCCGCAACCGGACCGCGACGCGCAGCCTCCTCGACCTCGGCTTCGCGACGGCCTCCTTCTTCGAGATCTTCCTCGGGAAGATGCCGGTCCGCGAGCTGACCGTCGTCGAGATGGCCGTCTGGGCCCAGGGGCAGGCCCCCGCGGGTCTCCTCCTGATCGGCACGGAGGCCTTCAACCCGATGGGGACGGGGCTCTACCGCCGCGCCGCCGCGGGCGTGAACGAGCGATTCGCGCACGAGCTCTCCCACCAGTGGTGGGGGAACGGCGTCGGCCTCCCCGACCTCTCCGAGCAGTGGCTCTCCGAGTCGTTCGCCGAGTACTGCTCCGCTTTCTTCATCCGGCAGGCGGCCGGGAAGGAGGCATACGGCCTCTACCTGACCCGCTGGCGCTCCCGCGCCGCTCAGACGAAGGAGTCGGTCCCGCTCCTCCTCGCCCACCGCCTCCGGGCGAAGAACGACCAGGTCCAGGCCGACAACATCCGGACCTGGCTCCTCTACGACCGGGGACCTCTCGTCCTCGCGGCGATCCACCGTGAGGTCGGAGACGAGGCGTTCCTGACGTTCCTCTCCTCCGTCCAGTCGACGCTGGGCGGACGGCTCGGCACGACGAAGCGGGTCGAGGAGGTCCTCGAGGCCGTCACCGGGAAGGACTGGACGCCGTTCTTCGACCGCTTCGTCCGCGGCACCGAGATCCCGACGGTCCCTTGACGGCGGTCCTCAGGACGGACGCTCCTCGCGTCCCGTCCGGACCGCGCCGGCGTCAGTGGCCGGCCGCGGGCTGCGAGAGCTCGAGGAGGACGCCGCCGGTCGAGGCCGGGTGGACGAACGCCACGAGGCAGCCGTGCGCCCCCGGGACCGGCGTCTCGTTGATGAGCCGGATGCCGGCGGCCTTCAGCTTCTCGAGCGTCGCCGCGACGTCGGGGACCTCGAGGCAGAGGTGGTGGATGCCCGGTCCCTTCTTCTCCAGGAACTTCGCGATCGGGCTCTCGGGCGAGGTCGGCTCGAGAAGCTCGAGGCTCGACTCCCCGACGGGACGGAACGAGGTGATCACCCTCTGCGAGGCGACCTCCTCCCGGTGCGTCTCGACGAGGCCGAGCAGCTCCCAGATGGCGCCGCCGCCGTCGACGGACGGGACGGCGAGGCCGAGGTGCGAGATCTTCATCATTCCTCCGGTCGGCGCGCTTCGGGCGCCGTTCTTCCGCAGCGTCTCGAGGAGGGCCTCGGCGGCGCGGAACGGGTCTTCGCTCCTCGCCTCGACCCGCCCCGCCCGGGAGGCGAGGGAAGCGTCGCTCCCGGCGAGGCCGTGGAGCTCGGCGAGGAGACGATCGCTGACGATGGCCTCGATGCGGCGGACGGTCCGGTCCCGGCGGCGGGACGCGCCCGCCGGCCCCGCGAGGAACTCCCTGTGGCTCTCGAGAGCGGCCCGGAGCTCCGAGACCCCTTCGCCCGTTCGGGCGACGGTCTTCAGGACGGGCGGGATGAAGGCCCCGTGCTCCCCCATCTCGAGCATCTGGAGGACCTCGTGGACGGTCCGGTCGGCCCCCTCGCGGTCGGCCTTGTTGACGACGAAGACGTCGGCGACCTCCATCAGCCCGGCCTTGATCGCCTGGATGTCGTCGCCCATCCCCGGCGTGAGGAGGACGACGCAGGTCTCGGCGAGGCGGAAGACCTCGACCTCGTCCTGCCCGACGCCGACCGTCTCCACGAGGACGTCGTCGAACCCGGCGGCGTCGAGGACGTCGACGGCGTCGGCGGTGGCCCGCGCGAGGCCGCCGAGGTGGCCCCGCGTCGCCATCGATCGGATCATCACGCCCGGGTCGGTGTAGAGGTCCTGCATCCGGATCCGGTCGCCGAGGATCGCCCCGCCCGTGAACGGCGAGGAGGGGTCGACCGCGACGATCCCGACCTTCCGCCCCTCGGCGCGTGACGCCTTCGCGAGGGCCGCCGTCAGTGTCGACTTGCCGGCGCCGGGTGCGCCCGTCAGGCCGACGACCCGCGCGCGCCCCGTCCGGGGCCAGAGATGGGCCAGGAGTTCGGGGAATCGCGGGTCCGCGGTCTCCGCCCAGGTGATGGCGCGGGCGATGGCCGGCGGGGTCCCCGCGAGGACGCGCTCGGCGAGCTCGCGAACGGGAATCATGGCCGGGAGAGTCTAAGGGACGCGCCCGGTACAATGCCCGTTCCGTGCCAACCAACCCCGTGGACGCGCGCGCGGTCGATCCGCTCGTCGGCGTCCTGACCGAAATCGCCCGGACCGTCACGGAAACGCTTTCGCTTCCGGACGTCTTCGCGCGCGTGGCGGGCGCCGCGCACCGCGTCCTGCCGTTCGATGCCGCCGGCGTCGTGCGGCTCGTCGACGGCCCCGGTCTCCTCTCGTGGGGCCTCTCGGCCCCGGACGGCGCCGAGGCGGGGCGCCGGTACGGCCGGGACGACGTCTCCCCCCTCCTCTGGCCCGGCGGCGCTTCGCCGAGGAGGATCGACGACGCCGCCGCCCTCCTCGACGCGACGCGCCAGGCCGACCGCGAGCTCCTCGAGGCGGGAATGCGCTCGGTGCTCGTCGCGACGATCGTCCGCGGCGACGTGCCGATCGGGGACCTCTGGTTCGCCTCGCGCGTGAAAGGCGGCTTCGGCCCCGCCGACGAGCCGACGGCCCAGGCGATCGCCGACATCCTCTCGGCCACCCTCGAGCACGAGCGGCTCGCCGAGGAGGAGCGACGGAGGATCCGGCGGCACCGGGAGCTCGATTCCCTCGCCCCCGCCCTCGCGAGGGCGCTCGACGTCCGCGAGGTCTTCGACCAGGTCTCGGCGATCGCGCGCGAGGTCCTCCCGCACGAACGGATGACGCTCGGGCTCCTGTCGGAGGACCGGACGGAGAACCGGATGTGGGCCGTTTCCGGGGATCGCGACTGGGTCCCCGACAGCTACCCGATCCCGGAGTCGGAACGCGCGCAGATGGTGGCCGATTACCAGATCGTCGGCGACGCGGAATCCGATCTCCCGGCCGACTCCTCCCGCAGGGCGATCCTCCTCGCCGCCGGCCTCCGTTCGAGCCTGAGGGTGCCGATCCGGCTCGAGGGGAAGACCGTCGGGGCGCTCTCCTTCCACGCCCGCGAGAAGGAGAGCTTCCGCGAGGAGGACGTGGACCTCGCGCTCCGGGTCGCCGACCAGGTCGCCCTCGCGTTCTCCCACCAGCGGCTCGCCGAGGAGGCCCGCAGGGCGGAGGAAGCCCGGCAGGAGGCCGCCCGGCTCGAGGTCCGCGTCCGCGCGCTTTCCGACGAGCTCGAGTCGCGCGACGGGTTCGGCCGGGTCGTCGGCGGCTCGCCCGCCTGGCGTGCGGTCCTCGTCCAGGCTTCCAAGGTCGCTCCGACGGAGACGACGGTCCTCCTGACCGGCGAGTCGGGGACCGGCAAGGAGGTCGTCGCACGCGCGGTCCACCGCGCCTCCGCCCGAAGCTCGGGCCCCTTCGTCGCGCTCAACTGCGCGGCTCTCCCCGAGCAGCTCCTCGAGTCGGAGCTCTTCGGATACGAGAAGGGAGCGTTCACCGGGGCCTACGCCTCGCGCGCGGGCCGCCTCGAGCAGGCCGCCGGCGGCACCCTCTTCCTGGACGAGGCGGGCGAGACGAGCCCCCTCGTCCAGGCCAAGCTGCTCCGCGTCCTCGAGGCGCGGGAGTTCCAGCGCCTCGGCGGCGCGAAGGTCCTGAAGGCCGACGTGAGGATCGTCGCCGCGACGAACCGCGACCTCCACGCCGCGATGGCCCGCGGCGACTTCCGCGAGGACCTCTTCTACCGCCTCTCCGTCTTCGAGATCCACCTCCCTCCGCTTCGAGAACGCCCCGAGGACGTCCTCCTCCTCACGGAGCGCTTCCTCGAGGACCTCTCCCGGAACGTCGGACGGCCTGCGCCGGGCGTCTCCCGCGAGGCGCGCGAGCTCCTCCTCTCCTACTCCTGGCCGGGAAACGTCCGCGAGCTCCGGAACGCGCTCGAGCGGGCCGTCATCCTGTCGGAAGGGGGGCTCGTCCAGGTGGAGCACCTGCCGATCGCCGTCGCCCGGAGCGGAGCGGCGCGGGTCGCCTCGGCCGCGGCGATCGAGCTTCCGCAGGGAGGGCTCGACCTCGACGCCCTCGAGAAGACGCTCGTCACGCAGGCTCTCGAGATGGCGAAGAACAACCGGAGCCGCGCCGCCAAGCTCCTCGGCCTGACCCGCGCCCAGCTCTACACCCGCCTCGAGCGGTACGGCCTGGCGTGACGGGCGCGCCGCGCGACCGGGCGCCTCGCGCGGTCCCGCCCGAGGGAGGGACCTTCGCGCGCTGCTGGCCGCTCGACCCCGAAGTCTCCTTCCTGAACCACGGCTCGTTCGGCGCGTGCCCCGCCGCCGTTCTCGAACGCCAGGCCGAGCTCCGCGCCGAGCTCGAGCGCGAGCCGGTCGACTTCCTCGTGCGGCGGCTCCCGGCGCGGCTCGCCGAAGTCCGCGCCGTCCTCGGCCCGTTCCTCGGAGCCGAGCCCGACGACCTCGCGTTCGTCCCGAACGCGACGACCGGCGTGAACGCCGTCCTCGGCTCCCTCGACCTGGTCCCGGGCGACGAGCTGCTGACGACCACGCACGCCTACCCCGGCTGCCGGAACGCCCTCGCGCACGTGGCCGAGCGCGCCGGAGCACGGCTCGTCGTGGCCGACGTCCCGTTCCCGCTCGACGGCGAGGAGGACGTCGTCGCCCCCGTTCTCGCGGCCGTCTCCCCCCGAACCCGCCTCGCCCTCCTCGACCACGTCACCAGCCCGACGGCGCTCGTCTTCCCGATCGGGCGCCTCGTCGCCGCACTCCGCGAGCGGGGCGTCGAGACGCTCGTCGACGGCGCCCATGCCCCGGGCATGGTGCCGATCGACCTCGAGCGCCTGGGCGCCGGCTGGTACACCGGAAACGCGCACAAGTGGCTCTGCGCTCCGAAAGGGGCCGCGTTCCTCCACGTCCGAAGGGACCTCCGGACGCGACTTCGGCCCGCCGTCACGAGCCTCGGATATTCCGAAGAGGAGTCACCGGCACGCTTCCGCGCCGAGTTCGACTGGACCGGGACGTGCGACCCGACGCCCTGGCTGACGATTCCCGCGGCGCTCGACGCGCTCGACGCCCTGCTGCCCGGCGGCTGGCCCGAGGTGATGACGCGAAACCGCGCGCTCGCCCTCGTGGCGCGGAAGACGATCGGGGAAGCGCTCCGCGTCGCTCCGGCCGCCCCCGCGACGATGATCGGTTCGATGGCGTCCGTGCCGCTCCCGAAGGCCGCGCGCGGCTCGGTGGCCGCGCGGCTCGGCGCTCAGGGGCTCGGCGGGTGGCTCCGGGAGCGCGGCGTCGAGGCGTGGCTCTACCCGTGGCCCTCGCCGGGGGGGATGCTCGTCCGCGTCTCGGCCCAGCTCTACAACGCGTGCGCGGAGTACGAGCGGCTCGGAGCCCTCCTCGCGGACGCGCTCGCCTGACCCGTCCGCACCGCGCTCAGCCCGCGAGGAGGATGGCGGAGCCCGCGAGGAGCGCGGCGAGAGCGGCCCGGAGGAGCCGGGCGAGAGCGAGCGACGGGATGGAATCGGCGGCGAGGCCGGGGCTGTCGGCGGCGGTCATCGGCCCGTAGTGACCCGGGAAGGTCGCGTCCCACGGCCCTCGCCCCGCGGCGAACGGGATGCCATCATCTCGCGCATGTCCGAGAGCCTCCGTTGCCCATGGGCGGGGACCGACCCGCTCTATGTCGCCTACCACGACGACGAGTGGGGGGTTCCCTCCCGCGACGACCGACACCTCTTCGAGATGCTCGTCCTCGAGGGCGCGCAGGCCGGCCTCTCGTGGATCACGATCCTGCGCAAGCGCGAGAGCTACCGGAAGGCCTTCGCCGGCTTCGACCCCGCGATGGTGGCGCGCTTCGGCCCGAGGGACGTGGAGCGCCTCCTCGGCGACGCCGGCATCGTCCGGAACCGCCTCAAGATCGAATCCGCGATCGACAGCGCGAAGGCGTTCCTTGCCTTGCAGAAGGAGGCCGGGAGCTTCTCCTCCTGGCTCTGGGCGCACGTCGGCGGGAGGCCGGTCGAGGGGGCGTTCCGGGAGATTCGGGAGGTCCCCGCGAAGACGCCCCTCGCCGAGTCGATCTCGAAGGACCTCCGGAAGCGCGGCTTCCGTTTCGTCGGCCCCACGATCGTCTACGCCTACCTTCAGGCCGTCGGAGTCGTCAACGACCACCTCGTCGGATGCCCCCGCCACCGCGCGGTCGCGCGGCTCGCGAAGAGCTCCCCGAAGTGACGGACGGGGCGGGCGACGGGTCCGCCTTGAGACGGACGAGGCGAACGAGATCCTCCACGTCGCCGCCCCCCGTGACCTCGACCCTGAGGCCCCGCCCCTCGGCATACTGCGGCGCCGCCTCGACCTGCGCGAGGAGTCCTGGAGAGAGGCCGGCCTCCCGGGCCGCGGCAACGGCCTTTCCCCCCAGGACGAGCCCGGCGAGGAACCGCCCCTCCTGCGGCGTCAGGTAGAGGAGGACGCGCCCCTTCCGAAGGAGCCGGAGCGACCAGCCGAACTTCGCGCCGCCGAAGTTCCAGAGCTCCTCGATCGGATCGCAGTGTTCCGTCACGCCGGCGACGAGCGCGTTCCACGCGGTCGCCGCGGGGCCGAGCCGGCGGCGCAGGACCGCCGGCTCCGGCGGCTCGTTCGGGTCATCGAAGGCGCTGAGAGACATGTTCTTGAAGGCTCCTTTCGATCGCTCCCGGCCGTCAATCCGCCGGACGCGTCCAGGCGAAGAGGAACGCGTCGCGCGGCCCGGGGCCGAGGTTCGGCCGGGCCCCGTACGCCGGGAGGAGCCGCTCTCGCGCGAGGCCTGCCTTCCCGAGGACACGAGCCGAGGCCCCGTTCTCGACGTCGCACGTCGCCTCGATCCGCTCCACCTCGGGCACCGACATCAGCCACCCGACGACGGCGCGCGACGCCTCGGTCGCGAGGCCGCGACCGTGCACGTCGCGGTGGAGGACGTACCCGAGCTCCGCGCCGCGCCCCTTCGGGCGGATGGCGATCGCTCCGACCGCCCGGTCCGACGGGGGGAGGGTCAGCACCCAGGTGAACTCCGTCCCGGTCGCCCAGCCCGTCTCGCAGAACTCGAGGAAGCGGCGGCTCGTCCCGAGCGCGACGTGCGTCGGCCAGTCCATCAGCCGGGTCACGAGGGGATCGCTCGCGTACGCGAAGACGGCGGCGTCGTCGTCCGCGCGGGGGCGACGCAGGCGGAGCCGCGGCGTCTCGATCGTCTCCGGCGGGGTCCAGGGCGGGCGCGCCACCTTCCCACGATAGGGCAGGTCGCGACGGGCCGCACGCCCGGCAACGGGGCGCGGGCGCCCGGAAGGCGCCCGTGCCCCGGACGGGCGGCCGGAGCACTCTCCGGCCGCCCGCGGGAGTCAGCCTTCCGCGAAGGCTTCCTTCAACGCCTCGCGGTGCGCCGCGAGGGTCTTCGCGAGGTCCTTCTCCGTGTGGGCCGTCGAGACGAACATCGCCTCGAAGGCCGCGGGCGCGATGAAGACGCCGCGCTTCAGGAGACCGTGGAACCAGCGGTTGAACGCGGCGCCGTCGCTCTTCTTCACGTCGTCGAAGTCGGCGATCGGGCCGGGGTTGAAGAAGAGCGTGAGGATGGAGCCGACGCGGTTCAGCGTGAGGCGCTCCGCGAAGCCGAGCTCCTTCGCGACCTTCCGCATCCCCTTCTCGAGCTTCGCCGCGGTCTTCTCGAGCTTCGCGTAGGCGGCGGGCGTCAGCGAGTCGAGCATGGCGATG
>JADHED010001538.1_pt1 | contig 18804 bp, 8 predicted proteins | sample 8952041 | NCBI WGS metagenome assembly JADHED01 (sample SAMN16124423, study PRJNA663239) | bioreactor sludge metagenome | isolation source: sludge (control) | place: India:Bengaluru | collected 2018-09-08
TCAAAAGATTCCATCCAAGGTATACTCCCCATAGCTGTATTTAGTCGCTATCCTATTATCAGGCACAAATATATCACATATACCGGGAGTTTTAACTGTAGTATGTTCTGTGACATAGTAGTTAAGGGTGACACAATTCGCCTTATTAACAACCATTTACAGACCACTAGTGTAAGCCTTAACCGCAGAAAATGGGAACGAGAATTGACTTCGAGAGATTCCAAACGTGAAGTAATTGCCATGAAAGGAGCTGCCGAAATACTCTATGATAATAGTATAAAACGCGCCACACAAGTCGACAGTATATGCCGCCTTATTGACGACAGCCGATATCCTGTAATAGCATGTGGGGACTTCAATTCGTTGCCGTCTTCATATATCTATCATGAGCTTACCAAAAGGCTCAAGGATGGATTTAAAACATGCGGAAAAGGATATATGTATACTTATCGCTACTACAAACATCTTCTACGAATAGACTATATATTCCATCCTACTAATTTTAAGGGAATTCGCTACTACTCTCCAGATCTAGATTTATCAAGTGATCATAATCCGGTACTGATGAAGATGAAATTAAAATAATCTTGTGAAGAGTGAAATTCCCATGGCGAGTATCTCATAATTCCAGAATAATAAAGCGTCCCTGCTACATTTTGTAGCAGGGACGCTTTATTTATATACAGATATATTCAGAGATTGCCTAAAGAGCGTTTTTAAAAAACCTTCTAAACATTTAATCACACTACCAAGTCCAGTCACTCTCGCCATAAATGCTCTCTACCTGATTTTCAACGTCATCAGGTAAGTTACAGAAGAAATCGAGACCTGTGAGTTGTTCCAATTTATCAATACTTACCGCGTAAGTTTTCATCACATCACTAGAGGCGTATTTTCCATTACTATATCCATAATCATCGCGGTGTTCCACCCAGAAACCAATGGCATGATACACTCCGGCTTTTTCACTTAAAATAGCCATAAAGTAATACTTGGGGCAAGCAAGTCCATGTACTGTAAAACCCTTATCATTGGTCCATTGACTTTTGCTACTATCGACATAGTTGATGAGAAGTTGATCAATAGTACCACCTTTAGTCAAATATAGTTTATCATAGCTATTTGAACGTGCCCAATTCTGAACCAACCCCTCAAAAGACGCCCAAAAACCCTGATTGAAAGAAGCAATTTGTGGGCTCATATTACTATAATAGAATGTTTGCGCATTGGCATCTTTTGAGTAAACACGGTCGTAAGAAGCACACAAATGTCCTTTATCAAAACCATCACTTTTATGGTCTTCCTCAGTTGTTTGCATCGAAGTAGGCAGTCCGGGATCAACAGCCCAACTGTCCGTACGATCAATAGCAATCTTACTAGTCACCGCATCAAAGGAGTAAGCTACCCATGCAGAATGTTTTTTCTCAGCATTCCATTCCAGCGCATAATTCAATACCTGACTTCCATTGAAGGTAACATAGTGATCAACATAATAATTTGAAGCATTCAAATGGGGCATTTCATAATTGGTCACTGATACTTTGTCATAACCAGTATTTGCATTGACATTAGGACGTTGATCAACCTTTGCAATAAAATACTCAATTCCCACATTATTTCCTTGAATGTATGCAACACGTACTTTAGTATACTTATATGCACCGATAGAAGTATAACGAACCCAATAAGTAGAATTCTTATCGATAGCAATGCTGTCTTTCCAATCTCCTGTTAAAGGAACATCACCCATAGCATCAAGTCGCATGGCATCACTCTTTATAAAACTAAAAGCCGTTCCGGTGAATTTTTGATTTTTTATATAAAAGGGTTTATCAAATCCTGTTGGTTGAAAGACAGAGAAACCGAGGTTTCCCCCCTCGTACCCTTTGAGTACGAGAGAGGAAGAGCTATCTTCAGTAGTGGCAATGTATCCATTTGCAGGTGCATCCGATGAATCACAAGCAGCAAAGCAAAAGATGCACAGAAATAGATAAAGTATATTTGTCAATTTATTCATAAAAACAAGTATTATTTAGCTGCTTCGTCAGCTTTTTCCTTAATTAATAAGTTCTTTACTTCCCAAGTAGGAGCAGTCACACTATTACTTACATATTTAAATGCGACATGTACCGTTTTTCCAATATAGGCACTTAGATCTATTTGTCCTACATTCACAAAATCCCATGTAGCACCATCTGACCATGTAGGTACAGCCAAAGAAGTCCAAGTAGCCTTTGTCACATCACTATTATAGTCAGTAGAAATCAATACCATAAAATGATCTATAGCTGCTTCGCCGTTCAAATAACGATGAGCTTCATCAAAAGTCATTTGCGGAGCTACTCCTTTTTTGAGATTAATAGCAGGTGACACAATCCAACTTTCGGCAGGATTATTGGTATTGTTAGCATACGCTGTTGCTTTCCAACCATACAAAGCCGTATTACTCCAAACATAAGTCAAACCACCTAAATTTACATTCTGTATGGTAAATCCACCGTCATTTCCTAAGAAAGACTCAGTTAGGTAAACACTCATATTAGCAGCAATACCATTTGCGTCTTTACTGAAAGTAGTCGTTACAGGAACGTATGCAGGAGTTGCAATCCATACCCCCTTTTCAAATGTATATTCTGCAGCCTTCGAAGTTTGCGCAGTATTGTTGTAAACAACTACAACTTTGTCACCTTCAGCAGCAAATGGATATAGATTAGCAAGATAGATTGGCAATACATAATCAGGGTTAGCTATTGTATTAGTTCCTAAAGAAGTATAAACAGTAGGATTAAGTACAGCCACTTTTGCTTCAGTATTAGTATATGCCGACCATGCAGAGCCATCATAAACATATAAAGCAGCAGCATTCGGTTGTATTTGTACACCGCGGGTTAACGCTCTTGTAGCGAAAGCTTTAGTTGCCGTAGCTTCTTGTACAGAAGTAACCATTGTATTCAAATATTTTCCACTACTTACTCCAATAGCATATCCCTGTACTATAACTTTCTTACCGTTTAAATCAGGATTAATAAGTCCGGTAGCAGGATAAGATAAACTTCCTTGAACAACGGTAGATCCATCAATAATTACATTATAATAATTTCCACTAATGTTTAGCGTCCCTTGATAAGATACATAAGCCACATAAGGAGATGTCAAATAAGCTTCCATTGCTTTGGCATCAAGCGCCATAGGAGCTTTTGTTATTGCCTGACCTGTACCATTCACTGTAACCTCAGCCGTAGTACCATACTGCATAAGACCGGAGTACGCAGAGGTTGCTCCCTTAACTGTGACAACATCACCCTTATTGACCCCCGTATTACTCTTATATACAAGAATATTTCCTGTACCATCAGAGAGTAAGAATCCACGAGTATAAGTTTCAACTACAGTACCCGATACCGTATAATCACCAGCAGTTGCAAGTGCTACTACACCGACAGGGATAATTGTAGGCGTTGCCCCTTTAGCAACAACTGAAGTAACCATCACGTTGCCATACTTTGCCGAACTTCCTATAAAATAACCAGTCACAGTGACATCTTGTCCATTCAGATCACTGCTAACCACACCTCCTATCGGATAGGAAATGCTACCTTGGCGAGTTGCCCCATCAACCGTTATATTATAATAAGTACCACTGATGGAGAGTTTTCCGGTAAAGCTAACATATTTTACCGTTGGTGCTGCAGACAATGCATCCAATGCTGCGCCATCCAAAGTTTGAGCAGAAGGATATGCAAAAGTCTTACTACGTTCCAACAGCGCCATCCAAAGTTTGAGCAGAAGGATATGCAAAAGTCTTACTACGTTCCAACAACGTGATTACAGAAGTAGCAGGAAATTGCATCAAACCGGAGTATTTAGACGTTGTACCGGAAACACTGACAACGTCACCCACAGAATAATTAGCATAAGCATTAAGATAAACCAAAATGCTAGCTGTCCCATCATTTAACAAGAAGCCGCGAGCATAAGTTGCCACAACTTGACCTTTTACGGTGTATTCGGCTCCAGTGGTATTTGCAACAACCTCGGAAAGTTTTGTATAAGAGATTTCACCGCTATTACTACCTCCTGAGCTTGGTTCAACACTTGAATATGCATAGTACACGACTTTCATATCCCCAGCAGCAGCTCCCGTAACATTACTTTTCAGTAATGAAGGAATTTTACTAATTGATAAAGGAGAAAGAAAAGAAGCATTTATACTATTACCCCACACTGTTTTATAATCATCACTCGTCAACGTATAGTTTGATATATTCTTAAAACTGGCCAAGTACGCTGACGGAGCTTGATATTGGTTATAAGTTACTATAAATTTAGAGCCAATATCAGCATTTGGATATTTTGAATTCAAGTATGCAGGTAAATAATCTTCGCCCGAAGCCTGTTCGGTGAAGTACTTACTACTTCCCACAGCATTTAAAGCAACCAGTGCGGTTTTATTTTCCGGATCCTTTGAAAGAGCAAGTTCTTGATTAGCTTTCAATTGAGCTATCGAAGCGTACTCACCAGATTGCAAAGTCACTGTCATATTCTTTACATCAGTCAGATTAGGATTTAGTCCAAACTGATCATTATAGTCACTGCAAGCAGATAATAAAGCCAACAGAAATGATGATGCGAATAGTATTTTTTTCATATTAGTCTCTTATTTTCTGTTTTTAGAAGTTTACCCTTAATTTAACACTATAAGTACGGCCAAAACTGTAGAATACATATACATTATCAGCCGTAGCTTCTTTATAAGTTGAAGAAACGGTAGCATTTGGATTATATGCCTTAGAGATATATTGATAGTCTAGTAAGTTGTTTATATTACCCGACAATACAGCATCAAGCCCTCCAAACTTAAATTTATAAGAAGCATTCATATCAATCTGACTGGCAGCAGGAGCTTTCCATGGAGAAAGAATCTGAATATCCTTTCCAAGTGACAAGTCACTACCGCTAAAGGAATAATAAGCATAGTTGCGTCCTTGATAAGTCCAATCAGCACCCAAACGAACCTGCTTACCTATATTTACATTTGCGCCAAGAGCAGCTGTCGTTTGTGCAGAACCTCCTACACGAATACCTTTCAACTTTATACCGGCATAAGCCTGGTCAGCTGCACCCGGAGTTGTTACCGTACCGTCAGGACGTAAAGCAAAGCCATTCACATCATAAGCGTAGCCTACAGCATCACTGTCCCATTTCCAGTCACCCCAAGAAAGCATACCGGATAATTCCAACCATTCCAATGGATTGGCTTTCAAATCAACCTCCACACCTTTATGAAGAGCATCTACACCACTCATATTCATAAAGTATTCCTGTTGATTATCTAAAGTACCACTCTTAGTCATTGTTTTATCCATCCATTTCGTATAATAACCATTCACATTCAACTTCATCCAGCTATTACGCCATCCGTAACCCAATTCAGCAGAAAGTACCTTTTCATTTTTAGCCTCTTTGTTGGTAACATTGCTTGTAGTAGCAGACAGAAAGGCACCGTAAGAGAATTTTGGAGCACGACTTATATACCCAATATTCATAAATACGTTATGATTATCATTAATATTATAGTTTGCCCCACCTTTTGCAGTAAAGCCTATGAAATTAACTGTTTTCGATTTTGCATGTTCTTCATCATAATAAAGATGATCTTTACGCCAATAAGAGGTATTTGATAATGCTCCATTCAAAGATACGGAGAGCTTATCTCGATTATACTCAGCTTGGAAGAAACCTCCCTCTTGCATTACATAACCATCATAATCACGATAAATAACATCTCCAACGCCCAATTTTTGATACCTCCAAGCATCAGAAGATGCATTTATATTATTTTCAACCTTAACATTTCCACGGCTTGGATCCATGAAGTATTTACCACCATAAAGATCTGATAACTCATTGGTGTGCATGCCTTTATAATAACGAAAATCTACACCGCCGTAAAAGTCTATATATTTCCCAAACTTAGTGCTATAAGTAGATACCAATCCATACCAGTTATGATTATTTATTGATTTAGACATTGCTAATAATGAGCCATATTCACTACCCTCATTAATTGTCTCGATGGCTCCGTAATCAAAAGTACCATCCGGTTTACGGAATTTAGTCTGTAATACCCCATAACGTGCACCATACCAATCAGAATAAGTATATGATGAAAATTCATTATTACCTTGGCCTGAGTAGCCATAACCGCGCCCTATAGAAACATATAAAGAAGTACTTAAAGACGATTTATAATCAATTTGCCATTGATGATTCAAGCTAATCTGTGGTTTATGATAAGCATTATAGTCTCCAGAGCGCCGTTGTCCATTAGAATCGAAACCATAAGAAGGATTATATTTATAGTTTTTAACTCCATACACCTTCTCCACCATTTGCCAATCGGCAATAGTCAAGCCTCCACTATTACTACGTTGGTAATGTGTCTGAGGGGCACCAAAAGCAGTCAAAGACAATTGATGATTCTCATTCAAACGTTTAGATAACTGAAAATAATAATTATAAGCATTATAATTAGTGCCTTGTACATAACCATCGCCCCAACTCTTTCCTCCTAATAAAGAGAAGGCCCAACCATCTTTACTTACTCCACTAGATGCAGAAAACAATATTTTATTCATGCCATCGTTACCAAGACCATAAGATAGAAACCCACCTTTTTTAGCATCGATACCACGTGTTATAATATTAATCGTACCACCTATTGAAGGGACTGATAACTTACTAGCACCTAATCCGCGCTGTGTCTGAATGCTACGAGCTACATCACGCAACCCATCCCAATTGGACCAATACACACCGCCCCATTCCATATCATTCATAGGTACGCCATTCACCATAACAGCTATATTCTCATTTCCGAAACCACGCATATAAATTTCAGAATCACCATATCCACCACCTTGTTTATTGGCAAAGACACCTGGCGTAGACTTCAATATTTCAGGAAGTTCCTGAGTACTTATTGGCAAAGACACCTGGCGTAGACTTCAATATTTCAGGAAGTTCCTGAGTACTCAATTTTTCCTCAATAAAGACAGGATCTACTGTAGATACCGCAACAGGAGTCTTACGGGCAACAGCCAATGAAGAAGAGATAACCACATCTTTCAACATTACAGCATCTTGATCCAATTTGATCACTCCCAGATCAATAGTACCGCCTTTTTGCGTAATCTTCTTCTTTTGATCCTTATAACCGATATAACGAAACACTAACGTAGCATTTGTACCGACATTCTGCTTAAAAAAGCCGTCAATATTAGTAACGCTACCCTGAGAAGTTCCCTCAACCAATATTGAGGCGCCAACCAATGGTTCACCACTCTCAGCATCTACCAACTGACCCTTCACTGTAGTTTGCGCCCATGAGACGGTACTGAAAGCCGATAGTGCAACCACCAACAGGAAATGAATGAGATGTTTTTTCATACTTCTGTTTTTTGTTAATGAACTAATTAAATATTAAATTATGTATTAAGACACAAATATAATTAAACGTTTTATAGTTACATTATATTTATACAAATTTCTTGCACTGCAAAAAATAAAATTAAATTGATGTTCATAATAGAAATATCATAGAAATAAGAGGAGCTAACACTTTAATAAACAAAGAGACCTATGATCAAAACAATATGCAAGGCAAATTCAATTATAGTAAGACATTTTATCAGTATATACAAAAACACCCCAAATGCACATTAACACATTTGGGGTGAAAATTATTCAAATATAACGTTTCCTTCAGTACTGAGATGTTTGAATCAAATTTCTCGACATCAGTATGAAATCAACTTCTTATCAATTGAAAATATAACGTACACTAAACATTACACGATAAGTAGAAGCAGTAGCGTTATAGTTAGTATAAGTATTCTTCAATACCTGGTTGTTTACTTTCAACATAGTGTATGTTCCATCACCGTTATATGCGAGTGGAGCAGTTGTATTTACTTGTTTGTAAAGTCCCCAATCCTTATTCAGCAAATTAGCAAGGTTTTGGATATCAACACCAAACTGCAAAGTGTTCTTCTTACCGGCAACCATTAAATTAATATCCTGATTGAATTTAAAGTCAAGCTGATGATGCCAAGGCATTACAACTCCTAAGCAGAAGTTACCTGATCGCCGATACCATCGCCATAAGAACGAGCTTTAGAATGAGTGTAAGCAAAAGACAAGTCAAGACCAAAATCAAATGCCTTATGTAATTGTGCAGTGATAGAATAATAATATCCTCTGTTATCACCATTTTCAATCAGATACGCATTTTGAGAGTTATAAGAACTATATTTAGCACGAGAATCATTTGTAGATACTTGTTGGGTAGCAGATGCATAATAATTAGGGTTGCTTATCACAGCAGGTCCGAAATCCTTGTTATAGATGCCCTCCAAAGTAAAATCTACATCTCCGGGCAATTTAGCATCAAAAGCCAAAGAAGTCTTCCATGTAGCCGGCATCTTCAAGTCACGATCAATAATTGTCGGGGAACTTGGAGCAACCGGAGTTTTAGGATCAAAATTATTTGGATACAAATCTTTCAAAATGTCACTTCTGTTTGCATGGAAGCTAGGAATTACTCCTGTTGCAGGATGCTTGGGGTCAAATGAGTACTGAATTTGTCCAACGTTTGAATTTCCTACTGCAGACACCAACCATACAAATGGCATACGCCCCACAAAATATCCGGTTCCACCACGAAGTACATATTTACGTTCCCCTGTCAAATCCCAGTTAAAACCAACACGTGGAGATACTGTCACTGAGTTCTTTGGAAGTTGATCAGTAGAGAAGCTTTTCCCTGCAAAACGTAATTTTGCATAAGCTTCATTATAGTTATTGTCCAAAGAAGGATAAACCGGAAGTTCAAAGCGAATACCAGTGCTCAATTTGAAGTTATCGCTAACATTCCATTGATCTTGAAAATAAGCAGAATACTGCATTTGTTTCATCTTAGATTGGAACTGAGACAAATCTGAGTTATTTGCATGAGTAATTAAAAAAGCAGAAGGTTTTTTATTATTCACAAAATCATCCCAAGAAGAGAACACATAAGCACCATTAGCTCCCTGAGCATAACCATTAACTGCTGAATTAGACTCAAATTGCAAACCAGCCATCAGATTATGATTACCCAATGCCCAGCTAGCCTCATCAGTAACAACAAATGTCTTCACCTGACGTAAGTTACCTTCAGTAAACAACTCTGTACCAAACATTGTATAAGCCGCACCATCTTGTAGTATATAAGTAGTAGGGAATGCACCTCCATCGTATGAGCGAGGCTCATCTTGGAAAGAATAGGTAAAGCGCAAAGCATTGTTTACCTTACCCCATTTAGAAGTCCATTCAGAAGCTATAGATGAGAAATTCTGCTCTTGATAGTAACGTGAGTTCTCAAAAAAGAGTCCATAATTGGAAGATACCCCTTGACCCTTGCTAATTGAGCCACTACCAGGGAAAATATCATTAGCAGCCCAAGGGCTGGTAGAAGTAGAAGGTGCTGAACTATATTTATTCTTTGTCTTTGAGAAACGGAAGTTCAACTTATTCTTATCATTAATATTCCAGTCGATACGCGCCAAAAATTTATAAGATGGAGAGCTTGCATTATAGTCCTGGTAAGCTCCCGGATCATAATTATACGTTTTTATCAAGTAGTTGCGAATTTCATCCATCTTTGCAACCGTTGGACGATGATCAATACTAGAGATTGGAGTAGATTCACTAACACGAGCACGAGCCACAGGTCCTGCAGAGAGAAGATCTTCATACTCGCCGTTTACAAAGAAGAACAATTTATCTTTAATGATGGCGCCGCCCAATGAAGCTCCATAAGTCACATCATGAGACTTATCCAAACTTAAATCAGAATCACCAACTTTAGAACCCATCAAATGGTTGTTCGTTATATAACTATAAGCAGAACCTTTGAACTGGTTTGTACCCGACTTAGTCACCGCATTAATAGAACCTCCGGTAAATCCGCTCTGGCGAACATCATAAGGAGTAACAGATACAGTCATCTGTTCCAATGCATCAATAGATATAGGAGAACCTCCAGCAGGAAGATTAGAACCAATACCGAATGAATTATTGAAAGCAGCACCGTCCACAGTAATATATGACTGACGATAGTTACCACCACCTACTGCAAAGCCGTTAGTTGTAGTAGCAGACTGAGGTGACAAACGCATCACATCATTCAAGCTACGGCTTATAGTCGGAATAGCAGCCATTGCCTTACTATCAATATTAGTAATTGCTCCGGCACGATCCGACTTCATATTACTACTCTTTGCAGCGGTAATCACCACCTCATCCAACAATTCATTGGACTCTTTCATATTAGCATTGAGTGTATAATTTTCACCCAATGATAAATTAATACCTATAAAAACTACGGACTGGAAGCCAACGTATGAAATGTCTACCTTATATGGGCCTCCGGCACGCATACCCTGTATAGAGTAACGACCATCAACATTAGTAATGGCATTATAGCGCGTACCTGAAGGTTGATGAACAACCCTGATCGCAGCACCAATAATAGGTTCATTACTTGAGTCGGTTACTTTACCTCCCATCGAAGAGGTCGTAACCTGCGCATTCAAGCCGACGGCAATCAACATTAGCATTGCAGTAAGCGTTAACCTGATTTTACTTAGCATAAAGTTAAATTTTGATCACTAAAAGTGTTAATTAAACATTAATTTATGTTCTAAGACGCAAATATAGAGATTAAAATCCATTTCAATATTACAACCATGCTACATTTTTAAACGAAAAAAAACGTATGAGAACAGTATGTAACAAAAAAGCTCTACAAACCATTGCAGAGCTTTCTATTTGATAACAATAAAATGTCTTTCCGTTTCAATCTATCATCCGGATCAGTCATTCATTAACTTCCTATATCTTACACGTTTCGGTTCTTCATTACCTAAACGTTTCATCTTATTTTCTTCATATTCCGAATATGAGCCTTCAAAGAAGAAAACATTGGAATCTCCCTCAAAAGCAAGAATATGTGTACAGATACGGTCAAGAAACCAACGGTCATGGCTAATTACTACCGCACATCCGGCAAAGTCATCCAAACCTTCTTCAAGTGCACGAAGTGTATTCACATCAATATCATTGGTGGGCTCATCGAGCAACAACACATTACCTTCTTCTTTTAAAGCCATAGCCAAATGCAGACGATTACGTTCACCACCGGAGAGTACTCCACAAAGTTTTTCTTGATCAGCACCGGTGAAATTGAATCGTGACAAATAAGCGCGTGCATTAATATCACGACCTCCCATACGGATCAATTCCGTACCTCCGGAGATCACCTGATACACACTTTTATTCGAATCAATATCTTTATGCTGCTGATCTACATAAGCAACTTTTACTGTCTCTCCGACTTCAAACTCACCACGATCCACTTTGTCCAACCCCATAATAAGGCGGAAAAGTGTTGTCTTACCGGCACCATTTGGACCAATTACGCCTACAATACCATTAGGAGGAAGCATAAAGTTCAAGTCATCAAACAACAATTTGTCACCATAAGCCTTAGCCACATGCTTAGCTTCAATTACTTTATTACCCAAACGCGGTCCGTTAGGGATAAAGATTTCCAATCGCTCTTCTTTCTCCCTCACATCCTCATTGAGCAGTTTATCGTAAGAATTTAGACGAGCTTTACCTTTTGCTTGACGAGCTTTGGGAGCCATACGCACCCAATCCAACTCACGTTGCAGAGTCTTTCGACGTTTACTTGCCGTCTTCTCCTCCATCTCCATACGTTTAGTTTTCTGCTCCAGCCAGCTTGAATAATTACCTTTCCAAGGAATACCCTCACCACGGTCAAGTTCCAGAATCCATCCTGCTACATGGTCAAGGAAATAACGGTCATGCGTCACTGCAATCACCGTACCCTCATATTGCTGCAAATGCTGTTCCAACCAATCTATAGATTCTGCGTCAAGATGATTGGTAGGCTCATCCAGCAATAATACATCCGGCTTTTGAAGTAACAAACGGCAAAGCGCCACACGCCTGCGTTCACCTCCCGACAAATATTCTACCGTCTGATCTTCGGGTGGGCAGCGAAGCGCATCCATTGCGCGTTCCAATTTGCTGTCTAAGTTCCATGCATCGGTAGCATCAATAATATCTTGCAATTCACCTTGGCGGGCAAAGAGCTTATCCATCTTTTCGGAATCCTCATAATATTCGGGCAAACCAAACTTTTGGTTAATTTCCTCATATTCATTCAATGCATCCACAATAGGCTGCACTCCTTCCATTACAATCTCTTTCACTGTCTTTGAAGCGTCAAGATAAGGTTCCTGAGCTAAATAACCCACAGAGTACCCCGGTGAAAATACAACCTCACCCTGATAAGCCTTATCCAGTCCTGCAATAATCTTCAGCAAAGTCGATTTACCCGAACCGTTCAAACCGATAATTCCGATTTTAGCTCCGTAAAAGAACGAGAGGTAGATGTTCTTCAACACCTGCTTATTGTTCTGCTGAATAGTTTTGTTCAGCCCTACCATGGAAAAGATAATCTTCTTGTCGTCAACTGTTGCCATAAATATAATATAGGTATTAATTTCGTTTATGCGTACAAAGATAAGAAAAAAAGCCAAATCCATTTGCTATTTCCAAAATAGTGCCTATCTTTGCACCCGCTTAACAGCAAAAGATATAAGGTTTGATTCGCTAGCTCAGCAGGTAGAGCACAACACTTTTAATGTTGGGGTCTTGGGTTCGAGCCCCAAGCGGATCACACAAAAAACTCCTTGATAATTTTTATTATCAGGGAGTTTCTTTTTACAACAGCATCTATTTTTAGTTTATCTATTGAATCGGGTCAGTCCGCAAAGTTGGGGATTTAACATTTTGTGACTCAGTCATTATTTCTATCTGTAGCATAAATAAAGGCAGCTTGTTTACTCAACAAACTGCCTTCAATTGTATAGTTTAGAAATATTTCTAACTACTTATTCTGGGGATGGTCATATGCAGAAGTACGGACATCCCAATACATTTTAGTGTAATAGTTATTTGTCCCATCCTTCAATTTAGATACTGCCTCTTTCCAGTTGTTTCCATTCAAGGTACTCTCATTAGTCGGATATTTCACACGAGAAATGATATCACCTTTCACTTCAGACAAAGGCTCAAATTTAAGATCAGCGCCATCAAGTTTTCCTGTAATTTCTCCCGGACGAAGTAATTGTTCAGGGTATCCTGTACGGCGATATTCAGTCCATGCTTCCGTTCCATTCAAATACAAATCGATGTATTTCTGTAACGCAACAGTTTCGGCATTAGCTCCCTTAGCAACAACGGTAGTAACATAGTTTTCTTTTTCTGTGTCTGTCAAATCAGCTCCACACAATTTTGACCAGTAATCTAAAGAAGCTTCTATACCGTTTTTATATTCATCAGCAGAAAAGCCTTTGTATTCACTCAATATAAATTGTAATTCGGCATAGGTCATTAAAGGTACTGAAAAATCAGGATTCAAGAATGCAGGTGGGTTATCTCCCCAAGAAGGTACACCTTCTGTAAAGGCAGCCATATCCGCACTAGGCACTCCGTAAGATACGCCAACATATTCTCCCTTATCATTAGGAACAGTATACATCGCTAAACGGGGATCTAGAACACCTTTCCAAGGATGGGACTTACCATTCAAATCATCGGATTGACCTTTCAGAATATCCATAAAAGGCTTGGTCATAGTAAAATCATCACGCCCATCAACAACCCAACCTTCATAAAATTTACAATAATCAGATCCGGAAGATGAATATTTAAAAGCAGCCACATCAGCATTACTTGTAAACACTCCGCTCTGAATAGCCTCTGCAATATATGTTTTCCATTTAGGATCCACTTTAGACAAGTGAATAGCCAAACGACATTTTAGAGAATTGCCAAATTTTTTCCATTTAGATGAGTTTCCTTTATAAATGACATCACCGGAGGTAAATGCAACCTTTGATTCATCAATCATATTGACCGCAGCGGTCAGCTCACTTATCAAGCTCTCATAGATTGTTTTCTGATCATCATATTTACAATACATCACACCTTCTTCCAGCTTACCCACTTCAGAGTAAGGCACATTGCCCCATGTATCTGTGATCAAGCCCATCAACCAAACTTTTAAAATAGTAGCAGCCGCTATTTGGTTGCTATTTGCTCCATAAATACTATTACCAGCTTTTTCCTTTTCATCAGTATTCAATTGTACCACTTTCTGAAGATTAGCAACCCCCATATATAGATAATTGAAATAATTATTATTTACTGATTCACGAATCTGGTAACGATCTTCTTCCGTGTAGTTATTTTGACACCAATATTGAGAATAGAGTAGGCATTGCCGACCGCTAAACCAAGTATCATAAACATTATCCATAATCCACTTTTCAGTACCATTCATTAACATGTGTGAAGGAACTTTATCCGGGTTATTCGGATCCTGATTCAATGAATCTAAATCTTCGCAAGCCATTATAGAAACGCCGAATACGCCCAACAATAAATATTTATATATTTTATTCATAATCATTACTCTTATCATTTTAGAATTTCAGACTCACACTTGCACCAAAATTAGCAACAGAAGGTACGGCACCACCTTCAATACCCTGTACATTGCCAGAACTTGTTACAATCATCTCCGGATCGAAATGCTTGGTATCAGGTCCCCACACACCTAAATTACGTCCATAAGCGGATACGCGTAGAGACTTGACAAAAGTATTTTTGTTCAATGGGATTGTATAACCTATATTGATTTCACGCAACTTTATGTAGTCCGATTTGAAAACAGACTGTGCAGCCGGTCCTGTGTAGAAATCCTCAAAATATGCCTGCCCTTCTGCAACTTTAGTGTTACGCGTACCATTTGCATCAATCACACCGTCTAGTAATATACCCTTTTCACGAACTCCATTAGCAGCGGTTTCTTCTAACATACCGGAATACATACCCCACATATATGAAGTAGAGAAATAATGTCCTCCTTTTGAGAAGTCCAACAATATGCTGGCATCGAAATTTCCAAACTTAAAGGTATTGGTCCAACCACCGGTAAAATCAGGATAAATACTACCTAAATTCTCGTTTCCGTCGGTAGCCAAATACAATCCGGTCGTAGGGTCAATCATTCTGTTTCCTTTTTTGTCAAACACATAGTTTGTTCCCATGATTACGCCATAAGCATCACCTTTCATTGCACCAATTTCAACTTTAAAAGGTGCTGTAGTGATTCTATAATAATCAACTCCGTCGATCAATTTCTTTACCTTATTTTTATTGGATGCCAAAGTCAATGAGGTTTCCCAAGTAAAGTTACGAGTCTGAATCGGTTTACCTGAAATGGCAAACTCCATTCCCTTATTCGTAATCACACCGGAGTTAATTACTTTATAAATATAGCCGGATGTTCCAGACACAGATAATGGGATGATTTGATCTTTTGTCTCAGAAGAATAGTAAGTAGCGTCAAATCCTAAACGACCGCTAAAGAAAGACATCTCCAAACCTAATTCATAAGAAGTGGTTGACTCCGGCTTTAAACTTTCGTTATTGAGCGTATTAGGCAAACGATATCCAGGAGTACTGGAATCAATATTGGTATATTGAGTATAAGTAGTCAAGACCTGATAAGGATCAGTATCATTACCCACTTTTGCCCAACCGGCGCGGAATTTGCCGAATGAAATCCATGGTGCTTTTTCTTTTAGCAACTCAGAGAAAACAAAACTTGCAGTAGCCGAAGGATACGTATAAGAATTGTTACCGGAAGGTAGAGTAGAAGATTTATCATTACGCAAAGTTGCTTCAAGATACAACATGCTTTTCCAGCCGGCACTTACACTTGCAAAAACGGAGTTTATGCCTTTTTTGCGTAGATAGTTATAAGACTGAGGAGTCGAAATAGAATTCTTCAAATTATAAAACAAAGGAATTGCCAATCCGCCGACTGTCTCACCGTAAACATACTCATATCTACGATTCATTATATTTGCACCTAAATTAGCGTTTAAAGAATAGTCACCAAATGTTTTGTTAAGCATCAACATGAATTCATGATTCAATTCATATTGCTGACGTGAAGTTTCCTTATATTTAGATTGCTCTTGAGAATTTACAGCGTTACGCTCGTATTGTTTATCTACAAAGAAATCAAGATTTGCTTTATATTGGAATTTCAATTCCGGCAAAATTTTATAAGAAATACCAACATTACCATAAATACGGTTACGCGAATCATTCTGGTAATCCATATAGCGGCTCCAATATGGGTTATTGCTATATTTAGGAGTAGGATTACTCCAACTAGTACGATTCCACGTTGCTTGAGTACCATCAGGCATCATATACAAATCTTTGAGTTGACTCATATCCAATTGACGCTGTCCCCACTGTACGAATTTCACCATGACATTATTATCACCATATCCAGTCTCAGTACGTCCTTTTGCACGAGTATTAAGGTAGGTCAAGTTTGTAAAAGCCTCTAACTTCTTATCTGCACTGGTTACATTCCCTGCAATGCTAAAAGCATTTTTATACATAGAACTGTTAGGCATATATCCTTTCAGGTCTGTATTAGTATATGATAGACGCATGGAAGCGCGATCTGTAGCCTGTGCTACTGATACATTGTTGGTATAAGACACACCCGTTTCGAAAAAGTCGTCAAAATCGTGTGCCGGAGCAACCCACTTAGATGTGGTAGGATCGCCTACTTTACCAGCTGCTTCCCATTTTGCCAAATCATACCATGAGAGATAAGTTTGGCCTTCATATTTAGGTCCCCAACTTTCATCCACATTATATCTAGGAACATTATATGTTTTTCCATTAATAGTAGCAGTACCAAAAGTTGTACCATAACCACCACCATAAAGATCTTGCATCTTAGGAAGCTTAGTCACCACTTCAAAACCTACTGAAGAAGTGAATGAAACGCCAAGTCCATCACCTTTCTTTCCTTTTTTAGTAGTGATCATTATAACTCCACTATTAGCACGCGAACCATATAATGCAGAAGCACTAGCGCCTTTTAATACCGATATATTTTCTACATCATCCGGATTAATATCTTGTATCAAGTTACCATAGTCATAACCACCGGCTCCACGTTGAGTATCTGTTGAATTAAAATCCCCACCTTCGACTGGAACACCATCAATGACAAATAACGGTTGATTATTACCGGATATAGAGCTGACACCACGAATCAAGACTTTAGAAGAGCCGCCCATAGAACCGCTACCACTGGAAATCTGCAAACCGGCTACCTTGCCCTGCAATGCATTAACAGGATTTGATAAACCACCTCTTGATTTCAACATTTCATCCCCGTTGACCTCACTTACAGCATATCCCAACGCTTTTTTATCCCGAGAGATACCCATAGCCGTCACCACTACTTCATCCAGAAGAGCAGCATCTGATTTTAAAATAATTTTCATCACTCCCGGCTTAATTGACACCGCTTGCGTCTGCATACCAATGAATGATATCTGCAAAATTTTTGCTGAGATCGGTACATTTGAAATAACAAACTTTCCATCAATATTAGTTACAGATCCTAAAGATGTACCTTTTACTAACACCGATGCCCCTACAACAGGCTCTCCATCTTCTTCGGAAGTTACCACTCCCGAAACTCTAGATGTTTGAGCTGTCACCAAACCTATACCTATAAAAAGGCAGGTAAACAACAAGATAAACTTTCTTTTCATAAATTTCCTCTTAAAAAACAAATAATAAATATTATTTTAACTATAAGAAGCTACAAATATAAATTATATGATTCAAGAAAAATAATATTAAATACAATATTTACTTTTTGAATACATTTTGACACATAAAACTATCATAATAACACTTTTATAGAATAAATAAAACGAATTTATTCTATTTTTCAAACGCATTAACATTATTATGATATATAAAATAGGAGTTTTTTTAAATCTAATATTCATCATATTATATATATATATCAATACATATATTTAATATAAAGTAATTATTAAAGAATTAACAATAGAGATATATAATTTATTTTATATTTAACTTAAATGATATAATGGAAGCTATAATATATAAGAATATGGAAATAGCAATTGAATGGCGTTAATTGAAGCATCCACCTACTTACAGCATATTTTATCTTCATCTTAATAAGTAAAAAAGAATAATAAACGATATGATATAGTTATATTATAATACATTAATAGATATATTATAATCTATTATTTAAACAATTAGTTTAACATAAAACACACAACTAATTTACATAAAACACCCCATTTGGAACAATATCCAAATGGGGTATAATGAGAATACAACTGAAGTATGATGAGAGTATAACTGATGTATGATAAGAATATAAGTGATGTGTGATGGCTCTTGGACAAATACAACTTACATCCGAAAGCATAAGATTACATCAAGTATAACCTAATGCATCTTTGTAAATAGGTACGTATCCTAAAGATTATGTTTATATCAGAGTTAAATAATTCTTAAGATTAGCCTCAAAAGTTCTACTACTAATTTTTGTCAATCAATCTTGCGGCAAACATCAGATATTGGCTTCATTGAAGAGCTCCTTCACTTCATGGGGCTTACAACGTGCATACTGCTTTACTCCGGCAACTTTAGCTCCCAGCTCAGCGGCGGCATGCCAACCCCATCTTGGGTCGTACAACATTCCACGCCCTAATGCTATCAAATCTGCTTTCC
>JADHED010001568.1_pt1 | contig 18767 bp, 21 predicted proteins | sample 8952041 | NCBI WGS metagenome assembly JADHED01 (sample SAMN16124423, study PRJNA663239) | bioreactor sludge metagenome | isolation source: sludge (control) | place: India:Bengaluru | collected 2018-09-08
AAGACGGTGGTGTTCCGCTGAAGCCCGAGGCGAAAAAAAGGCCGAGGAACGCCTCTAGCCATTCTGTAAAGGAGTTGCTAACGACCGCTTCGGCGGTCGTTTTTCATTGCGGGACAACGACTTAGCTGGCCCACCGCTGGCCAAGAAAAAGCGCCGGACAAGTCCGGCGCTAAGTGCTTGAATCAGCTGAAGTTTTTCGCCTCGTCTGTCCGCTTAGCAACTCCTTTATGGAACGGCTAGAGGAACGCCTCGGCCCTTTGATTTGGTGTGCGGGCTTCAGGACCTGCGGCGCACTCTCGCCAGCCCCACCATGCCCAGGATGGAAGCCATGAAGATCAGGCCCCACTCAGAAAGTGTGGGAATGGCGGCGGGCACCACCGGGGCAGCCGTCACCGTCAACAAGGCCGTCTGCGAGCCCGCGGCATAGAGCCCTGGGGCCACCTCTGCGGGCTGCGATGCCGTAATGGTCGTGGTTCCGGCGGTCAACAGGGTCAGGGCACCGGTAGCGGGGTCGATGGTTGCCACGGCGGGGTTGCTGCTGGCATAGCTCAGGGTGGTCGTGCTGTTGCTCGTTGCCACCATCGACAGACCGGTCGCGCCCACCGTGCCGCTCAGCGGGGCCAGGTTGATCGTCGGGGTGACCCCTGTTTCAAACGTGACGGTGCCGCCGAAGGATCCGGATTGATACCGCGTTGCAACCATCACGTAGGTCGTGCCGGCGGTCAGGGTGGAGATGAACGCGGGCAGGAGTGCATTGGCGTCATCGTTGCATCCCACCAGGTTGGTGGTTGGATTGGCGGGGTCGAAGCTACCCACGTAGATGGCCAGGAACGGATCGCTAATGCCGCTTTGCGAGATGGCGGTGAACGAATGGGGCGCGGACACGGTCGCCACGAAGCTATCCGTGCCATAGCTGTGCGAGCCAGGAATAAGGTTACATCCCGAGATTCCCCCAAGGGGGCTGCTTCCCACATTAAAGGTCGTTCCAGACGAGACGGTTACGGTGGTGGTCGTCGCGGCAAGCGCGGGCGAACAAAGCGCGGACGTGGCACACAGAGTCCATGCCCAGCGCGAAAACGCTTTCTTTACGGAATCAAGGGGGGGGGGAAGACCATCTCAACGCTCCTGAATAATTTGGGAATATCGTTACAAAACGCGCATCATAATAATTGCGCGCGGACATCAGGCACCGGCGCAGCCGTGCTGCGTTGCTTCTCACGCCGATGATTGCCGTCCGTTTACCCATTTACCATCGCGAGCCGTGCAGTCCTTCTCCCATGCCGCAGCCCGGCGCATCCCACCCATCCAGTGCCTGCTCACGTTCGAGGCCCTGGCCCGCCTGCGCAGCGTGACGCAGACCGCTGACGAGTTGTGCGTGACGCCCAGCGCCGTGAGCCACCGCGTCAAGCAGCTCGAGCAGATCCTGGGAACGCGGCTGTTCGGGCGGGCCGATTTTTCGCTGACGACCGACGGCAGCGCCTACCTGGCCCAGGTGCGCGAAGGGCTGTCCGCCCTGCAGCGCCTGCCCGGCAACAGCGTCAGCCCGGGCCGGCGGCGGCTGAAGATCGCCGTCACCCCGACCTTCGCGCGCTCCATCCTGATCCCACGCCTGCGCCAGTTCACCGAGGCCTATCCCGAGATCGACCTGGCGCTGCAGGTGTCCATCCCGCTGCTGGACGTGGTGGCCGAGGATGCCGACCTGGTGGTGCGCTTCGGCCCGGGCCACTACGCTGACATGGAACATGTGGAGATCGCGCGCGACGTGCTCACCCCCCTGGCCTCACCCGCCTTCGTGCGCGAGCACGGCCCCTTCGAGCGCCCCGAAGACCTGGAGGGCCTGACCCTGCTGCGCAGCCCGCTGGAGCCGTGGCGCACCTGGTTCGCCGTCGCTGGCCTGGCCTGGCCCGAGCCCAACGAGGGCTCGCAATTCAACGACATAGGCCTGATGTGCGACGCCGCTGCCGCCGGCATGGGCGTGGCCCCGGTGCGCCTGAAGCTGGCCGCGCCCTGGCTGGACCAGGGCACGCTGGTGCGCCTGTTTGCCACAGACGCGCCCAGCCCCTACGCACACTACCTGTGCTGGCGCACCGGCACCATGGACCGCTGGGAATGCGCGGCCTTTGCCGACTGGCTGCGCAGAACAATGAGCTGATGTCAGACCAACATTTAAGCCCTATTGCCACCCAACGCTTATCCACCAAGCGCCAACAGCTTTTATTTTTATAGCATTCAGCCGTTTCATGGCCGTTTGCAAGAAGATTCACGCCACGGTGCCATGGCTTGGCCTACAGTCTGGCCATGGTCGATACATCCGCCCCAGCCATTCCCGTCAGCGAACGCGCCGCACGCCAGCGCGAAGTCGTCGCCGCCCTGTCGGCCTGCGTACCGGCGCACGCCCTGCTGTGGCAGAGCGAGGACACCACGCCCTATGAATGCGACGGCCTCACGGCCTACCGCCAGCGCCCGCTGGTGGTGTGCCTGCCCGAAACCGAGGATCAGGTGCAGGCTGTGCTCAAGGCCTGCCACGCCCTGCAGGTGCCGGTGGTGGCGCGCGGCGCGGGCACCGGCCTGTCGGGCGGCGCCATGCCACATGCCATGGGCGTGACGCTGTCGCTGGCCAAGTTCAACCGCATCCTCGACGTCGATCCGGTAGCGCGCACGGCGACTGTGCAATGCGGCGTGCGCAACCTGGCCATCAGCGAGGCCGCGGCGCCCCATGGCCTGTACTACGCGCCCGACCCCAGCAGCCAGATCGCCTGCACCATAGGCGGCAACGTGGCCGAAAACTCCGGCGGCGTGCACTGCCTGAAATACGGCCTGACCGTGCACAACGTGCTGCGCGTGCGCGGCTTCACCATGGAGGGCGATCCCATTACCTTCGGCAGCGAAGCGCTGGATGCCCCCGGCTACGACCTGCTGGCCGCCGTGATCGGCAGCGAGGGCATGCTGGCCGTGACGCTGGAGGCCACCGTGCGCCTGATCCCGTCGCCACAGCTGGCGCGCTGCATCATGGCCAGCTTCGATGACGTGCGAAAGGCTGGCGACGCCGTGGCCGCGGTGATCGCCGCCGGCATCATCCCCGCCGGCCTGGAGATGATGGACAAACCCATGACCGCGGCGGTCGAAGACTTCGTCAAGGCCGGATACGACCTGACGGCCGAAGCCATCTTGCTGTGCGAGAGCGACGGCACCCCCGAGGAGGTGGAGGAAGAAATAGGCCGCATGAGCGAGGTGCTGCGCACCGCCGGCGCCACCGCCATCGCCGTGAGCAACAACGAGCAGGAGCGCGCACGCTTCTGGAGCGGGCGCAAGAATGCCTTCCCGGCCAGCGGCCGCATCAGCCCCGACTACATGTGCATGGACTCCACCATTCCACGCAAGCGCCTGGCCGACATCCTGATCGCCATTGCCGAGATGGAGAAAAAATACCAGCTGCGCTGCTGCAACGTGTTCCACGCCGGCGACGGCAACCTGCACCCGCTGATCCTGTTCGATGCCAACAACCCCGACGAGCTGCACCGCTGCGAGCTGTTCGGCGCCGACATCCTGGAGACCAGCGTGGCCATGGGCGGCACGGTGACGGGCGAGCATGGCGTGGGCGTTGAGAAGCTCAACAGCATGTGCGCCCAGTTCACCACCGAGGAAAACGCGCAGATGATCGGCCTCAAGCACGCCTTCGACCCGGCGGGGCTGCTCAACCCCGGCAAGGTCATCCCGACGCTGAACCGCTGCGCCGAGTACGGCAAGATGCTGGTGCGCGGCGGGCAGCTCAGCCACCCGGATTTACCGCGTTTTTGATGCCCTGAAGGCGGCGGCGCCGCGTACAGTAGCGCCCCATGGATTTAACCCCGCCCTTTCTGCTGGTCACCTTTGGCAAGAGCCTTCTGTTTGCGCTGGCCGGCGTGCTGCCCATCATCAACCCGCTGGCATCCGCGCCGGTTTTCGTCGAGTTCACCCGCGGCATGGATGAGCGCGGGCGCACCCGGCTGGCGCGGCGCATTGGCAAGAACGCAGCCCTGCTGCTGGCCGGCGCCATGCTCATCGGCTCTTACCTGCTGAACTTCTTTGGCGTGTCGCTGCCGGTGGTACGCGTGGCCGGCGGCATGGTGGTGGCGTCCATCGCCTGGCGCATGCTCAACGCCCAACAGGGCGCCAGCGACGATACGACACAAATGGCCCAGTCCCTGAGCGAGGACAGGGCGCGCATCAAGGCCTTCTACCCGCTGACTTTTCCACTGACCTGCGGCCCCGGCTCCATCGCCGTGGCGATTGCCATTGGCGCCAGTCTGCACACCAAACGCAGCATGACGGAGACCATGGCCAACATCGCTGGTGGCCTGGCCGCCGCCCTGCTGCTGGGCATGCTGGTGGCGCTGACCTTTCGCTACGCCAACCGGCTTCTGCAGCGCCTGGGCGAGACCGGGCAGATCGTATTTTTGCGCCTGATGGCCTTCATGCTGCTGTGTGTGGGCGTGGAGATCATCTGGAATGGTGTCCGCGCCCTGCTCATCGGCATCATGGCCGCGGGCTGAAGTGAAACAACCCCCTGAGGCGCTTCGCGCCTCCGTGCAGCCGCCATAGGCTGCAGCTCTTCGGGGGCGGCCCTTGCACGGTGGCCCGCGTCTGGGGCGCGCCAGTTTCATGGATTGCGCGTGGAGCCAAACACCAGGCACCACTGATACCGTCAACGGGCGGTGGGCGCCACCCTGTCCAGCGCCACCGCCAGATGGCCCACGGTGCGATCCACGTTGTGCCATTTCTCCAGGCCGAACAGGCCGATGCGGAAGGTCTTGAAGTCCGGCCCCTCGTCGCACTGCAGCGGCACGCCAGAGGCGGTCTGCAAGCCCACGTCAAGGAACTTCTTGCCGCTTTGTATGCCGGCATCCTGGGTGTAGCTCACCACCACGCCGGGCGCCTTCCAGCCCTCGGCCGCCACGCTGGGAAAGCCGCGTGATTCGAGCAGCGCGCGCACCTTGGCGCCCAGCTCGATCTGCTCGGCGCGCACCCTGTCAAAACCATAGTCACGCGTCTCCAGCATCACGTCGCGCAGGCGCACCAGGGCGTCGGTAGGCATGGTGGCGTGGTAGGCATGCTGGCCCTTTTCGTAGCCCTCGGCAATCTGCATCCATTTCTTCAGGTCGCAGGAGAAGCTGCTGCTGGTCGTGCCCTCTATGGCCTCGCGCGCTCGCGCAGACAGCATCACCATGGCGCAGCAGGGCGAGCTGCTCCAGCCCTTTTGCGGCGCGCTGATCAGCACGTCCACACCGGTCTTTTCCATGTCCACCCACATGGCGCCCGATGCCACGCAGTCAAGCACGAAGAGCGCGCCCACCTCGTGCGCGGCGTCGCTCACGCTGCGGATGTATTCGTCGCTGAGCATGATGCCGCTGGCGGTCTCCACATGCGGTGCAAACACCACCTTCGGCTGCTCGGCGCGGATGGTGGCCGCCACCTCCTCGGCCGGACAGGGTGCCCAGGGCGCCTGCGCGCCATCGCCTTGACGGCGCGCCTTGCAGATCACCGCGCCACCGCCCAGGCCGCCGGCATCAAAGATCTGGCTCCAGCGGTAACTGAACCAGCCATTGCGCACGATGAGCGCCTTCTCCCGGTTGGCAAACTGCCGTGCCACGGCCTCCATGCCGAAAGTGCCGCTGCCCGGCACGAGCACGGCAGTCTGGGCGTGATAGACCGACTTCAGCGTTGCCAGGATGTCCTGCATCACCCCGGTGAAGCGCCTGGACATGTGGTTGAGCGCACGGTCGGTATAGACCACCGAAAATTCAAGCAGGCCATCGGGATCGACGTCGGGCAACAGGCCGGGCATGGGTACTTCTCCTTGTGCATTGATGTAACAGGCCAGCTTAGCACTCATGCCAGCGGCTTGGCGTAATCACGCGCGCCAAAGATACCGCTGCCCACGCGCACCATGGTGCTGCCCGCGGCCACGGCGGCCTCCAGGTCGCCGGTCATGCCGAGCGACAGGGTGTCAAAGGCTTCAAACCCCGCGCCGCCCTGGGCGCGCAACAGATCAAACACCTGGCGCACACGCAAATGCACGGCCAACTGCGCGGCGGCATCCGGCGCTTCGTCCGGGATGCTCATCACCCCGCGCAAACACAACCGTGGCAGCCGCGCCACGGCCTGCGCCAGCGCCAGGGCATCCTCTGCGGGGACTCCAGCCTTGGTGGCGCCGCCATCGACGTTCACCTGCATGCACACCTGCAACGGCGGCAGCTCCGCCGGGCGTTGATCCGACAGGCGCTGCGCCGTCTTCAGCCTGTCCACCGTGTGCACCCAGTCAAAATGCTCCGCCACCAGCCGCGTCTTGTTGCTTTGCACCGGGCCTATGCAGTGCCATTGCAGGGACCGGGGCAGCCCCAGCGCTGCCACCTGGGCCATTTTTTCCACCGCTTCCTGGATGTAGTTCTCGCCAAAACAACACTGACCGGCCAGCGCCGCCTGGTGCACGGCCTCCGGGCCAAAGGTCTTGGACACGGCCAGCAGGGCTACCGCGTCGGGTGCACGCCCCGCTGCCGTGCAGGCCTGGGCGATGCGCGCGTGCACGCGCTGGAGGTTGTCGGCAATTGTCGTCATAATGTTTAATCTTTTACCAAGCGTATCAAACAACCAAGAGGGACTCCGTGGACATCACCCAATTGCTCGCCTTCAGCGTGAAGAACAAAGCGTCTGACCTGCATTTGTCCGCCGGGCTACCGCCCATGATCCGGGTGCATGGCGACGTGCGGCGCATCAACGTCGAGGCGCTGGATCACAAAACCGTGCACGCCATGGTGTACGACATCATGAGCGATGCCCAGCGCAAGGCCTACGAAGAGTTCCTGGAGGTGGACTTTTCCTTCGAGATCGACGGCCTGGCGCGCTTTCGCGTCAACGCCTTCAACCAGAATCGCGGCGCGGGCGCCGTGTTCCGTACCATTCCCAGCAAGATTCTGACGCTGGAGCAGCTCAACACGCCCAAGATCTTTGCCGACCTGGCGCTAAAGCCCCGCGGCCTGGTGCTGGTGACCGGCCCCACGGGCTCGGGCAAGTCCACCACGCTGGCGGCCATGGTGAACCACCTGAACGAGACCGAGTACGGCCATATCCTGACCATCGAGGACCCGATCGAGTTCGTGCACGAGTCCAAGAAGTGCCTGATCAACCAGCGCGAGGTGGGGCCCATGACGCTGTCGTTTTCAAACGCCCTGCGCTCGGCCCTGCGCGAAGACCCTGACGCCATCCTGGTGGGCGAGCTGCGCGACCTGGAAACCATCCGCCTGGCCATGACAGCGGCCGAAACCGGCCACCTGGTGTTTGGCACGTTGCATACATCCAGCGCGGCCAAGACCATTGACCGGGTGATCGACGTCTTCCCAGCGGAAGAAAAGGAGATGGTGCGCGCCATGCTGTCGGAGTCGCTGGTGGCCGTGATCTCGCAGACCCTGTGCAAGCTCAAGGACGGATCGGGCCGCGTGGCGGCGCATGAGATCATGACCGGCACCAGCGCCATCCGCAACCTGATCCGCGAAGCCAAGGTGGCGCAGATGTACTCCACCATCCAGACCAGCAACAGCGTGGGCATGCAGACCCTGGATCAAAACCTCAGCGACCTGGTGCGGCGCAACATCATCAGCCCGGCCGAGGCGCGCAGCAAGGCCAAGATTCCGGAGAACTTCCCTGGCTGATGCGGCGCCATCCGCGCTGCCCGCGACAATCGCCACTCTTGCGTGGACATCGCACATCGGAGCCCGACCATGAAAGGCATTCTCAGTCTGCTCAAATCGAAGGCACTCAAGCCGGGAGAAGATGCCGGCGACTCGGCACTCTTCACCACCGCGTTTGCCAGCCAGGGGGTGGACGGATCGCTGCTCGTGCCCTGGGAGGCGCGCGCCGTCGAGGTGGGCGCCAGGCGCCTGCCCAAGAGCCGCGGCGGCAAACTGCTGCAGGCACTGTGGGCCAAGGACAAATACATGGCGAACCTGGATCAAAGTGCGGTCGAACGCATGGAGCGCTTCTTCCAGTTCGCATCCATTCCGCCGAACCGGGATGTGATTCGCCAGGACGAATACGGCAACTTCATGGTGGTGCTGCTCACGGGCACCATGGCGGTCGATCGCATTCAGCCCTGGGGTGAGCAGCTGCGCCTGGCCGAAACACGCCCGGGCGAGATACTGGGCGAGATGTCGCTGCTCGACAGCGGCATGCGCTTTTCGGCCTGCACCACGCTGACCGACTGCGAGGTGGCCGCCCTGAGCGCCGACGCCATGGACGAAATGATGGCGCAGGATCCGCAGCTCGCAGCCAGCCTGGTGGCCCTGCTGGCGCGCAAACTGTCGCTGCGCCTGCGCGTGGTGAGCGCGCGCCTGAGCGAAAGCCAGCGCTGAGGGTGATATCACCCACAACACAACACCACGGGAGGACTTCAATGGAACGCGATCAAGCCGGCAAATTCATCAACGACCTGCTCAAACTCATGGTCAGCCGCGGCGGCAGCGACCTGTTCATCACGGCGGAGTTTCCGCCGGCGATCAAGGTCGATGGAGCTATCGCCAAGGTGTCCCCCCAGCCGCTGACGCCAGCGCATACGCTGACGCTGGCGCGCTCCATCATGAGTGACCGCCAGATCGCCGACTTCGAGCGCACCAAGGAGTGCAACTTCGCCATTTCACCGGCGGGCATTGGGCGCTTTCGCGTCAACGCCTTCATCCAGCAGGGCCGCGTGGGCCTGGTGCTGCGCACGATTCCGCTCACGCTGCCAACCATTGACGGCCTGGGCGTGCCCCAGGTGCTCAAGGACGTGGCCATGACCAAGCGCGGCCTGTGCATTCTGGTGGGCGCCACGGGCTCGGGCAAGTCCACCACACTGGCGGCCATGGTGGACTGGCGCAACGAGAACTCCTTTGGCCACATCATCACCGTCGAAGACCCGATCGAATTCGTGCATCCGCACAAGAACTGCGTGGTCACTCAGCGCGAGGTGGGCCTGGACACCGACACCTGGGAGGCCGCCCTGAAAAACACGCTGCGCCAGGCGCCCGACGTGATCCTGATGGGCGAGATCCGCGACCGCGAGACCATGGAGCATGCCGTGGCATTCGCCGAGACCGGCCACCTGTGCCTGGCCACACTGCACGCCAACAGTGCCAACCAGGCGCTCGACCGCATCGTCAACTTCTTCCCTGAAGAGCGGCGTGCGCAGCTGCTGATGGACTTGTCGCTGAACCTGAAAGCCATGGTGTCGCAGCGCCTCTTGCCCAAGCAGGACGGCAAGGGCCGCGCCGCGGCCGTCGAGATCATGCTCAACACCCCTTTGATTGCCGACCTGATCTTCAAGGGCGAGGTTCCCGAGATCAAGGAGATCATGAAGAAGAGCCGCAACCTGGGCATGCAGACCTTCGATCAATCACTGTTCGACCTGTTCGAGGCCAACGTCATTACCTACGAAGACGCGCTGCGCAACGCCGACTCGGTGAACGACCTGCGCCTGCAGATCAAACTCACCAGCCAGCGCGCCAAGAGCACGGATCTGTCCGCGGGCACCGAGCATTTCGCCATTGTCTGAACCAAGCCGTTGCAAGCGCCCAACCACGCCCGCCCGGCTTACCATGCCGGGCGGGCTTTTTTTTATCTTTTGGAGAGCAGACCAGCATGAGCAACATCAACCCACGCAGTTACGAACCAGCTCCCACGCGCCGCGTGGCCTTTCTGGGCTTGGGGGTCATGGGCTACCCCATGGCGGGGCACCTGGCAGCGGCCGGCCACCAGGTCACGGTGTACAACCGCACCGCTACAAAATCAGAAGCTTGGTGCGCTGAATTTGCGGGCGCTGGAGGCCAAAAACATGCAAAAACACCACGCGAAGCAGCCCAAGGCGCCGACATCGTCTTCTGCTGCGTCGGCAACGATGACGACCTGCGCAGCGTGGTGCTGGGCACCGATGGCGCCTTTGCCGGGATGCGGCCCGGTGCCATTTTTGTGGATCACACCACGGCATCGGCCGAGGTGGCGCGTGAGCTCTCCAGTGCGGCCCAGGCGCTGGGCCTTCAGTTCATCGACGCGCCCGTCTCCGGCGGCCAGGCCGGCGCCCAGAACGGCCAGCTGACCGTGATGTGCGGCGGCGACCCGTCCGCCTTTGATGCCATGCGCCCCGTGGCGATGGCGTTTTCACGCGCCTGCACGCGCATAGGCGACAGCGGCGCCGGCCAGCTGGCCAAGATGGTGAACCAGATCTGTATCGCCGGGCTGGTGCAAGGCCTGTCCGAAGCCGTTGCCTTTGGCCTTCAGGCGGGGTTGGACATGCCGCTGGTGCTCGACGTGATCGGCAAGGGCGCCGCGCAAAGCTGGCAGATGGACAACCGCGGCAAGACCATGGTCGAGGGGCGCTTCGACTTTGGCTTTGCCGTGGACTGGATGCGCAAGGATCTGGGCCTGGTGCTCGACGAAGCCAAGCGCAACGGCGCGCGCCTGCCGGTGACGGCGCTGGTCGATCAGTTCTACGCCGACGTGCAGTACGCGGGCGGCAACCGCTGGGACACCTCCAGCCTGATCACCCGGCTGGTGGCACCCCGCGCTTGACGGTCAGCGCGCAGCCGCCGGATCCTGCGATACCGGGGCGGGCGCCGGCTGCGTGCTTGCAGCACGAGCCAGCTCCTCTTCGGTAATCACCTCAAATACACGCACCACCTTGCTCACGCCATCCACGCCGCGCGCGATCTCGGCCGAGCGCTTGGCCTCGCGCTGGGTGACGCGGCCCATCAGATAAACCACGCCGCGCTCGGTCACCACCTTGAACGCATTGGCCGTCAGATCCTTGGCGTCCACCAGGCTGGCTCGCACCTTGCCGGTGATGAAGGTGTCCTTGGACCGCTGCGACAGCGACGTGTTGGCCATCACGGCCAGGTCATTCACCACCGAGCTCACGTTCTCAACCGCCAGCACGATCTGCTCCACCTTCTGGCTGTCCGCGGCCGTGGGCACCTCGCCGGTCAATAGAACCTGGCGGTTGTAACTGGTCACGTTCACGTGCGCGCGCTCGCCCAGCGCATCGCGAATGCGGCTCACCGAGCGCTGCTCGATACCCTCGTCCTCGAGCTGCGTGCCAGCCGTGCGCCGATCCACCGCCACCATGGTGCCCACCACGGCGCCACCGCCCACCACCAGCGGCACACAGCCCGCAAGGCCGCCGACCAGGGTGGCAGCCGCCAGTACGGCGCCAAGGGTTCGCGTCATCGGGTTCTTCATACAAGACTCTCCTGTTCTCCAAGTAACTGTGCATCCACGCCATCGCACAGGCAGTGCAACACCAGGGCATGCACCTCGCGCACACGCGCGGCGCGGTCATGCGGAACGCAGATTTGCACATCGGTCTCGCGCAGCAGGGTGGCCAGGGCACCGCCATCGCGGCCGGTCAGGGCCACCACGGTCATGTCACGCTCATGGGCGGCCTGCACGGCCTCCAGCATGGCCGGCTCATCACCGGCAACGGTGATGGCCAGCAGCAGATCGCCAGCCTGGCCCAGGGCGCGCACCTGGCGTGCCAGAGCCGCGAGGTCGGCCCCTGCGCCAGCCGTGGACGCAGCCATCCACATCGCGTCAGGGACCAAGGCCAACGCTGCCAGCTCGGGACGTTCGCGCTCAAAGCCAGTCACGCAAAAGGCCGCCAGCTGCTGCGCCTGCGCCGCAGACGAACCACTGCCGCAGGCGAGCACCTTGGCACCATTGGTCACGCAGGCCAGCATGGCCTGCACGGCGGCACCGATGGGTTGGCTGAGGGCTTGCGCAGCCTGGTACTTCAGGTCTGCGCTGTCGATGAAATGCTGTTGTATGCGTTGCTCAAGCATGGGCCGCGAATGATACCCGCCACTGTTGCGGTTTCTGTCGCGAACGGTCGTCCCTCCGACCTACCCCGCATCAAAGGCCGCACGCAGCCACTGCACCCGCCCGGAGTCGATAAGCACGGCATCGAAGCGGCAAGGCGGCGGCGCCGGCCAACGCAGCAGGTAGTGCTGCGCCGCGAGCACGATGCGCCGGCGCTTGCTGGCGCCAATGCTGGCCGCCGCACCGCCAAAATCGCCAGCGCCGCGGCTGCGCACCTCCACAAACACCACGGTACCGTCGCGCTCGCGCATGACCAGGTCAATCTCCCCACCACCGCGCCCCGGCGTTCGATAATTGCGCTCGACCAAAACCATGCCTGCTGCCATCAGACAGGCCAGCGCCCGGTCTTCAGCCACCTGCCCCATGACGCGCGTGCTGCGCCCCGGCGCAGCGCCCATTGTCTTTTTGCCAAGGAACCCCATTGAGCGCATCCTTTGCCTCCGCCTTGCAAGCCGCGCACGACGCAGCGGCTGCGCAGCATTATCCGCAGGGCGCCCTATACGTGGTGGCCACACCCATCGGCAACCTGGCCGACATCAGCCTACGTGCCCTGCATGTGCTGCAACTGGCCGACAGCATCGCCTGCGAGGACACGCGTCACACCCACGCCCTGCTGCGCGCATACGGCATCGACAAGGCCGGAGATCGCCTGCTGGCGCTGCACCAGCACAACGAGGCACAGGCCGCACAAAACGTGGTGCAGCGCTTGCAGGCTGGACAACGCGTGGCTTATGTAAGCGACGCAGGCACCCCCGGCGTGAGCGACCCCGGCGCGCGCCTGGTTGCCGTCGTGCAGGCCGCCCGCCTGCGCAGCATACCGCTGCCGGGCGCCAGCAGCGTCACCACCGCGCTGAGCGTGAGCGGCGCAATTGCGCACACCGGTGAAAGCAATGGCTTCGTGTTCGTCGGATTCCTGCCCAGCAAGAACGCAGAACGTACTGCCGCCATACAACGCCTCGCCACAGAGCCACGCTGCGTGGTGTTACTGGAGGCGCCGCACCGCATACTCGAGCTGGCCCACGCCCTTGCCGTACTGGGCGAGCGCCAGGTCACCTTGGCGCGCGAATTGACCAAACAGTTCGAAGAAGTCACCACCCACGCAGCGCAAGGGCTCACGGCGTGGCTACAAGGAGCCCCGCAGCGCAGCAAAGGGGAGTTCGTGGTGATGCTGCACCCTGCGCCGATACCTCAAAACGATGGCGCCGCGGCCGAGCGCGTGCTGCGCCTGCTATTGGCCGAGCTACCCACAAAATCCGCCGTCAAGCTGGCCGCCGAAATCACCCAAGCGCCGCGAAACGCGCTGTATGAACTGGCACTGCAGATCAGGGATGGCCGTACGCACTGACGGCCGCTTCGCCTGGCAGGAAGCGGCAAAAATGTCCCGGGAAATGACAAATCACCCAGCCCTAGCACAGCGACACCGAGGTTCCGGAACAAGATGAAAGTGATGGATTCGCGCCCAGGGCAAGGCGCAAACCGCAGCGATAGCCGTAACTATCGCGAGAATTTACTACTCCGCCATGGGGGCGAAGGCGCGCTTGTACGTACTTCCGGCCCATCAGCTTGGCCGCCTTGAGTCGTAGTAGCGCATTGCTGGCAAAGCTGGAGGCTGCCTCATGCCGCGAGTCAGGAAAATGCAACTGGACGATGCCGCCCCCACCCAGGCACCCCGGAACGCATTGACAAGACCATTCCAATGATGGAATCCGAACACCTTACCCAACAATGAGAGGGCGCACGGGAAGAACTGCAGCAAAGACCCAGATGCCCAAGAAAAAAGGGTTACGACAATGTCGTAACCCTTTGATTTAATTGGTTGCGCGAGAAGGATTTGAACCTCCGACCTTTGGGTTATGAGCCCAACGAGCTACCAGACTGCTCCATCGCGCGGTAGAAAATTATTATAACCTATTTTCAGGCTTCGCTAGATTGATCTGTGATCTCTGGGCGATCAACCAACTCGACGAAAGCCATCGGGGCATTGTCGCCTACCCGGAAGCCCATTTTCAGGATGCGGGTGTAGCCGCCAGGACGGGTCTTGAAACGCGGGCCCAGGTCGTTGAACAGTTTGGTCACACTATCACGGTCGCGCAGCCGGTTAAAGGCCAGGCGACGGTTTGCGACGGAGTCAACCTTGGCCAGGGTGATCATGGGTTCAATCACTCGGCGCAGTTCCTTGGCCTTGGGGACGGTGGTCTTGATGGCCTCGTGCTCGATGAGCGAGTTCATCATGTTTTGCAGCATCGCAAGGCGGTGCGAGCTGGTACGATTCAGTTTACGGAGTCCGTGTCCGTGACGCATGGTGCTTTCCTTATGAGTAATTAAATCAGGCAGCCGTATCAGGTACTGCCCGAGGCACTGGCTCTAGCAAAAAGAGCCAAAGATTATAACTTAACGCTTATCCAGACCAGCCGGCGGCCAGTTTTCCAGCTTCATGCCCAGCGTGAGACCGCGGGAAGCCAGGACTTCCTTGATCTCGTTGAGCGACTTCCGCCCCAGATTCGGAGTTTTGAGAAGCTCGTTCTCCGTGCGCTGAATCAGATCACCGATGTAGTAGATGTTTTCTGCCTTGAGGCAGTTGGCAGAACGTACGGTGAACTCCAGCTCATCAACAGGGCGCAGCAGAATCGGATCGAACGTGGCCCCATTGGGAGCGCGCCCACCCGGCGGCTGGCCCGGGAAAATCTCGCCACCGCCATCCAGCTGCGCAAACACAACCAGTTGTTCCACCAAAATTTTGGCCGACTCGCGCACTGCTTCTTCAGCAGAAATAGCACCGTTGGTTTCGATCTCCAGCACCAGTTTGTCCAGGTCGGTGCGCTGCTCGACGCGAGCGCTTTCAACCGTATAGGACACGCGCTTTACCGGGGAGAAAGAAGCATCCAGTACGATGCGACCGATGGATTTTGTGGTCTCGTCAGCATAACGCCGCAGATTGCCAGGCACGTATCCACGGCCCTTTTCAACCTTGATCTGCATGTCGAGCTTACCGCCAGCAGACAACGTTGCGATGACATGATCCGGGTTGATGATCTCTACGTCATGAGGCGTCTGAATGTCGCGCGCGGTAACGACACCTTCGCCATCCTTGCGCAGGCTCAGAGTGACCTCATCGCGGTTGTGCAGCTTGAACACGACGCCTTTCAGGTTCAACAGGATGTTGACCACGTCTTCCTGCACGCCGTCAATCGACGAATACTCGTGCAGCACTCCGGCGATCGTCACCTCGGTTGCTGCGTAACCCACCATGGACGAGAGCAAAACACGGCGAATGGCGTTGCCCAGCGTGTGGCCATAGCCACGCTCGAACGGTTCCAACTCAACCTTGGCACGGTTGTGGCCAAGTTGCGCGACGTTGATTGCTTTGGGTTTCAGCAAATTGGTTTGCATGCAGACTTCCTTCTCAATGCCCCCAGCTCGTTACACCGGTAAGGCTGATGAAGCACCTAAACCGCGACGCCTCGCGGTTCAGGAACGATTTACGCTAACGGTGACTCGAGGATTAACGCGAATACAGTTCGACGATCAGGGATTCGTTGATGTCGGCGCCGAACTGGTCGCGATCAGGCATCTGCTTGAATACACCCTCGACTTTATCGGCACTTACTTCGACCCAAGCAGGCATACCCACCTGTTGCGCCAATTGAAGAGCCTCAAGGATGCGAGCCTGCTTCTTGGACTTCTCACGCACGGCAACAACGTCACCAGCCTTCACCAGATAAGAAGCAATGTTCACGCTCTGACCATTCACAGTGATGGCCTTGTGCGACACCAGCTGACGCGCTTCGGCACGCGTGGAGCCAAACCCCATGCGATACACGACGTTGTCCAGGCGCGATTCGAGCAGAGCCAGCAGGTTGGCGCCCGTATTTCCCTTGCGACGCTCAGCTGCTTCGAAGTAGCGGCGAAATTGTTTTTCGAGCACGCCGTACATGCGCTTGACCTTTTGCTTTTCGCGCAGCTGCAGGCCGTAATCGGACGTGCGCTGACCAGAGGTACGGCCATGCTGACCAGGCTTGGAATCGAACTTTGCCTTGTCCGCAATGGAGCGGCGAGCGCTCTTCAGGAACAGGTCGGTGCCTTCGCGGCGGGAGAGTTTGGCCTTGGGGCCGAGATAACGTGCCACTTGTATATCCTTGGAACTTATCAACTACCGCAGAAACCTGCGGGAGCCACCATCGCGCCAGGCGATCGGTGGCGGTGGGCTTATTGAAAAACTTAGATGCGGCGGCGCTTTTGCGGTCGGCAGCCATTGTGCGGAACCGGCGTCACATCCGAAATCGACGTGATACGGATACCGAGGGCACCCAGTGCGCGCACCGACGATTCACGACCCGGGCCCGGGCCCTTGATCTCGACATCCAGATTCTTGATGCCCTGCTCGATGGCGGCACGACCGGCCACTTCTGAGGCAACCTGTGCGGCAAACGGCGTCGATTTACGCGAACCCTTGAAGCCCTGTCCACCGGACGATGCCCACGAAAGCGCATTGCCCTGGCGATCGGTGATCGTGATGATGGTGTTGTTGAAGGAGGCATGCACGTGGGCGATGCCGTCCGACACGTTCTTGCGAACCTTCTTGCGCACACGCTGCGCAGCGTTATTGGCAGGAGACTTGGCCATAGTGATCTTTCAGTCTTACTTCTTCAGTGCCGCCGCACCCTTGCGCGGGCCCTTGCGGGTGCGGGCATTGGTACGCGTGCGCTGACCGCGCATGGGCAGGCCACGGCGATGGCGGAAACCGCGATAGCAGCCGATGTCCATCAGGCGTTTGATGTTCATCGTGGTTTCACGACGCAGGTCACCTTCGATGGTGAACTGGGCGATCTGGTCACGAATTTTTTCCAGGTCGCCGTCAGTCAATTCCTTGACCTTCTTCGAATAAGCAATTCCGCATGCCTCGCAAATCTTGCGAGCACGGGTACGCCCAATCCCGTAGATGGCCGTCAGGCCAATCTCGGTGTGCTGATGGGGCGGGATGTTGATACCAGCGATACGAGCCATGTGCGTCCTCTAATATTTCCCAATCAACCTTGGCGCTGCTTGTGGCGCTGATCCGTGCAGATCACGCGCACCACGCCCTTGCGGCGGATAATTTTGCAGTTGCGGCAAATTTTCTTGACCGAAGCCGAAACTCTCATTGCATTCTCCTAAACTCTTGTCCAATCGTTCCGGCCCAGCGCGCGGAACACATGATTAGTGCCCGCGATGGATCGAAGGGCATCGAAAAACCGTTGCAACTTTGGCGAACCCGCGACTATAACGCATTCGCCAAAGGCACACCGGGGTCAGGTACCTGGTGTCGTCTTGAAGTTGGCCTTCTTCAGCAGCGATTCGTACTGCTGCGACATCATGTAGTTCTGCACCTGTGCCATGAAGTCCATCGTCACCACCACGATGATGAGCAACGAGGTGCCACCAAAGTAGAACGGCACGTTGTACTTAAGGATCAGGAACTCGGGTAGCAGGCACACGAAGGTGATGTACACGGCTCCGGCCAGGGTCAGGCGCACCAGGATCTTGTCGATGTAGCGCGCCGTGTGCTCACCCGGGCGAATCCCGGGGATGAACGCCCCGCTCTTCTTCAGGTTGTCTGCCGTCTCGCGGCTGTTGAAGACCAACGCCGTATAGAAGAAGCAGAAAAACACAATGGCAGCCGCGTACAACAGCACATAGATTGGCTGGCCGGGAGTCAAGGTGGATGCAATGTCACGCAACCACCGCATCGACTCACCCGCGCTGAACCAATTCACCACGGTCGCCGGCAGCAAGATGATGGACGAAGCGAATATGGGAGGGATCACACCCGCCATGTTCAACTTCAGCGGCAAATGCGAGGATTGCCCACCGTACACCTTGTTGCCAACCTGCCGACGAGCGTAGTTCACCAAAATCTTGCGTTGGCCACGCTCGACAAACACCACGAAATAGGTCACCAATCCAACGACAGCAACGATGAATATGGCAGCCAGGATGCTCATGGCCCCCGTGCGCACCAACTCCAGCAGACCTCCGATGGAGCTTGGCAAACCGGCTGCGATGCCTGCAAAAATCAGGATCGATATGCCATTGCCCAAGCCGCGTTCAGTGATCTGTTCCCCCAGCCACATCAGGAACATGGTGCCTGCGGTCAAACTGACCACGGCCGTCATGCGGAACCCGAAACCCGGCGCAATCACCAGGCCAGCCGTGCTCTCCAACGCCACGGCAATTCCCAGTGACTGGAAGATCGCCAGGCCCAGGGTGCCATAGCGCGTGTACTGCGTGATCTTGCGACGACCGGCCTCCCCTTCCTTCTTCAACTGCTCGAACGTAGGCACCACGTAGGTCATCAACTGCATGATGATCGATGCCGAGATGTACGGCATGATTCCCAGAGCAAAAACCGTGAAGCGCGAAAGCGCACCGCCGGAGAACATGTTGAACAGATTGAGGATGCCGCCTTGCTGTCCGCTGAAAAGCTGCTGCAACTGCGCGGGGTCAATTCCCGGAACAGGAATGTGCGCCCCGACGCGGTACACCACCAACGCCAGCAACAAGAACACCAGCCGCCGACGCAGATCGCCGAACTTTCCGGTTTTTGCCAGTTGAGCTGCGTTAGTAGCCACAAATGCCTTTCTTCAGAACCAAATCAGGCCAGGCTGCCACCGGCGGCCTCGATAGCTGCCTTGGCGCCGGCAGTCGCGGTGATGCCCGACAGTTTCACAGCCGTAGATATCTCGCCGCGCTTGATCACCTTGACCACCTTGGTCAGTTCGCCGACCAGGCCGGCCTGTTTCAGTGCCAGCACATCGACGTCGGCCAAGCCGAGGTCATTCAGCGCAGACAAGGTAACCTCGGCGTTGAACTTCAGCAGGTGCGACTTGAAACCGCGCTTGGGCAGGCGGCGC
>JADHED010001570.1_pt1 | contig 18740 bp, 15 predicted proteins | sample 8952041 | NCBI WGS metagenome assembly JADHED01 (sample SAMN16124423, study PRJNA663239) | bioreactor sludge metagenome | isolation source: sludge (control) | place: India:Bengaluru | collected 2018-09-08
CGGAGTGGCTGCACGGAGCAGAGGTGCTGTGGTGGCATCATTTGAAGATGGAGAGGGGCAGGGACCGAAAAGCGTATGAAGACCATCTGCAAAAAAGAGCAATGGAATGCTTCGACGAAGCAACGAGGCGATGGCAGGAGGAAGAGTGGAAACCATTGAAGCGAGGTTGGTTCCTGGGAAGCGAAGAATTTCGGGAACGTCTGGAAAAGCTGGCTTCAGGGGTGGTGGGAAAGAAAAAGAGAAAATCTTATCGGAGAGAGGGATTGAGGGGGCATGATGAGGAAAGCGCAAAACGTCTTCTGGAGAGAGGGATGGAACGCCTGGGGCTTGATCTGGAGACAGTTTTGGAGATGCAAAAGAGCGACGAACGCAAGCAGGCGCTGGCTTGGTTGGTGAAATCCAACACGGTGGTGGGAGATGAGTGGGTTTGTCAGGTGCTGGGGATGGGAGATCGGAGCAATGTCAGCCGGGCCGTGGGAAGATTTCGGAGGAAAAAGGAAAAATCGGTGATGACGCTGATCAAGAAAATGCACATATGCACGGACTGACCCTAAATGTCTTACCAGGACTCTTGCCTCTGAGTGATTGAAGTTTTTCTATTACACCATCTCCTCGGTCTATCTGTTACCTATGTCCTCGGTTCGCACCCATCGCCCACAGACAGAATCATTTTTCCCCGGAGGGCAAGAGGGAGTTTTGCCGTCAGGTTATTCGGCGACCGGTTCCTTTTGTTTTTTTCCTTTTTGGGGGGCGATGTTGTCGGAGTCCTTGTAAAGTGTGCGGAGGCGGGTCAGTTCGGTTTTGAGTTCCTCGACGACTTTTGCATAGGAGGGGTCGGCGTAGACGTTGTGAATTTGTTGGGGGTCTTTCTCGTTGTCATAGAGTTCCCATTCGTTTTTGTCGTAGAAAAAGGCCAGGGTGTAGCGGTCGGTGCGAACTCCGTAGTGTTTCGCGACGTTGTGACTGGGTTCCTGATAGTAGTGGTAGTAGACGCTCTTGCGCCAGTCGTCGGGAGTTTCGCCGCGGAGGATGGGAACCAGCGATTTGCCGTGCAGGCCTTCGGGCACCTTGCCACCGGCCATGTCCACGAAGGTTTCCGCGTAGTCGATGTTCTGGATGAAAGGGGTGAACCGGGTGCCGGGTTTCACAACACCCGGCCAGCGGACGATGAAGGGCATGTGCAGGGACTCGTCGTAGATCCAGCGTTTGTCGAACCAGCCGTGTTCGCCGTTGAAGAATCCCTGGTCGGCGGAGTAGATGACGATGGTGTTGTCCGCCAGGCCGTCTTTTTCCAATGCTTCGAGGATGCGTCCGACGCTGTCATCCACGGATTTCACACAGCGGAGGTAATCCTTCATGTATTGCTGGTATTTCCAGCTTGTGAGTTCCCGTCCCTCGGGTTTGAGTTTTTCAAACTCGGCGTTGCGGGCCGCGTAGCTGGGGTTTTTGGCGAAGTTCGGACCGATTTTGAGGTCCTTGTCGAGGGACATGTCCTTTTCGATGCTCATTTTTTGTTCCCGGGCTCCGGAAGCGCGGGTGGAGTAGTCGTCGAAGAGTGTTTCCGGTTCGGGGATCTTTACTCCATCCAACCATGCGGCGTATTTCGGGGAGGGTTCAAAATTGCGGTGGGGAGCCTTGTGGTGGACGGCCAGGAAGAAGGGTTTGGAAGAGTTGCGGTTCTTCAACCATTCCAGAGCCAGGTCGGTGATGATGTCGGTGACATAACCTTTTGTTTGGAGCTCGGTGCCTTTGGAGCTTTTGAAGTTCGGATCGAAATATTTTCCCTGGCCCGGAAGGATGAGCCACTCATCAAAGGTGGGGGTGGTTTTTTCCAGGTGCCATTTCCCGATCAAGAAGGTGTCGTATCCGGCTTCGCGCAGGCCCTGTGGAAATGTCCAGATCTCCTTGGCAATCGGCGGTTGGCCGATGATCGTCATGACGCCGTTTGCGTGGCTGTGCAGCCCGGTGAGGACGCTGGCACGGCTGGGGGCGCAGATGGAGTTTGCGCAAAAGCTGTTGGTGAACAGGCCGCCCTGCTCCGCGAGGCGATCAATGTTCGGGGTGATGTTCTGTTCCTTGCAAAAGCCGGACAGCCGGGCACCGTAGGCACCGATGGTCTGAAGGGAATGATCGTCGGAGAAAATAAAAACGATGTTCGGTTTCTTTGGGGGCTCGGCTTTGGCTGGAAAGGGAAGAAGGGCAGTGGCCAGGAGCAGAAGAAGGGAAGATGGAAATTTCATGAGGGAGGGAGGGCTGTGTTTGGCTTTTGATCCGAGGCTGTCAGCGAGAATTTCCATGCTCCCAGGAGTTCTTTTGTTCTTCAAACGCCGAGTGGGCAGATTTTTCGCAAATACAGTTTGTTTTTTCGCAAAGCGAAGAGGAAGGCAAAATCACGGGATTCCCGTGGGGGCGACCGGAGCGTGCTTGCGGAGGAAATCCTGGCGATTTTTGGCGAGATCCGAGAGTTTGGCGCGTTGCTCGGGGGTCAGTTCGGAAGTCAGGGTTTTTTGTGCCTCCAGAAGCTCGGTGTCGATTTCGCGGATGGTTTTGGAATAGATGCCCATGATTTTCTGGATGGTTTCTCCGATGAGAAGGTGGGTTTTCTGCTGCTGGGCGTCCGTGAGGTCGAGTTTTTGAACAAGTTCTTTTTCGATACGGGAAGCAAGCGGGCCGGGGTGCGGGGGTTGGAGGAGGTAGTGCTTTGTGGCAGCCACCCCAAGCACACCTCCGGTCAGCAGGCCGACACAGAAAATGGCCGCAAGATAGAACGAGGTTCGGTTTTTCAAGTTCATGGATGGAGGACTTCGTGAAGGGCGGTGTTGACCAACAGGATGGACGGATTGGTCGGAGCGGCGAGGAGATGGAATGAGGAAACAAGCGTCAGGACAAAAATCCCGCAGGCGCAGGCCAGCGCGATGGGGTAGACGGAAGGGAAGTCCTGTTCTGGCCGGAGACTTTGTTTCCAGGAGGAGACAACTTGGTTTTCGAGCCGTTGTGTGGGTGCAGCCATGGGAGTCCGCGACAGGGACAGGAGGGTGGAAAGCAGAGGATCCAGAGGTTTCATGGGATGCGGGGTTGGTTCAGTTTTTGGAAGGCCCGGTTCAGCTTTTGGCGGGCCCGGAAGGCGCGGATTTTGATAACAGCGTTTGAAAAACCGGTCAGAGCGCTGACCTCGGCGACCGAGTGTCCCTCGGCATAAAGGAGAGAGATGATGAGGCGGTCGGCGGGGGCGAGAAGAGCAAGAAGGCGGGAAACCAGTTCCCGGGCATCTGCCGCCCGATTCTGTCCGTCCTGGGAGGCATCCATGATCCGGGAGAGGAGGGAGTCGCCCTCCCCGGCGAGATCGGCTTCCCCGATTTCCAGGCGGTTTTTATGCTTCTTGATTTCATTGAGGCAGGTGTTGACGGCGATTCGTGAGACCCAGTGGGAAACCGGGAGACGACCGGAATATTGATCGAGCTTGGAGAAGACTTTCAAAAAAACCATCTGACAAAGATCCTCCTCGGTGTTCCGGGCCGGCAGGTGATTGCGGACAATCTTGAAAACGGAGGGATACAGGAGGCGGAAGAAACGCCGTGCGGCCTCCTCATCTCCCGAGCGAACCATCCGGACCAGTTCCCCGTCAATTTCATCTGCCATTGGCGTTCATCCACACACAAGGACAGACAAAAAGGCCTTTGTTTTGGTTACAAATTTTTTTTTGTAACCAACTGGAGGAAGGAATTGTCTGTTCTTCTTGTTCATGAAACTTTTTTCGTTCCGCTCCTTTCTCATTGTTGCCGTGGTTGTGGCCCTTGTCGCGAATATTTTGTGGCGATTACCCGGAGGCGGGGATCGGAAGACGGCGGTGGAGATCGACAAAAAGAACCTCTGGGGAGCCGCGAATATTCTGCCCACGGTCTCCAACCTGACGGCCATGAGGAAGCAGTGGCAGGAGCGTCTGAAGACCCTCCCTCCGGAGGAACGCAAAAAGTCCGAAGCGCGTTTGCAGGAGGAAACCCGTTTTTTTGTGGAGGCCCAGTTTCTCCCCCCCGAAGAACGTCAGGTGAAGATGCGCGAGCGGATCGAGACGCTCATGAACGATCCCGGCATCCAGGCCGATTGGGCGGGAGAGCGGATGAAAATGCTGGCCGGCCTCACTCCTGAAAAACGGCGTGAAATCATGAAATCTTATGTGCAATCGAAAAAAGAACGGAATCAGCCCCAGCAATAAGGGCTTCACACTGATAGAATTGCTGCTGACCATTTCGCTGATCGCCATGTTGGCCGGGTTGATTTTTCCGGCCATGGAGAGCATGAGGACGCAGGCGGAAAGTACGGCCTGTGCTTCCAACCTGCGGCAGATCGGTCTGGCGGTGATGCAAAAGGTGCAGGATAACGGAGACATCTATCCTTATATTGAAGGCGTTCCGTCAGAGCCGATTTATGCTCCGGAAGACGGGGCGCAGAGCCTCGTGGACACATTGAAGCCCTATGGAATCACAGACAAATCCGTGAGGTGTCCTTCCGATGTGAAGAAGGGCAATTATTTTTCCCAGAATGGCAGCAGTTACGAATGGTTTTCGTTCATTGACGGGGAGCGTTCTGTGAGTGCGAAGATCTATCTTCCGGAGGGGACTTTGGTGTTGCCCTTGATGCGCTTTCCCATCACTGCGGACTACGAGCTGGTGCATACAAGGAAACGAATGAACATTCTCTTTGCCGATGGGCACGTGGATTCCTACACGGGGCCGGGCGTTCGGGAGGATGTCAGAAAAGCCGTGCAGGAGGCGGGGTACTGACAGAAAAAGCCATTGGGGGGAGCTTTGTTTGTTGAATAATCTGACAAACTGCTGGACAATCCGCGAATAAAAGCTCCAGTAGTTGATGATGAATCCCCCATATTTTCAGAGCATGCGCGTGCCCCGGTGCGCCCGATTTCTCCTCGCAACAGTGGGTTTTTTTCTCGCCGGAGAGTGGGCAGTTGGTGGCACATGGTCATTCAAACCTTGGGAAAATGATGATTCCCTGCCGAAGGCGGCAAAGGAAGACGTCACCCATGCGATCGCCTTCGGGGTGGACACAGAGCCTCCGGCTCCCGCGCCTTTTGAAATTACCAAGCAGATTGCAGGCGAGAACTGGAGCCTTTGGCGACAACCGGGACATACCACGGATGTGGTTGTGACCCGGCGCACCAAGCAGGAAGAGAACTGGCTCAAGAACAAATTTGAAGGACAGGGAACGGTCTTGCTGCGTGGCCGGGTGGTGCCATCGGGAGCAAAAGGCGGAGGGCTTTCATTGGAAATGGACGGGCTCCAGCCGGGAGCCAAATATCAACTGGCCCTTTTGGGGCTCGCTCTTTTGACTTCTGCGCACAAGGAGCAGGAAGTCAAGATCAAGGTGTCCGGCAGTGACATGCCCGAGCATCAGGAATCCCTGGCCCTGTATGCCAGAAAGCCCCGGTATTTGGTTTATGACTACGTTGCGCCGGAAAGTGGGACCATCACCGTATTTTTTGAAGCGGATGATTCCATGGAAGCCAAGGGAGCCATTCGCCTGTGTGCTTTTTCAAATTATCGCATTCCTGATGAAAAAACTCCCTAAAATGGACATGAGGGGCGTATGGTGGTCACTGCTGGTGGCAGTATCCCTGTTTTCGCCCGTCTTTGCGGCAGATGAAACAACGTACACTCCTCCCGCAGATGAGAAAGGGGATTGGAGTTTCACAGCAGACCCTTCGTTGCCGAATGTGTTGATTCTCGGAGATTCGATTTCCATCGGCTATACAAGACCGGTGCGCGAGAAGCTGAAGGGGAAAGCGAATGTCTATCGTCCGATGTTGGGCCCGAAGAGGCCTGACAATTGCGGGGATACAGTCAAGGGGCTTCAAAAAATCGATGCCTGGTTGGGAGATCGAAAGTGGGATGTGATCCACTTCAACTGGGGGCTGTGGGATTTGTGTTACCGCAATCCGGAGTCCAAAAACCAGGGGCATCGGGACAAAGTGAATGGAACATTGTCCGTCTCGCCGGAGGACTACGAAAAAAATCTGGAAAAGTTGATTGCGCGGATGAAGGCCACCGGAGCCACCCTGGTCTGGGCCAACACAACTGTTGTGCCGGAAGGTGAAGACGGCCGCTTTGCCGGAGATGAGCTCAAATACAATGCTGTTGCGGCCAAAGTGATGGAGCGAAACGGGGTGATGACGGACGACCTGTTTGCTTTGACCAAGGGGTTTTCCGGCAAATATTCCCTGGGGCCGGGGGATGTTCACTATACTCCGGAGGGATATGATCTGCTGGCGGTCGGAGTGAGTGATGCGATCGGGAAGGCCCTCGATTCGCGGCAGGCGGCCAAGTAGAGTCGCGGGTCCGACTGGGGTTCCGCCCCAGGCAAGAGTCGCTGAGTGAGATTTTCAAAAAATGTTTGTTTTTTCGCATGACGAAAAACTTTCGTGAGTTGGAACATGTTGTCCACAAAGACTTTCTTTTCGAAAAAGAACTGATGAATGTGAGAATATCCGCATGGCCAGGGCATTGTATCGCCGGATTCCCGGTTTAGGTCTGGATTTGGTCTGTGCCAGTGTTCGCAAGCCTCATTTGGATCAGCCATTTGAGTTTATCGGAGAAAATTCCGGTATTTCCTACATAGCGGAGGGCACCAACCATTACCGTTTCAATGGGAAGGATGTGTATTTTCCCACAGGGACGGTTTTTGCAAATTTTCGAAACGAACTGATCGGAGAGCCCCGGGATGCCGAGTATCCTTCCACACGGTATTTTGTCTCCATCCGGGGAGAGGGGGCGGAGAATCTTCTGCTGGCGACGGGATTTTCTCCCGAGAATCGGAGTATCCAACTGCCGAGGGATTCTCCGGTGCCTGCCCTTTTGCACGAGATGTTCGCTGATTTTCTTGCCCATCCCGGAAAGAATCCCCTGTTTGCTTTGCAACGCTTCTTTCGGGTGTTGGACAACATCCGGTGTTGCTTCATGGAAGAATCGTTTGCTCCGTCGTTGACGATTTGCGAGCGGATCCAGGAACTCTTTGAGGAGGAGGATTTTCGTCGCCTGGGAAGCGGGGAAATCGCCCGTCTTCTCGGGGTGAGTCCGCGCAAGCTGCTGTATGGGGTACGGGCGGAATGCCATTTGAGCGTCGCGGCTTTTCTGAACCAACTGCGCATCAAGCTGGCGTGTCGTTTGCTCAGGGAAACGGATTACAAGCTGGCTTTCATTGCTCCCACCTGCGGGTTTTCCAATGAACGTTACTTCATGACTCGCTTTCGCGAAGCCACGGGACTTTCTCCCTCGGAGTATCGAAAAACGATGTTTAATTTATAAAATACATCCAATTGGATACGCAGAGGTAAAAAAACGATTCATTTTAGACAAAAGATTTGTTTTTTTGGCGGGATTGGTTACCTCTCAGTATGTGACGGGGTATCAATTTTTGTGACAATTTTTTCTGATTTTTCATTTTGGGTTCCTGGTGTTGATGTGGCAGACGGTCATGCCCTGATGCGCGGGCATTTTGCTTTGGAACAGGCTGGCGTGGTGACGCTTCGCCATTTGGGGGCGTCGATGTATCGGATTTGGGTGGACGGGCAGATTTTGGACGAGGGGCCGGCCCGGTTTGATGTGGCCCATCCCGAGTTTCTTGTTTCGCGGGTGGCCTTGGCGGCGGGAGATCATGTGATCGCCGTGCATGGGCATTCGCATGGGGAGACAACCCGGTTGATGCGTGGGGAAGTGCCGGGATTTTTCTGTGCCAGGCTGGTTTTTGAAGACCGGGAGGCGGTTGAGATTTCCTGGAAAGGAATGGCGGTCTCGGCTTACCAAAAGACCGGGAGGCGGTTGGGGTGTGTTCTGGGGCCTGTGGAATGGTGTGACTCCCGCCTGATGCCCAAAGGATGGACGGAGCTTTTGTTTTCCGATGAGGCCTGGGGAGAGGTTTGTCCGGTGGATGTCGGATTGGGGCCGATTGAGGATGCCCGGCTCGGGGAGATTGCCCAGCGGTCCAGGGAGTTGGTATTTCTGGATGGGGGTACTCTCGCGAATCAGTCGCCTGTGGATCACGATCCGCCGATGAATTTTATTACCCGGGATCTCCAGCCTTCCGATCTGCCACCCGATGGGATTTGGCGCCGTTTTGATCTGGGGCATGTCCAGCTCGGACGTCCCCGTTTGCAGGTGAAGGCCCCGGCCGGGACACTTCTTCAGTGTGCCTATGCGGAGTCGCTCACGCATGGACGGGTAAGCCCCTACCTGAAGACCGGCAGTGGCAGCAATTCCTGCATGTTGGACACATGGATTCTATCCGGGGGAGACCAGACACTGGAGCCCCTGCAGGCCAAGGGAGCCCGTTTTTTGGAAATTCACATGGTGGGCCGGCAGGCTTCGGAGCTTTCCCTGAAGTCCGTGGAATGGACGGAACGCACGAGCTATCCCGATGCTCCGGAAGGGGATTTTTCCTGCAATGACGAGCTTCTGAACCGTATCTGGAGCACGGGGGTGCTCACCCTGCGGAGCTGTGCGGAAGATGCCATCACGGACAATCCCCACCGCGAACGCGGACAATGGCTCGGGGATGCTGTCGGGGCGGGGATGGACATCCTGGCCGCGAGTTATTCCGACTGGCGTCCGTTGGAGCGTGGTTTGATCCAGGCGGCGCAGTGTGCCCGCGAAGACGGGCTCATTCCGGCGGTGTTTCCCGGAACGCGCGAGTTTCTTCCTTCCTTCGCGATTCAGTGGGTCTCGGCTGTTCCCCACTATTACCGGTTGGGCGGGCACAAAAAATTGCTGGCCCGTCTTTACGATTCCGGAGTGCGGACCATCGAGTCATTCAATGCCGACCGAGAGCCGTTGGGATTGAGGACGAATCCCAGGCATTGGAATTTCATCGACTGGGGATACCGCGGCTCGGCGACGGTCTTTCTTGAGGGAAAAACGGACACGGCCGGGTTTGATCCCGCCCTGTCTCTCATGTATCTCGGAGCTCTGCGGGCATTGGCGGAGTGGGCCGGCTGGATTGGAAAAGATTCCTCGAAATGGGAGGCTGATGCCCGGGATATTGCGGAGCGCCACCGGCATTATCTGGAAAACTTGGCGGAAAAAGATCCTGCCTGCTGGCAGACACTGGGCTTCCATTCCACCGCCCTGGCTCTTGCACAGAAAGTCGTGCCTGCCGAATTGGTGCCGGGTGCCATCGCCTTCCTGAAGTCGCATCTCCTGGCCTGTTTCCCGAACAACCCTGCGGCGCAAAGGCTCTCGGGAACGACCGTGGAGAGCGAGCAGGTGATCACGCCGTTTTTCCTCCACCATGTGCTGCCGGTGCTGATTGAGCACGGGGAGATGGATTTTGTGCTCGGGCAGATCCGGACATGCTGGGGATGGGCGCTGGACTGTGGGATGACCACCTGGCCGGAAGTTTTTGACACGCGGTGGAGTCATTGTCACCAATGGTCGGGATGCCCGACATGGATTCTGTCGCGCTACATTCTTGGTTTGAATCCGCGCTTCGATCTTGGGAAGGATGTCTTCGAATTGAAGCTCCATCCGGGCGATCTGGAATCCGCTGCCGGACGCCTGCCGCTGCATGGCTGCAATGATCCCGTGGAAATCACCTGGAAAAGTTCCGGTGAAGGGAAAATTTTCTTCACACTCCGCTCCCCGCATCCTATTCATCTTCTGCTTCCCTGCGGACGTACGGTGGATACAGGCGGTGAGTGGCAGGCCGAGTTGCTTGCGACTCCGGAAGGTCCTGCCATTCCGGTTCCCGAGGAAATCGGGGAACCCGCCCGCGCCTGATACGCCCCCCAAGCTATTTGAAAAATCTATGAATCCCCTGCTTATCCGTGCCTTTTTGTTCGACCTCGACGGGGTCGTTGTTTTCACCGACCGCTATCATGAAATGGGCTGGCGTGCCCTTGCCGAAGCCGAGGGCTGGGACTTTCCGCCCAAGCTCGCCCACTCGCTGCGCGGTGTTTCCCGCACGGACAGCGTGGACATCATTCTTGCCCACAACGGTCTCCAGAAAACTGCGGAAGAGAAAGAAGAGTTCGCGGCCCGCAAGAACGCGATTTATCTCGATGCCATCCGCAACATCAACGGGACCGACGTGGTGCCGGGGGTTCTGGACTTCATCAAAAAGGCGCGTGCCGCCGGCATCCAGACCGCCTTGTGTTCCGCAAGCAAGAATGCAATGACGGTTCTTGAAGCGCTCGGCATCAGCAATCTGTTCGACACGGTGGTCACCGGGGCCGACATCCATCGTTCAAAGCCCGATCCGGAAATTTTCCTCCTCGGAGCTTCGCGCCTGGGAATTCCTCCGTTTCACTGCATGGTTTTCGAGGATGCCGTTTCTGGTATTGAAGCCGCGTTGCGGGCGGGGATGAAGTGCGTGGGAATCGGACAGGCGGAGCAACTCCCGAATGCCCCGGAGGTTCTTCCGGACTTCGTCTCGGTGGACTTGGATTCCCTGCTGGAAACCGGTCGGCTGCATCGTCCGGAGGCCGAGCCGTGGGGCATCACCCAGACCGCCCTCCGCGAACGCCGGAGCAGCTATTGGGAGTCCATTTTTGCTCTCAGCAACGGAATCATCGGAGTCCGCGGTTCGCTTGAAGAAACGGCATGGCCCGGGCATTCCTACCCTGCCACGTTTGTGAACGGAGTGTTTGGCCGCAAGCCGTATGAGCATCTGTGGAAGCTGCCCGGCTTTGCCGAAGGGCTTGAAATGATGCTCAATGTGGCCGATTGGACGCGTGTGGATTTGGAAGTGGACGGGGTGAAATTTGCTCCGGATGCCACGGGGATTGGCGGCCACAGGCGACGTCTGGATTTTGAAAAGGGATGCCTTGACCGGGAGTTTGAATGGGCTCCCGGCGGAGGGGTTGCGAAAGTCCGGGTGCGGACAAAGCGTCTGGTGAGCATGGACCGGCGGCATTGTGCGGCCCTTGCCTACGAAGTGGAGGCCCTGGCGGATTGCGAAGTGAAGTTGACGGCTTCCACGATCATTCCCGCCGGTCACTGGCATCTGCCCGGAGATCCGGTGCTGGTGAAGGAAATCTCGGAGAAAGACGGCTGCGACGCCCTGCTTTTGGAGCCTGCCGACGGTCCGCATGCCGTTGCTCTGGCGGCTTCCACCCGGTTCGAAGGACCCGGAGCACGGAAGAGGACGGCGGAAGCCCGCTCGGTGAGTCATGAAGCCACCGTCCGTCTCCAGGCGGGGCAGAAGTGCCGTTTGGAAAAGAATGTCGCCATTCTCTCGACCGTGGACCGGAGTCTGGATGGTCTTTTGGGGGAAGCGGTGAAACTTGCGGCGATTGATGCCGCCGCGGGATTCTCCGTGCTTGCGGAAGAACTGGCTGCCTGGTGGAAGGCCTGGTGGCCGTTCCATGACATCCGCATCGAAGGAAATCCCGCCGATCAACAGGCGATTCGCTTCAATCTGTTCCAACTCCGGCAGAGTTTCCCGTGCCATCCGAAGCTCAGCATCGGGGCGAATTTTCTTACCGGCGACAAGTATTGCGGGCATGTGTTCTGGGACACGGAAATGTACATTTCCCCTCCGGCGCTTTACAGCGAGCCGGAGATCGTCCGCCCGTTGCTCGATTATCGTTATCATCTGCTCGACAAGGCCCGCGCCCGTGCCCGTGCCGTTGGCAACAGGGGGGCGTTGTATTCGTGGAACACCATCAGCGGCGAGGAATGCGCGACGGTCTTCGAGGCTTCCACCGCGGAGTATCATCTCGTGACTGCCGTTGCCTGGGCGATTCGCCGGTATGTGGAGCAGACCGGCGACAAGGCCTGGTTGTGGAGCCATGGCGCGGAGATCCTGTTTGAAACCGCCCGTTTCCTGGAGAATCTGGGAGGCTATGTTCCTCTCCGGGACGGAAAGTTCTGCATCAATGCGGTTTGCGGTCCGGACGAGTATGCCTGCGGGGTCAACAACAACTGTTATACAAACGTGATGGCCCAGTGGCACCTGCGTTATGCCGCGAAGATTTTCGACCGGATGCGCGGGGAGGCTCCGGAGCAATTCCAGGCTCTTTGCGCCCGTTGTGGATTTTCCGCGGAAGAGCGCGACGGTTGGCAGAAGGCCGGGGATGCGATGTACATCCCGTTCCGCGAGGATCTGGGCATTCACGCACAGGACGATGGGTTTTTGAACCTCGAGCCCGTGGACATGAACCGGATTCCGATGCACACCGACATCCGGGAAAAGATGCATCCGCTCAAACTGTGGCGCACCCAGGTCTGCAAGCAGGCCGACACGGTGCTTCTTTTGTTTGTTCACGGCGATCAATTCACGAAGGAAGTGAAGGAGGCGGACTATAATTTCTACGAGCCGCGCACGAACCATGGGTCGTCACTCTCCGCCTGTATTCACACGATCATCGCCGCCGAGTTGGGCCGCATGGAGGAGGCTTACCAGTTCTTCCATCTCAGTGCCTGCATGGATATCAACGATTTCAAGAGCAACGTGGCCGGGGGGCTGCATTCCGCCTGCATGGGAGGGACCTGGATGGCCGTTGTGAACGGATTCGGAGGAATGCGGGATTACGATCGCGGGCTGGAATTCGCCCCGCGGCTTCCCAAGGCATGGAAGGAATGCTCCTTCCACATCCGGTGGCGTGGAGCCGGGATTGCTGTGACCATGATGCCCGACAAGACCCGTTACGTCCTCTGCGACGGGGACAGTGTGGATTTTCTCCATCACGGCAAACCGGTTCATTTGAGCCGGGGCGAGCACCCCGAAGAGACACTTTAATCTCGTGCCATGAAACCCATCCCCCTGTTCCTGTCTGCCACTCTGGGGCTCCTGTTTTCCGCTTTGGCGCCGGCGGGAGCCGCGGAAGCGGATCGACCGAATATCGTGCTGATTGTTGCCGATGACCTCGGCTATGCCGATCTGGGCATTCATGGTTCCAAGGAGATTGCGACTCCGCAGATGGATTCCATTGCCCGGAATGGAATCCGCTTCACGAATGCCTACGTCAGTGCCCCGGTCTGTGCCCCTTCCCGCGCGGGTCTGTTGACCGGACGTTGGCAGGATCGGTTTGGTTTTGAAGGAAACCCCGAGCCGGGGGCCGATTGGGGATTGCCTGTCGGGGAAAAAACCATGGCCGAACGTCTCAAGGCGGCGGGTTACGCGACGGCTGTCTTCGGAAAATGGCATCTGGGGGAGAAGCCGGAGTTTCATCCGAACAACCGGGGGTTTGACGAGTTCTTCGGGTTTCTTTCCGGCATGCATTCCTATTTCAAAGCCAATGATCCGCAGTGGGGGACGATCCTGCGGGGAAATGATCCGGTGGAACTCGACAAATACCTGACATTCGCCATTGCGGATGAAAGCGCGAATTTCATCAGCCGGAACAAAGAAAAGCCGTTCTTTCTCTACGCCGCCTTCAATGCGCCGCACACTCCGCTGGAAGCCCCCAGGGACTATCTTGCCAAGGTCTCCCACATTCAGGACCCCAAACGCCGCACTTATGCGGCCATGGTGCAGGCCTTGGATGACGGGGTGGGCACCATTCTGGAGTCCATTCGCCAAAACGGGCTGGAGGATAAAACCGTGGTGTTTTTTATCAGCGACAACGGGGGGCCGATTTTGGAGGGGGCCGCAACGAATGGATCGAAGAACGATCCTTTGCGGGGAGGCAAAGCTGAGGTCTGGGAAGGAGGCATTCGGGTGCCGTTTTTCATCCGGTGGTCGGGACATTTTCCCGGCGGACAGGTGCTTGACGATCCGGTGATCAGTCTGGACATTCTTCCGACAACCTTGGCTTTGGTCGGGGCTCCGGGGGATGCTTCGCTGGACGGATCAAATCTTCTGCCATGGATCGGCGGAAAAAATCCGGCTCCGGAACGCGGGCCGTTTTTCTGGAAATTTTATGATCAACTGGCGGTCCGGGAGGGAACGACAAAGATGGTTCGTCCGAATGCCGGGAAGCCCCTGGAGCTTTATGACCTGAAGGCCGACATCTTCGAGAGCAATGATCTTGCCGCCACGGAGAAAGAGCGTGTTTCCGGGTTGAAGGTCCGCTTCGACGAGTGGAACAGCACCAACGGACAACCGCTTCACAAGCGCTAACGCGCTTTTTTTGAAGGCCGCCAGGGTTCGTTTTTTTTCTTTTCCGCTTCCTCGTGCTTGGTGCGATGGCTGGTTCGGAATTCACTGGCGCTCTCCTTGAGATTCTCGGAGAAGGCCCGGCTGAAGGTGATGAGACTGGAGAACCCGCATTCCCTGGCGATGCTGCCCACCGATTTGTCGGTGGTCGTGAGGAGACGCTTGGCATGCTCGAGACGCACCCGCATGAGTTCCCGGGCGATCGGACGGCCCACCTGCTGGATGAAGAGCTTGTAAAGGCTTGAGCGGGAAATTGGCACCGAGCGGATGAGTTTCTCGACGCTCAGGGGTTCGGAATAGTGATCCCAGATTTTCCGCAGAACGATCAACACATGGGGGTCGGACACGGCGAGGAAATTGGTGGATTCCCGCAGGACCACAGCCCTTGGGGGAACCCGAATGGGAACCACGTGGGGAGTGCCTCCTTCAAAAAGCCGATCCAATTCCTGGGCTGCCCGGTAGGCGAGACCTTCCAGATTCACGTCGATGCTGGACAGGGTCACGGGAAGAAAATCACAAACGAGGGCGGTATTTCCCAGTCCGAGGAGAGCAACTTCTTCCGGAACCCGAAGTCCCGCATCAACCGCCGCATTGAGGATGATGGCCATGGTATCGTCGTTCTGGCACATCACGGCCACCGGTTTCGGCAACGCGGCGAGGGTGCGTTTCGCCCAATTGTGCACGGAACGGTAGTTGACCTCGTGCTCGATCTCGGTGGGATTCCAATGATGCAGCAGGCAGGCTTTTCCCGTGGATTCAATCGTCTGGACAAATCCGGCCGAAATTTCCTTCTCCAATCGGCTGCTTTGGATAAAAAAGAACGAGAAATTCGAGTGATTTCTCTCCAAAAAATGTTCGGCTCCCATCACGCCCGCCCGGTAATTGTCCGAAAAAACCTGGGGAAATTCCGTGTAGTGGCTGCCGATGTCGATGGTGGGGAGCTTGAGCGATTTGACGAAATCCCTTGTGGTCTGGCGGGAGATGAGGCTGATGACGCCGTCTCCCTCCCATCCTTCCGGAAATTGATGGTGACGCGCCATGTGGGTGTTCAGTACCCAATCCCGTTCTCGCGCATAGGCCGCTATTCCCCGGTGCATATCGGAGTCGTACCAATCCAAAGCCACAAGAATGCGTTTTCTGTTCACTTCGACAGATTGAGTGATTTTGGACGAATTGTAAAGCCCGCGCTCTCATTCTGGGACAGATCGGCAAAGAAACCTTGGCGTGGCAGGGAAGACATTCTTTTCAAACGTTCATGAAGACGGCATTTGTCGTTTGCCTGTTATCCACCACGGGAATCGCGGTTGGTTTGTATTCTTTTCACAGCGGATGGCTGGCGATCCTTCTGTACCATGCTGTTTTGCTGGGGGCCATGCTGCTGGGGAAACCCCGGAAAGTTTGCGTTCGCGCCATTGTTCTTGGTTATCGCACGGTGCCAGCGCTGGGGTTGGTCCTCCTGTCCTGTCTGGCGGGATGGGGGTTGTTTTGTTTGATTCACCGATTGGATCCCTCGGGCAGCTTTACCCTGCGGCAGTTGTCCCGGGCGGGGTTCACGGTTCCGGCACTGGTGCCCTTTGCTCTTTATGCCAGTGTCATCAATCCGATTCTTGAGGAACTTTTCTGGCGGGGGAACTATGCGGTTCCCCGGGGCTGGATTTTCGACATTTTCTATGCGCTGCTGCACCTCCCGATGTTCTGTTTCTTCGGAAAACTGACGTTGCTGCAATTGCCCATTCCGGTGTTGGGTTTGGTGATGGCCGGACTGGTGTGGCGCCTGGCGGCGCGGCGGCTGGGGGGATTGGCCTCCGGCATCATCGGGCATGGCGCCGGGGATCTGGCGTTCCTTGTGGCGATCGGCTGGGCGCTGGGTTGAAATCTCCTCAGGGGAGCGAGCCCATGCTGTTGAGCAGGTTGCGGGCCGGCGTGTAATCCGGATTGATTTGCAGTGCGCGCCGCGCGGCTTCCTGCGCCGCCTGCCGGTTGTTTTGTCGCAGAAAGACCGTGGCCAGGGCGAATGGCATGTCCGGCGATTCCTTGTCCGCTTCCGCGGCTTTTTGCAGGGCTTCGACGGCTTCATCAAGGCGTTCCTGCTGCGCGCAGAGCAGGCCGAGGTTGTACCAGCTTCTGGCCATTTCCGGGGCGGAGGCAACGGCAGCCCGGAACGCGGTTTCCGCGCCCTTCAAGTCTCCCATTTCCGCCAGGAGAAGGGCTTTCATGTTCAGAAGTCCGGCATCGGTGGGAAGCGAACGCAGGCCTTCTTCAAGGGTGGCGAGTGCTCCCTGTGGATTCTGTGAGGCGTTCTGCATGAGAGCCAGATCTTCATAGAGAGGAGGGCTGAAGCGGTCCCAGGAAATGGCTTTCCGATACCAGCTTTCCGCGAGCTTCATGTCACGCTGCGCATAATACCACTGCCCCATGGAAGCGGCTCCACCGGGTTGATCGGCATTGAAACTGAGGCTTTCAAAAAGTTCTTTCTTGTTTCCTGTGTTCAGGGGCAGCGATTCCCGTTGGCTCCAGGCGGCCCGAAGGCGGACCAGGCGGATGGGGTCGTTGAGCAGCCTGGGGACTTCCGATCCGGCCAGCGAGGGAACCGGAGCCAAGCCGTCCACGGCGGCAGCCCGCACGATGGGGCTTTTGTCGGAAAGGGCTTTTGTGAGGGAAGCCTGGACTTCCGGGAGATCCACTCGCCGTGCGGCCATGGTCAGCAGGGCGGCCCTCCAGACAGCCAGATCTTCCCGTTCCGCCAGGCGCACGAGATCGCCGGCAAGAGCCCGGGTGGATTCGCCGGCATAGGCCCGGGCCACCGCCCGTGTGCGTTCCCGTTCGGGACGTGCCATTTTTTCCCCATACCAGCGGTCTGTCCATTCCATGGCCCAATCCACCGACTGATCGGTGTGACATTTGTTGCAGGCGTTGGGAATGCCAAGTTCTTTGGTCAGGAGGGGATCGGGAATGTGGAATCCATGGTCGCGCCGGGGATCGCGTTCCATGTAGGTGGTCTGCGTCATGTGGCACTCGATGCAGCGGCTGCCGGCGCTGTCTGGCTTGTGGTGGCCGTGTGCCAGGGGATCGATGACGATCGCTCCACGTTGGCCGGGAGAGGAGTGGCAGGACAGACAGGTGGAGTTGTTCGCCGCCGGAAGTTTTGTGGCCCCGGAATGGGCATTGTGGCAGTCGAGGCAGGTGATGCCGGCCCTTCCGCCCATCTTGCTCATGAGGAAGGAGCCATATTCAAAATCCTCGTCGCGAACCTGTCCGTCCGGGTAATACAAACCCTGTGTCACGGGCAGGGCGAGACGGTAGTGGTTGTCGTATTCGGAGTCGGGTCCGAAGCCGGGATACATTTCCTCCCGTCGGCTGTGACAGGCGGCGCAATTGTCCTGTTTGACATCCCAATTGTGCCGGGCAAGCGGGGCGGCGGGATTTTTCAGATGGTCTTCCGTGACCGCATGACACTGGAGGCAGGAAACACCCATTTCGTTCCAGCGCGAGGCGTAGGCATCGGAGGCAATGGAGTAGCCCTTGTCGTAGGCTGTCATGTGGCACGTTGCACAGTTTGCATTCCAATTCATTCCCCTCCCGGCCCAGGAACCCCATTCGTTGGGATGACGTCCTGCGGGCCCGAACACATTGAACCAATCCTTGCGGGAAGGATCCCAGGCCCACTCGGTGACCTGCCAGCGGCCTCCTTCGAAGGGAATGAGAAATTGTTGCAACGGCGTGTAGGCGAGCACCATTTCCGGATGGAAGGTTTGCTGCGACCCATCCGGCATGGGAGCGGTGATGGCGGGCCGGTCGCTCTTCCAAAAGACCTTGGTGGTCAGTCCCGAGGCGGAAAGAGTGTGCTCCGGGACAAATGCCTCCCGGTCCCGGTTCGCCAGAAGAGGACGGTTGGCATGGGCGTGATGGGACTGTCGCCAGGTTTCAAAGATCTCAGCATGACAGGACCGGCACGATTCCGATGTCATGGCACCCTCGCGAAACGCTTCCTTCAAGGAGGTTGTCGCCCCGGGGGGAAGTTCCACGCGCCGCATCCGGTTTGCCTGCCACCAGAAAAAGGAGACGCCGCCTGCCAGAAGGGCAAAGAGAAGGATCACCGTGGAGATGGCCAGGATCAATTTCTCCCGTTTCATAAAAAGCTATTGGTGGGAGAAAAAGTGAACACGATGGGGAGGGAGGTGGACAAACTGATAGTGACGGCTTGAAATTTTAAAGAATATATTATTAATGAAACAAATGTCACCTGCCGGTGTTGAAATGGCAGGAAGATTCGTAGGATTTCTTCCCATTCAAATACAATAACGAACACATGAAAACACATTGGATTACGAGCACGATCATTGCCACTGCCTTTTTCCTTGCCCCTGTCGGCTTGGGATTGGCCAAGGATCAGGAAGGGCCTGCGAGCATCAAAGGCCGGGTCACGGCGGTTGACGCCACGGCGAAGACCATCACCATCAACGCTGGAAAAAAAGCGGAAAAACCGGGATCCCAGACGTTTGCTGTGGCAGCGAAGACGGTCATCAAGATTGACGGAACCACCGCGACATTGGCTGACGTGAAGCCGAAGATGAATGCGACCATTCTTCCCGAGACCGATGGAAAAACTGCCAAACGTGTGACGATCAAGACGGCAA
>JADHED010001571.1_pt1 | contig 18737 bp, 14 predicted proteins | sample 8952041 | NCBI WGS metagenome assembly JADHED01 (sample SAMN16124423, study PRJNA663239) | bioreactor sludge metagenome | isolation source: sludge (control) | place: India:Bengaluru | collected 2018-09-08
CTCGGCCAGTTCGGGACGCAGGAACTTGAGCGCCACCTCGCGCTCGAGCATGACGTCGACGGCCTTGTAGACCGAGCCCATGCCGCCGTCGCCAAGCTTTTCGACAATTCGATAGTTCAGGATCTGGGCACCGATCATGCCGTTCCCTTCGCCGCTGGGAGTCGGAGCGCCCCTTATTCTACATTTCCCTCTGCCGCCGGCCGTGCGCCCCATCGCCGCCGTGGGCGCGGGCCGATCGCCAGCGGGGTCGCGCGCCCGGGCCCCGCGCGAGGCGGCCCGCCGGCCGCCTCCCCGGCGTCGGCCGAACGACGACACAGAAATTTCTGGCAATGACCGGGAGGACCGGCAGAGCATACACTCACGAGTTCGCGCCGCCCGCACCGTATGGCCCCTGCACCCGTCGCCCGCGTCCTTCCTCCCTGGCTCCTCCCGTTGCTCGCCGCCCTGTTCCTGCTGAGCGGCTTCAGCGCCCTCGTGTACCAGGTCCTGTGGACGCGGCTGCTGTCGCTGGTCTTCGGCGTGACCGTGCACGCCGCGAGCGCCGTCCTGGCCAGCTACATGGCCGGCCTCGCGCTCGGATCGCTGGTGGCGGGGCGGGTCGGCGATCGCGCCCGGTCGCCGCTCGCGTGGTTCGGCCTCGTCGAGATGGGCATCGGCGTCACGGCGTTCGCGAGCCCGCTCGCCCTCGACGCCCTGCAGCAGTTCTACGTCTGGGTCCACCCCTCGCTCGCGGGCAGCCCCGTGCTGCTGGCGACGGGGCGGTTCCTGTGCGCCTCGGCCATCCTGCTCGTGCCGACGATGCTGATGGGCGCCACCCTGCCGCTGGTGGTGAAGTCGTCGATCGCGGGCGGCCAGGGGCTCGGCGCCCGGGTGAGCCTGCTCTACGCGGCGAACACGACCGGCGCCATCCTCGGCGCGCTCGTGGCGGGCTTTGCGCTGGTGGCCACGCTCGGCCTGCGCGCGTCCTTCAGCGTGGCCGCCGCGCTCAACCTGCTGGTGGGGCTCGTGGCGGTCGCCGTGGCCCGACGGCTGGAGCCGCGGGCGGTCGGCGATGCCGCGGACGCGCCGGCCACGACGCCCTCCCACGCGCCCGAGCCGGGCGAGGGCCTGTCAGGAGGCGGCCGCCGCGCCGTGCTCGCCGTCTTCGCGCTCTCGGGCTTCGTGTCGCTGGCGCTCGAGGTGGTGTGGTTCCGCGTCCTGGTGCTGTTCCTCGGCCCCACCACCTACGCCTTCACGGTGATGCTCGCCGCCGTGCTCGCCGGCATCGCGGTCGGCAGCTACGCGGTCGCGCCGTTCATGCGCCGGCGCTGGGACTGGCTCGCGGTGCTCGCGGGGCTCGAGTTCGCGCTCGCCGTCTGCGCCCTGCTCTCCTTCTTCGCCCTCACGCACGCGTTCACCCTCGTCGAGACGGTGGCCGCCTGGCTGGGCGTGGACCCGCGCAACCACTTCACCGTGTCGGTCGTGCTCAGCTTCGTGGCCATCTTCCCGGCCACGTTCGTGATGGGCATGGCGTTCCCGGTGGGCTTGCGGCTGTGGGCGTCGGGCGACGCGGGCGACCAGCACGTGGCGAGCCGCGTGGGCGTGTTCTACTCGCTGAACGTGTGCGGCGCGATCGCCGGGTCGCTCGCGGCCGGGTTCCTGCTGCTGCCGACCTTCGGCAGCCGTGGCAGCCTGTGGCTGCTCGCGGGCCTCACCGCGGCGGGCGCCGCGCTGCTGGCGTGGTTCGTCGCGGGCGGCGCGCGGCGCGCCGTCGTCCTCGGCGGCGGCGTGCTCGCCACGGCGATCGCGGCGCTGACGGTGCCCGACCCGTTCGTGTTCTCGCTGGAGCGGATGCACCGCGGGGAGCGGGAACTCTGGCGCGAGGAGGGCGTGCAGACCACCGTCTCGGTGCACGAGCGCGGCCGCGGCCGCGACACGCACCGCGTGATGTACCTCGACGGCCGGCACCAGGCCAACGACACCCGCCAGACGCTGTTCGTGCACCGCCGCATCGGCGTGCTGCCGATGGCCATCCACCCCGACCCCAAGCAGGCGCTGGTGATCGGCCTCGGCGGCGGCGCCACGCCGGGCGGCGTCGCCCAGTTCCCCCAGACGGCGGTGACCGTGGTGGAACTCTCGCGCACGGTCGTCCACGGCGCCGAGTGGTTCCGTCACGCCAACTTCGACCTGCTGCGCCGCCCCAACGTCACCCTGCGCGTGGACGACGGGCGGAACCACCTGCTGCTGACGCCGACGCGCTACGACGTGATCACGGCCGACATCATGCTGCCGGTGCACGCGGGCGCCACCAGCCTGTATTCCGCGGAGTACTTCCGCCTGGTGCAGCACGCGCTCGACTACGACGGCGTCGTGCTGCAGTGGATCGGCTCGTCGAGCGAGGCCGAGTACAAGCTGATCCTGCGCACGTTCCTGAGCGTGTTCCGCAACACCACGCTGTGGGCCGACGGGAGCCTGCTGGTGGCCACCAAGCCGCCGCTGGTGCTGGAGCGGGCCGCCTTCGAGCGCAAGCTCGCCGACCCGGCCTCGGCCGCCGCCCTGAAGTCCATCGGGCTCGACAGCTTCGACCGGCTGCTGTCGCTGTTCGTGGCCGGGCCCGACGAACTGCGCGCCTTCGCGGGCCCGGGCCCGATCCTCACCGACGACCGGCCGACGGTGGAGTACTTCCTGACCCTGCCGCGCGAGCCGGAAGTGGACCTCAGCGGCCTGCGCGGCGACGTGACGCGGTTCGTGCGCTAGCGGGGCCGCCCCGCCGGCCCCGCCCGTGCGCCGCGCCCGGGCCGCGGCCACCTCGGTCCGCCCTTGCCCGCGCCCGCGCGCCGGTGTACCGTGGCGCGGTTCAGGAGTGCCCGTTGGCCGACCTTCGTTCCTACGTCTTCCTCGATTCGCTGCAGGGGCAGCACGCCGCCTTCCTCGGCACCGTCATGCAGGGCTTCCTGCCCCTGCCCGGCGACGCCTCGCTGTGGGTGGAGATCTCGCCCGGCATCGAGATCAACCGCATCACCGACGTGGCGGTGAAGGCCACCAGCGTCCGGCCCGGCATGCAGGTGGTGGAGCGGCTCTACGGCCTGCTCGAGGTGCACTCGCCGTCGCAGGCCGACGTGCTGGCGGCCGGCGCCGCCATCCTCGAAGCGCTGGGGCTGAAGGAGGAGGACCGCTGGAAGCCGCGGGTGCTGTCGAGCCAGGTGATCCACAACGTGGACGCCCACCACGCGCAGCTCATCAACCGCATGCGCCACGGCCAGATGATCCTGGCGCGCCAGAGCCTGTTCGTGCTGGAGGTGGAGCCGGCGGCCTACGCCGCCATCGCCGCCAACGAGGCCGAGAAGCACGCGAACGTCAACGTGCTCGAGGTGCGCGCGTTCGGGTCGTTCGGCCGGGTCTACCTCGGCGGCGAGGAGCGCGACATCATCTCGGGCGCGCGCGCCGCGACCACCGCCATCGAGTCGATGAGCGGCAAGGAGATGTCGGGCGGCAAGCGGGGGTGACCCAGCGGGGTCGGATGGTCGACCAGAGCCCAGGCAAGGTCCAGGCCGAGTCGCTCCTCGGCCTCTCACGCGCACGCTTCGAGGACGGCCTCACTGAAGGCGCGAAAGCTCCTCGAGCAGCTTCGCACCGGATCGACCTCCGCACCGATCACGCGAGCCGCCTCGGTCTTCTGCAGTCCGCCCGTGAAATACCCGCACGCCTGCATCACGCGCTCGAACGCTTCCCAGGTTCCCCCCGCGATTGCGTCAGGGTCACGATAGCCCCGGCGGCGCGGCACGTTCGCCGGCGCCCTTCGGTACGCGGCGCGCACTGCGGTCCAGTCGCCGAAGTACCACGCCTCCAGTTCCTCGATCGCGAAACGGTTGACGAGTTGCCACGGCGCGCTGCCCGGGTGCGCCCGTGTGCGCAGGCCCGCCCGCTGGGCCATCGCTTCCAACTGCCGCTTCAGAGCACGGCAATCGTCGCCGTCGCGATCCACGACGACCAAGATGCGCCAGTCGGCCGGAAGCCATGCTGCGTAGCCCCGTAGGCGACGCTCGAGTTTGTCGAGCAAGTCGGGTTTGCCTTGGAAGGGATGGACCTCGAACGTGCGGTTCGCCGGCAGCAGGCGAGGTAACAGCGCGCACATGAAGGCCTCCGTCGAGGCGTCTTCTACCAGCAGTACGAGGTGGACGGCGGACATGCTCAGCGGCTCTGCCGCGGGCGGCTCGGCGCACCCTGGTTGACAAGGGGATCGCCTACACCGAGTTGTCCTTCCATCCAGAGCTGGCCGAGCAAGGCGCCGTGTTCGACGAACTCGCGCACGCCCTGCACGTCGACCGCACGTTCCGTTCGCGTGTAGCCGTGCTCGTCGCGCCACAACACGCGCACCTCGTCGGGCCGAAGCCCGTTCAGGAAGAAGGGCGAGTGCGTCGTCACCAGGAGTTGGGTTCGTTCGCTCGAGGCGCGGCACTCCTCCGCCAGTTCCGGCAGCAACCGCGGGTGCAGGAAGTTCTCCGGCTCTTCGACGCCGATGAACGGCGGCGGCGTGGGATCGTGAAGCAGGACCAGGTACGCCAGCATCTTCAGCGTCCCGTCGGATGCGAATCTGGCCAGCACCGGGTGGCTGAACGGGGCGTCCTTGATCTGGAGCAGCAGCCGGCCGTCCGGCATCTGCTCGGCGAGCACGCGCTCGACGCGCGGCACGCGGCGACGCAAGACGTCGAAGATCTGCTCCAGACGGTCGCCATGCTGCTCGGCCAAGTACTGGATGACGTTGGCCAGGTTGTCACCGGTCCGGCTCAGGCGTTCCTGCGGGCCAGCCTCGGGTTGACTGCGCGCGCTGTCCGCCGACAGGTAGGACACGTACCAGCCGGTGATGAAGTCGCGCAAGGCGGCCACGCGCGGATGTTCCGCAAACTGCCCGAGGGCGTTGACGGCCAGCAAATCGGCTGATTTCAGCGGTACTTCGATGCGCGTGTCTTGCTCGTCGGGCCGCTCGCCACTGACCGCCTTGCCCTTGCCCTCGCGATAGTCGAGGAAGCGGAAGGGCTTGCCGGTGCCTCCGCGCCGCCATTGCAGCCACTCCTCAACCACCACGGGCCCGCCGATCCTCTCGTCTACGGCCAGGTGATAGGTGATGAGCGGATAGCCGGCCTCACGGTACTTGATCTCGATGGTCACCGGGCCATCGCCGCCCCGTGTCTTCAGCTCCCTCGCCCGGCCGCGCTTGTCCCAGGCACGGCGCAGACCGAGCTCGAAGCACTCGGCCAGGAAGGCGAAGACGTCGAACACGGTCGACTTGCCGCTGCCGTTCGGCCCAAGGAGAACGGTCAATGGGGTGAAGTCCTTGAACTCGACTTCTCGCAGCGCACGGAAGTTCTGGACCCTCAAGTACTCGATGCGTGCCCGTTCCGGTGAGGAGTTCGTTCGCTTCGTGCTCATGCGTTGACCTCGGTCACGTCCACGGCGTTCTGCAACGCTGGCCACCAGTTGCTCGAGCTCTACGAACCGGAAACCCAGCGCGCGCGAGCCCCCGGCCGCGTCACTCCCCCGGCTCGAGCGGCTCGAGCAGCGGCGGCAGGGCCGCCTGCACGGGGCCCTCCACCTGGAGGGCCTCGACGCCGCCCAGGGTCTTCTGGATGCGGCGCGTGCCGCGCTGGGCCTCGTCGATCTTGTTGCTGGCCTCGTGCAGCTTCTTCTGCACGCCGGCCAGCGCGTCGCCGAACCGCGCGAAGTCGGCCTTCACCCGCCCCAGCAGCTCCCACACCTCGCTCGACCGTCGCTCGATGGCCAGCGTGCGGAAGCCCATCTGCAGGCTCGTGATGAAGGCCCAGAGCGTGGTGGGCCCGGCCACCACCACGCGGTGCTCCCGCTGCAGGCGGTCCGACAGGCCAGGCCGCCGCAGCACCTCGGCGTAGAGGCCCTCGGTGGGCAGGAAGAGGATCGCGAAGTCGGTGGTGCGGGGCGGGTTCACGTACTTGTCGCGGATGTCACGGGCCGCCTGCCGCACGCGCGCGTCGAGCGCCAGCCCGGCCGCCTCGGCCCCGTCGGCGTCGCCCGCCTCGGCCGCCTCCACCAGCCGCTGGTAGTCCTCGAGCGGGAACTTGGCGTCGATCGGCAGCAGCAGCGCGGGCGACTCCTCGTCGCGCCCCGGCAGCTTCACCACGAACTCCACCCGCTCGCTGCTCCCCTCGCGCGTGGCCACGTTCTCGGCGAACTGCTCCGGGGCGAGCCCCTGCTCGAGCAGCGTGCGCAGCTGCACCTCGCCCCAGGTGCCCCGGGCCTTGACGTTCGAGAGCACCTTCTTGAGGTCGCCCACGCCCGAGGCGAGCGTCTGCATCTCGCCGAGCCCGCGGTGCACCTGCTCGAGCCGGTCACTGACCAGCTTGAACGACTCGCCCAGCCGGCGCTCGAGCGTGGACTGCAGCTTCTCGTCCACGGTGGCGCGCATCTCGTCGAGCCGCGCCGCGCTCTCCCGCTGGAGGTGCTCGAGGCGCGATTCGACGGTCGCCCGCACGGCCTCGAGCCGCTGCTCGATGCCGGCGGCGATGGCGGCCAGCCGCTCGTCGTTGCGCGCGGTGAGCGTCTCGAGGCGCCCCTCCACGTGGGCGAGCCGCGCCTCCACGCCCTGCCGCAGCTGATCGATCTTCTGCTCGTTGGTCGCGGCGAGCGCGCCGATGCGTTCCTCGTTGCGCTGGGCGAGGCCCTCCACCCCGGTCTCCACCTGGCCCAGCCGCCGATCGAGCAGCCCGCCGAGTTCCACCACCGACGTGCGCACCGCGGCGCCGTGCGCTTCCATCGCCGCGCCGAGGTCGCGCCGGACCCCGCCCGCCCACTCGCCGTTCTCCCGGCGGGCCTGCGCCAGCTCCTCGCGCAGGGCGCGCTCCGTCCGCTCGGCGGCCTGCTGCAGCGTGGCGAGCGACGCATCGAGGCGCGCCGCGGCCCCGCCCCCGCCGCGCACGAGCAGCACCACGAGCAGCACGAGGTTGACGACGGCAAGGCCGGCGGCCGCGACGAGGAGCAGGTCGGCAGTCATGGGTGTTCAGCCGCGAGCCTCGCACGGGCGCGTGACCGGCTGGGTCACGCCTGGCCCCATTTCGCCCGGGTCGATGGCACCGCCAGCCGCGCGGGGGGCGCCGGTCAGTTGGCGGCGGTTGGGCGCCACGCCCGCGCCTCCTCGATGGCGGCCGCCGGGGAGATGATGCCCCAGCCTTGGCGGTCCACGGGCACGTGCGGGAGCCGGCGCGCGGTCCGGATGAGGATGCTGCGCACGGCCGGTGGCGTGAGCGCCGGGTTGGCCTCGAGCATCTGCGCCGCCAGCGAGGCGACGATCGGCGCGGCGAAGCTCGTGCCGTCCACGTGCTTGTAGTGGCCGGAGATCACCTTGTCGTCGCGCAGGCGCGCCTCGATCAACTGGCGGATGAGCGGCGGCTCGAGGTGGCGCGCGGCGTCGAGCGCCGGGTCGACGCCCGCGTGGGCGGCGATGACGTCGCGCAGGGCCGCGGCGGGCGCCTCCGAGAGCGCGTGCAGCAGGTGCGCCTGCGCGGCCGTCGGCGTGCCCGGCAGGATCGGGGCCGCCACCCAGATGCCCGGCGCGAGCACCTCGGGCTTCTGCAGCCCGTCTATCGTCGGCCCGTAGCTCGAGTGGTACATGTCGTAGTCCTCGAAGGCCAACTGGTTCTTGTCGTCGTGGCCGCCGACGGCCAGCACGCCGGGCGCGGAGGCGGGCGGCAGCACGGGGTGGCCCGGCAGGTGCCCGGCATTGCCCACCGCGGCGCACACCAGCACGCCGGCGCGCACCAACCGCTCGGCCGCGCGCGACAGCGCGTCGTGGTGGTACGAGGCCTCGTAGTCGCCGCCGACGCTCACGTTGACGATGCGGATGCCGTACTGGCGGCGGTGCCGGTAGACCCACTCCAGGCCGCGCTGGATGTCGGCGTGCGCGACGCGGCGCACCTGGCCGCACTTCACCAGCACCAGCGACGCGCCGCTCGCCAGCCCCCGGTAACGCCCGCCGGACAGGTGGCCGTTGCCGCACGCCACCACCGAGGTCATCATCCCGTGCCACGCCGAGTCGTCTGGCACGTCGAGCGCCGCGCGCGTCGCCCGGGGGTTGGTCACGTCCACGTAGGCGAGGATGCGGTCTTGCGGCTGCGTGAGGTCCGGGTGCGCGTAGAACCCGGCGTCGAGGAACGCCATGGTGACGCCGCGCCCGGTGAGTTCGGTGGGCGCGTGCAGCCGCCGGGGCGTGGGCAGGATGGCGCCGCGAACCGGCTTCACGCCAGCGCTCCGGGGTCGCCGGCCACCTCGCGGGCCACGCGGTCCACGCACTCGTGGGCGGCCTTGAACTGCGCCGCCAGCGTCCGCGCGAGATCGGTCACCGCGGCCCCGAGCTCCACCACGAGGGGCACGTCGGCCCCCAGCCGCGCCCGCGCGATGTGCCACACGGTGGCGTAGTGCCGCAGCGTGTCTTCGGGCCCCGCGTTGAAGCGCCGCATCATCGCCAGCCCCTGCGACTGCAGGTCGTTGGTCACCTGCCGCGCGTTGTGCAGCGAGTCGGCGCACTTCACCACCACGACCTCGGCCGGGGTCGCCTCGCTCGCCAGCCGGTCGTGCGACCGGCGCTTGGCCTCGTGCCACGGCAGGCGCGAGCCGTCGGCCCGGTGCTTCTCGTCGGTGAGGCCGCGCACCAGCGCCATCACGTCCTCGTGGAACGCGTCGGTCAGGAACCGCTCCACGGCCGCCAGGAAGCCGTCCCGCTCCTCGGGCGCGTCGCGGAACGCGGCCGGGAACGTCTCGCGCAGATCGCGCTGCAGCGCCGGGTCCTCCGGGGTCACGTCCTCCAGCACGTCGTGGAGCACGGCCGCGATCAGCAGGCGTTCGGCGAACCCGTGCCGGGCGAGGATCATCGCCACGTGGACGGGGTGCGTGAGGTAGGGCACCGCGGTGCCCTTGCGCTTCTGCTGCGCGTGGACGATGCCGGCAACCGTCAGCGCGCGGTCGAGCGCGAGGGAGTAGCCGGGAGTGGCGGCGGAGGCGGTGGTCATGGCGGAGGGGCAGGCGCGGGGCCGGGCGGCCGCGGGCGCGCCGGCCCAGCATCGGGCATCACCGTCGGCCTGTCAAATCAGGCGGGGTGTCACCGGGCGGCGCCCGGGCGCGCTCCCGCCGCCGGCATCCCACTGCTGTGCCAGGTGGACTGTTTCCCATGCCCACCCTACCCCCGACCGCATGGGCTGTGGCATCCTCCCCCGGCACGCGGGCCGGGCGACGGGCGCTGGTGCGCCGGCCGCGGCCCGCCGGAGGGCCAGCATGCCGCGCAACCAGGAGGTCGTCCGCCAGTGGAACATCCTCCGCACGCTCGACGCCAACCGTCTCGGCGTCCACCTCGACCAGCTCGCCGGTGAAGCCGGCGTCTCGAGCCGCACCATCCGGCGGGACCTCGAGGCCCTGCAGGAAGCGGGCTTTCCCGTGCTCGACGTGAAGGACGGCCGGCGGACCCTCTGGCAGGTGGACGGCCGCCTCTTCAAGCGGCTCGAGGACATGGGCCTCTCCCTCTCCGAGCTGTCGGCGCTCTACGTCGGCCGCACGATGCTGGAGTGCCTGGTCGGTCCGCCATTCCGCGACGACGTCCGGTCGGCCCTGCAGAAGATCGCGACGGTGCTGCCGCGGGCGCTGCGCGACGCGCTCGACGAGATGCACGGCGTCTTCGTCGCCAAGCAGGAGCCGCTCGCGGCCGGCTCCGACGAGCAGCGCCGCACCTGCACGACCCGCGTCGTGAACGCCATCCTCGAGCACCGGCAGCTGCAGGTGCGCTACGACTCGCGCTCCAGCAACCGGCAGAAGACCTACCTGGTGGAACCGTACCGCCTCGTCTTCGCCGGCGGCACGCTCTACCTCCGCGCGTTCGTGCCCGAGTACGACGCGATGCGCACCTTCGCGATCTCGCGCATGCGCCGCGTCACGCCGCTCGAGCAGAGCTTCACCCCGCGCGCCGACATCGAGCAGGACCCGTTCCAGCACTCCCTCGGCATCTACAGCGGGCCGCCGGTGCCGGTGGTGCTGGAGTTCTCGCGGCGCGCCGCGCCGTACGTCGCCGAGAAGACCTGGCACCCCTCGCAGTCGATCACCCACCACGCCAGCGGCCGGCTCACGCTGCGGCTGCGGGTGTCGGACGACTTCGCCCTGCGGACCTGGATTCTCGGGTTCGGCCGCGAAGTGCGTGTGGTGGAGCCGGCGTCGCTCGCGGCGTGGGTACGCGAGGAGGTGGCCGACATGCTGTCGGCCTACGCGGGCACGCCGCGCGCGGAGGGGCAGGCCCTGCTGCCGTTCGAGGTGTTCCGCACGCCTCGGCCCGACCCGCTGGAAGGCGCCTGAGCCCCCGCCCCGGCCTCACTCCCCGTCGTCGGCGAGGGGCGCGGTGTCGGGCGCCGCGGGCAGGTCGATCCAGAACCGGCTGCCGTGGCCCTCGCGCGAGCTGACGCCGCAGCGCCCGCCCAACCGCTCCACGCCCTTGCGGACGATGGCCAGGCCGATGCCGGTGCCGGGGTACGCCTCGAGCGGGTGGAGCCGCTCGAACACGCGGAAGATGCGCTCCTGGTAATCGGCCGGGATGCCGATGCCGTTGTCCTCCACGGCCACCACGACGCGCCCGGCGTGCGCCTCGGCGCTCACCCGCACGTGCGGCACGGTACCCGGCGCCACGAACTTCACGGCGTTGCCGAGCAGGTTCTGCATCACCTGCGACAGCACGCCGGAGTGGCCGACGACGGCGGGCAGCGGCGAGGCGATCTCGAAGCGGACCACGCCGGGCTGCGCCAGGTCGGCGACGACCGCCGCCGTGGAGTGCACGAGGCGGTCGAGGTCGATGGCCCGCAGTTCCACCTCGGTGCGCGAGAGGCGGCTGTAGGAGAGCAGGTCCTGGATGAGGTCGTCCATCCGCCGCGAGGCGGCGACGATGCGCTGGGCGTAGTCACGGCCGAGGTCGTCGATCCGCTCGCCGTAGTCCTCGAGCAGGGCCTGTGCGAAGCCCTGCATGCTGCGCAGCGGCGCGCGCAGGTCGTGGCTGACCGAGTAGGCGAACGCGTTGAGCTCGGCGTTGACGTCCTGCAGTGCCCGCGTCCGCTCGGCCACGCGCGCCTCCAGGTGGGTCGCGTGACGCTGCAGGTCGTCGCGCAGCTGCGCCTGTTCGATCGCGATGGCCAGCTGATCGCCGACGGCGGCCGCCACCTCGCGGGCCTCCTCGTCGAAGGCGCCGGGCGCGACGGCCCAGGCCTCGAGGCGCCCGAGCGGGCCCGCCGCGCCGAGCAGGCTCCGCCCCATGAACGAGCGGTGCCGGTCGTCGTGGCGAACCGCCAGCACGCCGGAGGCCCCGGCCGGGGGCCGCTCGAGGTCGTCGACGGCGACCATGCCGCCGCCGGCCGCGATCCATTCGTCGAGCGACTGGGAGGTGCCCGCGGGGCGCACGTGCACCGTGGCGGCGCCCGCCCTGGGCACGACGCGGTGCTGGAGGGTGTCTCCGGTGGTGCCGAAGACCGACAGGCTCACCTCGTCGGCGCCGAGCAGGGGCGCCAGCTGCTCCAGCGCCGCCACCACGAGTTCGTCGAGCCGCGTGCTGGCGAGGATGGCCCGGTCGATCTCGCGCACGCCTTCGAGGCGGCGCGCGTAACGCGCGAGGCGCTCGGCCTGCCGGCGCTGTTCCTCCTCCGCGCGGTGCCGCTCGCTGACGTCGCGGAGGATGACCGTCATCAGCCGCTCGCCGCCGACGTGCACCTTCGAGATGGTGGCCTCGATCGGGAACTCGGTGCCGTCGCGGCGCAGGCCGAGCAACTGCCCGGGGCGCCCCATGCTGCGGCTGCTCGCGCCGGTGCTGGCGAAGGCGTGGACGTGGCGCGCGTGCGCATCGCGGAACCGCGCGGGCAGCAACCGGTCGAGCGGCTGCCCGGTGACCTCGGCCGCGGTCCAGCCGAACGTCTGCTCGGCCATCTGGTTGAACACGACGATGCGGTCGCGGTGGTCGACGGTGATGATGGCGTCCATCGCCGAGGCGATGATGCCGCCGAGGCGGGCCTCGCTGTCGGCGGCCGCCCGTGCCTCGCGCGCGCCGAGGTCGTGCGCGGCGAGGTAGCGGCCGGCGAGGGTGCGCGCCCGCCGCATCGCCCAGAGCGTGAGGGCGGCGACGCCGGCGATGATGCTGACCGTGAGCGCCGCGAGCACGGCCCGCCCGGCGCCGGGGGGCAGGTGCCACCAGGCGACGGCCAGCGTGAAGGCCGCGACCAGGGTGCCGAGCGACTCGGGGTCGGCCACCAGGCGGGCCAGCTCGTGCTGGTAGCGCTGCGGCGCGACGGCCACCGGCGGAGGGGTCACGGGGTCAGCGTGCCAATCCGGCTCGACTGGAGGGGTCATCGGCGCCGGCGCAGTGTATCACTGGCCCCGCGTGCCGGCGGGGCGGACGCGACGCTATAATCCCGCCATGCCGATCTACGAGTACATCTGCGCCGACTGCGGCCACCGTTTCGAGTGGCTCGTCCGCGGCGCGTCGGCGCCCCGCTGCCCCGGCTGCGACAGCGCGCGCCTCGACAAACAGTTCTCGGTGTTCGCCGTGAGCGCGCGCCCCTCCGCCCCGTCCGTGCCGCGAGCCGCCGGCCCCTGCGGATCGTGCGGGCACCCCGACGGCCCTGGCGCCTGCGCGATGCACTGACCGCGAGTTCGCCGGCGGCGCCTGACGCGCCGCCCCGCCACCGAGCCCCCTCGACCCGACGCCCTCCTGCCCGGTTCCCGACCATGCCCGTGCCACGCATCACCAAGGACGACCTCAAGGCCCGGCTCGACGCCGGCGACGCCCCGCTCATCATCGACGTGCGGCTCAAGTACCCCTACGAGCACAGCACGCTCATCCTGCCCGGCGCCCAGCGCGTGGCCCCGGCCGAGGCGGCCACCGTCTCGTTGCCGGCCGGCCGCGACATCGTCGCCTACGACTCGGACCCGGGCGACATGGTGAGCGTCGAGGTGGCCGGCACGCTGCGCGCGCGTGGCCTGCAGGCCATGGTGCTCACCGGCGGCCTGCCCGAGTGGGTGGCCGCCAGCTTCCCCACCGAGACGAAGGAGGCGCGGCGCACGACGCCGGCCGCGGCCGCCGCCAAGGACTGACGTGCTGCTGGGCCCGTCGCGCGCGGAGCTCGACGCGCTGGCGCGCGTGCTGGCCCTGCGGGCGGTGGCCTGCGAGCTCGCCGGCGCGCGCGAGGACGCGGACGCGCTCGTCGAGGCGGCGCGACGCTACGCTGCCCTGTCCCCTCAGGAGCGGCAGCGGGCGGCGGCCCGGCTCCGGCGCGAGGCAGACGCCGGAGAGTGGCCCGCCGCGGCACGCGAGACGCTGGCCGCCGCCCTGCGCACCGGCGCCGGGGCGGCGCTGGCCGGCCAGCTCGACCTCCTCCCGGCCGACCTCTCCGCCCTGCTCCAGTCCGGCGAGCTCGACCCCCTCGACGTCGTCGTCGTGCACCGTCGTCACGGGGCGGTGACGGCCGCGGACGTCGCGGCCGTCGTCGCGGCGACCGCACCCGAGGCCGCCGCTGACGGCGCGCACCAGGCGCTGCGGCGCCTGGCCGCTCACCTGCCGGCGCTGGCGCCACGCCGCCGGCGCACGCCCCTCGGCCGCGCCGTCAGCCTGTTCGAGCGGGTCGAGGTGCAGATCGCCGCCCTGCCGGGCACCTTGGCGGTGGAAGCGCTTGGCAGCCTGCGTCGCGTGTCGCCCACCGTGGGCGACGTCGACGTGCTGCTGGTGCATCCCGACCCGGCCGGCGCGCTGGCCGCGGCCGTGTCCGCGCTCGCGCCGGCGCGGGTCCACCATCACGGCCGGACGCGCGCTGTGCTGCGGCTGGAGCACGGCGAACTCGGCCTGCGATCGTGCCGCCCCGAGCGCGCGGGGGCCGTGCGGTTGTGGCACACCGGCAGCGCGGCCCACGTCGAGGGCCTGCGACGCCTGGCCGTGTCGCAGGGCCTGTCGCTGCGGCCCGACGGCCTGTTCGACGGCGGCGGGCGCCTCGTCGCGGCCGACTCGGAGGCGCACATCTACGAGCGCCTCGGGCTCCCGCTGATCGCTCCCGAACTCCGCCACGGCGAGGACGAGATCGCGCGCGCCGCGGCCGGCCGGTTGCCGTCACTGCTCGACGCCTGCGACATCCGGGGCGACCTGCACACGCACACGCTCTGGAGCGACGGGCGTGACAGCGTGGACGCCATGGTGTTCGCCGCGCGCCGGCTCGGCTACGAGTACGTCGCCATCACCGATCACTCGCCGAGCGCCGCGGCCACGCGGGTGCTGACGCTCGACCGGCTGCGGCAGCAGGCGGCCGACGTGGCCCGGCTGCGCACCGCCGTGCCCGGCCTGACCATCCTGCACGGCGTCGAGGTGGACATCCTGGCGGACGGCTCGCTCGACCTGCCCGACGAGGTGATGGCCGGCCTCGACATCGTCCTGGCCTCGCTGCACGAGTCGTTCGGCCACTCGCCCGCACGGCTGCTGGAGCGGTACGCGCGCGCCATGCGACATCCGATGGTCGCGGTGGTCACGCACCCGGCGAACCGCGTGCCGGGACGCGACGAGGGCTACGCCCTCGACTTCGAGGCGCTGTTCCACCTGGCGGCGGAGACGGGCACGGCCGTGGAGGTCGACGGCGGCCCCGGACACCTCGACCTCGACGGGCACCTCGCGCGGCGCGCCGTCGAGGCCGGCGCCACGCTGACGGTGGACAGCGACGCGCACGACGCGCACCGCCTCGGCCGGCAGATGCGGCTGGGCGTCGGGACGGCGCGGCGCGGCGGCGTGAGCGCCGCGCACGTGCTGAACACGCGCGGCGTGGAGGACGTCCGGGCCTTCGTCGCGGCCAAGCGGCAGCGGCGATGAGCGGCGACGGCGCGGCCGGCGGGCGGCCGGGCGCGTCCTAAGGGCAGCCCGGCGGGCGCCCGGTGCCCCTGTGCTATCATCCCGGCGGCGGAATCGTGAAAATTGCCCTGAAAATCGGTGCTTTCCTGGCGGCTGGCCTCGCGCTCGCGGTTGCCACCAGCCGCGCGGGCGCCCAGCCCGCCGCGCCGTCGCCCGAAGAACTCGCCCGTCGGATCCAGGCGCGCTACGACACCGTCCGCGACTTCTCCGCCCGCTTCGAACAGCGCTACACCGGCGGCACGCTGCGCCGGCAGGCGGTGGAGCGCGGCACCGTGCTCGTCAAGAAGCCGGGACGGATGCGCTGGGACTACGTCGAGCCCGAGAAGAAGGCCTTCGTGGCCGACGGCCGGCGCCTCTACATGCACGTGCCCGCCGACAAGCAGGTGATCGTCAGCTCGATCCCGCCCGAGGACCAGGCGTCGACGCCCATCCTGTTCCTGGCCGGCAAGGGCAACCTCGTGCGCGACTTCTCGGTCGCGGCCACCACCGTGCCCGACGCCCCCGCGGACACGCTGGCGCTGCGGCTCACGCCGCGCCGCCGCGAACGCGACTACGACTGGCTCACGCTGGTCGTCGACCGGAGTTCGCTGGCCATCCGGATGCTCGTGGCGGGCGACAGCCAGGGCGGCACGTCGAGCTTCGTGTTCACCGACCTGCGCGAGAACGTCGGGCTGCGCGACGGGCAGTTCACCTTCACCATCCCGAGGGGCACGGATGTCATCACGCAGGACTGACTCGCGGCGCCTGCCGGTGCTGGCCCTCGCGGCGGCCGTCGCGATCCTCAGCGGGTGCGCGACGAGCAGCGCGCTGCGGGCCGGCCGGCAGGCCGAGCGGCTGGGCGACCACGACACGGCCGTCGTCGAGTACACCAAGGCGCTGCGCCAGCGGCCGGATGACATGGGCCTGCGGCTGGCCCTCGACCGCGCGAAGCTGCGCGCCTCCGAGACCCACTTCACGGCGGGGCGGCGGCTGGCCTCCACCGGCAAGCTCGAGGAGGCGCTGGTCGAGTACCAGGTGGCCGCCGAGCTGAACCCCGCCAACGGCGAGTTGCAGGACGAGTTGCGCGCGACGCGCGCGAAGCTCCGCGCCAAGCTGCAGGTGACGCGCGAGGGCAAGACCCAGCTCGAGACCCTGGTGGAGTCGTCGCGCAACCTGCCGCCGCCCGGCCTCGACCTGCCGAAGGACGCCACGCTGCCCGACTCGCTCGTGTTCCGCGACGCCAGCAGCCGCGACGTGTTCATCTCGATCGGGCGCTTCGCGGGCGTCAACGTCGTGTTCGACCCCGCCTTCCGCGACGCCTCGCTGTCGATCGACCTGCGGGCCGCCGCCCTCGAGGACGCGCTCACCGCCGTGGCCGCCAGCACCCGCAACTTCTTCCGGGTCACGGCGCCGAAGACGGTCACCATCATCCCCGACACGCCGGCCAAGCGCCGCGAGTACGAGGAGGAGGTGATCCGCACGTTCTTCCTGAGCAACGCGGATCTCAAGGAGACCCTCGACCTGCTCCGCATCGTCGTGGACAACCGGCGCATCGCGCCGGTGACGGCGACCAACGCGATCACGATCAAGGACACGCCGGAGCGCATCGCCGCGGCCGCGCGCGTGATCAGCGCCATCGACAAGGCCCGGGCCGAGGTCGTCATCGACGTGGAGTTGCTCGAGGTGGATCGGACGCGGCTCTCCGAGATGGGCCTGCAGCTGGCCTCGCCCGGCTCGGCGGGCCTGGACGGGTCGGTCAGCGTCAACCCCTCGTCGGCCACGGCCTCGCCGCTGTCGTTGAGCGGCCTGCGCAACCTCACGCAGTCCGACGTGCTGCTGGCCAACCTCCCGAACCTCTACTACCGGCTGCTGAAGACCGACGCGTCGACGCGGGCGCTCGCCAACCCGCAACTGCGCACGGCCGAGGGGCTGGCCGCGCAGGCGCGCTTCGGCGAGCGCGTGCCGATCCCGGTCACCACCTTCTCGCCCATCGCCACCGGCGGCGTGAACCAGCAGCCGATCACCTCGTTCAACTACGAGAACATCGGCGTGAACATCGACATCACGCCGCGCATCCACCACAACGACGACGTGTCGCTGAACCTGAAGGTGGAGATCAGCAACATCTCGGGCACCGGCTTCGGCGGCCTGCCCACCTTCGGCAACCGGGCGATTGCCACGACGATCCGCCTGCGCGACGGCGAGACGAACATGCTCGCGGGCCTGATCCGCGACGACGAGCGGCGCAGCCTGCAGGGCGTGCCCGGGCTCAGCGACCTGCCGCTCATCGGCCGGCTGTTCGCCTACAACAAGACCGAGACGCAGCAGACCGACATCATCCTGGTGATCACGCCGCACATCGTGCGCGTGCTGGAATTGAGCGAGCAGGACCTGCGGCCCTTCCGCGTGGGCGGCGACGCCGGGAGCGGCGCCGTCCTCCCGGACCTGCCGATGACGCCGACGCAGGATCCGGCGCGGCCGGGCGAGCCGGGCGCCGAGGAGCCGGGTGTCGTGCCCGCCACGCCCGCCGGCCAGCCCGTGATCAGGCCGCCATCGCCGTCGCAGCCGACGACGATTCCGCCTCCGCCGCCACCACGGCCAATCGGCGGCGGCCCGGGCGGCGCATCTTGGTGACGACCGGCGCGCCGGCGTGACACACCGCGGGGTTGCCCGGATCCACCCAGGTGACCCCGTCGGCCTGCAGCGTGTCCACCAGCCGCTCGCAGGCCGCCTCGGCGAGCTCGTCGAACAGGGCCCCGTGCCGCTGCTCGAGCCACGCCGTGGCGCCGTCGAACCGCCGCTCCCAGCAGATCAGGCCGGTGAAGTCGAGCATCCGGACCAGCACGCGCTGGTGATCGAGGCGATGCAGGCCGTGCGTCCGGCGGTAGCGATCGGCCGGGGCCGAGCTCGCGACCTCGACGCAGATGTCACGGGAACGCGCCACGACCATGCGCCACGCCACCGTGTCGATCTCGAGCGCGCGATGCGCGATCGAATAGCCGTAGGGCTCGTACGGCGACACCATGTGGAGCGACCGGACGCCGGGCCGACCGAGCAGCAGGAGGTCGGGCGCCGACAGTTCGTTGGGCGGCTCGCCGGGCGCCGCGGGGTGGGTATGGCAGACGGCGAGTTCCTCGCCCGCGGTGTCGAGGCGCTCCACCACCTCGGGGCCGACGTTCACGACATGGGGTTCCCCCGTGCGCGTGCCACCGAGGCAGTCGCCCGCGGGCGTGAGGGTGATGGCGTGCTCGTTGCCGGTGCGTCGGCCGAGCCGCCTGAGGAGGTCGACGGCGCGGAGCCACTCCGCGCGGTCGGGCCAGGGCCGGGTGGACGGGGCCTGGGGCCCCGGGGCTCGTCGTTGGTCGTCCTCTCGCCCGCTCGTCATGGCACACCCCGCTCCACGGGCGTGCCTCGACGACCGTTGGCGCCGCGCTGGGCGCCCCGTGGTCAGGCGCTGGACCTCCGCCCGAGGGTCGATGGCGGCGGGAGAGGTCGTCTCGCTGTCCTCACCCCGCCCTGGTTCGTCGCACTTGCCGACAGATGGCTCATCCGTGGCACCGTCGAACGGGTCGTTTGCAGATGGCGTGCCGGGATCGGCTCCGCCCGCGAGCGAGGCCTGGACCTGCCTCGCCCACCGCGCCGTGCGCACTCTGCAAAGACCGTCCGCTTGGCGAAGTAATCGGACGATGGGTGAACGACTGCAGCCCGGCCGTGCCCGGCCGGGCGCGCGGGCGGGGGGACGCCGGCGCCGGGGCGCCCCCGCCCGCGGTCAGGGCACCCGGGTGAACGCCGCGGCCGGCCGGGCCACCACGGGCCGCGGCCTGCCGGGGGCGCCCGCGCCGGGACGGCCCAA
>JADHED010001573.1_pt1 | contig 18724 bp, 15 predicted proteins | sample 8952041 | NCBI WGS metagenome assembly JADHED01 (sample SAMN16124423, study PRJNA663239) | bioreactor sludge metagenome | isolation source: sludge (control) | place: India:Bengaluru | collected 2018-09-08
GAACACTGTCCGCCATCAGCGTGGAATCGTGTCCGCCATGGCGTGGAATACGCAGCCAGACCGTGGACGGCGCCATCTGCCTGAACATGCCCGGCGCCACGCCTTGTTGATTCAGCGCAGCGCGAAGCCCAGCGCCACGCCGGCGAAAATGGCCACGCCAATCCAGTGGCTCTTGCTGAAGGCGACAAAGCAACCCTCGCGCGTGCGCGTGCGGATCAGCCGGTAATGCCACAACACCTGGGCCGCCGCCAGGCCCAGGCCCAGCCACAGCGGCCAGCCCAGCCGCAAGGGCGCCAGCACCGCCGCCGTCAGCGCCAGGCAGGCGACGAAGAACAGCATGATGCCCGCCACATCGAAGCGCCCCAGCGTGATGGCCGAGGTCTTCATGCCGATCAGCAAATCGTCGTCGCGGTCCACCATGGCGTATTCGGTGTCGTAGGCCAGCACCAGAAACATGTTGGCCAGCCACAGCACCCAGGCCTGGCCCGGCACGCCGCCCGTCACCGCGGCAAAGGCGATCACGATGCCGAAGTTGAAGGCAATGCCCAGAAACGCCTGCGGCATGGCAAAAAACCGCTTGGTGAACGGATACAGGATGGTGAACAGCACCGCCGGTACCGACCAGGCCACGGCCTGCCAGCGCGTGGTCAGCACCAGCGCCAGCGCGATCAGCGCCAGCACCGCACCCAGCAGCGCCGCCTCCTTCACGCTGACTTGCCCGCTGGTGATGGGGCGCGCCTGCGTGCGCTTCACATGGCGGTCAAAGTCGCGGTCGGCAATGTCGTTGATGCAGCAGCCGGCGCTGCGCATCAGCACCGTGCCGGCCACGAACACCGTCAGCAGATGCCAGCCCGGAAAGCCCCCCGCCGCCACCCACAGCGCCACCAGCGTGGGCCAGACCAGCACCAGCCAGCCGGCGGGGCGGTTGAAGCGGATCAGATCAAGGTACAGCGACAGCTTGGAGCGCGACGGCGTGGCGGGCATAGACAAATCAAACAAAAAAGGGCCGAAGCCCTTATGGATCAAGCGCCACGCGCTATCAATCTTCGAGCAACGAGCGCAGCATCCAGGCCGTCTGCTCGTGCACCGACATGCGCTGCGTCAGCAGGTCGGCTGTGGGCTCGTCGCAGGCCTTGTCGGCCAGCGGGAACAGCTCGCGTGCGGTGCGGGCCACGGCCTCGTGGCCCAGCTTCAGGATGCGCACCATTTCCATGGCCTTGGGCGGGTCGGCCGGGGCGTCGGCCAACGACGACAGCTTGCCGAAGGCGCCGTACGAACCCGGCGCCACATGGCCCAGGGCGCGGATGCGCTCGGCGATGGGGTCGGTCGCGTTCCACAGCTCGGTGTACTGCCCCATGAACATGGCGTGCAGGGTGTTGAACATGGGCCCGGTCACGTTCCAGTGGAAGTTGTGCGTGGTCAGGTACAGGGTGTAGGTGTCGGCCAGCAGGCGCGACAGGCCCTGGGCGATGGCGGCGCGGTCTGCGTCGCTGATGCCGATGCCGACGCCGGGTGCGGCTGAAGGTGTCTTCACGGTTTTGATTGCTTTAGTGGCTTTGGCCATGGTGCTTTCTCTCCTTGGTTGGCATGCGGGTTACTGTAGCGCCGCAGCGCGTCGGCGTGATGACTTGTGGCAATTGCCGGCATAGCCAATGCGGCCCGCTTCAGCTCAGGCGCTTGACCCCCGGCAGCTCGCAGGCGTAGATGGCGTTGCGCAGCGCGGCGATGGCTTCGTAGCGGGTGAAGCTGCGGCGCCACGCCAGCACCACCCGGCGCATGGGCGGGGCGCTGCCGTCGCTCTCCTTGATGGGCAGGTAGCGGATATGCGCGTCGTCGCTCTTGCGCCGGCGCACGCCGGTGTGCAGCGCGTCGCGCGGCACCGACAGGCGCGGCACCAGGGTCACGCCCATGCCGGCCGAGACCATGTGCTTGATGGTCTCCAGCGAACTGCCCTCGAAGGTGCGGCGTATGCCCTCGGCATTGCTGGCAAAGCGCGCGAACTCGGGGCAGACCTCCAGCACATGGTCGCGAAAGCAGTGGCCTGCGCCCAGCAGCAGCATGGTCTCGTTCTTCAGCTCCAGGGCCGACACGTTCTTGCGCTCGGCCAGCGGGTGGCTGGAGGGCACGGCCGCCAGAAAGGGTTCGTCGTACAGCGGCGCGATCGCCAGGCCCGTGTCGGGGAAGGGCTCGGCCAGGATGGCGCAGTCGATCTCGCCGGTGCGCAGCATCTCCAGCAGCTTGACGGTGAAGTTCTCCTGCAGCATCAGCGGCATCTGCGGCGTGAGCGCAATCGCGTGGCGCACCAGGTCGGGCAGCAGGTAGGGGCCTATGGTGTAGATCACGCCCAGGGTCAGGGCGCCGGCCAGCGGGTCTTTGCCGCGCTTGGCGATCTCCTTGATCTCGGCGGCCTGCTCCAGCACGCTTTGCGCCTGGCGCACGATCTCCTCGCCCAGTGGCGTGACAGAAACATCGCCCGCGCTGCGCTCGAACAGCTTGACTTCCAGCTCGTCCTCGAGTTTCTTCACGGCCACCGACAGCGTGGGCTGCGAGACATAGCAGGCGTCGGCGGCGCGGCCAAAATGCTTCTCACGGGCGACGGCGACGATGTATTTGAGTTCGGTAAGAGTCATCTCGTGGCATCAACGACAGACTAAAGCGCCCCATTGTGCAATGCAGCGGCGCCGCGCGTGTACCGCCGGCCAGCTCACGCCTTGAGGTAGTCGGACTTTGTGCCCAGCCAGCGCTGTATATGCTGCTCGGCCAGCAGCGGGTGGCGGTCCAGCATCTGCGGCGCGGCGGCGCGCGCCCAGTCCAGCAGAACGGTGTCCGTGGCCAGGTCGGCAAAGCGCAACAGCGCGTCGCCCGACTGGCGCGCGCCCAGGAATTCACCCGGGCCGCGTATCTCCAGGTCGCGCCGCGCGATCTCGAAGCCGTCGGTGGTATCAAGCATGGCCTTGAGCCGGTCACGTGCCGTCTCGCCCAGGCGGCCACTGTCGCCCGTGGAGTACAGCAGCACGCAGGCCGATGCCGCCGCTCCGCGCCCCACGCGCCCGCGCAGCTGGTGCAGCTGCGACAGGCCGAAGCGCTCGGCATGCTCTATCACCATCAGGCTGGCATTGGGCACGTCCACGCCGACCTCGATGACGGTGGTGGACACCAGCACGCCCATGCGCCCACTCTTGAACTCCTCCATCACCGCCTTCTTCTCCGCCGCCGGCATGCGCGAGTGCAGCAGGCCCACGACCACGCCCGGCAATGCCTCTGACAGATCCACATGCGTGGCTGTGGCGTTGGACAGGTCCAGCGCCTCGCTCTCTTCAATCAACGGGCACACCCAGTACACCTGGCGCCCACCCGCCACCTGGGCGGCGATGCGCTCGACCACCTGGTCCTTGCGGCTGTCGGCAATCAACCGGGTGACGATGGGCGTGCGCCCTGGCGGCAGCTCGTCGATGGTGGACACATCCAGGTCCGCGTAGTAACTCATGGCCAGGGTGCGCGGTATGGGCGTGGCGCTCATCATCAAGAGGTGCGGCTCCATGCCGGCGTGTTGCAGCTTTTGCCGCAGCGCCAGGCGCTGGGCCACGCCAAAGCGGTGCTGCTCGTCGATCACGGCCAGGGCGAGGTTCTTGAACTGCACCTGCTCCTGGATGACCGCGTGCGTGCCGATGACCAGGGCCGCCTGCCCGCTGGCGATGCGCTCGAGCATGGCCGCGCGCTCCTTCTTCTTCTGCCCGCCGACCAGCCAGGCCACCTGCTGGCCGCGCTCGGCCAGCAGCGGCTCCAGCCAGCCAATCAGCTTGGCGAAATGCTGCTCGGCCAGGATCTCGGTGGGTGCCATCAGCGCGCATTGCCAGCCCGCATCCATGCAGACGCAGGCGGCCAGGGCGGCGACCACGGTCTTGCCCGAGCCCACGTCGCCCTGCAGCAGGCGGTGCATGGGCACGCTGCGGGCCAGGTCGTGCGCTATTTCCGCGCCCACGCGGCGCTGCGCGTCGGTCAGGGCAAAGGGCAGCGCCGCCAGCAGCCGCTCGTGCAGGGCCGGTGCGCCCGCCGCCTGCACGGGCCGTAGCGCGGGCGCACGCAAGCGGGCGCGCTCGCGCTTGGCGGTAAGCTGCGACAGCTGCTGCGCCAGCAGCTCCTCGGCCTTCAGGCGCTGCCAGGCCGGGTGGCTGTGGTCCTGCAGCGTGGCCAGGGCCACGTCAGGTGTTGGGTGGTGTAAAAATAATAGCGACTCGCGCAGGTTCCACGGGCGCTGCAGGCCATTTTTGTCATAAGGCAGCTGCAGCGGCGGCTGCAACTCGGGCGGCAGGGTCTCGGGCAGCTCCACGCGCGCCAGGGCGCTCGCCACGGCGCGGCGCAGATAGGCCTGGGGCAGTTGCGCCACCGTGGGATAGACGGGCGTCAGAGCGGCGGGCAGCTCACCGCCCGCCTTGCGGAACGCCGGGTGCAGCATCTGGCGCCCCCAGAAGCCCCCTTTGACCTCGCCGCGCACACGCAGGTGCTCGCCCACGGCCATGGTCTTCTGGTGCGAGGGGTAGAAGCTGAAAAAACGCAGCTCGCAGCTGCCCGTGCCGTCCTCCACGCGCACCACCAGCTGGCGGCGCGGGTGCAGCTGCACCTCGCAGGCGGTCACCGTGGCCTCGATCTGCACCGTGTCGCCCTCGCGTGCGTTACGCAACAGGGTGATGCGCGTTTCGTCCTCGTAGCGCAGCGGCAGGTGCAGGGCCAGGTCGATGGGGCGCGTCAGGCCCAGCTTGACCAGGGCCTTTTGTGCAGGGCTTTGATCAACCATCGTCAAAACCCGGCCGCCAGGCCCCCTTGGCGCGCAAGAACCAATCCGTAAAAACTAAAATATCTGGTTACTTCTTTCATTCTGGCAACGCTCATGCTCAAGCGCATCCATGTGCAGCATCTCAGCCTGGGAATGTACCTGCACGAGTTCTGCGGCTCGTGGATGGAGCATCCGTTCTGGCGAACGCGCTTCCTGCTCGAAGACCCGCAGGATCTGGCGCGTATCCGCGACACGCGAATCCGCGAGGTCTGGATCGACACCTCCAAGGGCCTGGACGTAACCGCAGGCATGCAAGCCGTCTCGCGCGCCGCAGCAGGGCCCCGCCAGCATGGAGCAGGAGCTGCGCCGCGCGGCCGCGATCTGCACCGATGGCAAGCAGGCTGTGGTCTCCATGTTTGGCGAGGCGCGCATGGGCCAGGCCATCGGCGCGGCGACCGCCCAGGGCCTGGCGAACGAAATCTCCGACTCGATCAGGCGCCACCCGCACGCGCTCATCAGCCTGGCGCGGGTCAAGGCCGCCGTGCCGCTAGTGCAGTGTTCGACGCTATCTGAAACATAAAACCGCGCCTTTTCGGCCTGGGCGGCGTTGCACATCCTCGTGATAGCTACGCTATTGGGCAAAAAGACGGTAAAAAATGGGCCGCTGCGGACAATTTGCAGCCGACGATGTCCAAGTCCGACAGCCTCTAAACGTGCTCAACAAGCCCGGCAAGCTCAGCGAGCGCGCGAACCTCCCGAACGCTGGCAGTTCCCCGACCTGGCCCAGCTGTGCTCCAGCCTGCCGCAGCCGGCCTGGTGAATCCCGGCCCGCCCGGGTTTTGCGACAATCGCGCGCTTTTCATCCCGCCTTGGAACGGGCCCGTCCGGCCCTCAAGCCCGTCATGCCAGATACCAGCCCCGCCGCGCGCACCTTCACCTTAAGCGACTTCGACTTCGAGCTGCCCGAGCTGCTCATCGCCCAGCACCCCGCCCCCGAGAGGAGCAGCTCGCGCCTGCTCGACGGGCGCCAGAGCCCGCCCACCGACCGCATCTTCCGCGAGCTGCCCGCTCTGCTGCAGCCCGGCGACCTGGTCGTGTTCAACGACACCAAGGTGGTCAAGGCACGCCTCTTTGGCGAAAAGGCCAGCGGCGGCAAGCTGGAGCTCTTGATCGAGCGCGTGCTGACGGGCAACGAAGTCGTGGCCCACATGAAGGTCAGCAAGAAGCCCCTGCCCGGCGCCACCATCCACATGGCCGGCGGGCGCCGCACGGGCGGCTTTGACGCCACCCTGCTCGCACGCTGGCCCGACGCCGACGGCCCGCTGTTTCGCTTCGCCCTGCACGGCCCGGCCGGCGAGAGCGCCTGGGAGCTGATGGAGCGCCACGGCCACCTGCCGCTGCCGCCCTACATAGAGCGCCAGCAGAACGCCGCCCACGACCCGGACGCGGCCGAGGACGCCGAGCGCTACCAGACCGTGTTTGCCCGCGCCCCCGGCGCCGTGGCCGCACCCACGGCGGCGCTGCATTTCGACGCAGACGTGCTGGCCCAGCTGGCCGAACGCGGCATAGAGCGCGCCAGCGTCACCCTGCATGTGGGCGCCGGCACCTTCCAGCCCGTGAAGACCGAGAACCTGGCCGAGCACCAGATGCACAGCGAGTGGTACGACATTCCGCCGGCCACGCTGGCCGCGCTGGAGCGCTGCCGCCAGCGCGGCGGGCGCGTGCTGGCCGTGGGCACGACCACGGTGCGCACGCTCGAATCCTGGGCGCAGAGCGGCCAGGCCCAGGGCGACACGCGCATCTTCATCACGCCGGGCTTTGCCTTCCAGGTGGTGGACCTGCTGGTCACCAACTTCCACCTGCCCAAGAGCACGCTGATGATGCTGGTCAGCGCCTTCGCGGGCTACGAGCACATCATGCAGCTCTACCGCCACGCCATCGCCCAGCGCTACCGTTTTTTTAGCTACGGCGACGCCATGCTGCTGGCGCGTAGGGAGAGGACAACCCCCTGAGCGGCTTCGCCGCTCGGTGCGGTTGCCAGAGGCAACAGCCCTTCGGGGACGTCCAAGCCTGCACAGGCAGGCTTGGAGCCGCGCCCCTCAGCCCCTTGTCTCGAATGGCGGCGCCATTCTGGAAGGGGGACGACGCCAGCGCGGCGGGGCGGCCCTTGCGCGGCGTCTGCTGGCCTGGGGTGTGCCAGTTTCATGCGCCGCGCCCCTTCTTCACCCAAAAAAAGCGGTTGCTCACTACGCCGGCGCATTCGGCCAGCTGTTGACGCCGCCCTGGCGCGCGCCTACCGTATGCGCCATGGTCGCCCAACCGTCCACCCGCTCGGCGCAGCAGCAATTGCAGCGCGATGAACGCGCGGCGGTTCTGCGCCGGCGCCGGCGCGCGGGCTTTGCCAACGCCCAGGCGCGCCAGCTGCCCACCGTGGGGTTGGCGCTGTCGGGCGGCGGCGTGCGCAGCGCCACCTTTGGCCTGGGCCTGCTGCGCGGTCTGGCGGCGCAGGGGCTGTTCAGGCGCGTGGACTACCTGTCCACCATCTCGGGCGGCGGCTATGTGGGCGCCATGCTGGGGCGGCTGATCAGCGCGCTGGGCCTGGAGCAGGCGCAGCAGACGCTGGCGGCCGGCGGCTCGCCGGTGCTGGACTGGCTGCGCAGCAACGGCCGCTACCTGACGCCGGCCGGCGCACGCGACGTGGGCATCCTTATCGTGAGTTACCTGCGCGCCTTTCTGGCCGTGCACCTGGAGGCCTTTTTCTCGCTGGTGCTGGTGGCGCTCTTGCTGACCCTGCCGCACCTGCTGCAGCACAGCCTGGGCTGGCTCGATCCAACGGCCTGGCAGGACTGGGCATCGCCCTGGTTTGCCCTGGCCCTGCTGTGGGCCGCGGCCCTGCTGCCCGGCCTGCTGGTGGGCTATTGGGCGGCGCCCGAAACCAGCAGCCCGGACGCCAGCGGGCGCCGCCTCTACCCCGGCGACATCTTCCTGCTGGCGGCGCTGATCGCCCTGGCCGCGCTGCTCACCCTGCTCCCGGGCAAGCCGCCGCTGCTGCAGGCCTGGCAGCAGGCCGATCCGGTGCTGCCGCTCCTGGTACTGGCGCTGTGGTCGGCCGCCGTGGGCCATGCCGGCGCCATGGCCTACCTGGCGCGGGCCAAGGAGCCGCGGCCGCTGGCCGTGGCGAGGCTGCGCAACCGGCTTACCTACGGGCTGCGCAGCGCGCTGCTGGCCGGCCTGCTGCTGGCGGGAGCCGGGCTGCTGGACTGGCTCAGCTGGTGGCTGCTGCTGACGCTCTCGAGCACCGATCAGCCCGACTGGGTCTGGGGCGGCCTGGGCGCAAGCGGCGCCCTGCTGTTCGTGCTGCGCGGGCTGGCGCCGGTGCTGCAGCAGCTGGCGACCGAGGCCCAGGCGCGCCACACCATGGCGCTGGGCCCGCTGCTGCTGAACCTTGCCGGCCACCTGGGCGCGCTGGTGCTGCTGCTGGCATGGCTGCTGGCGGTGCAGTGGTGGGTGTTCGCAGAGGCGCCGCTGGCGCTGGTGCGCGCCTACCCGGCCTGGATGCGCTGGGCCATGCTGGCGCTGCTGGCCCTGCTGTGGTGGCTGACCACGGCGCGGCTGGCTCAGGCAGCCAACGCATCATCGCTGTCGAGCTTCTACCAGGCACGCCTGGTGCGCGCCTGGCTGGCCGTGGGCAACCGCCGCCGCGGCCTGTGCACGCCCTTCACGCCAGCGGACGCGAGCCTGCGCAGCGTAACCGAGGTGGCCGCCGGCGACGACGTGGACTTGACCCATTACCGCCCCGAGGCCGATGGCGGCCCGCTGCACCTGATCGGCGCCTGCCTGAACCAGACGCGCGACGACGCCTCGGGCCTGTTCAACGCCGACCGCAAGGGCCAGCTGGTGATCGCCTCGGCACGCGCGCTGGAAGTCGGCACGCACGAGGTGCTGCGCTGGGACGACGGCGCCGCCACGGCCAGCGCCGGCCGGGCCGCCGGCACGCTGGGCGGCTGGGTGGCGGTGTCGGGCGCGGCGGCCGCGCCGGGCGCGGGCGCCTACACCTCGCGCGGCTGGGCGCTGGTGATGTTTTTGCTGGGCATACGCCTGGGGCACTGGATGGAGTCGCCCCTGCCGCAGGAGCTGCGGCCAAGCAAGGCCTGGCTGTGGCGGCATGCCCCCAAGCCACTGCTGCTGTGGAGCGAGGCGCGCGCCACGTTCTTCGGCCCGGCGCGCCCGTGGTGGTACCTGTCGGACGGGGGGCATTTCGACAACAGCGGCGTCTATGCGCTGATCAAGCGCGAGTGCGACTTCATCGTCCTGTCGGACGCCAGCGCCGACCCCGACTACCGCTTTGCCGACATCGAAAACCTGGTGCGCAAGGCGCGCATCGACCTGGACGCCGAGATCGAGTTCTACAGCCGCCAGGAGGCCACGCGCCTGCTCAGCCTGCCCGGCGACAACCTGACCGTGCTCTCGCCCGACGAGCTGGCCGACAACAGCACGCGCCGCGGCGTGCTGCTGGCGCGCATACGCTACCGCCGCAGCGACCCGGCACGCGGCGAGCGCGAGGGCACGCTGCTGGTCATCAAGCCCAACCTGCACATCGGCCTGGACCTGGACCTGCTGGCCTACGCCCAACGCCACCCGCGCTTTCCGCACGAATCCACGCGCGACCAGTTCTTTGACGAGGCCCAGTGGGAGAGCTACCAGCGCCTGGGCCAGGACACCGGCCAGGCCATCTACGACCGCTGGCTGGGCCAGCTGCCGGGCTGGGACCGGGTGCAGCTGCACAAGCTGGCCCTGCCCGAGCGCCTGCAACACCCGCCCGAAGCCGCGCATCCCGCAGCCGCCGCCGGCGCAGAGCCCGCCACGCCGCGCTGGCGCCGTGGCGTGCGTGCGGCGGCCATCGGCACATCGGTCGGCGTGGGGGTGACCGGCACGCTGCTGCTGTCGCTGTGGCAACTGCAGGAGCAGATCAACCGCAGCGCCGACAGCCGCCAGGCCGAGGTGCGCCAGCTGCTGGGCGACTCGTCGCGCGAGCTGCTGGCGCTGGCCGGCAGCTGCACCCGCGTGGGCGCGCACACCCTGGGCCATGTGGAGCAGCTGCGCGCGCTGGACGGCGACGGCTCGCTGAGCGCGGCCGAACGCATCACCGTGACACGGCTGCTCAATCGCCTGCGCGCAGAGTGCACCGACAACGAAACCCAGCGCGCCCGCTGCGACGCCACCGAGCGCCAGCACCAGAACGAGCTGTGCCAGGTGGCACAAAAGGGGCGCAGCGACAGCGGCGCCCTGAGCTACTGGCACCCGCCGCACCCGCAACGCACCAGCACCGCAGCCGCAGATGCCCCGAACCCGCTGGCGCTGCTGCGCACCGGCTGCCCCACGGGCATGCGCCTGTACACCCAGATCTACAGCGAGGCCACGCGCGCACGCGCCGAGCAGCTGCGCCAGGATCTGCAGCAGGCCGGCATGCAGGCCGAGGTGCAGCAGTGGCATGTCGCGCCCATCGAGAACGTGGCACGCACCGCCGCCATGCGCCAGCAACGCCCACCCGTGCCGTGGCAGCAGCCAACGATCGTCGTCCACGATGCCGCCCTGCGCCCCTGCGCCGACGCGCTGGCCGGGGTGCTGCAGCAGCGCTGGCCACAGACCGACGGGCAACAGGTATGGGTGACCGGGCTGCCCGGCAGCCTCAAGGGCCAACCCAACGCCATGGAGCTGTGGCTGCCCACCACGCCCACCGAGCGTGCGGCCGTGCGTTGAAGGCGTAGAAATCAAAAAAGATAGCTGCTTGCGCTTATGTACCGGGCGCTAAAGCCCAATTTAAGCCGATAACTCCTGGGAGCGCCGCCGCCCCCAAACCCACCCCTCCGGAAAGGGAGGGCGCCGAAAAGGCATTCCGAGACATGGCGACTCAAAAAGCCACCGCGCAGCCATCCTTGCGCGGATCGGAGCCCGCGACATACCCCTCGCCCTGGCGCAGCACCAGCTGGGCGCCGCCGAAGGCGAACACGCCGTTGCCCGCCTCCACTGTCACCTCGTGGCCCCGCGCGCGCAGGCCGGCCACCGCGGCGGCGTCGAAATGCGGCTCCACGGCCACGCCGCGGCCGCCGGTCACGCGCCAGCGCGGCGCGTCGGCGGCGGCCTGGGGGTTCTGGCCGTAACGCAGCACGCGCAGCGCCATCTGCACATGGCCCTGGCTCTGCATGGGGCCGCCCATGACGCCAAAGGCCATTTGCGGCGTGCCGTCGGCATGCATGGCGAAGGCCGGGATGATGGTGTGCGACGGCCGCTTGCCCGGCCCCACCTGGTTGGCATGGCCTGCAATCAGGTTGAAGCCATGGCCGCGGTTTTGCAGGCTGATGCCCGTGCCCGGCACGACCACGCCGGAGCCGAAGCCCATGTAGTTGGACTGGATGAACGAGACCATCATGCCGGCTGCATCGGCCGCCGCCAGATAGACCGTGCCGCCAGGGCGCGGCGCACCGTAGCCAGGCGTGCCCGCGCGCGCCGGGTCGATCAACGCGGCGCGGCCACGCAGGTAGTCGGGGGCCAGCAGATCGGCCGGCGTGACGCGCATGTGGCCCATGTCGGCGTTGTACTGGTGCAGGTCGGCCAGGGCCAGCTTCATGGCCTCGATGCTGGCGTGCACCGTCTCCACGCCATCCACCGGGTGCGCGCCCACGCCGTGCGCGTCCAGCATGCCCAGCGCCATCAGCGCGGCGATGCCCTGGCCGTTGGGCGGGATCTCGTGGATCACCGAATCGCCAAAGCGCCGGCTCACCGTGCCCACCCAGTCGGCCTGGTGCGCGGCCAGGTCCGCCACCGTCATGACGCCGCCGTGGGCCTGGGCGTGCGCGGCCATTTGCTCGGCCAGCGCGCCGCGGTAGAAGGCAGCGCCCTCGGTGGCGGCGATCAGCTCCAGCGTGCGCGCGTGCGCCTCGCTCCTGAAGATCTCGCCCGTGCGCGGCGCGTGGCCCTGGGGCAGAAAGCATTCGGCAAAGCCCGGCTGATCGCCCAGCCTGGCCGCGCCCAGCGCCCACAGGCGGGCAATCACCGGCGAGACCGGAAAGCCCTGGCGCGCGTAATCGATCGCCGGCTGGGCCAGTTGGGCCAACGGCAGCCGGCCCAGGCGCCTTGACAGCGCCACCCAGGCCGACACCGCGCCGGGCACGGTGACGGCGTTCCAGCCCTTCTCGGGAATGCCGCCCAGGCGCGCGAAGTAGTCCGGCGTCCAGGCCGCGGGTGCGCGGCCCGAGGCGTTCAGTCCGTGCAGCTCTTTGCCGTCCCAGCAGATGGCGAAGGCGTCGCTGCCGATGCCGCAGCCCGTGGGCTCGACCACGGTGAGCGCCATGGCGGCGGCAATCGCCGCGTCCACCGCGTTGCCGCCGGCCCGCAGCATGGCCAGGCCGGCCTGGGCCGCCAGCGGCTGCGACGTGGCGACGATGTTGCGGCCCATGACGGCGCTGCGGTGCGACGCGTAGGGCATGGCCCAGTCAAGGTGCGGTGCGTTCTGCATGGGCATTGCTCCTGCGAGGATCGGTCGTGGCGACCCGGTGCATCAGCCCCCGTGCCGGGCGCGAAACGCCCGCGCCTGGCCAAAGTGGCCGTTGCCGATGAAGGGCGCGGGCGGGCGCAGCGCCGACAGCGGCGAGGGGTGGTTGGAGCACAGCACCAGGTGCCCGCGATCGGCGGGAATCAGCGCGCGCTTTGCTTGTGCATGGCTGCCCCAGAGCATGAAGACCACCGGCCTGACGCCTTCGGCCACATGGCGGATGACGGCGTCGGTCAGCGGCTCCCAGCCACGGCCGGCGTGGCTCGCCGCCTGGCCCTCTTCCACCGTCAGGCAGGTGTTGAGCAGCAGCACGCCGTTTTCGGCCCACTGCACCAGGCTGCCGCCGGGCTGCGGAAACGGCGGGAATGGCTCGCCCAGGTCGCGCTGCAACTCCTTGAAGATGTTGCGCAGCGAGGGCGGCAGGCGCACACCCGGCGCCACCGAGAACGCCAGCCCCTCGGCCTGGCCGCGCCCGTGGTAGGGGTCTTGCCCCAGGATGACCACGCGCACGGACTCGGGCGGCGTGAGCTCCAGCGCGCGCAGCGGCTGCGGCGGGAAGATGCTGGCGCCGGCCTGCAGGCGCTGGCGCAGGTAGCCCAGCAGGGCCTGCCCGCGCGCGCCGGCAAAGAAAGCCTCGACCAGCGCCTGCCAGCCCGGCGCCACCGGCCAGTCGGCGGGCCGGGCGCTCTGCAGCTGGACGGGGGGGGTGCAGGTGTTATCAAGCATAAACTGGGCCGCAACGCTTACACATACAGCGCACACAGCTATTATTTTGATAGTTTCAAACGCCGCCTTCGACCCGGTTGCGCCCCTGTTTCTTGGCGCGGTACAGGTGGGCGTCGGCACGCATCAGCAAGGCCTGGGGGGTACTCTGCGCATCGGGCACCTGGCAGGCCACGCCCAGGCTGATGGTGACCACGCCGGCCACGGCCGAGCCCCCGTGCGCCATGCCCAGGGCCTGCACGGCGCGGCACATGGCCTGGGCCTTCTCGGTGGCGCCGGGCAGGTCGCAGTCGGGCAGCAGGCAGACGAATTCCTCGCCGCCGTAGCGTGCCACCAGGTCATGCGAACGCCTGAGCTGGCCGCGCAGGGCGGTGGCCACGGCCTTGAGGCATTCGTCGCCCTGCTGGTGGCCATGCAGGTCGTTGTATTGCTTGAAATAGTCAACGTCCAGCATCAGCACGGCCAGCGAGCTGCCATGGCGACGGCAGCTCCGCCATTCGGCGTCGAGCTGCTGGTCGAACTGGCGCCGGTTGGCAATGCCGGTCAGGCCGTCCATGTAGGCCAGCGCGCGCAGCCGGTCACTTTGCGCCTGCTGCTCGGTGCGGTCCTGGAAGGTGACCAGGAAATGCTCGCCGAACACCAGGCCGCCGATGTCCATCACGCACCGCACGCCGTCGCCCCCCATCACGCGATAGGGCTCGGCCGCAATCACGCCCCCTTGCGCCGGCGCACTGGCCAGGGCCTGGCTCCAGCTGCGCGCCGCCAGCTGCCGGTAGTCGCGCTCCGGATAGGCGCGCAGGGCCCATTCGTGCAGCGTGGGCACCTCGGCCTCGGTGTAGCCCAAGTGCTCCAGGAAGTGCCGGTTGCGAAAGTAGATGCGGCGCTGCGCATCCACCATGCACAGCCCCACGGGCATGTCGCTCATGATCTGCTGCAGCAGGCGCTCGGTCTCCTGCAGCTGCAGGGCCTGGCGCTTCACGTCGGTGACGTCATGGATGTAGCCGTACCAAAGCACGGCGCCGCTGTCCAGGCGCTGCGGGCGCGCCTGGCCGCTGAGCCAGCGTTCGCCAACGCCGGGCAGAACAACGCGGCACTCGCTCTTCCAGTCAGTCAGCCCGCCGGCCGAATCCCGGATATCCGCGCGGACATGCGGCAGATCGTCAGGGTGGATGCGCGCGAAGACCGCCGCAGCATCCACGCGCAGCTGCTCGGCAGTCAGGCCAAAGACATCCGCCACACGGGGACTGGCATAGGGAAAGTGCTTGCGCCCGTCAGGCTCCATCTGGTACTGGTACAGCATGCCGGGCAGGTTTTCGGCCAGCCGGCGCAGCATCTCCTGCTGCCGCTGCTGCTCGGCCTGCAGCAGCCGGGTCTGGGCATTCAGTTCGTTTTGCCTGCGGTGCATGAGACGCAGCGCCATGCAGGCGACGGCGCAGGCCAGCAGGTAGAAAACACCCAAACGCCAGGCCTGGGCGCGCCAGTCGGCAAAAACGTCGCTCACGGGCCGCCCGGCGGCCAGCACCAGCGGCTTGTCCATGCGCAGGGTGTGCGGCTGCACCGTACGCATGGCCATCAGATAGGGCGCGTAGCCGGGCTGGGGCTGGCCCAGCTGCACACTGGCGGCCTGGCCACCGTCGCGGTGGCGCGTGAACAGGGTGCCTGGCTGGGCCAGGTTCACCACTTCGGGCTCGCTGTCGGCGCCCAGCGCCATGAAGCGCAAACCGTCGCCATGGCTCATGCTGACACGCATGTCCGGCGCATAGCGCACGGACTGCAGCAGGGCATGGAAATGCTGCACGTCCAGCGTCGCCGCCACCACGCCGCCAAAGGCCCCGTTGGCGGTACGCACGGCGCGCCCCAGCACCAGCACCCAATCGCCCAGGGCCCCAAAGAAGGGACGGCTCACGACCAGCGTGTCGGCCTGACCGGCATGCAGGGCGGCCTGGAAATAGTCGCGCTGGTTCAGGTCGCGCCCCAGCAGGCCGGGGGTGCTGCTGGCCAGCACCCGGCCGTCGGCGTCGAGCTGGAGAAAGTTGCGCACGGCCGGCATGGCGTCGGCAAAGTTGCGCATGCGCTCCGCAACCCGCGCCCGCCCGCCGGCGGTGCCCAACCCGCCGCGCAGCTCGGTCTGCAGGCCGCTCAGGACGCTGTTGATGGCTTCGAGCTGCACCTGCACGTTGTCGTGCAACACGCCGGCCTGCTGCGCCAGCAGCGCCCGCTCGCGCGCCTCCACGCGCTGGCGCTCAAACCACAGGCCGGTGACCAGCAGCGCCCCGGCGAGCAGGGCCACCCATGCCAGCCACCACCACTCGCGGCGCTGGGTGTCGGCCGGTGCGCGCAACAGGGGGGGCATCGTCAGGCAAACAGACGCGCCAGCGCCTGGCCCGGATCGGGCGCGCGCATGAAGGCCTCGCCCACCAGAAAGGCATGCACGCCGGCGTCGCGCAGCAGGCGCACGTCGGCGGGCGTGGCAATGCCGGACTCGGTCACCAACAGGCGCCCTTCGGGGACGTTCTTCTGCAGGTCCAGCGTGGTCTGCAGGCTGACCTCGAAGCTGCGCAGGTTGCGGTTGTTGATGCCTATCAGCGGGGTCTTCAACTTCAGCGCGCGCTCCAGCTCGGGGCCATCGTGCACCTCCACCAGCACGGCCATGTCCAGGCTGTGGGCGATCTGCTCCATCTCGGCCATCTGGCCGTCGTCGAGGCAGGCGGCGATCAAGAGCACGCAGTCGGCCCCCATGGCGCGCGACTCGTAGATCTGGTACGGGTCAACCATGAAGTCCTTGCGCAGCACGGGCAACGCACAGCTGGCGCGCGCCTGCTTGAGGTAGTCGGGCTGGCCCTGAAAGAACTGGCGGTCGGTCAGCACCGACAGGCAGGCGGCATTGACCCGGCCATCGCCCTCGGCATAGCTTTGCGCGATGTCGGCGGGGATGAAATCGGCGCGGATCACGCCCTTGCTCGGGCTGGCCTTCTTGATCTCGGCGATCACCGCGGCCTGGCCGGCGGCCACTTTTGCGCGCAGCGCACCGACGAAGTCGCGCGTGAGCACGCGGCTTTCTGCGTCGCGGCGCATGTCGGCCAGGGGCAGGCGCTTCTTGGCGGCGGCGACTTCGCCACGCTTGACGTCAATGATTTGGTTCAGGATGTCGGACATGGGTTTTCTCTCTTCAGCGCGCGGCGTCGTCGGGCGGGGGCCTGCGCAGCACCTTGCGGATGACCTGGTGCATGGCCACGCCCACGATGATGAACAGCAGCGACACGCCGAGCACGATCCAGGTGCCGGCGTCGTTCCAGATGGGCGCGTCCAGCAGGCTCATGGTTCAGGCTCGGCGTCAGGCCGCTAACTTTTGCGTATGGGCCACCAGCTCATGCAGCTTGGCCAGGGCGGCGCCGCTGGCCAGCGCCTGCTGGGCGCGCTGCAGGCCCTCGGCCATGCTGGGCACCACGTTGGCCGCATACAGCGCGGCGCCGGCGTTCAGGCAGACGATGTCGCGCGCCGGGCCTTCGCTGCCCTGCAGCACGGCGAGCAGCATGGCGCGGGACTGCTCGGGACTGTCCACGCGCAGCGCGCGCGTGCCGGCCATGCGCAGGCCATAGTCCTCGGGGTGGATCTCGTACTCGCGCACCACGCCGTCCTTGAGCTCGCCCACCAGGGTGCCGGCGCCCAGGCTGATCTCGTCCAGCCCGTCGCGGCCATAGACCACCAGCGCATGCTGCGCGCCCAGGCGCTGCAGCGCGCGCACCTGTATGCCCACCAGGTCTTCATGGAACACGCCCATCAGGATGTTGGGCGCGCTCGCCGGGTTGGTCAGCGGCCCCAGGATGTTGAAGAGGGTGCGCACGCCCAGCTCCTTCCTCACCGGGGCCACGTTCTTCATGGCCGGGTGGTGGTTGGGCGCGAACATGAAGCCTATGCCCACCTCCTGAATGCACTGGGCGATCTGCTCGGGCGCGAGGTTGATGTTCACGCCCAGCGCCTCCATCACGTCGGCGCTGCCCGACTTGCTGCTGACGCCGCGCCCGCCATGCTTGCTGACCTTGCCGCCGGCCGCGGCAATGACGAAGGTGGCGCAGGTGGAGATGTTGAAGGTGCCGGCGCCGTCGCCGCCGGTGCCGACGATGTCCACCAGGTGCGTGGTGTCGGCCACGCTGACCTTGCGCGAGAACTCGCGCATCACCTGCGCTGCGGCGGCAATCTCGCCAATCGTCTCCTTCTTCACGCGCAGCCCGGTGACGATGGCCGCCGTCATCACGGGCGTGAGCTCGCCACTCATGATCATGCGCATCAGGTGCAGCATTTCGTCATGAAAGATCTCGCGGTGCTCTATGGTGCGCTGCAGCGCCTCTTGCGGGGTGATGGACATGAAGTCTCCAGATTTCGTTGTCAAGCGGCGGGCGCGTCGGCCAGGGCCAGGCGCACGCCAAAGCCTATGAACAGCAGGCCGGCAACGCGGTCGAGCCAATGCATGCCGCGCTGCACCGCGCCCACGCGGCGCACCAGCCAGGCCGCCGCCAGCGCCCACAACGCATTCACGGGTATGGCGTTGACGGTGAACAACGCGCCCAGCAGCACAAAGGCCAGCGCCTTGTGCTCGGTGCCGGGGGCGATGAACTGCGGCACAAAGGCCAGGAAAAAGATGGCCACCTTGGGGTTGAGCACATTGGTCCAGAAGCCGCCCAGGAACACCTCCTTGAACGCCACCGGCGCCGCCGCGTGGCTGGCCGTCTGGCGCACCACGCCGGCCAGCGCGCCGTCGCCGCGCGCCAGCAAGAGGCGCAGCCCCAGCCACAGCAGGTAGGCCGCGCCCAGCCACTTGAGCAGGGTGAAGGCCGTGCTGGACGCCGCCAGCAGCGCTCCCACGCCGATGGCTGCTGCGCCCACATGCACCAGGCAGCCGGCGGCTATGCCCAGGCCAGCCACCAGGCCGGCACGCAGGCCGTTCTTCAGCGCACGGGTGACGATGTAGAGCACGTCCGGCCCAGGCGTCAGGTTGAGCAGCCAGCCTGCGGCGATGAATAGCAGCAGCTGCTGCGCGTCGATCACGCGGACTGCTCCAGAAAATTCTTCAGCATGGCGTGGCCATGTTCGGTCAGGATGCTCTCGGGGTGGAACTGCACGCCCTCGATGGGCAGCTCTCTGTGGCGCACGCCCATGATCTCGCCATCATCCGTCCAGGCGGTGATGGCCAGTACCTCGGGGCAGCTGGCGCGCTCTATGGCCAACGAGTGGTAGCGGTTCACCGTGAACTGGCGCGGCAGACCGGCGAACACGCCTTGCTCGTCGGTGGTGATGACGCTGGTCTTGCCGTGCATCAGCTCCTGGGCGCGGACGATGGTGCCGCCAAAGGCCGCGCCAATGCTCTGGTGGCCCAGGCACACGCCCAGGATGGGCAGCCGGCCGGCAAAGTGCTGTATCGCCGCCACCGAGATGCCCGCCTCCAGCGGCGAGCAGGGGCCGGGCGAGATCACCAGCCGGTCGGGCGCGCGCGCGGCAATGCCGTCGAGCGTGATCTCGTCGTTGCGAAACACCTCCACCTCGGCGCCCAGTTCGCCAAAGTACTGGACGATGTTGTAGGTGAAGCTGTCGTAGTTATCGATCATCAGGAGTCTCATGATTATAAGTCCTTGATTTCATTAATGTTTTCCATTACACACAACCTCCATTACCCACTT
>JADHED010001574.1_pt1 | contig 18722 bp, 13 predicted proteins | sample 8952041 | NCBI WGS metagenome assembly JADHED01 (sample SAMN16124423, study PRJNA663239) | bioreactor sludge metagenome | isolation source: sludge (control) | place: India:Bengaluru | collected 2018-09-08
TCCGTGTGGGGGCGGGGCTGCGCCCCTCGTCCGTGTGGGGGCGGGGCTGCGCCCCTCGTCCGTGTGGGGGCGGGGCTGCGCCCCGCCCGGGCGGGGCAGAGCCCCGCCCCCACATCGTGAAGGGTTCGGTCGAGCGGCAGAGCGGTCGAACGAGCGAGCGACCGTCAGAGGGCTCCGCGGGTGTGCGGTCAGTTGCCGGAAGTTTCCGCGAGGCCCTCGAGGGCCTCGTCGCGCGCCAGGCGCCCTCATGCGCTGCGCAGCCTGGTTTCAAGGCGGCTCGGTCGAAGGCGGTTCACGCCGGCGGCCCACGCGTCACGGAGGGCGCGAGGGCGCGTTCGCTGGTGTCCGGCCGAAACTTCCGGCAATTGACCGTGGGTGCGGGGGAGCGCCGGTCCGACCATCGCGCGGCTGCGGCGAGCCCAACCCCGCCGCTACGCAACTCTCTCCGGTCGAGAGTCGACGTCCGCCGCGTCGCGAAGGCTCGCGGCGCAGCCGGATCTGCTCCTGAAAGGACCTACACCATGCGGGGCTTCGCCCCGCCCGGGCGGGGCGAAGCCCCGCCCCCACACCGTGAACCGGCCGCGACACGGTGCAGGGCTCAGCCGCCGTAGTCGAGGCGCCCCGCCACGATCCGCGCGGCGGAGGTGTAGGGGTGCGGCTCGTCGGGGCCCGGCGGGTTCACGTGCAGGACGTCGTGGCCGCGGGCCTTGAGCAGGTCGGAGATCAGGCCGCGGTGGCAGCGCCACCAGAGCGCCTCGGCGCAGAGGATCGCGCTGCGCTCGGCCTGCGCCGTCGCGAGCAGGCGGTCGAACGCCGCCGCGAACTCCGGGGTGTCCATGTGGTCGGCGTAGCCGCGGAAGCTCTCGTCGCGCCACGCGACGTGCGGCGAGTCGGGCCGCGGGCGGCGGCGGCCGCCCAGCTCCGGCAGGTGCAGGTAGCGGATGCCGGCGCCGGCGAGCGTGCCCGCCAGCGCCGGGCCTCCGAAGTGCGGGTGGCGCCGCGACCCGGGGAACCGGCGCACGTCCACCAGCCGCTCGATGGCGCGCCCGCGCAGGGCGTCCAGGAACTCCTCGAGCGGCCGGGTCGAGTGGCCGATGGTCCAGATCGTCACGCCACGAGGATCACTGCACGCCCTGCTCCACCGCAAGCCCGAGATACATGACGCCGGGGTCGGCGGGGTTGAAGGCGAGCGAGGTCACCCGGTCGTGCCGGTTGTGGGTCTTGGTGACCGCGCCGGTGGCGTCGTCGTAGCGGTAGACGTCGGTGTTGTAGTTCTGGAAGCTGGTCCCGAACACCCAGTACAGCACCGCGGGGTTCGCGGGGTGCACGGCCATCACCGGCTGGTTCACGATCGTCACGCCCTCGCTCGGGGTCACGACCGGCTCGAACGAGAGGCCGCCGTCGCGCGAGCGGTAGATCGCGCGCGCGTCCGCGGCGAGGTCGATGCCCATCGCGTAGACGGTCCGGCCGTCGGACGGCGCGACCACGAGGTTCATCACGTTCGAACCCTTGGCGCCGAAGCCGGACGCCGGCGCCCAGTTGCGGCCGCCGTCGAGCGTCACGAACGCGCCCGACGACATCGTCCCGACGAGCACGTGGTCGAGGTCCGACGGGTCGAACGCGACGCGGTAGGCGAACAGGCCGCCCTGCGGCGCGGGGGCGAGCAGCGCCCAGGACGCGCCCGCGTCGAACGACTCCCACAGGTTCCCCTGCCCGTCGCCCGCGCGGACGTGCGCGCCGTCGCGCGGGTCCGCCGCGAGGCCGCGGACCTCGGGGCCGATCCCCTTCAGCGGGACGAGCGTGTCGCCGTCCACGCGAAGCAGCTCCGGCCCGCCGTCGGCCCAGATGTACGCGCGGCCGCCCGGCGCGGCGGCGACGATGCCGGGCTGCGTGCCGCGGTTCGTGTACGCCAGCTTGCGCCAGCTGCAGCCCGCGTCGGTCGAGCGGAGCACCGTGCCGTTGTAGACCGCGAGCAGCGTGTCCGGCGTGTCGAGCGGCGCGAGCCCGAACGTGTAGCCCACGCCGGAGAGCGGCCGCGCGAGGCCCGCGAGCGTCGCGCCTTCGTCCTTCGTGTACGTCACGGCCGGCGTCCCCTCGATCGTCGCGCACGCCGGCACCGACCAGCCCCCGGCGAGCGCCGGGACCCCGAGGGCGGCACACACCGCCCCCACGACCACCGTCGCGGTGGCCCTCGTCTTCGTCATCACGGATTCCTCTCCCCAGTTGCTCCGGGCGAAACAACTTTTCAGGTGCGCGGACTCTACACGAGCGCGGCGCGCGCCGGACCGGCGCGATCGCGAACGGTTCCCGCGTCGCGCGCGAGCGGCCCTCTCGCCACATGAGACGAGTCCCGCGGCCCGGCGCGCGAGCGCCTCCAGTTATCGTTTCGGATCGTCATCAGCGCTGCGGATCGCCAGCCGCACTGCGGCGGACCTACAATGCCGCCATGCGGCATGGTGACGACGAACACGCCGCGTGCGGCATCGGCTTCCTCGCGTCGCGCAAGGGCGTGGCCGAGCGGCAGCTCGTCCAGGACGCGCTCGCGCTGTGCGGCCAGTTCGACCACCGCGGGGCGCCGGGCCACGGGGCGGGCCTGCTGCTCGACATCCCCTGGTCGCTGATCCTCGAGCGCTTCCCCGGGGAGGCGCGGCGCGTCGTCCAGCACGACGTCGCCGTCGGCATGTTCTTCCTGCCCTTCGACGCGCCGCTGCGCCGCTACTGCACCGAGCGCGTCGAGGACCTCGCCGCGCTCTGCGGCGCGGACCTGCTGGGCTGGGCCGACGTGCCGTTCGACCCCGGCGCGCTGCCGCCCGACTCCGCCGCGCGCCGCACGGCGCCCGTCGTGCGGCAGGCGCTGCTGCGGCGCCCCTGCGGGATGAGCGAGGACGGGTGGTTCGTCGCCCGCTACCTGCTGCGGCTCGCGCTCGACGAGGTGCTGCGCGAGGAGGTCGGCGACGCGTTCAAGCTCTGCAGCCTCTCGAACCGCACGATCGTCTACAAGGGGCTCGCCGAGCTGTCGCGGATCGCGCAGCTCTACCCCGACCTCGACGACCCGCAGGTCGCGTCGCGGTTCGTGCTGTTCCACAGCCGCTACAGCACCAACACGACCGCGATCTGGCGCCGCGCGCAGCCGTTCTGGGCGCTCGCGCACAACGGCGAGATCGCGACGATCCGCGGCAACGTCGCGTGGATGGACGCGATCGGCCGCGACCTGCTGCACGCGCTCGCGCTGCGGCACCCGCCGCTCGCGCCGCTGGCCTCGATGGTGCGCTCGATCATCGCCCCCGGCGGCTCGGACTCCGCGAACCTCGACGACATGCTGATCGCGCTCGTCGCCGGCGGGATGACCCTGCCGGAGTCGATCCTCGCGCTGCTGCCCGAGGCGCCCGAGGCCTCCGCGCCGCCCGCGCCGCCCCCCTGTGGGGGCGGGGCTGTGCCCCGCCCGGATGGGGCTGTGCCCCGCCCGGATGGGGCTTTGCCCCGCCCGGATGGGCCTGTGCCCCGCCCGGATGAAGCTGTGCCCCGCCCGGGTGGGGCGCAGCCCCACCCCCACAGGATGCTGCACGACTTCCACGAGGCGATGGCCGTCTGGCTCGGCGCCTGCGACGGCCCGGCGGCGGTCGTCGCCTGCGACGGCGACGAGGCCGTCGCCCACCTCGACCGCAACGCGCTGCGCCCGCTCTGGATCCAGACGACGCCCGACGTCGCGGTCGCCGCGAGCGAGCTGACCGGCACGTTCGACCTCGGGCCCGTGGAGGCCCAGCGCCTGCTCGGCCCCGGCGACACCGTCTCGGTCTCGCTGCGCACGGGCGAGGTCCTGTTCACCGAGGGCGTGCACGCGGCGGTCGCGCGGCGCCACCGGCGTGGGCTCTCGGGCCGCGAGACGGGCGGCGCGGCCGCCGCGCCGCCCCCGCTCCCCGAGGGGGACGACCTGCGGCGCCTGCAGGTGGCGTTCGGGATGACGCGCGAGGACGTCGAGGTGGTGCTCGAGCCGCTGGCGCGCACGGGCAAGGTCGCGATCGGGGCGATGGGCGACGACACGCCGCCGGCCGCGATGCTCGACCGCCTGCCGCGGCGCCTCGACGACTACTTCAAGCTCCGCTTCGCGCAGGAGACGAGCCCGGCGATCGACCCGATCCGCGACGCGTGGGTGTTCGAGGCGGGCGTCGCGCTCGGCGACCGCTCCGGCCTCTGGTCGGACGGCGCGGGGCGCCACGTCGCGTACCCGCACCGCGTCCTCTCCCCCGCCGAACTGGCCTGGCTCCGCGGGCGCGACGGCGTGACGGTGCTCGACCTGACCGCCGACGCGGCGCGCGGGCCGGACGGGATCCGCGAGGGGCTGCTCCGCGTCGAGCGCGAGGCGCTCGAGGCGGCGGGCGCGTCGCGGGTGCTCGTGCTCTCGGACCGCCGCACGGGACCCCTCCGCGTGCCGCTGCCCGCGCCGCGCGCGGTCAGCCGGCTGCACACCGCGCTCGTGCGCGCGGCCTGCCGGCACCGCGTCGGCCTCGTCGCGGACACGGGGGCCTGGGACGTCCACCACGCCGCGCTGCTCGTCGCGCTCGGCGCCGACGCGGTCTGCCCCTGGCTCGGCGCGGCCGTCGCGCGCGAGCGCACCGGCGACGACGCCACGTACCTCGCGGGGCTCCGCGACGGCTTCGTCGAGGCGATGTCGATGATGGGCGTGACACCGGCCGCCGCGTACTGCGGCGCGCGCCTGGTCGAGGCGATCGGCCTCGCGCGCGAGCTGCTCGAGGAGGAGTTCCCCGGCGTCCCGGGGCACCTCGGCGGGATCGGCGCCGACGTGCTCGACGCGGAGGCGCACGCGTTCCACGCGGCCGCGTTCGCGCCGGAGGAGGCGCCCGCGCTGGTCGAGGCGGGCGAGTTCTTCCAGCGCAAGGGCGGCCGCCCGCACGCGCACGACGCCGACGTCGTGCGGGCGATCCACCGCGCCGCCGGCTACGCCCGGCGGCCCGGCGAGCGCCGCGCCGCGGAGCCCGCCGCGTTCGACGCGTACGAGCGCGCCGTGGACGACCGCGCCCCGCTCGGCGTGCTCGACCTGCTGACGCTGCGCGAGCGCGAGCCGGTCCCGCTCGACGAGGTCGAGGACGAGGCGGCGATCGCGTGGCGCTTCATGGTCCCGGGGATGAGCGAGGGCGCGCTGTCCGAGCCCGCGCACCGCGCGCTCGCGCGCGCGATGAACGTGCTGCGCCGCTGGTGCCGGATGCGCCTCGCCCGCGCCGGCCGGCCGCTGCCCCCGGGCCCGGGCCCGCTCGCGAACAGCGGCGAGGGGGGCTTCGACAAGAGCCGCATGGGGCGGCTCGACGGCAACCGCAGCGTGCAGTACGCGGGCGCGCGCTTCACCATCACGCCGTTCACCGCCGCGCTCGCCGAGGAGGCCGAGATCAAGTTCGCGCAGGGCGCGAAGCCCGGGAAGGGCGGGCAGCTGCCCGGGCGCAAGGTGGCGCCGCGCATCGCCGCGCAGCGCGGCTGCCTGCCGGGCTTCGAGCTGGTCTCGCCGCCCGTCAACCACAACCTCTACTCGATCGAGGACGTCAAGCTCATGCTCGAGAGCTGGCGCCACCTCAACCCGCGCGTCAGCGCCGCGCTCAAGTTCGTCGCGACCGCGGGGGTCGAGATGGTCGCGCTCGGCGGCGTCAACGCGGGCGCCAACCGGCTGCACCTGTCGGACGGCTGCGGCGGGACCGGCGCCGCGAAGCGCGTGGACCAGAAGCACGCGGGCGTCCCGGTCGCCGTCGTCCTGCCCCGCGTGCACGACCTGCTGCTCGAGGAGGGCCTGCGCGACCTCGTCGAGATCAGCGTGGACGGCGGCGTCCAGGGGGCCTCGCACCTGCTCAAGCTCGTGCTGCTCGGCGCGGACCGGGTCGCGTTCGGCACCACGCTGCTGATGACGCTCGGCTGCTCGATGCTGCGCCAGTGCCACCTCGCGGGCGCGCATCCCGACGACCCGACCGGGCAGCGGCGGATCGGCTGCACCCCCGGCGTCGCGACGCAGGACCCCGCGCTCGTCGCGCGCTTCTCGGGCGCCACGCGGAACGTCACGCTGTTCCTGCGCGGGCTGGCCCGCGCCGTGCGCGCGCGGATGGCGCAGGCGGGGATCCGCTCGCTGGCCGAGGTCGTCGGCCGCCGCGACCTCCTCCGGCGGCGCGACGACCTGTCGGGCAAGGCGGCCCGGCTCGACGTGTCGCACCTCGTCGGGGCGCCCCCGCGCGCGATGCCGGACCGCCGGCCGCAGGCGCAGTCGGTGCGGCACCGGCCGCGCGCACGCCTGCACGAGATCGAGGCGGCGCGCCGCGCGCTCGGCGGCGCGGCGGCGCGGGTCGCGCAGCGCCTGACCAACGCGGACCGCGGCGTGGGCGTCGCCGCGGCGGGCGAGATCGCGCGCCGCTGCGGCGACACGGGGCTGCCCGCCGGGCGGCTGCGCTTCGAGCACACCGGCGTCGCCGGGCACTTCTACGCCGCCTACGCGGTGGACGGGATGGAGTTCCGCCTGCGCGGCAGCTGCGCCGACTCCTGCTTCACGGCGGCGTACGGGGGCCTGCTCGTGATCGCCGGCGCGCGCGGCGACGAGGGCGCGACGCTCGTCGGCAACACGTTCGGGTACGGCGCGCGCGGGGGGCGCGCGTACGTCGCGGGCGGCGGCGGGAACCGGTTCGGGATCTGCCTGCGCCGCAACCACGAGGGGGGCGCGCCGCGCGTCGTCGTGCAGGGCGTCCTCGCCAACGCGTTCCAGTACATGACCGGGGGCACGGTGCTCGTGCTGGGGCCGGTCGGCCGCAACCTCGGGGCCGGCATGACGGGCGGCGTGATCTACGTGCTCGACCTCGGGCGCGACCGGCTCAACGGGTCCTACGTCGCGGCGCACCCGCTCGCCGACGGCGACGAGGACGTCGTCCGGGCGCTGCTGGCCGAGCACGCCGAGGCCGCCGGGAGCCGGCTCGCGGCCGCGCTGCTGGGACGTTTCGACCGCGACCGGTTCTCGCGCGTCGTGACCCGTCTCGCGCCCGAACCGGTGAGCTGAGCCGCTTCGGGAACCTCGCCGCCGGGTGCTACCATGACGCCGCGCGGCCGCGCCGTTCGCCCGAGCGCGGGGCCGCGGGGTGACGTTCCTACCGGTGAAGCCAGCATGCACGCCCCCGCGTTCCTGGACGCGGTGACCGACCGGGTCCGCGCCTGCACGGGGCGGGACCTCGCCGCGTACCGCTCCGCCACGATCGGGCGCCGGGTCGCCCTGCACATGGCCCGGCTCCGCTGCCTCGAACCCGAAGCCTACGTCGACCGGCTCGCGCGCGACCCGGACGAGGTCCTGCGCCTGCTCGCGCTGGTCAGCATCAAGGTCAGCCGTTTCTTCCGCGTCCGCCGCGCCTTCGACGTGCTCGAGCGGCGCGTGATCCCCGTCCTCGCCGCCGCGTCGGGCGGGGCCCCGCTGCGCGCCTGGGTCGCCGGGTGCGCGGAGGGCGAGGAAGCCTACAGCCTCGCCTGGCTGTTCGAGGACGCGGCGCCGCCGGTCCCCCCGGGCAGCACGGTGCTCGCGACCGACGTCGACCCCGCCGCGCTCGCGGCGGCGGCGCGCGCCGAGTACGCGGCGACGGCGTTCGTCGAGCTGGACGCCGCGCGCCGGCCCCGGCTGGAACCGCGCGGCGCGCGCCTGGCCCCGCCGCGGGCCGTGTGCGCGCGGGTGGCGTTCCGGCGGCACGACCTGCTCGACGGGTCCGCGCCGGAGGAGGGCGGCGCGGCGTTCGACCTGGTGCTCTGCCGCAACGTCCTGATCTACGTCGCGCGCCCGCACGTCGCGCCGGCGCAGCGCCGGCTCGCCGCGGCGGTCCGCCCCGGCGGGGTCCTCGTGCTCGGCGAGAGCGAGGCGCTCGCGCCCGGCCTCGAACCGCTGTTCGCGCCGGTCGACCGGCTGGCCCGGGTCTTCGCGCGGACCGCCGTGCCGGTGTCGGCGGAGGGCGCCGCGTGAGCCGCCTCGACCTGGGCATCGGCCAGCGCCTCTGGGCCGCGTTCCTCGCCGTCTGCCTGCTCGTCGCGGCGACGGGCGCGGTCGCCGTCGACGCCTGGCGCGTGATGGCGCGCGAGGAGGGCCGCGTCGACGCGCGCCTGCAGCGCGCGCGGTTCGCGCAGGACCTCGAGCGCGCCGTGCTGCGGCTCGCGACCTCGATGCGGGCCTACGCGCTGGCCGGGACCGGGGCGTCCCGCGCCGCGACGGAGACGGCGCTGCGCGAGGAGGAGGCGGCGTACCGCGCGCTGGACGCGGTGCCGAAGGAGCCCGACGGCCGCGCCGCGTGGTCCGCCACGCCGCCCCGGCGCGAGCTCTACCGCGAGGCCGCGGAGGCGTTCCTCGCCGGGATCGAGTCCAGCGGCGACCCCGCGGCCCTGCGCGCCGCCGAGCAGGACCTGACGCAACTCCGCACGGCGTACCTGGCAGAGGTCGAGGCCTACCTGCTCCTGCAGAGCGAGAAGCTGCAGCGCTCCGTCGACGACCTCCGCGCGACGCGGGACCGCCTGCAGCACCGGCTCGCGCTCGCGACCGCGCTGCTCTTGGTCGCCGTCGCGCTGACGGCCGCGGCGACGACGCGTTCCGTCCGCGCGGGCGCGGCGCGCCTCGCCGCGGCGGCGCGCGCGGTCGAGGCGGGCGCCTTCGAGGCCGCGCGCGGACTCGACCCGGCCGACGGCGCCGCCCCGCCCCCCGCCGCGCGCGACGAGCTGCGCCGGGTGGGCTTCGCGCTCGCCCGGATGGCCCGCGAGATCGAGGCCCGCGAGCAGCGGCTGCGCGAGGCCAACGACGAGCTGGCCGCGCAGAACGAGGAGCTGCAGGCGCAGGCCGAGGAGCTGCAGGCGCAGAACGAGGAGATCCAGGCCCAGAACGAGGAGATCCAGGCCCAGAACGAGGAGATCCAGGTCCAGAGCGAGGAGATCCAGGCCCAGAGCGACGAGATCCAGGAGCGCAGCGCGTCCGTCGCGGCGCACGCGGCGCGGGTCGACGCGCTCGCGCTCGAGCTGCAGGAGCGGAACGCCGTGCTCGCGGCGCGCAACCGCGACCTCGCCGACGCCGCGCGCGAGCGCGAGCGTTTCCTCGCCGTGCTCTCGCACGAGCTGCGCAACCCGCTCTCCGCGATGCAGAACGCGTCCGCGGTGCTGTCGGCCGCGCCCCCCGGCTCCCCGGCCGCGCGCCAGTCGCTCGAGATCCTCGAGCGCCAGGTGCGGCACCAGGCGCGCCTCGTGGACGACCTGCTCGACGTCGCGCGCCTCGCGCTGGGCAAGATCGCGCTGCGGCGCGAGCGCGTGGATCTCGCCCGCGTCGCGGCCGAGGTCGCCGCGGAGCACCACGCGGCGTTCGCCGAGAAGAACGTCCGCCTCGTCCTCCAGCTCCCGGACGCGCCGGCGTTCGTCGTCGGGGACCCGGTGCGCCTGGCCCAGGCGGCCGGAAACGTCCTCGCGAACGCGCTCAAGTTCACGCCCCCCGGGGGAACGGTGACGGTCCGCGTCGACGACGGCGGCGCGGACGACGCGGTCCGGTTCGCGGTGACGGACACCGGCGACGGCATCCCGCAGGAGCAGCTGCCGCACATCTTCCGCGCGCTGTTCCAGGCCGGGCCCGCGGTCCTGCGCGGCGGGCTGGGCCTCGGCCTCTCCATCGTGAAAGGGGTCGTCGAGCAGCTCGGCGGCGGGGTCGCGGCCGAGAGCGACGGCGAGCACAAGGGCAGCCGGGTCTCCTTCTGGCTGCCCCGCGCCCCCGCCGCGCAACCGTCCCCACCCCGGCCCGCGACGCGTGACGGGTCCGACCGCCGCGCGCTGAGCGTGCTGGTCGTCGAGGACCACGTGGACGGCGCGACCGCGCTCGCGACGCTGCTCGAGGCCTGGGGGCACCGCGTGCGGCTCGCGCACTCCGGCCCCGACGGCCTGTCGGCGGCGCGCGCCAGCGCCCCCGACCTGGTGCTCTGCGACCTCGGGCTCCCCGGCCTGGACGGCTGCGGCGTCGCCGCCGCGATGCGCGGCGATCCCGCGCTCGCGGAGGTGCCGCTCGTCGCGCTGACCGGGTACGGCTCGGACGACGACCGCCGGCGCTGCGCCGAGGCGGGTTTCGACCGCGTCCTGGTCAAGCCCGCGGATCCCGACGAGCTCGAGGCGGTGCTGCGCGCCTGCACGCGGCGGCCCGCCGGCGAGGCGCGCTGAACGGCGCGCGCCGCCGCCGACAGTCCTTCTCGAGCGCGCGCGACGGACCGGCTCACGTATAATCCGGCCCGCGTCGCCCGGCGCCCCCGGAGTGGAGTCTGCCCCGGGAGTGGAGTCTCGCCCCCGGAGTGGAGTCTCGCCGAAGTCACGGAGACGGACGTGCGGCCGGGTTTCGCCGTCATCGCGGGCACGCTGATCACGCTCCTGCTCGGCATCGCGCTGGGCGTCGGCGCCTACACCTTCATCTACGCGAAGGGCTACTCGTACGTCACCAACGACCCGGCCGCGTGCGCGAACTGCCACGTCATGGAGCCGTACTACGCGTCCTGGATGAAGTCGCCCCACCGCGTGGCCGCGGTCTGCAACGACTGCCACACGCCGCACGACCTCGTCGGCAAGTACACCGTGAAGGGGCGCAACGGCTTCTGGCACTCGTACTGGTTCACCGTCGGCGGCTACCCCGACCCGATCCGGATCACGCCCCGCAACCGCGCGGTCACCGAGGCGGCGTGCCGGCACTGCCACCAGGAGATCACGGACCAGATCGAGGGTCCGCGGGGCGGCGCGCTGCAGGCCGGGAGCGAGCCGGGGCCGCGCGGCGGCATCTCCTGCATCCGCTGCCACGCCGAAGTCGGCCACATGCGCTGACGACCGGCCGGCCGGATACCCGCACGGCCGGGCGACCGGACCGTCGGCCGACCGGACCGCCGGGCGGCCGGAACGACCGAAGGAGTCCTCGATGAGCACGTCCCCTGCCCCGCACCGCCGGCCCCGCACCGGGCTGATCGTGCTGCTGATCCTCGCGACCGCCGTCGCGGCGGCCGCCGTGACCGCGCTGCTGCTCAACATCGTCGAACGCAAGCAGGAGGCGCGGAACCCCTTCTTCCGCGTCGTCGCGCTCGACGACCGGACGCAGGACCCGGCGATCTGGGGCAAGAACTTCCCGCTGCAGTTCGACGACTACAAGCGCACCGTGGACCAGGTCCGGACGCGCTACGGCGGCAGCGAGGCCGTGCCGCGCACGCCGACGCAGGCCGACCCGCGGACGATCGTCGCGCAGTCCCGGCTCGAGGAGGACCCGCGGCTGAAGTCGATGTGGGCCGGCTACGCGTTCTCGAAGGACTTCCGCGAGGAGCGGGGCCACGCGTACATGCTGCTGGACCAGGAGCTGACCGAGCGGCAGCAGGTCGCGAAGCAGCCCGGGACCTGCCTGCACTGCCACGCGTCGGTCTACGTCCCGTACCTGAAGGCGGGCGACGGCGACCTGGTCAAGGGCTTCGAGAAGCTCAACCCGATGCCCTACTTCGAGGCGCGCCGGCTGGTCGAGCACCCGGTCGCCTGCATCGACTGCCACGACCCCGCGACGATGCAGCTGCGCGTCACGCGGCCCGGCTTCATGGAGGGGATCCGCGCGTTCAAGGCGTCGCAGGGGGTCGCGGACTACGACGTCAACAAGATGGCCACGCGGCAGGAGATGCGCGCGTTCGTCTGCGGCCAGTGCCACGTCGAGTACTACTTCAAGGGCCCGGAGAAGCGGCTCGTCTACCCCTGGGCGAAGGGCCTGCGCGCGGACGACATGATGGTGTACTACGACGAGGTCGGGCAGAAGGACTGGGTGCACGCGGAGAGCGGCGCCGAGGTGCTGAAGGCGCAGCACCCCGAGTTCGAGACCTGGAGCCAGGGCGTGCACGCACGCGCGGGCGTGACCTGCGCCGACTGCCACATGCCGTACAAGCGCGAGGGCGCGCTGAAGATCTCGGACCACCACGTGCGCAGCCCGCTGCTCAACGTCCAGCGCGCCTGCCAGCCCTGCCACAACGTGCCCGAGGAGGAGCTGAAGGCGCGCGCCACCGCGATCCAGGACACCACGTTCCGCCTGCGCAACCTCGCGATCGACGCGCTCGTCGCGCTGATCGCGGACCTCCGGGCGGCGCGCGAGGCGGGGCGCCCCGACGAGCAGCTGGCGGTCGCCCGCAGCCTGCAGCGGCACGCGCAGTTCCGGATCGACTTCGTCGAGGCCGAGAACTCGATGGGCTTCCACGCGCCGCGCGAGGCGGAGCGGAACCTCGCGGAGGCGATCAACCTCGCGCGGCAGGGGCAGGTCGCGCTGCGCGACCCGTCGTTCCGGCCGCAGCTCTACCCGCCGGCGTCGGTCACCGACGCCTCGCCGGCCTCGCGCGGCGTCCCCGCGGCCCCCGGCGCCCCCGGCGCGAAAGGCGCGCCCGGCGCCACGGCGCCGTAGGGGGCGGCGCGTCGCCCAATCGCGACACGGAGGGCGCGCCGCGCGCGCCGTCGCTACGCTCGCGTCAGCCCGGAGGCGTCGGCCAGGCAGGCCGCGCGCGCCCGCAACGACCGCGAGGACGACCGTCGTGTCCGAACGCCCCGTCCCCTGGCGCGAGAGCTCGCGCGCCGCCCCTCCGGCCGCCCCCGAGGCCCGCGCCGGGACCCCCGAGCCCCGCACCGGGATCGCGCGGCGCGCCGCCGTGGCCACCGGCGCCGCGCTCGCGACGATCGCGCTCGCGCTGCTGCTCTGGACCGCGCGCGAGCTGTTCATGCTGGTCTTCGCCGGCGCGCTGCTCGCGACGATCGTCGCCTGGCCCGCGGACGTCATCGCGGCGCGGACGCGGATCCCGCGCGGCGCGGCGCTGGCGCTGGTGCTGGTCGGCGTGTGCGCCGCGTTCGCCCTGTTCGTCTTCCTCTCCGGCCAGCGCATCGCCACGCAGGTGCAGGAGCTGTCGCGGACGCTGCCGCAGGCCTTCACCGACGCGGCGCAGCAGCTCGACCGCTTCGCCGCGGGGCGCTGGGTGCTCGAGCAGACCACGGGCCTGCGCCAGCAGCTCGCCCAGCAGGCCCGCTCCGGGTCCTTCCTCGCCGGCGTGCGCGGCGTCGTGTCCGGGACCTTCGGCGTCTTCGGCAACCTCGTGCTGGTCCTGCTGCTGATGGTGTTCCTCGCGGCGAACCCGGCGCTCTACGAGTCGGGGCTCGTGCGGCTGTTCCCGCCCGGCGGGCGCGCCCGCGTGCGCGAGATCATGGGCCGCGCGCGCGACACGCTGCGCTACTGGTTCCTCGGCCAGTTCGCGTCGATGACGGTGGTCGGCGTGCTCACGTGGGCCGGGCTCGCGCTGCTCGGCGTGCCGCTCGCGCTGACGCTCGGCCTGCTCGCGGGGCTGCTGAACTTCATCCCGAACTTCGGCCCGCTGATCGCCGCGGTGCCCGCGGTGCTGCTCGCGCTCGCCCCGCACGGCGACGGCGCCGCGGTGCTCGACGTCCGGCTCGCGCTCTGGGTCGTGCTGCTCTCCGTGGGCGTGCAGACGCTCGAGGGGTCGCTGATCACGCCGATGATCCAGCGCCGGGCGGTGGACCTCGCCCCCGCGCTGATCGTCGCGTTCCAGGTCCTGCTCGGGCTGCTGGTCGGGCCGCTCGGGCTCGTGCTCGCGACGCCGTTCCTCGCGCTCACGGTGGTCGTCGTGCGCATGGCGTACATCGAGGACGCGCTGGGCGACCGGTCCGGCTGACCGACATCCATCGACATTCGGTGTGGGGGCGGGGCTCTGCCCCCGGGCGGGGCGCAGCCCCGCCCCTGCACATCGGCTAATTGAAGCCGACGGCCTCGTCGTGGCGCTGCGCGGCCATCAGCAGCAGCTCGCGCGCCTCGACGGCGACGCCGGCGAGCGGCCAGGCGACGCCGCGGCCGGGGCCGGCGTGGACGCGGAAGCGGAAGACGCCGCGGTCCCACGCGAGCAGGCGTGCCGTGTTCTCGCCGATCTCCTCGACCAGCGCCTCGGCCAGCGCGCCCGGGTCGGTCGCGTCCATTTCGAGCAGGACCGAGGCGAGCGGGCGCCAGGCGTGCGCGGCCGCCTGGCGGCGCAGCGCCTCGCCGAGCGCGTCCGGGTCGAGCAGGCGCCGGCGCACCAGGGTCGCGCCGATCGACTCGGGCACGTGCGAGACGTCCGCGCGGACCACGCGCCCGCCGCAGAGCTCGATCTCGCCCCGCTCGGGCGGGTCCTCGCGCTCGATCGCCAGGACGCCGTCGCGACGGGCCTCGGCGAGCACCTGCAGGATGTCGCCGAGCGGGATCGCCTCGATCCGGCCGGCGAGGACGAGTGACGGTTGGGCGGACGTCATCGGACTCCCCTCGGCAGTTCCGATCGGGAACGTAGGTTCCGAAATCGTGATCGGCAAACCGGGGGCGCGGCCCGGTTCGGCGCGGGCGGCGGCCAATCGGCGTGACGGGCGGGGACCCGCCGGCGGGACGGCGCGGGCCGGTCAGACCCGGCGGCAGATGATCTCGCGCATCCCGTCGCGGCGCAGGAAGATGTCGCGCAGTTGCAACGGGCGGACGATCTCCTCGAGTTCCCGGTTCGTCCGCGGGCGGACGACCGGCACCGGCCCGCCCTCCGGGAGCGGCACGAGCCGCATCGTGGCGTCCGGCAGCACGTCCACCCGCCAGGGGGGCGGGTAGACCGTCGGGTCGCGGCGCGCCAGGAGGTACAGCCCGCCCGAGGGCCGGATCAGCCGCGCCCACTCGGCGGCCGTCTCGCGCGCCCTGTCGGTGTCCAGCAGGTCGAGCAGGTCGAAGCCGAGCACCAGGTCCACGCTGCGGTCGGGGAGGCCGAGCCGGGCCGGCTCGTCGTCCCCCGCGACGGTGACCTTGCAGCCGACGCCGTGGAAGGTCTCGATCGTCGGACCCGACGGGGGTCCGGCCAGCAGGACGCGAGGGCTCCCGCCGGCGACCGCCCGGCGCGGGAGCCCGGCCAGGAGGTCGCCCAGGAGCCTCGAACCCGTGAGGCTGGTGCTGGGGGGAGGGACGGGCTTGGCCGCCTCCTCCCCGGTCTTCTTCCAGAACGGCGTCATCGCCACGGGTCAGGGGGTGGGCTTGCCCGCCCCGGCCGTCTCCGGCGTGGGGGCCGGCGCGGGGACGTGGGCCGCCGGCTTCGCCGGCGCCGAGGTGGGCTGCGCCCCGCGGGTGTGGTCCATGTCCACGCTGCCCTTGAAGCGCGCGCCGTCGGAAATGATGATCCGCGGCGCCACGATGTCGCCGACGAGCGTGCTGCCGGCGGCCAGCTCGATGCGGTCGGTCGCCAGCACGTCGCCGTTGACCGTGCCCTCGATCCGGATCGCCTTCGCCTCGAGCGTGGCCTTCACCTCGGCGGACTTGCCGACGGTGAGGTGGTTCTCGCGGAGTCGCACGACCCCTTCGACCTTCCCCTCGACGACGAGGTCCTCGTTGCCGATGAGTTCGCCCTTGACGTGGATCGACGGTCCGATGACCGCCTTCCTTTGCGGCTGCTGCTGATCCATACCCATTCCTCGCGGCGGTGCCGCCGCCGGAACGGCGGCGACGGGAGTGGACTCGGCCGGACGGGCCGCCGGTGCGTGAGCCGGCGGCGCCGTGTCGCGCGGCGGACCCGCCGGGCTCGCCGGACTCGCCGGGCTGGCCGGGCTGGCCGGCGGCTGCGGCCTCGGGTCCTCCGACTCCTTGCGACCCCACATGGCCATGACGGACCTCCTCGATGTGTCCCACGTCTCCCGGCGGTTGCCGGGGGCGACCGGACAGTCCCGAAAGGTTACCAGACGTGCCGATGCAGGAAAGCCCGCGGGGCGGTCGCGCACCTGTCGCGCGCCGCCACGCGGCCTCTTCGTCGCCCCGGGAGCGCCTACGGCTGTTCCGCCTTCGCGCCCTCGAGCGTCTTCAGCACGCCGGGGCAACGATCAAGCAGTTTTCGTGCCGCCGTGCTCGCCTCGCGCTTCACGAGCCCGTCGCGGTCCTCGTGGAAGGCCTTGTCCACCGCCTTGAAGCTCTCGCAGGTGCCGACGTTCGCGAGCGCGCGCCCCGCCTCGGCCCGCGCGAAGTCGTTCTTCGCCATCAGCAGGTAGGTCTCGAGCGCGCGCACCGCGTCCTTGTCGCCGAGGGTCGCGAGGGCATGCGCCATCACGACGGCCGGCAGCTCGTCCTCCTCGCGGGCCAGCGCCTCCTTCAGGAGCGGCGCGGCCTGCGGGCCCTCGATCTGCAGCAGCGACCACGCCGCCTTGCCGCGGGTCACGCGGTCGGGGTCGTTGATCGCCTCGCGGATCACCGGCACCGCGCGGGGGTCGCCGATCTCGCCGAGCGACTCGATCGCCCAGGCGCGGTTGCGGTCGTTGTCGGTGCGGTAGATCTCGATCAGGCCGTCCACCGGCCGCGGGTCCTTGAGCCGGCCCAGCGTCTTGACCGAGGCGTTGCGGATGTTCTCGTCCGGGTCCTTCAGCGCGCGGTCGAGCAGGAAGTCGAGCCCCTCCTTCTGCCGCACGACCGCGAGCGCGGTGGTGACCGCGCGGCGGACGTCCTTGTGCGGGTCCTCGCCCGGGCCCTTCGGGAGCGCCGCGGTGCCCATCTGGACGAGCACGCGCGCGGACGCCGGGTAGACCTCCTGCTTGACGTCCGCGAGCGCCTGGGCCACCGTGATGCGCAGCGTGCGGGACTCGTGCGTCGACAGCTGGGCCAGCGCGTCGACGGCCTTCTCGGTCCCGATGCGCCCGAGCGCCGTGACCGACTCGACCTGCACCATCTCCGCCTCGCTCCGCGCGGCGTTCAGCAGCACCGGGATGCCGTCCTCGGCGTCGCGGCGCGCGAGGTTGGCGGCGGCGCGGGTCTTCTCGTCGGGCGTCTTGCCGGGCAGCGTCGAACCGCCGCAGCCCGCGAGGCCGGCAAGCAGGGCGACGAGGCCCAGGGAGACGACAGCGGTACGGGACGGCAGGCGCATGGCGGATCGCTCCTCGGGAGGTCGCAGCGGGTGAAAGCGGATCATGCTAGGGGTTCCGTCCCGTGGGCGTCAAACCTCGCCCTGTGCCTGCTTTGGGCGGCGGCGGCGGCCGGCCCGTCCCCGGCGTCGGCCGCGAACGCGGAGAGCGGGCTGCGGGAATGGGCGAACGGCCCCGTCCGCTACGTCATGACCGACTCGGAGCGGAAGTACTTCCGCGGCCTCGACACCGACGCCGAGCGGGCGACCTTCGTGCGCGAGTTCTGGCGCCGCCGCGACCCCGACCCGCGGACGCCCACCAACGAGGCGCGGCTCGTCTTCTGGTCCCGCGTCGTCGAGGCCAACCGGAAGTTCTCGACGCCCGGCAAGCCGGGGTGGCGCGGCGACCGCGGCAAGATCTTCATCCTCCTCGGCCCGCCGGAGGACGTCGACCAGGACGCGGACTACCAGACCGGGATCACCCAGAAGGGGCGCGGCGTCCTGCGCTGGCATTACTACAACGTATCCAAGACGACGAAAGCGCACGTCATCGTCGCCTTCACCCACAACGGCGACGAGGACTGGCGGCTCAGCGACGACGCCCGGTTCGCCTCCCCCTACTTCGACGTCAACCGCGAGATGTACCTGCAGTCCTTCGGCGTGCTCGCGTCGGCCAGCGTCTTCGACGTGCCGTGGGCCGGGTCGTCGCTCGACACGCTGATGGACATGGGGCGGCTGCAGGAGGGGCCGACCGAGGCCGACCTCCTGCGGGCCGTCGTCAGCGCCGAGGGGTTCCTCGGCACGTACGGCGGCGTCACCAACGCGGACGTCATCCCCGACCACGAGGGGCGCCCCGTGCTGCTGGTGACCACGGCCGTGCGCCGCAGCGAGGTCTACCCCCCGATCGAGGAGGGCGCGGCGGCGCTGGCGGCGCGCTTCGCGGCGTCCGCGAGCGTGACCCGGCCGGGCGGCGGGACGCTCGACGTGGACGAGACGCGCTTCGTCGCCGAGCCCGCGCCGGACCCGCAGGACGAGTGGGTGCGCTTCCAGGCCCTGCTGCCGCTGCCGCCGGACCTGCCGCAGGGGCGGGTCGAGGTCGCGGCCGTGATCCTCGACCGCGTCGGCGGCGGCGCGGCCGCGGCGCGCGGCGCCGTCGCGTACGCGCCCCCCGCCCCCGGCGCCCCGCGTCTCGCGGGCCCCTTCCTCGCCCAGCGGCTCACGCGCGAGAGCGACGTGCTGCCGCCCGCCTCGCGCGCCTTCCGCTTCGGCGAGGCGCTGGTCACGCCGCGCATGGACGCCGTCGTCCGCGCGGGCGAGGCGTTCTCGATCTTCCTCGAGGTGCACGGCGCGGACGAGTCCCCGGTCGCGCTCGCGTGGACGATCACGCGCGACGGCGCGCCGTGGGGCAAGCCGGGCCGCGTGGACGACGGGCGCGGCATCCGCGCGTGGGAGATCAAGGCCGGCTCGATGCCCGCCGGCCGCTACACCCTCGAGGTGACCGCGCAGGCCGCGGCACCCGCGGCAGCGGCGTCCGGAGCGTCGCCAGGTGGGGCGCCGTCCGCAGCGGCGGCCGGACCGGCGTCCACGACGCGCCGCCTCGACTTCACGCTCGAGTAGACGCCCCCGCGCCCGTCTGTCGAAGCCGACTCCATCCAGAGGGCGAAGCAGACATCGCGCGAGCGCGACGCGGGCGGACCGGCGCGGGCGGACCCCCGCGCGCCTGCGGCGCGCGAGGCCCGCCCCTGGCGCACCGGCGGCGCAGCCCTTTCGGTGCGATCGAGCGGCATGGCGGTGGAGCGGTGGAGCGCG
>JADHED010001575.1_pt1 | contig 18720 bp, 15 predicted proteins | sample 8952041 | NCBI WGS metagenome assembly JADHED01 (sample SAMN16124423, study PRJNA663239) | bioreactor sludge metagenome | isolation source: sludge (control) | place: India:Bengaluru | collected 2018-09-08
AGGGCACCGGCAACATGGAGCTGGTCCTGGACCGCAAGATCGCCGACCGGCGCGTCTATCCGGCCCTCGACATCTTCAAGTCGGGCACCCGCAAGGAAGACCTCCTGATCGAGGCCAAGAGCCTCAACAAGATCTGGGTCCTCCGGAAATACCTGAGCGACTACAACCCGGTCGAGGCCATGGAATTCCTGATCGACAAGCTCGGCAAGACCAAGGATAACAAGCAGTTCCTGGGCGCGATGAACGCCTGAGCGAGACGAGATCAAAAAAACCCCTTGCCCATGTCCCCCGGCGGTATTTCTTTGTCGGGCACCCAGCAAGGGGTTTTATTCCGGCTAAAGAGGGCACCGTACGATGAAGAAGGACATCCACCCCAAGTACGTCGAATGCGAGATCACCTGCCTGTGCGGCAACGTGATCAAGACGCGCTCGACCCGGCCCAAGATCAACGTCGAGATCTGCTCGAACTGCCATCCGTTCTACACGGGGCAGCAGAAGATCGTCGACACCGCAGGACGCGTGGAGCGGTTCCGCCGGCGGTACGACGGGGTCGATTACGGCAGCAAGAAGTAGTCCGTACGCGCGGAGCGGGCGCCTACCCGCTCTTCTGATGAGCATGCCGAGGGTGCCGGGCCGCTGTCCTGGCGCCCTCGTTTTCATTGCCGGCCTTGCCGGCACGGGAGCGACATGAAACAGGAACCCGTCTGCCGCGACGCCGCGGACGCTCGTCAGCTCGACCTCGCGGTCGGCGGACAGGCCGTCATCGAGGGCGTGATGATGCGCAGCCCCAACGCGGTCGCCATCGCGGTGCGCACGCCCGACGCGCGCATCGTCGTGCGCAAGAAGCCCTTCCGCAGCGTGATCCGGCGATTCCCCTGGTTGAACGTGCCGGTGCTGCGCGGGGGCGTCCACCTGCTCGAGTCCATCGGCCTGGGCATCGACGCGCTGATGTTCTCGGCCGACCAGGCGACCAGCGAGGACCGCATCCAGGCGAAGCCGCGCCTGCGCGACAAGCTCTGGATGTGGGCGACCATCGTCTTCGCCTTCGCCCTCAGCCTGGGCCTGTTCTTCTACCTGCCGCTGATGTTCACGCACTGGCTCGGGGTCGAGGGGACCTTCTGGTTCAACGTGGTCGACGGCATCATCCGCGTGGCGATGTTCGTGCTCTACCTGCTGGCTGTCAGCCGGATGAAGGACATGGGCCGGGTCTTCGAGTACCACGGGGCGGAGCACAAGTCGATCCACGCCTTCGAGAACGGCCGCACGCTGGACGCCGCGGGCGCCCGTCCGTTCACCACGCTGCACCCGCGGTGCGGCACCAGCTTCCTGTTCTTCGTGATGCTGATCTCCATCGTGGTGTTCGTCTTCCTCGGCAAGCCGGAGACGGTCGGCGACCGTCTGCTCCGCCTGGCCTTCGTGCCGCTCATCGGCGGCATCGCCTACGAGGCGATCAAGCTCTCCGGCAAGTACGCCAAGGCGGCCGCGCTGAAGCCGTTCATCCTGCCCGGCCTGCTGCTGCAGAAGATCACCACCAACGAGCCGGACGACAGCCAGCTGGACGTGGCCATGGCCGCGTTGCGCGCGGCCCTGGTGCCGGAGGTGGACAACTTCCCGACCCGCACCTTCTTCGAGCCCGCCGCCGGCGACCCGGTGGCGGTCGGCGGCCTGGGTGGTGAGCCTGCGTGAGGAACAATCTCGAGACCTTGCGGACGCGCGCGCGCCAGCTGAGCGAACAGCTGAGCGACGGCCAGGTGATGAAGGACCAGGACCGCTACCGCGACCTTTCCCGGGAGCACCGGTTCGTCGATCGTCAGCTGCAGGTCGGCGAGCGCTGGCTCGCCCTGGCCGAGCAGGTCGAGGGCAGCCGGGCGCTGCTGCGCGAGGAGTCCGACCCCGAGATGGTCGCCATGGTCCGCGAGGAACTGGCGACCCTGGAGCCCGCCCTGGCGCAGGCCGAGGCCGACTTCGAGACCGCGCTGCTGCCCCATGACCCCAACGACGACCGCGACGCCATCCTGGAGGTGCGCGCCGGCACGGGCGGCGACGAGGCGGCGCTCTTCGCCGAGGAGATCGCCCGCATGTACCTGCGCTACGCGGAGACGCGGCGCTGGAAGACCGAACTGATCGACCGCACCGAGGGCCAGGCCGGCGGGGTCAAGGAGGTCATCTACGCCGTGCGCGGCGAGGGCGCCTTCGGCATCCTGCGCTGGGAGAGCGGCGTGCACCGCGTGCAGCGCGTGCCCGTGACCGAGAGCCAGGGCCGCATCCACACCTCCGCGATCACCGTCGCGGTGCTCCCCGAGGCCGAGGAAGTGGACGTGGCGATCGCCGAGAGCGACCTGCGCATCGACGTCTTCCGCAGCAGCGGCCCGGGCGGCCAGTCCGTGAACACCACCGACTCGGCCGTGCGCGTGACCCACCTGCCGACGGGCCTGGTGGTGCAGTGCCAGGACGAGAAGTCGCAGCACAAGAACAAGGCCAAGGCCATCCAGGTGCTCCGCTCGCGCCTGCTCGAGCTCGCCATCCGCGAGCAGGAGGCGGCGATCGCCGCCCAGCGCAAGAGCCAGGTCGGGACCGGCGACCGCAGCGCCAAGATCCGCACCTACAACTTCCCGCAGAGCCGCGTCACGGACCATCGCATCGGCCTCACGCTGCACAACCTCGACGCCGTGATGGCCGGCGACCTGGACGACATCGTCCAGGCCATCCAGGACCACCGTCGCCAGGAGGCCCTGGCGGCGAGCCGGCAGACGTGAGCTGACCGTGAAGACCGTGCGCGAGCTCATCCAGGTCACGGCCGACTACCTCGCCGGCAAGGACGTGGAATCCGCGCGCCTCAACGCCGAGCGCCTGCTGGGCGACGTGCTCGGCCTCTCCCGTCTCGAGCTCTACCTGCAGCACGACCGTCCGGTCGTCGGCGACGAACTCGACCGTTACCGCGACCTGGTGCGGCGGCGCGCCGCGGGCGAACCCCTGCAGCACCTCCTCGGCGCCACGGGTTTCTACGGCCGCGACTTCAAGGTGGTCCCCGGCGTGTTCATCCCCCGGCCCGAGACCGAGCACCTGGTCGAGCGGGCGCTCGGGCTGCTGGCGTCCCTCGGGGACGACGTCCTCTCGCCGCTCGCGGCGGAGGTCGGCTGCGGCAGCGGCATCATCGCCGTGACCCTCGCGGTGGAAGCGCCCCGCCTCGAGATCTGGGCCACCGACGTGAATCCCGCCGCAATCGAGCTGACCGGCGCGAACGCCCACCGGCACGGGGTCGGCGAGCGCGTACACGCGCTGCTCGGGAGTCGTCTCGACCCTCTGCCGGCCCGGCTGCGCGGCGACCTCGACCTGCTGGTGAGCAACCCGCCGTACGTGCGCCGCGGCGACCTCGCCGGCCTGCCCCGCGAGGTCCGGCACGATCCCCCGGAAGCCCTGGACGGCGGCGAAGACGGCCTGGACTTCTACCGCGCGCTCGCCGCGGGCGCGGCCCGCTGGCTGAAGTCCGGCGGCTGGCTCGTCGTCGAGATCGGCGCCGACCAGGGTGAGCAGGTGCCCGAGATCCTCGGCGCCTCCGGGTTTTCCCGCCTCGAACTCCTCCGCGACTACAACGCCCTGCCCCGCGTCGTGGTCGGACAGAAGCCTCCCGTTCCGCGACCATAATGACATCTGTATGTCGATTTTGTGCGGAAGGCCTCGGAAGGCCTCAATCTGTCGCGATTTCGGCCGATCCCTAGCCACGAGAAGCCAGATGAAGCGGATGACGATCGTCTAGCGATCCAGACAGGGGACGGAATGGTCTCGAAGTCGATCTCCCTGGGTGACGGCGGCAGGGCCGGGGTCGTGGACCTCGACACCGTGCTGGCGCTGGTCCAGGCGTTCGACGGCGTGTGCAAGGTCGGCGTCTTCTACCCGCCGGGACATCTCCTGTGCGACAAGGCCGCCGAGGAGTACCTGCGGGCCATGATCAAGGTGATCGGCCCGGCCGCCGGCCTGTCTCTCGCCCTCGAGCGCGAGGTCCTGGTGGTGCAGGGCGTCGCGATCGAGACGGGGCAGGGGGCCGCCAAGCGGATGCGCGACCTGCTCGATTCCCTGGCCATCGTCCGCGTCGACCTGCATCGCGATCTCACCGCGACCGATCTCTACGCCTTCGTGCGCGCGCTCTTCGCTCACCGTTCGCGCTTGCGCAACGCGACGACGTTCCAGCAACTCGCCGTCGCCGACATGCCCTCGCGCGTGCGCGTGGTGGTGCGGGAGTTCGTGGCGCCGCCGGCCGACGGCGAGGGCGAGGGCGACGGGGAACGCCTGCCGGCGGGGGTGTCGTCCCTGCTGGCCGCGTTCGAGCGCCTGGGGCTGGATGCCGAGCAACAGGCGGCGTGTCGGCGCCTGCTGCTCGCGATTCCCGACCGGCTCGCCCAGCGGCGGGCCGTCGACGGGGTGCGACCGGCGCTGAACTGGGCGGACATCGAGACCGTCCTGCGGCACGCCGTGGGCGCGACCACGCCGCCGGCGAACCTGGCCACGGGCACCGAGGCGCTGGCGCGCATGCTGCGCTCGCTCGCCGACGAGACCGTCGAGGTCGACCCGAGCGAGGCGATCGATCTCCTGGTGTCCCTGAGCTCGCGCGCGAAGGACCAGCCGCTGCCCGCCGCCGCCGGAGCGGCGTCGCCGGCCGCGGCCGCGAGCCGGCTGGTGCTGGCCCCCGACCCGCTGCACGAGTTCCTGGCCAACGGAACCGATCCGGACCTGGCGGCGCTGGCCGCGGAGGATCGGCGCGAGTACCTCGCCATCCTCATGCTCCTGCAACGCCGCGAGCAGAAGCCCGTCGCGCGGACGCGCAGCGAACGGCTGCTGCGCGAGGCCATCGGCTCGGGGTTGACGCCCGAGGAGGAGTTCGTCCTCGGCGAGGCCCTGCGCGAGATGGCCGGCGACGGCCAGACCTGCCTGGCGGCCGCGACGGTCCTGATCTGCGGCGGATTGCGGCGACGGTCGTCCCAGGCCGGGCTCAACTTCCTCTGCAGCCTAGCGGCGAGGTGCGACGAGGAGCAGTTCGTCGGTCTGTGGCCCTATCTGGTCAACGAGATCCTGGTGACCGGGCCGGGCGCGGCGCCGCATCTCTGCGCCGAGGCCTGCGCGCTCGCGGTGAGCCTGTCCGAGGAGGCCGTGCGGGTGGCGCTGCCGCGGCTGGAGAGCCTCGAGTGCGTACACGGACAGAAGATCGCCGGGGACGTGTTCCGCTCGCCCGCGCCGGACCTGCGCCGGGTCCTCGCCTGGCTGCTCGAGACCTCGCGCGGAGCGCTCGTCGCGCGACACCTGGCGACGGTGATGCGCGAAGGCGCCGCCGGCGGACTGGCCACCGCCGTGCTGCCGCTGATCGATCAGGGCACGCCGCCGGAACGGCAGTTCCTGGCGGCCTGGCTGCGCACGCCGGATCCGTCGCGGCCGACGCCGGACGTCCTGCGGCTCGCCGCGCCGCTGATGGTGGCCGGACTGGCGAGCCTGCCGGCCGAGCGGCGGCGCGAGTCCTGGGTTCTCGGCACGATCGCGGTCCTGGGCCGCAGCCGGTCGCCGCTGGCCGTCGAGCTCCTGCGGCGCATCGTCGCCGAACGGCGCCTGCGGTTGTTCCCGGTCTGGCCGGCGGCGTGCCGGCGCGCGGCGGTCACGGCGATCGCGGAGGCCACCCGATGAGCGACAAGGACATCGACGGACTGGTGATGCTGCTCACACGCGCGGTGGCCCAGCGCCGCCTCTACGGCGCGGACCATCCCAAGGTGACGTCGTCCTGCCGGGACCTGGCCGAGCGGCTGGCCACGTTCCTGCAGCAGACGCAGCAGGACAGCCTCTTCATCGGCGTCGCGGACGGCAAGCTGGTCTACGACGGCACCTACCTCATCGGTCCGACCATCGCCGGCGGACAGCTCATCCGGCTCGCGCGCAAGCTGAACTGCGGGGGCTTCGTGCTCGGCAGGCACGCCGGCGCCGACGAGTTCGGCCGGTTCCTCGCCCTGGCCGCCGAACGACGCGACGCGCCCGCGGACCTGGCCGAGGCCCGCGCGCTGCTCGCCTCGCGCGGCCTCGCGCGCATCACGCTCTCGGCCGAGTACCGCGACACGGTGGTGGCCGAGGATGGCGCGCAGTTCGCGTGGGACGGCCGCGCCGACGGCGGCGAGGGCCTGCCGTCGCCGCTGCTGGTGTACCAGGCGCTGTTCGACGTCGTGGCCGGCGCGCACGGCGACGCGTTGCAGGGCCACGTCCTGGACATCGACAGCACGCGGGCGGCGGGAGAGCACCTCCTGCGCACGGCCCGGTCGTCGTTCACGGACATCGCGCAGCTGGTGAACTATCCGGACCACGACACCTACACGGTCGGCCACTCCGTGCGCGTCGCGACGCTCGCAGTCCACGTCGCCGACAAGCTGGGGCTGCCGCCCGAGCGGCAGCTCGATCTGAGCTCGGCCGCCCTGCTCCACGACGTCGGCAAGAGCAAGGTCCCCGAGGAGATCCTCTACAAGCCGTCGCGGCTGGACCGCAAGGAGATCGAGATCATCCGCGCCCACACCGAGATCGGCGCGGAGATCCTGCTCGAGCAGAAGGGCGCCTCGCCGCTGGACCTGGCCGCGGCCTACGGCCACCACATCCGGCACGACGGCGGCGGCTATCCCGAGCGGCCGGCGTGGGTGGTGCGTCACCCGCTGGTCGCGCTGCTGCAGATCTGCGACGTCTTCGAGGCGCTCACCGCCGTGCGCCCCTACAAGTCCGCCCTCACGCCCCGCGCCGCCTTCGAGATCATGGTCGGCGACAAGGGGGCCTTCGATCCGGCCCTGCTGCGCGCGTTCATCCACGCCATCGGTTTGTACCCTCCCGGCAACCGCGTCCGCCTGTCCGACGGGCGCCAGGGCGTGGTCGTCGCGAGCGGGGCGCGCGTGGACACGCCCCGCGTGCGGGTGACCCACGACGGCGCGGGCCACCACCTGCCGGACGAAGAGCAGCCGACCGTCGAGCTCCACCAGTCGGGCGCGACCGTCGTCAAGCTGCTCCGGGATCCCGAGCCGGCGCGAGTCTAGCGGCGGGCGACCCGGTAAATCCCCCTTGTTCCGCCCCGGCATTCCCGCCTAGTGTCGTCGTCAACTCCGTTCTCCGGCAAACGTCGTTCCAGCGAGGGCGCCCGGCAGTGAGCATTCGACAACCGTTCGCGCTGGCCATCGGCCTGCTGCTGGGACTCCTGGCGGCGGCGCCCGACGCCCTGGCCGTGAAGACCGACACCCTGCGCCTGACCAACGGCGACCTGATCACGGGCGAGATCAAGGTGCTCCAGCGGGGCCAGCTCACCTACAAGACCGACACCATGGAGACCATCGCCATCAAGTGGGACTGGGTGGCGCGCCTGGCGAGCCCCAACTGGTTCCTGGTGACCGTCGTGGACGGGACGCAGTATTTCGGCCAGCTGCACGCCGCCGCGGACGACCGCACGCTCGCGGTCGGGACCTTCGGCAAGCTGTTCACGCTGCCCATGCCGCAGGTGGTGCGGATCGAGCGGATCAAGGAGACCTTCTGGGAACGATTGGACCTGTCGTTGAACTTCGGGTTCAGCTACACCCGGGCGAGCGACGTGGCGCAGCTGACCTTCGACGGCAGTACCGCGTACCGTGACCAGGCGCACTACGGCGAGATCAAGCTCAGCACCATCCAGACCGACGAGGGCGAAGACGGCACGTCCGCCCGCTACGACGCGACGGGGACCTACGAGCGCACCCTCAGCGGCCGCCTCTTCGGCGCCGGCCAGGTCGGCGGCCAGGGCAACGACGAGCTGGGGTTGCAACTGCGCCTGCTGACCAGCGCCGGCCTCGGCTACCGCGTGCTCGAGGCGAACACCAACGTCCTGACCGTGCTCGGCGGTCTGAGCCTCAATCGAGAGTGGTCCACGACGGGCGAGCAGACCGAGAACAACCTCGAGGCGCAGATCACCTCGAGCTACTCGCTGTTCTTCTACGAAACGCCCAAGACCGACCTGCAGATCGACGCGTCCCTGTTCCCCGGTCTCTCGGGCCAGAGCCTGCGAGCCGAGCTCGACGCCTCCCTGCGGCGCGAGGTGATCAAGGACCTCTTCATCACTCTGTCCTACTACGAGAGTTACGACAGCGACCCGCCCTCCGCGACGGCGGCCACCAACGACCGGGGTCTGGTGCTGCAGATCGGGTGGACCAAGTAACGGCTCCCGGTTTGACCCCCCGCCGGTTCGATGCCATCATGGCCCGGTCGTCGCCTGTTCCCGTGACCGCCCGCGCGCCGCGGGTGCCGGCCAGGCAACCGGCGAGAGGATCGAGGTGGACCGCTTCGTCATCGAGGGACCGACGCCCCTGGTGGGAACCGTGCGGATTGGCGGGGCCAAGAACGCCGTGTTGCCGCTCATGGCCGCCGCCCTGCTGGCCCGCGGCGTCTCGCGCATCGAGAACGTGCCGGACCTGCAGGACGTGCGGTTCTTCATGAACCTCCTCGAGCACCTCGGCGCGCGCTGCGTCCTCGCCGACGGCGTCCTGACCATCGACACCACCGACGCGCGGGGCACCGAGGCTCCCTACGACATGGTCCGCAAGATGCGCGCGAGCGTGTACGTGCTCGGGCCGCTGCTCGCCGCCCACGGCGAGGCCCGCGTCTCCCTGCCCGGCGGCTGCGCCTGGGGTCCCCGGCCGGTGAACCTGCACAGCGACGGCTTGGCCGCCCTCGGCGCCGAGGTCGGTCTCGAGGCCGGCTACATCACCGCGCGCTGCGCGGGCCGCCTGCCCGGCGGCCGCTTCCGCTTCGAGCCCGTGTCGGTGGGCGCGACGTGCAACGTGCTCATGGCCGCGGCGCTGGCCGCCGGCGAGACCGAGCTGGACAACTGCGCCATCGAGCCCGAGGTGACGCAGCTCGCGCGCGCGCTGCAGACGTCCGGCGCCCGCATCGACGGCGTCGGCACGCGCACGCTGGTGGTCCGCGGCGTGCCGGAACTGACGCCCATCCGCTACGAGGTCATCGCCGACCGCATCGAGACGGGCACCTTCCTGGCTGCCGTGGCCCTCGCGGGCGGTCGCGTGCGCTGCGAGCACTGCCAGCCCGAGCACCTCGACGCCGTGGTCGACGTCCTGCGCGACATGGGCTGCGGCATCGAGACCTTCGACGACACCGTCGAGATCGAGCGCGACGGCGCGCTGCGGCCGGTCCGCGTGCAGACCACGCCGTTTCCCGGCTTCCCCACGGACATGCAGGCGCAGGTGATGGCCGCCGCGACCATGGCCGACGGGCTCAGCTTCCTCACCGAGACCATCTATCTCGACCGTTTCACGCACGTGGCGGAACTCTGCCGTCTCGGCGCCGACATCCAGGTCAACGGCGCCACGGCCGCCGTGCGGGGCGTGGCGCGGCTCCAGGGCGCGCCGGTGATGGCCACGGACCTGCGGGCGAGCGCGGCGCTGGTGCTGGCCGGCATCGCCGCCGAGGGCGTGACCGTCGTCAATCGCGTGTATCACATCGACCGCGGGTACGAGCGGATGGAGGTCCGGCTCGCCGCCCTGGGCGCGCGGATCCGGCGCGAAGCGTACTGAGCCTGCGGGCATTCCGACATCGTTCATGCTTGTCGCGCATCTATCGAATCCTGCTGTAGGGCCCTGACGTCAGGGCTCGGCCGCAGGATTCCGCAAAACCCGGCGGGTACCAGCGAGGTCGTCATGGCGGCGAGTGGGCTCCCGCAGTTATAGTTGCCCGCAACGCAGCGGATCTCGAGGCCAGAACCACAGGCGACGACATGACGCACGACGCACCGCAGTCCCGGCACTTCATCCTGGGCGCCGCCGGCCACGTGGACCACGGCAAGACGGCCCTCATCACGGCGCTGACCGGCACCAACACCGACCGGCTCAAGGAAGAGCAGGAGCGGGGCATCAGCATCGAGCTGGGCTTCGCCGAGCTGGACCTCGGCGGCGGCGTCACCCTCGGCGTGGTCGACATGCCGGGGCACGAGCGCTTCGTGCGGCAGATGGTGGCCGGCGCCGGCGGCGTGGATCTGGCCTTCCTGCTGGTGGCCGCGGACGAGGGCGTGATGCCGCAGACCGTCGAGCACCTCGCGATCCTCAACTCGCTGGGAGTGCGCGGGGGCGTGGTGGTCATCTCGAAGATCGACATGGTCGATCCCGAGATCGCCGAGGTGGCCGCCGAGGAAGCGCGCGATCTGGTGGCAGGGACGTTCCTGGCTGGCCGGCCGGTGGTGCCCGTCTCGGCCCACAAGGGACTCGGCCTGGACGACCTGCGCGACGCCCTGCGCGCGGAGGCCCTGGCGCTGCCCGTGCGCGGGCTCGAAGAGCCGTTCCGGTTGCCCGTCGATCGCGTGTTCACCATGCCCGGGGCCGGCGCCATCGTCACCGGCACCTGCTGGAGCGGGCAGGTGCGCGTGGGCGACCAGTTGATGGTCGAGCCGGGGGCGCTGAAGGTGCGCGTGCGCGAGGTGCAGGAGCACGGTCGTCACATCGAGGCCGGCACGGCGGGCATGCGCCTGGCGCTCGCGCTGCACGGGGTCAAGAAGGAGGATCTCGAGCGCGGCTTCCAGGTGGTGGCCGCGGGCGCCGACCGCGTGACGCGCCGCGTCGATCTGCGGGTCGACCTCTTCCCGCACTACCGTGGCGAGCTGAAGAACCGGCAACGACTGCACATCAATCATGCCGGGCGCGAGGTGCTCGGGCGCATCGTGCTGCTGGATGCCGAGGAGATGGGCGTCGAGGGCGGCGCCCGTAGCGGCATGTGCCAGCTGCATCTCGAGGAGCCGATCGTCGCCCGCCGCGGCGACCGGATGGTGCTGCGCTTCTACTCGCCCGTGACCTCCATCGCCGGCGGTACCATCGTCGACACCAATCCCCGGCGGCACCGCCGCTTCGACGAGGACGCGCTCGAGAAGCTCGAGGTCCTCGAGGCCGGCGACCCCGCGGACATCTTCCGGCAGCAACTGCAGGCCGCGGGCATCGCCGGGTTGTCCCTGGAGGACGCCGGCGAGTTCGCCGCGGACGAGGCCGCGGTCCGCGTCGGCAAGCGCCTCTACGACCGCCACCTCCTGGCGCGGCTGGCGGCGGACGTGAACGACTTCATCGCCGACTACGCCCGCCGCTTCCCGCTGCGCCTCGGCGTGCCCCGCGAGGAGGCCCGGCAGCGCGCCGGTTTCGCCGGCTCGCCCGCCGAATGGGCGGCCATGTGCCAGGCCATGGGGCCGCTCGCCGGCTGGGTGCCCGTCGGCGACCGCCTCGCGGCGACGCCCGACGGCCCGGCGCTGGCGCCCGCCGTCGTCGCCGCGGTCGCCGCGCGGGAGACCGTCCTGCGCGGGTTCGGCCTGCAGTGGCCCGGCGCCGCGGCCTGGGGCGAGGAAGCCGCGCGTACCGGCAAGCGTCTGCCTCCCGAGCAGAAGGAGGAGGAGGCGCTGCGGCATCTCGTCGATCACGGTCGTGCCGTGCAGGTTTCACCCGACTACTTTGTGCACAGCGAGGCGCTGGCGGACCTGGTGGCGCGCCTGCGGGCGACGTTCGCCGCGGCCGGCGAGCTCACGTTCGGCACGTTCCGCGAGGTGAGCGGCCTCTCGCGCAAGCTGGGCATACCGATGCTCGAGTACCTGGACGAAACGGGCTACACGCGTCGCGACGGCGACGTGCGGCGGCCCGGACTCCGCCTGGAGGCGACAACACCGACATGACCCACGACATCCGGAAGTCCACCTGCGCCCCGCGTCGTTTGACCCGCCAGGTGCAGGTCGGCAACATCGCGATCGGCGGCGACGCGCCGGTGCGCGTGCAGTCGATGACCTGCACCCGCACGGGCGACGCCGAGGCGACGTTGCAGCAGATTCGCGAGCTGGCCACCGCCGGCGCCGACCTGGTGCGCGTGACCGTGAACGACGACGCCGCCGCCGCGGCGATGCCGCGCATCGTGCGCGAGAGCAACGTGCCGATCGTGGCCGACATCCACTTCGACCACAAGATGGCCCTGGCCGCGCTGGCGGCCGGCGTCGCCAAGCTGCGCATCAACCCCGGCAACATCGGCAGCCGCGAGAACGTGGAGGAGGTGGCGCGCGCGGCGAAGGACCGCGGCGTCCCCATCCGCATCGGCGTCAACCGCGGCAGCCTGCACAAGCGTTATCGCGACCTGCGCATGATCGACCCCGCCGGCGCGCTGGTGCAGAGCGCCCTCGACGAGCTCGAGGTGCTCGCGTCTGTCGGGTTCGAGAACGTGATCGTGAGCCTGAAGAGCAGCGAACCGCACGAGATGATCGAGGCCTGCCGCCGTTTCAGCGCCGTCAGCGACGTGCCCCAGCACCTCGGCGTCACCGAGGCCGGCACCCTGCACGCCGGCACCGTGCGCTCGGTGACCGCGATGTCGGTGCTGCTGGGCGAGGGCATCGGCGACACCCTGCGCATCAGCCTCGCCGCCGATCCGGTGCACGAGGTCACGGCGGCGTTCCACATGCTGCAGTCGTTGGGGTTGCGCGAGGGCTACGCGCGGGTGGTGGCCTGCCCGACCTGCGGTCGTGTCGAGGTCGACGTGATGAGCCTCGCCGCCAAGGTCGAGGAGCTCGCCAAGGACCTGCCGCCCGACAAGGTCATCTCCGTGATGGGGTGCATCGTGAACGGGCCCGGTGAGGCCAAGTCCTCCGACCTGGGCATCGCCGCCGGCAAGACCAAGGTCGCGATCTACCGCAACGGCGAGCTGCACCGGAATATCGACAAGGCCGATCTGGAGCAGGTGCTGATGGAGGAGATCGCGCGGCTGAAGGGGTAGCCGCGCGTGTCGACCGCACAAAGGCCGCCTTCCCGCGGGAGGGCGGCCTTCGTCGTGAGGCGGTCTCGGGTCAGTGGTAGAGCGCTTTGATGGTGCCCCAGGTGGCGGCCTCGACCGGCGTGGATTCCTCGACGGTGACGGTCCCCACCATGGTCGGGCAGTGGAAATCGCAATGGTAGTAGGCATCGCCGACGCCCACGGCGCCCCACACGAAGACGTCGGCGGGGATCATCATCCCCGAGTTGAAGCCGCCGAACATGTCCTGGCAGCTGCCCGCCTCGGCGTTCTGGTCGACGGTGTGCGGATGAAATCCCATATGCGTCCAGCGGACGGAATCCCCCTCGGTGACCACGAGGGTCGCGGGGGAGAAGAAGTCGTCGTGAATCTGCACGTCGTGCATGATCGCGGGCGACGAACCCGCGGCCAGCGCCAGGGCCGTCGCGGCCCCGACGACAATCAACAATCGACGCATGTCTGACCTCCCTATTTCAAAAGGCGGGGACGTCCCGCCGTCGTGGACAGGATATCCATGGGCTGTCAGAACAGCATCGTGTCGAGCCGGTAGGTGAAGGTGAAGCCGTAGGACCAGGACCAGACGGTTTCGTTGGGCGGGTAGGTGGCGCCCTCGATAACGCTTTCCGACCAGAGGCCGCGGAGGTAGGGCTCGAAGACGAGGTGGTCCTCGATGAACACGTTGAACTGGGCGTACGGATGCACGGCGGTGTGGGTGTACGTGGCGCCGCTCAACTCCGTCTCCTGCCAGGTCCGGCGTCCCTTGAGGCCCGCGTCGAACTGCACGCGGTCTGCCACCAGCCACAGCAGCGAGACGTCGGCGACCGTTTCCAGGTTATCGATGTCGTAGTCGCCGTCCCAGGCGCGGCCGTTCTCCCACCACCGCCAGCAGGTGACCCCCGCTGACACCTGCCACGGCAGGGAGAGGTTGTGCGACGTCTCGAACGACGCGCCGTACCCCGGCACGTAGACCGCCTGTTCCTCGGTGCCGCCCTGCTCCCAGTAACCGCTGATCTGCCAGCGCGTCCCCTGACGCCGGGCGCCGAGGTCCTCCTGGAGGACGTCGGCCAGGTAGAAGATCTCGGCCACGGACAAGGCCGGGCCGTCCAGCAAAGGCTCGAGGACATCGTGCCAGAAGCGACGCTCCGGACGCGCGAAGGCCTGCCGGTACCCGTACTCGCGGGCCAGGACCTCAGCGACCTCGCGGACCTGCGCGCCAGTCAGGCGGGGACGACCGAGCGCGACCAGCCGCTCGCTCAGGCGCTCGGCCCGAAGCAACGGCGTCACGTCGCGCAGGCGGCCCCGTCCGACGCCGCCCTGGACGTAGTGGCCGTGGCCGCCGCGGACGTTCAGGCTCTCGTAGGCGTCGCCCTGGTACCGGTCGGAGGTGTACTGTTCCTCGTAACTGAGGGCGAGGCCCGCTTCGACGGCGCCGAACCAGGAACTCCCGGCGAGGTACCGCCGGAGCTCTCCGGTCGCTTCCACCTGGCCATCGAGTTCGCGCATACGGCCGACGTTGTTTCCGGAACTGTACCGCGCGCGCCACCAGGTCCCGGAAAGATCGACGTTCGCCGACCACGTGAAGACCTCGCTCTCGTGCGCGGTGGCGAGGAGGGATTCGAGGGCGAGGAAGGACTCGTTGGCGTCGTCGTCGACATCGTCGTTGCGATGGTGGCCCGCTCCCCACATCTCGCCCGACACATCCCATGTGCGCCAGCCCCAGTCCGGCAGGCGGTAATCGAGCAGCGCCTGTAGGTCGTGGGGTTCGCTGAAGCCGATCGAGGATTGTCCGGCGGCCACGCCGGCCAGGCCCAGGCAGACGAGGACGGAAAACGTCGTGTAATATGTTGTGCGCATGGCACTTCCCCCTCGAAGCAACGATGCTGTTCGCGGTCGACCGCGGCACTCTAGCAGGAACCTGCGTCGAGGTGAAAGGCAATCGGCGTCGCTGGTCGCACGCCGTGGTAAGATCAGGATCGTCGTGATGTGGCGTGACTCGACCGCCGTGCGGAGCGACCATGGCCTTGATCCGTCTCCTCTGTCTGATCGCGCTGCTGGCCGGCGCAGTGTCCGGTCCTACTGGACGTCCGGACCCGGCGCCGAACCCGTTCGTGCCGGAGTGCACCATCGGCGTCGCGGCCGGTCGCGCGACGATGGATGGACGACCGCTGCTCTGGAAGGTCCGCGACCAGCCCGCGACGCCGAACAACGAGGTCTACTTCCACGACGCGCTCGCGTACCGGTTCGTCGCGGTGGTGAATGCCAACGGCACCGACGACTCGGCCGCCTGGCTGGGCGTCAACGAGCACGGCTTCGGCCTCCTCAACGCCAACGTGGAGGATCTGGCATCCGGGAAGGCCGCGCGCGCCAACGGCGGCTTCATGCGCGAGGCGCTGGGCGGCTGCCGCTCGGTGGCCGAGTTCGTGGCGCTGCTCGACAGCACCAACGGCGGCCGCGACACCCACGGCAACTTCGCCGTCCTCGACTCGACCGGCGCCGCCGTCATGTTCGAGGTCTCGCCCGACACCTTCTGGACCTTCGACGCCGAGGCTGACGCCCTCGGTTTCGTGGTGCGAACCAACTTCGCCTGCCACGACACCGCGGGCGTCGGCATCGACGGCCGGGCCGGAGAAGAGCGGTTCGTGCGCGCCCAGGGCTTCGTCACCGATCTGGCGACCGGGGACTCGCTGAGCTGCGCGAACCTCCTCGGCCGCCTCTCGCGCGATTTCTCCGACTGGGCGAGCCGGCCGATCGAGGTGCCGTGCCACGGCTGCGGCACCCCCGACAGCCTGTATGGCTACATCGAGACCTACTTCAGCATCTGCAGCAACAACACCGTCTGCGGCGGCGCCGTCCAGGGCGTCGCGCCGCCGCCCGCGGACCCGGAACCCGCCTGGCTCAGCACCCTCTGGGTGCAACTCGGCCAGCCGGCCAGCACCATCGCCTCGCCGTACTGGCCCGTCGGCCCGACCCCCGCCGTCGCGGATGGCGACACCACCGCGCCGCTGTGCGACGTGGCTGCCGACCTCCGCGGCGTGGTCTTTCCGTCCCGGACCTACCGCCGCCTGGTCGACTCCTTCGCGCTGCGCGACGACGCCGGCGGCGGCCTGTGGTCGCATCTGCTGCCGGCCGAGGCCGCGGTCCTCGCGACCACGCAGGAGCGACGCGACCGCTGGCGCTTCTCGCCGCCGACCTGGGAGGTCGTCCTGATCTTCGAGGACTCCCTCGCGACCGCCGCCTACGACATCCTGCACACGGCCTGGCTCACGGCCGCGCCCGCGGACCCTGCCGCCGCCGCGTCGCCGCCCGCCGTGTCCCTCGCGGCGATCGGCCCCAATCCGTTCAACCCGCGGGCCACGCTCGAGGCGGGGCTTGCCCGCGGGGGACGGGCGCGGCTGGAGATCCTCGATCTGCGGGGACGACGCGTGGCGATGCTGGTCGACGCGCCGCTCGCGGCCGGCCGGCACCGATATGTCTGGCAGACCGCGGGCGATGCGTCAGGAGTGTACGTGGCGCGACTCACCGCCGACGGTGGCGTGGCGACCCGGCGCCTGGTGCTGCTGCGGTGAGATCGCCGGCTAGACGCCGGCGGTCATCAGCGCGGGCGTCGCCGGCGGGGCGCCCCCGCGTTCACCCGACCAGCAAGGGCCACAGCGCGAGGATGAGCGAGACGCCGAGGAGCGAGCCGGCGACGGTCTGGGCCGGCGTGTGCCGCTTCAGGTAGAGACGCGACCAGATCATGACGGGCACCACGATCAGCAGCGGCAGCGGCTCGCCCCACAGGCGCCAGACCAGCCCGCCGACGGTCGCGGCGGCCAGGCAGTGGACGCTGATCTTCCAGCACAGCGAGATCAACAAGGTGATGAACGCCTGGGCGCCGAGGACGCAGGACAGGCCGACAACGGCCGGCGGCGCCCCGAAGGACTGGACCACGACGCTGATCGAACTGAAGCCGATGGTCGTCAGCAGGAGGGGTCCGAGGCGCTCGCGGCGCGACGTGATCTCGATGTCGCTCACCCGGCCCCGCCACAGGAGAGCCACCGTCAGCGCCATGGGCAGCAGCACGCCGACGACCGCCACCGCGCTCGCCGCGCGCCAGGCCGACGGCGTGCCGTCGTGGCCGGCCGTGAGGGCCAGACCGACGAGAGACAGGACGGGGGGGCTGGCGGCGTGGGAGAAGGCCTGCGCCACGCGCGCGATCAGATCCGCGCTCAGGTGGCGCGTCGAGACGGGGATGATGGTGGCTTCGGGCGCATTCGGCGACGACACGACCACTCCAGGCCAGGCGGCGATGCGGGTACGGGACTCCCGCCCGGCTTCAGGATGCCGGGCCGGTTGGCCGAGCGGGAGGTCCCCAAGTCGCATCTCGAGGATAGGCGTCTCATGTCAAGCCGAGGTCAGCGAACGGTGTGATCTTCGTGTGGTTCGCCAAAGCCGCGCCAGATCCTGACCTCGTGCGGCCCCAGCACCACCGTGTCCGGCAGCGCCGCGCCGCCGCCGGCCGCGAAGTCGTCGCCGTCCCGGTCCTGCCAGCACCGCCCGCGCAAACCGGCGGGGATCGGGAACACCGGCAAACCGTCCGAGAAGTTCACCGCGCAGAGGATGATCTCGTCGCCGAGGGTGCGCGTGTACATCACCGCGTCCTTGTGCACGATGGGCACGCGCGCGAGATCGCCGCGGCACAACGTCTCGCTGCCGGCGCGCAGGCGCGCGAGGTCGCCGTACAGGGCGAGGTGCCGGGGATCCGCGGCCTCGTCGACCAGGGTGTAGGCGCGGCGCGCTTCGACGTGCGTGGACGTGCCTTGCTCCTGGCCCATCAACAACTGCGGCGTGCCCGGGATGGTGAACAGGAAGGCCGCATAGGGGCGTATCGCCGGCCAGCCATAGTCGCGAACGGTCCGCCGGCTGAAGTGGTCCTCGAGGAACGTGATCGCCGTGCGGCCTGCGCCGAGACTGCTATCCACGCCAACCGCCGCTGCCCAGATGTTCTCCAGTTCGAACGGTTCGGCGTAGTCGTCGGCGCGCGCCTCGTCGAAGGCCGCTTTCAGGGTCACCGCGTAGTACGCGTCGAAGCCCAGGGCGCGCAGGGCGGGCGCGGCGCCCTCGGCGATGAGCACGGCTTCCGGCCGGTGCTCGCGTGTCCGCGCGAGGAGATCGCGCCAGAAATCGTCCGGCGCGAGCGTGGGAAACGCGAAGCGGAAGCCGTCCACGCCGTCGTCCAGCCAGCGCGCCAGCGAGCCGGCGAGGTAGTCGCGGACCTCGGGGTCGTCCAGCTCGAGATCGACCACGCCGGACCACCGCACCAGTCGCGTGGTGAGCCGGCCGTCGCCGTCGCGCCGGAACCACTGGGGGTGGTCGGCGATTTGCACGTGATCGGTCGCGGCCAGGGGCAACACCACGTCCAGCAACACGCCGATGCCGCGCCGGTGCGCGGCGCGGATCAGATCGACGAGGGCCGCGTGGCCGCCGAGCGCCGGATCGACGGCGCCGTGGTCACGCACCGCGTAGAGATTGCTGTCCGGGCCGGTCGGGAAGATGGGCGCCACCACCAGCGTGCGCACGCCGAGCGCCGCCAGCCGGTCGAGGTCCCGGGTGATGCCCGCGAGGTCGCCGCTCGCCGAGTACCCGCGTGGGTGCACCTCGTAGAGCGGACGCCCGAAGCACCAGGCGGCGCGGGGCGGTCCGGCCGCGGTCGGGTCGTCGGGAAAGCGCACGCGCGTCGGACCGCCACAAGCGGTGACGAACATGACGACGAGGGCGGCGACGGCCAGGCCGAGGAGGCGCCAGCACAGGCGTGAATGGCGGGAGATCGCGGGCATTGCAGGGCTTTCGTCGAAGAACGGGGCCCTCGTCGTGACGAGGGCCCCAGGTCGGTGGACGTTCTAGACATAATGGAACGGCTGGGTCCCTCGGGTATCGTGTGTTGGTCCGCGAAGA
>JADHED010001576.1_pt1 | contig 18717 bp, 14 predicted proteins | sample 8952041 | NCBI WGS metagenome assembly JADHED01 (sample SAMN16124423, study PRJNA663239) | bioreactor sludge metagenome | isolation source: sludge (control) | place: India:Bengaluru | collected 2018-09-08
TATGTATTCTCTTCTTTGTTCTTGCGACATTGTTTTAAGGTCTGGTCTTGGAGATTCTTGTGCACTGATAGATACTATCGAAAAATAGAACAAGAATAGGTATATTAACTTTTTCATTATTTTTAATTATAGAGTTCTAAATAAATGTCTTTGTCTGTATTTTTGGTAAGTTCCTTTAGCTCGTCGTCTGATAATGAATTGATGAGTTGGTCATAATTCATATCACTGTTTTTAGGCTCTACTTTTTTTGTGGAAATTGCGTTAGAAGCACTTGTTTGCTTTAAAGATTCTGTATTATTTTGAATTTCTTTGGCAATTTTATGCACTTCTGTTATAGTAGCAATATCTTGATTTTCTAAAACAATTGTTGTAGTTTGTTGCTTTTTGATATTTTCGGTGCTGTCTTTTGTTTCAACTGTGGAAATTTCTGCTTGGTCTGTTTTCCAAAGAAAAGTAAAGCCAAATACCAAAGCCAAAGCAGCTGCCATAGATGTAACCGCAGAAAAATTAAGCTTAAAAATTTTGGTTTTCTTTACTTCTTTTTTTGTGGTTTGCTTCAAAACATTTTCTTGCATTTCCTCGAAAAAATTTTCTGGAACTTTATATGGATTTTTTCTTTCTAATTTATCTAAATCAAATTCTTTCATTGCTTTAAATTTGTTTATTTATAGTTCGTGGTTTTCTTTTATATAATTTTCAATCTTTTCTTTGGCGTAATGGTAATTGGTTTTACAAGTACTTACGCTCATATCCAAAATTTTACTTATTTCTTCGAAAGGCAATTCGTCATAATATCTTATATTAAAGACCAATTTTTGCTTCTCTGGCAATGTTTGTATAGCTTTTTGTAATAAAATTTGAATTTCCTCTGCATCATGTTCCACATTATCTGCTACTAATTTTTGCAACTGTTGTTCTGCATCTTCATCTGCTTTTTGCATTTTTTTCATTTTTGCAAGCTGTTGCAAAGCTTCATTTGTAGCAATTCTGTAAAGCCAAGTATATAATTTGCTATCATTTTTAAATTGCGCAAAATTTTGATAAGCTTTGATAAAAGTATCTTGCAATACATCTTGAGCTACATCGTGTTGCACAATAAGCCTTCGGATATGCCAATAAAGTCTGCTTTGGTAAATATCCATCATGGCACGCAAACCTTTTTCGGAAGTTTGCGACTGAGACATCAGCACAATTATTTCGTTATCTGTGAGCTTCATTTATCGGCATTCGTTAGTTTGATAATTATTTGACTGAAAAGTTAAATTTAAAATTAAAAAAAAATTACAATAACAAAAAAACCACCGAAAATTCGGTGGTTTCTATTTTAGAAAAATTTCTACAAATTATTCTGCTGATGTTGCTTCTGCTTCTGGAGCTTCTGCTTCTGCTTCTTCATCGTCGTCATCTTCTACAACAGCACCTGCATTTTTCATTGCATTTCTAGACATCTTAACAGCTGCTACAACTGCATTGTCTGGATGTAAGAATGTATATGCTTCGTTTTTAATGCTACCAACATAAAGTTTGTTACCAATTCTTAATGGTGTAACATCTACAACGATTTCGTCTGGTAAGTTAGCAGGAAGAGCTTTAATTTTCAATTTTCTGAAAGATTGTCTTAAAACACCACCAGCAACAACACCTTTAGCACGACCAGTAATTCTTACGGGAACTTCCATAACAACAGGCTTATCAGCGCTTAATTGATAGAAGTCAACATGTAAAATTTTGTCTGTAATTGGGTGAAATTGGATGTCTTGTAATACAGCATCAATTTTTTTACCCTCTAGCTCAATTACTACCGTGTGTGCATCAGGAGTGTAAACCAAATTTTTGAAAGATTTCTCTGGTGTAGAGAAATTGATTGGTTGCTCACCTCCATAAACAACACAAGGAACTAATTCAGCATCACGTAGAGCTTGAGTAGACTTTTTGCCCACGCTTTCTCTTTTCTGTCCTTGAATTGTAATAGATTTCATTTTATAAATATTTAAAGTATCTTAAATTTTCAGGGTGCAAATATACAACTTTTTTTTAAATGATAAATTTGTTACTGATTGATTTGTGCTCGTGTACCATTTTCATAACATCTGCAAAAAGAGACGCACAACTTAGAACTTTAATTTTTGAAGATAATTCTGTTTTAACGGGGATAGTATCTGTAACAATAACTTCGCTTATCAAAGATTTTTCTATATTTTCGTAAGCTTTGCCAGATAATACTGCGTGAGTTGCCATTGCTCTTACAGATTTTGCTCCGCTTTTCATTAAGATTTCTGCGGCTTTGCAAAGGGTTCCTGCGGTGTCTATCATATCATCTATTAAGATTACATTTCTATCTTTTACATCACCAATCAAGAACATTTCTTCTACAACATTTGCTTTTTTTCTTTCTTTGTAAGCAATTACTACTTCTGCTCCTAGATAACCTGCATAATTTTTTGCTCTTTTCGCTCCTCCCATATCTGGCGAAGCAATAGTAAGATTATCTAAATTTAAAGATTTAATATAATCTACAAAAATACTAGATGCATAAAGATGATCTACAGGAATTTCAAAGAAACCTTGAATCTGGTCTGCATGCAAATCCATTGTCATTACTCTAGTCGCACCAGCTGCCGTTAAAAGGTTTGCTACTAATTTAGCACCAATAGGAGCTCTAGGCTTGTCTTTTCTATCTTGTCTTGCAAGTCCGTAATACGGCACCACTACCGTTATGTTTTTTGCAGAAGCTCTTTTAGCTGCGTCTGTCATTAACAAAAGCTCTAATAAATTATCTGCTGGCGGAAAGGTAGAGCCTATTAAAAAAACTCTTCCTCCTCTTACCGATTGATCTAAAACCGGTTCGAATTCTCCATCACTGAATTGTTGAAAATTAATTTTCCCTAATTCTTGACCATAATGCGCTGCTATTTTTTCTGCCAAAGTAGCGCTGGTTCTGGTACTGAATAAATAGGTAGCTTGATCTGCCATTTTTACTTTTTTTTACTTCTGCAAATTTAAAAAAATAAAACCACCTGAAAAATATCAAGTGGTTTTTATATTGATTTTAAAAATTATTATGGAAATTTCACTCCAGAATAGCTATTAGGATTTACATTAGGCAATGTAGAACCGTACTTGCCATTAATTGCTTTTATAAATTCATTCGCAATAATAGCATAACCTCTTCCTGTAAGGTGAACTCCGTCTAAAGAGAACGCTCCACCTGTTACAAATTTAGCAGTGTATTTCACCCCGTCAAATTGAATTCCAGAATTTTGAGATAATTCTTTCATTTTTGTATTAGCATCTACAAATGCTAATCCTTTAGAAGAAGCTAAACTAGAAATAATAGAATTGAATTTTGCTGTTGCCGTAGTAACCTCAGCTACTTCTGTAGCATTCAACACGTGTTTATCTTCTAATGGGAATGTAACTCCATATTTATTAAAAGGAGAAACAGCATAAGGTGAAGATGGCGCAGTTCCAATTACAGAAGAAGTAGTAAGTGGAATTAAATCTGCACTTGTTGCGTGTCTTGCTTGTCCAAATATTTGCCCCATCAATCCAGCTTGTTGCGCACTAACGCCTGCTCCAATTAGAGCAGTTGTAATTTGAGTTGACAAATTCGTAAGATTCTCATCTTTAATAAGTAGAGGATTATTTGTTAATCCCACCAATTGCAATCTAGAACCTTGACCATAAGCTGTAAGAATTTGTTTAAGAGGTCCAAATACTTGAGCATTTAAAGCTGTGACAGAAGCTTGATCTATCGGCACAGGATTATAAGGAACTGTAGTGAAAAAAGGAATCCCCGTAACATCTGGAATATTTGCAACAACACCTTTTGCCCCAGCAGAAGTTAGCGTAGTAACTAATGCTGTATAAGCTTGAGTAAATAAAGTTTCAGAAGTTATTGCATTAGTACCATCTCCACCAGAAGTGGCATATCCTAAAACATCATTATTCCCAATCCATAAAGAGAAAAATGTAGGGTTTATTTTCATAGCATCAGCTAAAACACTTGTAGTTGTTGATGATGCAAACCTTACAAAATAAGGATTGGCAGTACCTAAAGAAATTCCTGCAGGGTTACCATAACCATTGGCTACTAAATGATAAGATTTAGCACCTGGCACACCAAGATTATATATTGGCGCACTTGCATTATATATATTTGCAATGGTATTAGTAGCTGTACCCGAAGCTACTGTTGGAGATAAAGCTCCAGTAGATGTAACGGTTAAAATCAATTTATTTGAAAAATTAACCGCGGGAATTCCACCTAAATTATCCGACATTAAAGGCTGGTTAAAAACAGAAGCTCCACCTGCAAGTTTCATCTGTGCAGCAATCATAGAAGGATAAGATTCGTTTTGTCCATCTAAATATAGCGCACCATCTCTGTAACCTGAGGTAAGAGAGTTTCCTAAAGATACATATCTTGTGAAATCTGCTGTTCCGCTTGTAACTTTTACATCTTTCACATCAGTATCGAAATCTGTATTACAACTTACTGTAAAAAGAAGTCCGGTTAATGCTAAAGAAGAAATTAATATTTTTTTCATAGTTTTTTTAAATTAAAATGCATTATAAGATAAGCCTAGACCAAAGTATAAAGACTTAGCTTTTGCTTGTCCATAAAAATTATAATATGCGTTTCTCACGTCTCTTGATTCTGGAAAAGAAAGAGCAGCAGCTAAATCAACTCCAAATTTTCCAAATTTGTAACCAATCCCTCCTGTAAATACGCTCGCATTGAAAGAAGGAATTTCTGGGATAAAATATTCATCTTTATAAGGAGATTCGTCATAATAATATCCTAATCTACCCGCAAATTTTTCATTAAACATATATTGTGTTCCGAATCTGAAAGTTTTAGAATTTTTGAAATTTTTAGGAGTTGTTTGTACAGTAAGATCTGTTTGGTTTCCAACTGGCGCATTAGCGAAATCTAAGGTCAACTTATTATATCTTTCCCATCCATGATAATTGAAACCTGCTGAAACCAACCATTTTGGAGTAACTTTGTAAGTAAACCCTAAAGTGTATTCTTCAACTAAAGGTAAATTTGCAGTAAACGCATCTTGACCTTGTGCATTCAGTCCTAAATTTGGATATAAAGCAGACGAAATATTAAACGTAGCTGTTCCATTTTTTGCTTTCATAATTACAGGAGAACGATAAGCGATACTTACATCCAATTTATCTGATGGTCTAAAATAAAATCCTAAACCAAAACCAGTTCCTGAAGCTTTTTCATCATTAATATTTAAGGTTCCTCCTAATTGATTAACTGCCTTGTCCCAATCTACACTTCCTTTAGTGTATATAAAACTACCTCCTATAGAAGCCCAATCGTTAAATTTGAATGATACCATTGGTTGAAAATAGAAACTCTTAAGTTCCATTTTTTGTACCATTTCATTTCCTGCCCAATTATCGTCCCATTTTACTGTACTTCCGAAAGGAGTAGTAACACTAACACCTACAGAAATAGTATTGCTAACTTTATAAGCAATAGCAGCATACAAAGGTGTTCCCAATGGATCATCAGTTTTATAAGACTGTAGAGTAGATAAATTTTGGTATTCTACTTCAGACTTAGCACCAAATGCTCCTACTGCCACACTCAGTTTATTGGGTATAAACGATATCCCTGCAGGGTTGAAAAAAGCAACACTTGCGTCTTCCGCATGGGCACTTGTGTGCGCCATCGCAAGTTGCTTCACTCCTTGCAAAGAAACTCTAAAACCTCCAGCATAAGTCATAACGCCGGCTAATAGAGCTGTAGTTATTAAAATTCTTTTCATGTTGATAAATTATTAATGCGCCAAATATAAAATTATTTTATATATAAATGTTAATATTAAATTAAAAATATTAAACATTTTAACACATACACTTCATGTTTATATAAATATTTCATCTATAAAAACACATAAAACATTGATTTTCAAATTATTAAATTAATAAAATACTAGATAGTTTAAACAAGCGTTTAATATAAATTTTATTAAACAATCGTTATGTAATACATTTTAAAGAACATAAATATATTATGATATTCATAATAAAATAATGTTTTATTTGTCAAATAATTTAAATTATAGCAAATAAATTAAAAACAATAAAATTTAAATTTCTCCAAAATTCTAAAAGAATATAATTATCTTTCCAAATTAAAAAATATGCTAAATTTGCAAGAATTAAAAAATAAAATATGAGTTGTGGATGTAATTCATCCGGAGATTCTACACATTCTTGTGCTACAAAAAGCACCACAGGCTGTTCTAACGTAGACTCTTGTGGGAATAGTTATAAATTAAGTGTTTTTGATTGGCTTTCTACTATCAAAGCTCCTCAGCAGAATAAATGCAGCTTTGTGGAAGTAAGATTCAAAAATGATAGAAAAAGTTATTATAACAATGCTAATAATCTTCCTTTGCACATAGGAAGCGTAGTAACAGTAGAATCTAACCCGGGACACGATATAGGCGTGGTAAGCCTAACAGGAGAATTGGTAAAAATTCAAATGAAGAAAAAAAACTTCAACGAAGAGCTTTCTCCAAAAATTTATAGAGTTTCTACACAAAAAGATGTAGAAATATGGCAAGAAGTAAGAAAAAAAGAAGAATCTGTAAAAATTCAGGCAAGAAAAATTGCTAAAAGTCTTGGCCTTGAAATGAAAATTACAGATGTAGAATATCAAGGAGACGGCGCCAAAGCTATTTTCTACTACACAGCAGAAGGAAGAGTAGATTTTCGTCAATTAATTAAAGAATATGCTTCCAATTTTAAAACAAAAATTGATATGAAGCAAATTGGCTACAGACAAGAATCTGCTAAAGTTGGCGGAATTGGTTCTTGTGGTAGAGAATTGTTTTGTTCTACTTGGCTCACAGATTTCCGTTCTGTAAATACTAATGCGGCAAGATATCAACAGTTAAGCATTAATCCTCTAAAACTTGCAGGACAGTGTGGCAAATTGAAATGTTGTCTTAATTTCGAATTAGATAGTTATGTAGATGCATTGAACGATTTCCCTTCGTCTAGTACCGTTTTAGATACCGAAAAAGGAAAAGCTTTTTGCATCAAAATTGATGTATTTAAAAGAAAAATGTGGTTTGCGTATGTAGAAAACTCTATGGCTTGGTATGACATTGATGTAGCCGATGTTAAAAAAATGATTTCTACCAACAGAAAAGGCAATAAAGCAGCTCCGCTTGAAGATTTAAAAAGCTATTCTGCGGATGATAAAGTAGAAACAGTAGATTTAATTCAAGAGAATAATTTAGACCGTTTCGAGAAAAAAAATAAAAGTAGAAACAGAAATAGAGGAAACAACAACCAGCAACAACCTAACAACAGACCTCAAAATAACAATTCTGAAAAAAGAGTTGATAACAAGGTTGATAACAGAGTTGAAAGAACCAATAAAGAAGAAAAAAATACTCCTGAACAAAAACCTCAGAAAAAATTCTTCAAAAACAAAAAGAAATTTCCTCCAAAAAAGAAAGAATAATGAATAAATATTTTTCAGTATTTTTCGTTTTAATGGCATTGGTTGGCTGCACCAAAGAAGGAGAATCTATTCAAATGAACGAGATTAATAACCTTTGGAACAAAAATCAAGAGCAAAAGTTCGTTTTGAATATTGAAGATGTTCAGAATCCTAAAAACATCATTTTTGTAGTTAGAAATAACAACAATTACCCTTATAGTAACTTATTTTTAATTACTTACTTAAAAAATGAAACGGATAAGAATGCAAAAATAGATACTCTTGATTATATCTTGGCAAAACCTACCGGAGAATGGATTGGTACAGGATTTGGCGAAACCAAGGAAATTATGTTTCAATATCGTAACAACTACAAATTTCCTAAAAAAGGAAAATATATTATTGGCATAAAACAAGGTATGAGAACCAATAATTTAGTTGGGATTGAAGATATTGGAGTAAAAATTGAAAATTCAAAACAACCATAATAATATATGGAAAAAACAGTAAAACAAGGAAGTACACATACATTTCCGCTTCCTCCTAAAAAAAATAACAATATGCAAGGTTTCAAAAAGTGGATAAAATACATTTGGATGAGCCTAGCAGCTGTAGTTCTAGGAGTTGCATTTTTATTTTTTGCAGTTTCTCAAGGATTTTTAGGCGATATGCCAGATGTACAAGAACTAGAAAATCCAGATATCTATGTTGCTTCTCAGATTATCTCTTCAGATGGTGTAGAATTAGGCAAATTTGAGAAAGAAAAAACAATTCCTATTACCTACAAAGATTTACCTCCTCATCTTGTTTATGCATTAATGGCAAAAGAAGACGAACGATTTAGAGAACATTCTGGTATTGATTTACAAGCTTTTTTGAGAGCTATTGCTTATGGAGGAAAAAGAGGTGGTGGTTCTACCGTATCTCAGCAATTGGCAAAATTATTATTCACGAAAGAACCCGCTACAAACCCTGTAATGAGAGCCATTCAAAAATTAAAAGAATGGTCTGTTGCTGTAAGTCTTGAAAAAAGATATACCAAAGAAGAAATTATTACTTTGTATTTCAATAAAATGGATTTCAATTATAATGCAAAAGGAATTGAATTGGCTTCTAGAATTTATTTTAACAAAAACACAAAAGATTTAACACTTTCCGAAGCAGCAACTTTTGTAGCAATGTTAGAAGCTCCTATCAGAAACAATCCTATTAGAAATCCTGAAAGAGCAAAACAAAGAAGAAATGTGGTTCTAGAGCAAATGCTTAAAACCAATTATATAGACCAAGCAACATTTGATAGAGCTTCTTCCGAAGGAATTGTTACAGATTATCATCCAATAAAAGAAGTAAACGAAGGATATTCTGCTTACTATAAATTTTTCTTGAGAAAAGAAATTCAAAAATATCTTGAAGAATACGAAAAAGAAACGGGTAAAGATGTAAACCTCTTCCGAGATGGTTTAAAAATTTATGTTACCCTAGATTCTAAAATGCAAAAATATGCCGAAGAAGCCATTAAAGAGCATTTAACAAACCTTCAAAAAGGCTTTGACGCAGAACAAAGAAGAAATCCTACCAGACCGTTCTATTTCCTTAAGAAAAATGAGATAGACAAAATTATGCTTCAAGCAATGAAACGTACAGGACGATATAAGCAATTAGTTGCCGAAGGCGTTTCTGAAGATTCCATAATGATTGATTTCAAAAAGCCAACCAAAACATCAATATTTACTTGGGAAGGCGAAAAAGAAACAGAAATGTCTCCTTACGATTCTATTAGATATCACAAACAAATTGCACAAGCTGGCTTAATGTCTATGAATCCTGGTACCGGAGAAATTAAAGCTTGGGTGGGAGGTATCAACTGGCAACACTTCCAGTACGACCACGTAAAACAAGGAAAAAGACAAGTAGGTTCTACTTTCAAACCATTTGTTTACGCTACTGCAATAATGAATCTTAGCATGACACCTTGTTCTACTGTTTCTAACGCAACATTCAGCGAAAGAGGTTACACCGTTCCAGGTAGAGGAGGAAATCCAACACTTAAACAAGCTCTAGCGCAATCTCTTAACCCTGTTGCAGTAAGATTAATGGATATGGCGGGTTCTGATAATGTAATTAAATTAGCTAGAGACCTCGGTGTAACAGAAGATATTCCTCGTGGGCAATTAGCAGTTGCCTTAGGTTCGTCAGACATTACCATCTACGAAATGCTTGGTGCTTACAGTACTTTCGGAAATTATGGAAATTACGTAAAACCAGAAATGATTTGGCGTATCGAAGATGCAAATGGTAGAGTAATAAAAGAAGTGAAAAACGAAACCAGAGAAGTAATGAACGAAAAATACGCCTATACCATGGTAGATCTTATGATGGGCGTTACTAAATTTGGTACAGCTTCTGGACAATTGAGAAGTCTTGGTATTCCTGCTGAAGTTGAAATTGCAGGTAAAACGGGTACTACTCAAAATAATTCAGATGGTTGGTTTATGGGAATTACTCCAAACTTAGCAACTGGCGTTTGGGTCGGTTGGGAAGATAGAGCAACTCACTTCTACAGCACTGGTGAAGGACAAGGAGCGAGAATGGCGTTACCAATTTGGGGAATTTTCATGAAGAAAGTTTGGGCAGATAAATCTCTCGGAATTTTGCCTCAAGATAAATTTATAAAACCTTCAGACTGGAGTGGCGGTTGTGATGATTTAAGAGGCCTTGGCTCTGGTTATGGTGACGAAGGTGGTTTACAAACTTTAGAGCAAATTAAAAACCCTAAACCTAAAGAAGAGAAACCAAAAACTCAACAAAAAGAAGAAAACATCAATGACAAGCTCAACAAAGATGAAATAAACTTCAATCAATAAAATAAATAAACCGTTTCAATATTTTTGAAGCGGTTTTTTGTTATAAATCATTTAGTTTTGCAAAATGAATTTAGATAAAATTACTCAACAATATTTTAATTTGTTTCCAGGAGATTTTTCTGGAAATCCTATGCAAAGACAAACTCCTAATTTCCTTTTTGCACAAACAGAAATCTATGGTTACAAGAAAGCACAATTGCTCCATTTCAACCAAAAATTATCAGAAGAAATTGGTTTAGGAAAAATTGAAAATCAAGAGGATACAGACTTTGTAAATGCAACCAATCTTCCTGAAAACATCAAAACCTACTCTACTGCTTACGCCGGTCATCAATTTGGACAATGGGCTGGTCAATTAGGAGATGGAAGAGCAATCTACGCTGGAGAAATTAAAAATTCTGAAGGAAAATTTACAGAAATTCAATGGAAAGGCGCTGGCGCAACTCCCTACTCTCGTCATGCAGACGGAAGAGCAGTTCTTCGTTCTTCAATTCGAGAATATCTGATGAGTGAAGCAATGTTTCATTTGGGTGTCCCTTCTACCAGAGCACTTTCTCTATCGCTTTCTGGCGAAAAAGTAGCAAGAGACATAATGTACAACGGAAATGTAGATTTCGAGCAAGGCGCAGTGGTAATTAGAACCTCTGAAACCTTTCTTAGATTCGGGCATTTTGAATTGTTGGCAGCGAGAAATGAAATTGATACTTTGCAAAAATTAACCGATTTTACCATTGAAAATTATTATTCTGAAATTGATAAAAATTCGGCAAATAAATACATAGAATTCTACAAAAAAGTAAGCGAAAAAACCGCCGAAGTGATTGTAGAATGGTTAAGAGTAGGTTTTACACACGGTGTGATGAATACCGACAACATGAGCATTATTGGAAATACGATAGATTACGGTCCGTTTTCAATGTTAGATGAATACGATTTGAATTTCACTTCTAACACCACAGATTTGCCCAACAAAAGATACGCTTTCGGGAAACAGGCACACATTGCGCATTGGAATATGATACAGCTTGCTAATGCACTTTTTCCTTTAATTAAAGACGAAGCTGCACTAGAAAATGTCTTGGTAGATTACAGCGAAATGTTCTGGAAAAAGCACGATGAAATGATGGCGAAAAAATTCGGTTTTGAAAAATTAGAAAGATATGATGCCGATTTTTTCACTTCATGGCAAAAATTAATGGAAGAAATTTCAATAGATTATACATTGTTTTTCAATCAGTTAGAAACACTAAAAGAAGACACAAACATTCCCGAACATTTCAAAAAATGTTTTTATCAAAATATCAATTCAAATCAAGAAACTTTATTGATAGAATTTGTTGAAAATTACAAACAAAGACTTTCTTACAATCAAATTTCCAGAGACGAAAGCAGAAAAATAATGCAAAAAGCAAATCCGAAATTTGTACTAAGAAACTATCTTTTGTTTGAATGCATCGCCGAAATGGAAGAAGGAAAAACAGACCTTTTTGACAAACTTTGGTTGGCTTTACAAAGTCCTTACGAAGAAATTTATCCGGAATTTTCGGTAAAAAGACCAGAAAAATATGAAGGCGTTGTAGGTTGCAGTTCGCTTTCTTGTTCTTCTTAATAAAAATCTTTTCTAATTCAAAAAACCTTTTATTTGTAAAAAATTCTTTGCGCTCTTTGCGTTTAAAAACCATATTTTTGCAAAAAATTTAGCATTGAAAAAGCTTTTAGACACTTTAAAACTAGTTTTCCCGAGCAATTTGGTAGAATGGATTTTGTTGGCGATTTTCTTAATTTCTTATGGGATTTTGGGAACTTATATCGCACTGAATTACAGAATTATTTTTGATGACAGAATTCCTTGGGATGCCTATTTTAGTTTTGACAATCGTTCTATCGTAATGACGGGAGGCGGTTTTGAAAGACATCCGCTTTCTAATTATTTTTTTGATTACATCAGGCAATTTGCTCTTTGGATTTCGGATGGTAAAAAAGATGAAACCTTCAGATTGGTATTGGCTTGGTGCAGTAATTTTGCCGTGAGTTTAGCTTTAGTTCAGCTTTTCAAATATTTAAGAAATATTGTAAAAATTCCATTGAAAATCAATTTGTTAATTACATTTTTCTTTGCGTTTTTCACGACTCCAATTTTGCTTTCTTTTACGCCAGAAACTTATACTTATACCTTGCTTTTTTTAGTAGCATTTAATTATTACGCTGCTGCAAAACTCAAAAAAGAAAAGAAAATCTCTATTTTCCCATTAACATTTGCTTCTGTTTTGGTTGGCGGTTTAACGATTACCAACGTTGTAAAAGTTTATATACCAATACTTTTTGAAAAAGATTTATTTAAACGTTTCAAAAAAATATTGAATGCGGCAATTAGAGTAATTGTTTCTGCTGCGGTTTTCGTGCTTTTGTTTTTGTACCGTTTAGATTGGGATTACATGAGGATTTTCAATAAAACTGGCGAACAATACGAGAAATTTTCTAAGCCAAAAGTTACACCCATTTGGGACATGATTTCGTCTTGGTTTTTTGGCGGAAATATGATTTTTTCCAACTTTGTAGTGAGAGATTATCACAACAAAAAAGGTTTTCATTACAACGCCATTTTTATGGATGTTTTCACATCTGTAGTTCCTTATATTTTTGTTGCAGCGGTTCTTATTCTCGTTTTCTGGAGTTATTTTAAAAATTTCAAGAATAAATTTGTACAAATTTTGATGCTTTCTTTTTTCGTAGATATCATCATTCACTGTGTATTGAAATTCGGTTTGCACACTTCTTACATCTACGGTGGACATTTCATTTTTGTAGTTCCGATGATGCTCGGTTGGTTGTTTTTCGGGTATAAAAATTCTCCGAAAATGCTTTCTTTTCTAACAGTTTTTGTAGGAATTTTATTCGTTTTCTTAATTGCGAATAATGTGTATAGAATGGAAGAATTCTTCTGGTTTTTAGAGAAGAATTATAAATAAAAAAAATCCGAGAAATTCTCGGGATTCACTATTTTTTCTTACTCTTCACCTTCTTTACTTGGTCTTTTATGTAAGGATATTTTTGTTGCATGTCATCAGACAGAGAAGAATCTAATTCTAAAGCCATTTTCAAGGCATTTTGTCCGTGTTCTTCTTCTCCCACGTTTAAGAATGAATTGCTCAACTGATAATACAATTCTGCCCTTTTATGAAACTTTACCGCTTTTTCTAAAACATTAATGGCGTCTTCAAATTCTCCTATTAACATTAAAACTTCGGTGTAAGCATACCAATTATAAAATCTTTTGGGCTCTGCTTCTACTAGTTTTTTGAGACAAGTAAGAGATTCTTCAAACTTACCAGAATCAATGTATAAAAACGCCAATTTCTTTTGAAAATCGAGGTTGTTTTCATTCAAAGCAACAGCTTCTTTAGCAAAATGTAGCGCTTCTTTGGTGCTTCCTAGTTCAAGGTAAATATCACTCTGTTCCATCATTGCTAAGTAAAACTGAGGGTCTTCTTTCAATGATTTTTGAAAAGCTCTTAATGCTTCAAGATTCTTTTTATCAGCTTTGTAGCACAATCCTATTTTATAAAAAGTAAATGCTTTGGTATATTCTAATTCCAATTGTTCTTCATATACTTCAATCGCTTTTTGCCATTGTTCTAAAGCTTCATAACAAGCAGCTTTGTTGGCGTAAACTCCTGTAGATTCCGAATTAATTGCTAAAAGATAATCAAAGGATAAAATGGCTTTTTCGTAATTTTTTCTATTGAAATAAAACTGTCCCATTTCGAACCAAGCTGTTTCAGAAAAAGGAAACTGATTGATGTAGTTTTGAGCAAATTCTTCCGCTTCTTCAAAACGATTGAGCTGTTGATAGCACATCATGGCACATTCTAGAGAATAATCGTCTTGAGGATCAAAAGTAAGCGCAAGTTTATAATGTTTTAGCGCATTGAAAGGGTCGTCTAAATTATGATATTCGTCTGCAATAAAATTGTGAAGAAAGTTTTCTTCTTCTTCTAATTCTAAAGCTTTAAGACAATAATCTATAGATTTTCTAGGATTTCCGTTGTTAGAGAAATATTTGGCACAACACACCAAATAATCTGTACTTTCGGAGCAAGAAGGTTCTAACTCGTCTATTAACTGACGAGCTTGCACATATCTTTCTAAGTCTAAAAGAACTTCTAATTGTTTTACTTTTAGTTCAATAGAGTTCGGGTGAAGTTTTAAACCATAATTAATGGCCATTTCGGCGAAATGAACATCTCCCATTTCCAAATAGAAAATAACCAATTCTTCAATTTCTTCTGAATCAAAGTAGAAATTGTCGTTATTTTCAATCATTTCTTCGAACTTTTTAGAAAGTTCATTTTCAAAAAATTCTTCCAAATTCTATTAGATTTTAGATTTTAGATTTTAGATTTTAGATTTTTTTTTCTAAACTCTAATTTCTAGCTTCTATATTAAACTTTTAATTTTTTCTATCATTTTGTCTGCCAATTCATCAGCTTCTTGCTGAGAAAAGGCTTCTGTATAAATTCTAATAATTGGTTCGGTGTTAGATTTTCTGAGGTGAACCCAATTTTCTGGGAAATCTATTTTCACCCCGTCAATTGTAGATATTTCTTCGTCTTTATACTCTTCTTGCATTTTCACAAGAAGCGCATCTACATCTATTTCCGGAGTAAGTTCTATCTTCTTTTTGCCCATGTAATATGCTGGATATGTTGCTCTAAGCTCCGAAACGGTTTTATTTTCTTTTGCCAAATGCGTCAAAAATAATGCAACACCTACTAAAGAATCTCTTCCGTAATGCAAATCTGGATAGATAATTCCTCCGTTTCCTTCACCACCAATTACTGCATTTTTCTCTTTCATTAAAGTTACTACATTCACTTCTCCTACTGCGCTTGCAAAATATTCTGAATCTAAATTTCTGGCAACATCCCTCAAAGCTCTGCTCGATGAAAGATTAGAAATCGCAACTCCTTTCTTATGTCTCAACAAATAGTCTGCCACCGCAACTAAAGTGTATTCTTCTCCAAACATTTCGCCATTTTCGTCAATTAATGCCAATCTGTCAACATCAGGATCCACTACAATTCCTACATCTGCACCTTCTTTTTTGATTAAATCGCAAATGTCTGTTAAGTGCTCTTTCAAAGGTTCTGGATTGTGCGGAAATTGTCCGTTTGGCTCGCAATACAATTTCACTACTTCGCAACCTAATTTTTCTAAAAGTGGCGGGATTGAAATTCCTCCTGTAGAATTTACAGCATCTAAAACCACTTTAAATTTTTTAGATTTTACCGCTTCTGCATCTACCATTGGTAAATCTAGAATTTTTTGAATATGAATATCAAAAGCATCTGTTCTGGTTTCATATTTTCCTAAATCATCTACTTCGGCAAAGTTGAAATCTTCTTTTTCGGCAATTTCCAGCATTTCTGCACCGTCTTTTCCGCTGATGAATTCTCCTTTTTCGTTCAAAAGTTTCAGCGCATTCCATTGTTTTGGATTGTGAGAAGCCGTTAAAATTATTCCTCCATCAGCATTAAGTTCTGTAACCATCACTTCTACGGTTGGCGTGGTAGAAAGTTCTAAATCTATCACATTAATTCCTAAACCTTGTAAAGTAGCGGTAACCAAAGAGTTAACCATTGCGCCAGAAATTCTAGCATCTCTACCGATAACCAATGTTAAATTTTTTTTATTTTTATTTTTTTGAAGCCAAGTTCCGAAAGCTGCAGTAAATTTTACTACATCTACTGGGGTAAGATTATCATCTACTTTACCACCGATGGTTCCACGGATTCCTGAAATACTTTTGATTAAAGACATTTTATTGAATTTTTAAGCCTTAGAAAACCTTTTGCATTTATTAAAAAAGGCATCTAAACCTATATTAATATAATTTGAGTTTTAAATTTCTGCAAAATTACGGAAATAAGCAAGAGAAAACCGTTTACTGTGGAAAAATATTAGATGAGATAACTAACTACAACCGCAATCTTTGTCGCAATGCGTTCGTTTACTGTCGAATTTTTTGGGAGTAAAGTTTTTCCTAAACACTTTATACAAAGAATATCCTGCAGCCAAAAGCATCGCAAAAATGATAATATATTGAATAACAATTGAATTCATGATGCAAAAATAAGAACAAAATTACAATTTTATTTTGAATTATTCTAAATAAATATTATTTTTGTTGCATGAATGAATTTAGAATCAATCCTTATTTCAATTTGATTGTACCAACACTCGAAAGCAACAACCACGAACAATATTGTGGCAAAAAGAAATGTTGTAAAAAATTCAAAAAAGGAAAAAGATGCAAAAAATGTCCAGGAAGAGAGAAAATTTCTTAATTCTTAAACATCTTTTTTCTTAAATTTGAATAAAACATTTCAATATGAACAGAGATATTATATACAATTTGCTAAATCTACAGATAGCAAAAGAACAATATGCCGCTCAGTTGTACCTTTCTATGAGCGCTTGGTTTTATGAAAAAGATTTGGACGGAATTGCCAATTATTTCAGAATTCAATCGAAAGAAGAATTAATGCACGCCGAAAAGTTTTTTGATTTTCTAAATGATATTGGTGGTAAAATTGTTCTTCAAAATATAGAGCAACCTCCTTATGAATTTTCTGATGCGCAAGAAATTTTCGAAAAAGCTTTAGAACATGAAAAAATAGTTACACAAAGTATTTTTGCCATCGTGAAAGCAGCCAACGAAATTGGCGATTATTCTACAGCTGCTTTTTTACAATGGTTTGTAAACGAACAGGTAGAAGAAGAAGCATCTGCTTCTCAACTCATTACAAAAATTAAATTGGTAAAAGACAATCCTTCAGCTTTGTATCTTTTCGACCAAGAACTTGGGCAAAGAGTTTTAACTGCTGAGTAATAAATTAAAAAGAGCTGCTTTCAGATTAGAAAGCAGCTCTTTTTTTTAATATCTTTTTTTCTTACTTCAAAAACTGATAGACAATCATAGAAGCAAAATATGCTAATCCAGACATGAAAACCAATTGAATTCCTGTCCATTTCCAAGATTTTGTTTCTCTATAAACTACTGCAATGGTAGAGATACATTGCATGGCAAAAGCATAGAAAATTAGGATTGAAATTCCCGTTGCAAAATTGAAAACTTTTTCTCCATCAGGTTTTAAATCTGTCCTCATTTTTTCGATTACCGTTTTCTCTGGCGCATCGTCTTCTAAACTATATAAAGTTGACATAGTTCCTACGAAAACCTCTCTTGCCGCAAAACTAGATAAAATACCTACTCCCATTTTCCAATCATAACCCAGTGGAGAAATAGCAGGTTCCATCTTTTTACCAATTTTTGCCAAATAAGAATTTTCTAGCTTTACATTGCTTTCATGTTGAAATAAATGAAAATCGTCTTTCGGTCCAAAATAACTTAAAAACCAAAGAATTACACTTACAGCAAGGATAATTTTACCAGCTCCTGTAATAAACTCCCAAACTTTTCTCAATACTAATTTGAAATCGTAAGCCCAAAGTGGCATTTTATAAGTAGGCAAATCCATTACTAAGAATGTTTTCCCTTTATTTTTGATAAAATATTTCAATATAAATGCTGCAACCAAAGCCATTACAAAACCTAGAAAATACATTGCTAAAAGTGCAATTGCTTTATATTTAAATCCTAAAAAAGTTCCGTTTGTAAAAATAAGTGCAATAATAATACTGTAAACCGGAAGCCTTGCAGAACACGTCATAAAAGGCGTTATCAAAATTGTAATAAGTCTTTCTTTTACGTTTTCAATATTTCTGGTACTCATAATTGCGGGAATTGCACAAGCTGTACCCGAAACCAGTGGAACTATACTTTTACCATTTAAGCCAAAAGGCCGTAAAAATCTATCCATCAAGAAGATAACTCTTGCCATATAACCAGAGTCTTCTAGCAAATACAAAAAATATAAAAGAATACCAATCTGAGGTGCAAAAATTACAATACCGCCAACTCCAGGAATAATTCCGTCTGAAATAAGTGAATTGAGCGGGCCATCTGGAAGATGCGTTTTTGAAAAATCTGAAAGCCAAGAAAAACTAGAATCTATCCAATTCATAGGATATTCTGCAATAAAAAACACACTTTGGAAAATGGTTAACAAAATTATTGCAAAAACCAAATATCCTAAAACTGGGTGAACCAAAACCTTGTCTAACTTTTCCGTTAAAAGTTCTTTAAACTGAGGCTTTTTAGAAATTACCTGAGAAATAATTTTGTCAATATTTTGGTATCTTCTAATGGTTTCTTGCACTTGCAACCTTTTGGGAACCATGCATTTTTTATCTTCTTGATTCAAAAGCACTTTTACACTTTTCAATTTTCCAAGATAAGTATCT
>JADHED010001580.1_pt1 | contig 18682 bp, 18 predicted proteins | sample 8952041 | NCBI WGS metagenome assembly JADHED01 (sample SAMN16124423, study PRJNA663239) | bioreactor sludge metagenome | isolation source: sludge (control) | place: India:Bengaluru | collected 2018-09-08
GCAGGTGCGGCGGGAATATTGTCGAGATCAAAGAGTTCGAAGAAGCGATAGATGGTCTTTTGCCAATCGGTTCTCGGGGTGGTGTCCAGGACCCTCCAGGAGGAGGCGGGAGAGAATTGTCGGTTGAGTTGATCCGCGAGCCACTCCATCTCGGGGCGGTAGGTGGAAGCTTCTTCGGAGACGAGAATATCGCCTCCCGGAAGGATGGAGGCGAAGCCGTGGAGCATGCCGTCCGGTCCACCAAGGACTTCGTGGCCGAGCGAGGCATAGGTTTTGCCCAACCAGGCCGTCAGTCCGATGCCGCCCGGCACGCTGTCGATCTCCGCGATGACGAAACCCCCGTTTGTCAGAATGAGATCCGGGCGGATGACCTTCGGAATATCCCCGGCCACACCGTGTTCGCGCTGCCAGGCGACGAGGGCAGGAGGCTTGCCCCGGTCGAGCAATTCCGCGACCCAGGGATGAATTTTCCCCCGTGCGCTGAGTCGGTAAAGCTGGTCGCAGGCCCGCAGGAAAAGGAGGAGACGATAACCGAGCTTTTCCATTTCTTCCCGCAAGTCGGCATCCAGAAGAAAGGGACGCGGGGAGATCCGCCAATCTTTCTCATGGAAGAGTCCGCCTTCCGGCAGGGCGGCATGGATGTGTCGGACCGTTTCTTCGGGACTCATGAGAGAATCTTCAGGGCCTGCCGGATCAGGTCTTCAGCGGTGGGAGTCGATTCGGAGAGGTCCAGAACCCGGCGGACGGCCTTGTGGGCTTCCACCTGTTTGTAGCCAAGGGAAATGAGGGCGAGCACCGCATCGTGGAGGCGGGAATCGGCTTCGTTCGGGGCGTTCTTGGCACTGGAGGCCTCCCACTCGGCGGCGATGCCGACCTTGTCCTTCAGCTCCAGAACGATGCGTTCGGCGGTTTTTTTCCCGATGCCATTGATCCGGGAAATGGCGGAGATGTCACCCGCCACCACGGCGGCCTTGAACATTTCGGTCGGAAGTCCGCTCAGGACTGCCAGGGCGATTTTCGGGCCCACTCCTGAAACATGGTGAAGCAGCAGACGAAAGAGGTCGCGCTCGCTTTCGGTGAGAAATCCATAGAGCACATGGGCGTCCTCCCGCACCGCGAGGTGCGTCAAGATCTTCACCGGTGCTCCCGGCTGCGGGAGACGCTCGAAACTTGATACCGGCACAAGGACCTGATAGCCCACACCTTGGACGTTCACAACAATCTGTGTCGGCAGAGCTTCGGCCAGAGTTCCTTCGAGAAATGCAATCACCCCGCATCCATACCAGAGCCCGAGGAAAACTCAAATGGGTGATGTGCGTTTTTCTGTTGGTCGCGACCACTTTCGCCGGGGAGGACACGCACTGGGCCTGGATGGTGGAGCCATCGTTCATGGACTACAAAGTGCGCCGCAAGATTGACGGCTCGGAGCGCACGATTCTTGCGCTGGTGCGGCTGAAGGATGGCGAAATTTATGGGGCGGAAGGCGGGCATGAACGGATCATGGACATGGCGAGAAAGCCCATTGAGGACGATGCGCGGGAGACTGCGGCCAAGGTGCTTGCCCTGATCGAACCACGGTTCGTCCGGGACAAGAATGAAGTCATCCAGTATGCGGTGCTGGAGTCGGAGAATCCGCTCACGGCATCCTCGGTTCTCGCTCCGGGGTTTGCGGAGAAATTCGCGGACACCCTGGGACCGGATCTGTTGGTGGCTGTGCCGAACCGCTATCAGCTTCTGGTTTTTTCCCGGCAGGATCAGGCGTTTCAAAAAATGGGAGAATTCATCATTGCCGGGTATCTCGGGTCGAATTACCCGGTGAGCAGGGAGATTTTTGCCTTGGAAAACGGCAGATTGCATTCTCTCGGGGTGCTGCAATAGGAGCGGGGGCTGGCGGAGAGTTGGGAATGCGCTTGACGGGTCCTGCCGGGGGAAGGAGTTTTTGCGGGTGTCCAACTCTTCCTCATGTCCGGTTCCCGATGCCCCGTTGCACGGGCGTGTTTGTGCCGGCTTCAAAAAAATCGATCCGATTCTTGTCCTCTGTCTGTTGATTTCCTTCTTCACGGGCATCTCCGCCCTGAATTGGGGGGGATATGACTGCATGAATCCCGATGCAACGGCATTCAAGAGCATCAAGAAGAGTCCTCCGCTGCATCCCGAGCGTTTCGACAAGCCACCGCTGCACACTTACATCAACAACATGCTGATCAACGAACCCAGCAAGTGGGTCTCCGGCGCATGTGTTTTTTTTGGTGCGGACAAGGTGAAAGCCGAGAGTCGGCGCTGGCAGGCGCGGCTTCTGGCCGCCCGTGTGCTCCAGGCCGTGTTCATGCTGGGCTGTGTGGCCCTGGTTTATGTTTTTGCGAATGATCATTTTGGACGGGCCTCGGCCCGGGTGAGCGGGTTTCTGCTGGCGACCTGCTCGGGATTTCTTTTGCACAAAATCTTCCTGACTTCGGATATCCCGCTGATTTTCTGGATGCTGGCCAGCGTGGTTGCCAGCGGGAGAATTCTGAAAAATGGCGGCATGGGAGCCTCGATCGCCGCCGGGGTTTTCGCGGGGTTTGCCTCGGCGACAAAATACAACGGACTGGCTGTCGCACTGGCCATTCCTCTGGCGCACATGATGTATCGGGACGGAAGAGGGTATCTTGGTTTCTTGAAGCGCCCGGCCTTTTGGGTGGGGGGCTTTGTGGTGCCGGTCAGCTTCGTCTTGGTGAATCCCTATTGCATTCTGGATTACCGGAAATTCGTCTCGGATTTCATGTACAATTACACCGTGACCCCGATTTACGACGGGCAGACCGGTGGCAGCGGTTACGCGGATTTTATTGCGGCGTTGCCGGAGATTTTCGGGTGGCCACTTTGTCTGCTTCTGCCGGTGCTGGTGGTGCTGGGAACGGCCTGGGCGTTTTGGAAGGCCCCGGGGTCCGCACTCCAGGCTGTGGGGCTGTGTGTGGCGGTATCGGCGTTGTATTTCTGGAAGATCGGGGGATTCCCCCGCATTGAGACACGCTTTGTGCTGCCGGTGGCGCCCTTTCTTTTGTTGTGGGCCGCTCCCGGTTGGCAGTGTCTTTCCCGTTGGCGGGCAGTGGTGCTCGTCCCGGCACTGGCTCTTGGTTTTTACGGACTGGCCAGCAGTTGGGAAATCACCCGGCAATTTGTGGAGGATCCCCGCATGTATGCGCTGGCCTGGGCGGAGGAAAACTTTCCGGCGCATTGCAAGGTGGAGGCCAGCACGGGATCGCCGCAATGGAAATGGATGGAAGGCCGGGACGTGAAGGTGGTCAATTTTCCGATCGGGCTGGACCGGAACAGACGGTTCAGCGAGGCATTGAAGGACAATCCCTGGGTGCAGGATCGCCTGAAGAAAAACATGGAACTCAACCGCCCGGATTTCTTCACCCCGGAAGCCCTGGCGGCGAGAGGATCGGATTTCATCACCGTGGATTCCCAGAACCAGAAGGATCGCATGGCCGGGCCGTTTCTGGATGATCTGATCGCCGGGGTTTATGGATACGAAGTCGTCTTTCAAAAAGATTCCCCATCGCTGCCCTCCTGGGTGTATCCTTCGGAACCGAACTGTCTGCGCATGAAATTCTATATCCTCCGGAAAAAAGCGCCCCAACCCGCCTCATGAAACCCTCCGAGCATCTGCAAGATCGTGCCGCCCGGGCCCGCAAGATCATGGAAGCCCCCCGGAACTACAAGGTATGCGAGGGCTGCGAGTCGATTGTGGCCGCGAGAGTGGTCACCTGCCCAAACTGCCACGGATACCGCTTCGATGAGACCCCGGATCGGGTGGTCGCCCAGGCCGAACTTCTGGCTTCCCGACCGCAACAGAGCGTGACATCCGCAGATCTGGAGTAGTTGACACTTGAAAAAAACAGGCCAATCTTGGTCCCCGAAAACCCACAAAAATCATGGCACTAGAGATTGGAACCCAAGCCCCCGACTTCACCCTGAAATCCATGGCGTCCGACGGACTCGTCGACGTCACCCTCTCCTCGAATTTTGGAAAGCAGGCGACCGTGCTCCTGTTTTTCCCCCTGGCCTTCACGAGCGTCTGCACGCAGGAACTCTGTGATGTCACCGCCGGACTCGAAAAATATGCCGGACTGAAGGCCGAGGTGCTCGGCATCAGTGTGGACAGCCCGTTCGCGCAGGCCGCATGGGCGAAGAAGGAAGGAATTTCCATCAAACTTCTCAGTGACCTGAACAAGACCGTCACAAATGCCTACGGTGTGCTGTTTCCCGGACTGGCCGGGATCGGGGACACCTCCGCCCGGGCCGCCTTTGTGATCGATGCCGCCGGGCAGATTGTTTACAGCGAGCAGACTCCGACACCGAAGGATCTTCCCGATTTCGGAAAAATCGAGGCCGTTCTCAAATCGCTCTGATTTGAAAAAGGAGGGGGTGGGCGAAATCCCACCCGTTCCCGCTCTTCACCCGACCACGGCGAGATGACCCAGGTACCCAGGCTGATTCCCACGCGGAGCGAAAACCCCGACCTCTCCCGCTTTCCCAACTTTCTGATCCTCGGTCCGCAACGAACCGGGACGACATGGTTGTATTTCAACCTGCATCTTCATCCGGAGATTCTGCTTCACCGGATGAAGGAGACGTATTTTTTCAGCACTCTGGGCAGACCCGAGCATCCCCGGTATTTGTTTCCAAGCCTGGAGGATTACCTGGAATCCTACCGGGAACCGCTGGGGGAACGGCTGAAGAAACATTATGTCTGTCTGCGGAAGTCACTGTCCTTTTACCATCCGAAGATTGTCGGCGAGGCCACGGCCTCGTATGCGCTTCTTCCCCGGGAATTGATTGCGGAGATCGTACGGCTGAACCCCGGGCTCAAGGGGATCATCATGCTGCGCGATCCGGTGGAACGGGCCTGGTCCCATGCGAAAAAGACACTCGTGCGGGGGAAGAACGAGCCCGTGGGATTCGACAAGTTCCGGGCTTATTTTGAGACATCGGGGCAGAAACAGCGCGCGGGTTATCCCGCGATGATCGCCGCGTGGAAAGAACATCTGCGACCGGGGAACCTCTACATCGGAGTCTACGACCGGATCGCCTCTTCTCCGAAAGCCATGCTGGAAGGCGTGGAGCAGTTCTTGGGCGTGACCACCAAGGCACTTTACTTCAACCGGCATCTCAACATCAAACTCAACCCCACATCCGAAGAAACCATGCCCGAAGAGATTCGGGCGTTTCTCGAAGAGTTTCTTGCCGAAGACATTGCCTCCTACCGGGCTCTTCTACAGGAAGTCGGCGATGGCAGGGCGGTTTAGCCCTGAACCGGTTTTTGCCTTCCCGAGCCTTCGCCGAGTTACTGGCTGAGGGGAATCAGTCATCTGCATCATGGGTTGGCAGATGGAGAAGCAGCCGCCCCGCTACAACTTGTTTCCCATTTTCTTTGCAGCGTCCTGCGTTGCAGCCTTCAGGGCAAGCTCTGCCCATGGTTTCATTTTTGCCCGGCCTTCGAAGACCTCGGCAGGTGCTTCATAATACTGCAAGGTCGCGATCTCTCCGTTCCTCGGATACGAGAACTGGCGCAGGCCACGCCTGATGAACTCACCGGCAGTGCCTGCGTTCGCCTTGAAGAAGAGCTTTCCGTCGTGAACGGTGGCGATGAAAAGGTCATTGCAGTAGATATAAGTGCCGCCGAACATCCTGCGCGTCCGCAGCCTGCCGAAGTCCCGGAGCAACTCAAGCGCGGGCAAAAGCGGGTCGATGGGAGCAGCCATGACGGTTGGGGACATCGATCCGGTCAGTCTCTAAATCGCATCCGTCGATGGGATGAGAGGAATTCGTGTTGAAACCGCATGCAGCGCGATCAGATGAATTGGCTCGCTGACCGTGGTGCAGCAATCAGGCAGAATGGACACTTTATACTTCTCTGCCGCCTTTGAAATGGCCGTGTGAGTCACACAGTTCTGGGTCATCATTCCACAGACAAGCAACTCGTCGATTCTGCGGGCCGAAAGCAATTCCTCGAGCCCGGTTTCATGGAAGCTGTCGGCGTATTCTTTAACAATGATGGGAGCATTCGGGGCGGCCGACAGAATGTCAGGATGGATCTCTGCCCCCACCGTGTCTTTGTTGAAGAACGGGGCAATTCCAGCTTTCGGATTGGCGATATGCTGAATGTGAATCAGTTCCACCTCTGCCGCGCGGGCACGCTGAATGGCTCCCACCAATGTTGCAAGAGTTTCTTGGGTATTCCAAAGAGGAAAAAATCCACCGGGGAAATAGTCATTTTGGAGATCGATGAGCAGGAGTCCTTTTTTCATGGTTTGGGATGTGATTTTTTGAGGGGCAAACGTTTGCAGTCACCCGCTTCTGCCCTTGGCGCAACCTGTGCCAACGAGCGAAGTGAGAATTCGATGCGTGAAGCAGATGAATGTGCGACATGGGTCGCCCTGTTTTCTTCTCTCATCGTTGAAGTCGGATTTCAACTTCTCTGTCAACAAATGTCCATTCCAAGGACGCCCGCAATTCGCTGAGCAGTGTGTCGAAACGATCTTGTTCCCCTGGGCTGAACTCAAACCATGTCAGAAAGTCAAACGGTTCATTTGTTCCAAGATCTCTGCAATGGTAAAGCCGACGGGCAATCGCGGGCAGGTATCTCATGCCGGTCGACGTGTGCTTCGACTGTTCTTCAAATATCTCCCTCCGCCGATCTTGGCTGAGCTGCCACCACTCCTCCGTTTTCTTGATCGGAATGAGAACGGCAAACTTGGAGTCGGGCCGTCCGAGATCCTCCTGCTTTTCGATGAGCTGACTTTTTTCTTCTGTCGTTGTATATCTCTCGTTGCTTCTGATACCCCGCAACGTCCATTTCTCGTTTCCGGCAGGAGGCAAAGTCGTAATGTTCAGCCGTTTCTCGAGGGAGAGACCTTTGCCTGTGATTTCCCGAACATCACGAATGCTCCAGATGCCCTCCCGGCCTGCCGTAAAGTATGAGAGTCTTGAATTCATCTGTTTTTGTCTCAGCCGCCTTGTCAGGTGCACTTTTTGTATCCTGGCAGTCCATCTATACTCTGTGCATTTTTGGCATTTCGGTAATCTTCCAATTCATTCGGCGATTTATTCAAAGCCCATTTATCGAGAACATCTCGGGGGCCGACAAAGTCGAATTTGGGAACAGCATAACCACAAGAGTCGGAAATTCGTCTTACCTCAACTCGGATGATTGCTCTTGCGCCAACATTCGCGGGAAAAAGTGGAAGCAGTGATGCCCAGTCCTGTGCCCCTGGATAAATCACTCTACCGGTCCCATGAAGCCGGACAATTCTTGGTGCGCCGTCGAATGCACAAAACATGACAACAATTCGCCCGTTCTCCTGGAGATGGGCAATCGTCTCTGCTCCGCTGCCAGTGAGGTCCAGATAGGCTGCCTCATGCTCGTTGAGGACTCGAAACGTGTCGCTGCCTTTCGGCGAACAATTGATGTGACCATTTGCAGCGAGTGGAGCTGTGGAAACGAAAAACATCTTTTGCTGGGCAATCCACCCGGCAATGTTGGCGTCAATGGTGTCGTAAACTTTCCCCATAATAGCCACTTTGGATTTTTTGAAGGAAGGAGATCATTCGCGGTGCACGAAATTCAAGTCGTCTCATGTCTTCTGTCCGGTTTTGTTGGGTCTGCAGCCATGTATAGCTCTTTCGTATCGCCTCAAGAGGTGTTGTGCCGGCACTGTTTGGAATGAATGGATCGGCGCCACAAGCCAGCAAAAGCTGAACTAGTTCCATGTGAACCCAAGTGACCGCCATGAAGAATGCCGTCGTGCCATGTTCGCAGCGTGCGTTGACTTCCGCCTTGTGGTCAAACAATAGCCGGGCTATCGGCGCAGTGCCGGGAGATGCGCCTTGGGAGGTAAACCAGAGCGCTGTGTTTCCGCCATCTCCGTTGTTTTCAGTTGAATTGCGGTCGTGGACGTCCGCCCCCCGGTTCAGAAGAAATTCTACGATGTTCGTCTGTCGGTTCCGACAGGCCCACATCAACGGGCTCAATCCAAGATTTTCTGGAAAGCGGACAGAAACCAACTCCGGTCTATCTTCGATCATCCTGGTCACGTCAGCGGTATCGCCATGTGCGATTGCAAGTTCCAGTGCTCGTATCTCGGAAAGCATGTTTCTTGGCCAACGTCCAAGCTCAGCCACGCGGTTTGTCCGCGTTGGTTGCAGCGCCTTGTTCGGTTTTTTTTATTTCTCGCTCGATGCGGCGATCGGGAATGAGCCATATCAAGGCTACCAAAAGGTAAATCGAACCGGAAATCGCCGGATTTAGCAACGATGAGACAATGGCCACGATGTAGAGAGCAGGCGACACCTTGCCCTTCCAATCCTTGCCGATCGCTCTCGCCAACATCGAATCGCGACCCTGTTCGCGGATGATCGCCTGCTGCAGCATCCAATAGGCTATCGCGGCGAGCAACAGCACACCGCCGTATAGTCCGGTCGGAACCTTGGCGAAATGGTTCTCACCCATCCAGCCCGTCACGAATGGGATGAGCGAAAGCCAGAACAGCAGATGGAGATTCGCCCACAGAATCGAACCGTTGATCCTCTCGGTGGCATGGAGCATGTGATGATGATTGTTCCAGTAGATTCCGAGGTAGAGGAAACTGAGAACATAGCTCAGAAACCGCGGCCAAAGCGGGAGCAAAGCCTGCATCTCTTCCCCGTGCGGAACCTTCAGCTCCAGCACCATGATTGTGATGATGATCGCGAGGACCCCGTCACTGAATGCTTCTAGTCGGTTTTTCGTCATGCTGAATCAACAGGTCGTGTAGCCGCCATTGGCGAGAATAATCTTTCCTCCATCATTCAGGTGGATACCCGCCTCCTTGATGAAGAAACAGGCGGACCTGGCATTAATATCGAACATGGTGTCGTATTCGGCTTCCGTGGTCTCGATAATCGGCTTCCACAATACTTTGCCGACCGTGTGACCGCAATGTCGATTCTGCCGAGTCGCTCCTTGGCCTGTGTGAAGACCGAAGTCACGACATCCGGTTTGCTGAGATCGCCCTGCACAGCAACAGCATCTCGGCCGATCTCTTTGACTGTCGCAAGCGTCTCTTCCGCTGTGTGCTTGTTTCCGTCTCCGTGGTAGTGCATGGCGATGTTGGCCCAATGCTTGGCAAGTCTTCTTCTTTCGCCCGCCTGTGCTTCTCAACAGGCGAGATGGGAGTGTCTGCCGGGGACTTTCTGGCGAAAGTCGGCGCGGCCGGGGGAGGCTACTCTTCGCGGCGCTCTTCGGCGCGATCTTCGAAGCGGGTGTATTCTTCCAGAAATGTGAGGGGGACGTCGTCCGTCGGGCCGTTGCGCTGCTTGGCGATGATGAGAGTGGCTTTGCCTTCGGCTTCCTTGCGGGATTCCTCGTCCTCGGCGTAGTATTTTTCGCGAACGAGGAGACCGACGACATCCGCGTCCTGCTCAATGCTTCCGGATTCGCGAAGATCGCTCAGGCGGGGGCGACCCTTGCTGTCGCCGCTGCGTTGTTCCGGATTTCGGTTCAACTGGGCGAGGACGATCACGGGGATGGAGAGTTCCTTGGCGAGGGCCTTGACCCCGGCGGAAATTTCCGCGATTTCGATCTGCCGGTTGTCCTGGGCGCGGCGGGAGGTTGAGCGCAGGAGCTGGAGGTAGTCGATGACCACGAGCTGGATGCCTTCCCGCTTGTGGAGGCGGCGGGCTTTGGCGCGGAGTTCGAGAATGCTGAGTCCCGGGGAGTCATCGACAAACATCTTGGCCGTGGAGAGAACGCGGGCGGCCGAGCCGATGTTGCCGAGTTCCTGCTTCCCGATGAAACCGTCGCGGAGTTTGCTCGAATTGACCCGTGCCCGGGAGCAGAGCAGACGTTGGACGAGCTGCTGGGAACTCATTTCCAGGCTGAAGACGGCCACCGGCTTTCCGGCATCGAGGGCCACATGCTCCGCGATATTCATGGCCAGCGCGGTTTTTCCCATCGAGGGACGGGCGGCAATGACAAACATTTCCCCTTCGTGCAGCCCGCTCGTGAGATTGTCGAGGGCACGGAAACCGGTGGAAAGTCCGGTGATGCCCCCTTTGTTTTTGACGAGTTCCTCGATGCTGGTGATCGCCTTGTTCACCATGTCCTTCATCGTTGGCATGGTGGTGCTCACGCGTTCCTCGCCGATCTTGAGGACATTGGCTTCGACGTCGTCGAGGAGCATCTTCACGTCGCCCTGTTCCTCGTAGGAACGTGCCGCATATTCCGTGCAGACGGAGATGACCCGCCGCAGAAGATATTTCTCGCGGATGATTTCGCGGTAGTAATCGGCGTTTGCCGCCGTGGGGACAAAGGTCAGGAGGTCCGTGACCACCGAGGCTCCGCCAACCTCGTCAAGCAGCCTGCGGTCTTCCAGAATTTGGGTGACCGAAATGAGATCGATCGGCTTCCCGGCATTCCGCATTTCCACCAGGATCTCGAAGATCTTCTGGTGGGCGGGGAGATGAAAGTGGTTGGGCCCAATCTGGGTGATCGAGTCATCCAGAACGGTCGAGGACAGGAGGACCGAGCCCAGCAATCCCTTCTCGGCGTCAAGGCTCTGGGGGAGCGCACGGTGAACATCCGGCAAATAACTGCCGGATTTTTGTGAATAATCCCCCTTTTTGCCCCGTCCTTTTCCCGGGGGAGTTCCGTTTGTGGGAACGGAATTCTCCTCAGATGGCACGGGAGCTCCGGCAGGCATTCAAAAACTCAGGCTTTTGAGGAGACCCGGCGACGGGGTTTTTTCTCGGAGTCTTCGCCTTCTTCCTCACCGCTCTTCTCCACAACGGGTGCGGAAATCTTGAGGTGCAGTGTGGCGGTGACATCGGGATGCAGCTTCACGCTCACGTCGTGGTCGCCGGTTTCCTTGATGGCCTTGTCGAGAACCACGGCATGTTTCGGGAGCTCTTCGAGCTTCAATTCCGAGACAATGCGATCGTGGATGTCCTTTGCCGTGACCGAACCGAAGGCCTTGCCGGTTTCGCCGGTCTCGAGGACGAAGGAAACCTTGAGCTTGTTGATCTTGGCGGCCAACTCTTCCGCGGCGGTCACTTCACGGGCTTCGCGCTCCGCGCGTTTGGCTTTCAAATGGTTGATCTGGCGCAGCGAGCTTTTGGTCACCTCAAGCGCCTTGCCCTGCGGGAGGAGAAAATTGCGGGCGTATCCGCGGCGGACTTTGACGATATCGGCTTCCGCGCCGAGCGACGGGATGTTGGCGGTGAGAATAATTTCGGTGTGTGCCATAGGATTTGAGATTTGGCGGGAGGGAGAAACTAGCAACTTGCCGCACGGTGTCAATCTTCGTCATGCAGAAAAATACCGAAATTTCCAAAAGCGGGATCTGGCATTCCTTGGGCTGGATTTTGTTTTCGGGGATCGCCCGGAAGGGCAAAAGTTGTGGTTTTCGAGAAGGGTCTTTTGAGGGCATGAATCGGCAAAACTTGTTCAAGAACAAGGAAAAACGACAAAAACTGGCTTCTTTCAGGAAATGGCAAAAAACACAATATATGGTGGTTGCGCGAAAAAATAACCACCATATAAAGGTTTTTTGTTGACGATTTTCTCGCAAAAAGAAATGGTTGTGAGACTTTGCAGGAAGCAGGGGAAGGAGGGGCAGACTTCCGGTGAAGCTGCCCCTGTCCGCTTTTGCAGAAACCAGAGAAAACACCTACATGGCAACCACCACGATCACACTTGGAGACCGGCAATTTGTATTGGACCGCGACAAAGCGGAAGAGGCTTTCGCGGCAAAGAGAGTCATCAACGGTCGGCAGACCATGTTTTTCAATATTCTGCCGTTGAAATACCAGTGGGCCTACGATCTTTACAAAAAAATGAAGGCGAACCATTGGGAGCCTGAAGATATCCAGATGCAGAAGGATTGCGAGCATTGGCGGGATACCACGGGGCACATTTCCGAGGTCGAGCGCTGGATCATCAAAATGGGGATCGGCTATTTTTCGGCGGCAGAGGGAATCGTCGGGGACAACATTCTGCACGTGATCCGTGAGGCGGTGACGGCCCCGGAATTGAAGCTGGTTCTTGGCCGCCACGCGCAGGAGGAGAACATCCACGCGGATTCGCTGGTTTACATGATCAGTTCGCTGGGGATCAATCCCCACGAGTGCGAGGCCATGTTCGAGGATGTCGAGACGATCAAGCGCAAGACGGATTTCGTGGTAAGCAACAGCCGGGCGTTGCGGCGCGACACGGATCTTGCCGTGACGGCCAACAAGCAGGCATTGGCGAAGAACATGTTCATGTTCGGCCAGTGCATGGAGGGAACCCAGTTCTACGGGCTTTTCGGAATGGTTCTCGCTCTCTACCGTCAGAACAAGTTCCCGGGCATCGGTCAGATGTTCAGTTACACCCTGCGCGACGAGTCCAACCACATCGAGCTTCTTCGTCAGCTCTTCCAGGATTTGGTGGATGAAAACCCCGATGTCTGGACCGCGGAATTTCGCGAGGATCTCCGGAACACGATGCGCGAGGCGGTTGCTCTGGAGAAAAAATTCATTCTCGATTGTCTGCCCGTTTCTGCTGTGGGACTGACCGCCGGGGAGTTTACGACCTATATTGACTATATCGGCGACCGGCGGCTCGAAGGTGTCGGTCTCGAACCCCTCAACCCCCCGATCACCAACCCACTGCCCTGGCTTTCCGAGATGATGGAAATCAAGAAAGAAACCAACTTCTTCGAAGGCCGGGTGACCGAATACCGCCGTGCGGTCGATACCTCGGGCATCTCCGACGACGATCTCTAGGAAAATCCCGATCCCTGCAACAGTACCCCAAACCGAAACCACCGTATGATCCGCAAAATTTCCCTCGCCGAAGATATCGCTCTCAAGCGGCTTGTCACCACTCCCCGCGAACAAAAACCCGGCTATGCCTGGCGGGATGCCCTGGATCTGGATGCCGTGCCGCATCCGGAAATCCTGGTTTACCGGAATTCCGGCGAGCAACACGCCTTCAATCTGGCCGATGTGGCGGATGAGATCGGGGCGGCTCTCACCGATCTGTTGTTGTCACGGGAGGAAAAGGACATCTTCAACGAGGAAAACCGCGGGTTTGTGGCCAACGTGGCACATTCTGTCGCCACCCGGCTCCTGGAGCAGGTTCGGGAAGGCAGCGGGTTGAAGCTCTCGGAGAACGATCTTTCGCTTCTGATCGAGAAAGCGCTCATTGAAAATGACGCGCATGATGTTGCGAAGAGCCTGGTCTTCAAGCGTTCGGTTCGTTCGACATCCGAGGCGGCTTCCGCCGATGGGGTTGGTTCTGCTCCGCTCAATGTGCGCCTGATCCGCCGCAACGGTTCGGTGGTGCCGTGGATCGAGGCCAAGATCGAGACCGCCTGCCGGAAGGCCTTTCTTTCCGCCAAGGAAAATCCCGAAGCGGCCGCGGACATCGCCCTGGCCGTGACCGAGCGGGTGCGCTTTCGCGACCAGGCTTTTGTTCACATCGAGGATGTTCAGGACATGGTGCAGGAGGAATTGATGCGCCAGGGGTATTACAAAGTGGCCGAGAGCTACATCCTCTACCGGGCGCAGCGGACACGGCTTCGCGAGGAAAATGCTTCCCAGCCGGGAGAGGCCGCCGAGCAGCAGGATTCGCTCATCGTTGTCCGCCAGCGGGACGGGCAGAATGTTTTCTGGGACGGCACCGAACTCAAGCGCCGCATCCAGTTCGCGATGATCGGGCTCGACCTCAACATGGATGCCCTTCACATCGAGCGCGAGCTTCGGCGTTCGATCGGGAGCGAAGTCACCGAGGAGATCCTCAAAAACACGGTGATCCTCAATGCGCGGACCCTGATCGAGCGCGATGCGGATTTTGCCAAGTTTGCCGCGCGCATCATGCTCTCCTACATCTACGAGGAAGTCCTCGATTGGAAGATCATGCGCGACGGGATCGAGGGGTTGCGTGCCGCCCACAGAAAGGCTTTCAAGAACTACCTGCGCCACGGAGTTTCCATCGAGCGCCTCTCGCCGAAGCTGCTCTCCTACAATTTCGACGCGCTGGCCGATGCCATCGACCCCACCGCCGACATGGATTTTGACTTCCTCGGCATCCAGACCCTCTACGACCGGTATCTGATCGTGGACAAGACCCGCAAGCCTGCGCGTCGCATTGAGACTCCGCAGTTTTTCTGGATGAGGGTTGCCATGGGGCTGTTCATCGAGGAACCCGCCGACCGCGAGGAATGGGTGATCCGGCTCTACAATCTCTACAAGAGCCGTCGCTTCTGCTCCAGCACGCCGACCCTTTTCAATTCCGGAACGCTGCACAGCCAGCTTTCCAGCTGCTATCTCTACAAGGTGGACGATTCCATCGAGTCGATCATGCAGCGCGGCATCGCCGACAATGCCTATCTTTCCAAGTGGGCCGGCGGTCTCGGGGGATCCTGGACGGCTGTCCGTGGCACCGGAAGCTATATCAAGGGCACCAATGGCGAGAGCCAGGGCGTCATTCCTTTCCTGAAACTTCACAACGACCAGCTTGTCGCGGTCAATCAGGGCGGAAAACGCCGCGGTTCCGGATGCGCCTATCTGGAGTCCTGGCACAACGATGTGGAAGACTTCCTCCAATTGCGCCGAAACACCGGGGATGACCGGCGGCGTGCCCATGATCTCAACACCGCGAACTGGGTGCCCGATCTTTTCATGAAGCGCATGGAAGCCCGGGAAAACTGGACGCTCTTCCGTTCCAATGAGGTGCCGGACCTGCACGATGCCTACGGGCAGAAATTCGAGGAACGTTACTTGCGCTACGAGCAGCTTGCCCGTGAAGGCAAAATCACCGGCCGCGAGGTGCCGGCAATCGAGATGTGGAAGCAGATGCTCAAGATGCTTCTGGAAACCGGGCATCCGTGGATCACATTCAAGGATCCCTGCAATCTCCGCAGCCCGCAGGATCACGCCGGGGTCATCCATTCCTCGAATCTCTGCACGGAGATCACGCTGAACACCAGCGAAGACGAGACCGCCGTCTGCAATCTCGGTTCGGTGGTGCTCGACACGCACATGAAGGAGGATGGATCGCTCGATCACGACATGTTGCGTGAGACAATCCATGTCGCTGTCCGTGCGCTCGACAATGTCATCGACATCAATTTCTACCCCACGGAGTCCGCCAGACGGTCAAACCTGCGCCACCGTCCGATCGGATTGGGCGTCATGGGAGTTCAGAACGCCCTCTTCAAGCGGGGGCTTGATTTTGCGAGCGACGCGGCGGTGGATTTCAACGATGAGTTCATGGAGGCGATTGCCTACTATGCCTATTCTGCTTCCAGCGATCTCGCCGCGGAGCGCGGGACCTACAGTTCCTACATGGGCTCGAAGTGGGACCGCGGGCTTCTGCCCCAGGACACGATTGATCTTTTGGAACGCGAACGCGGCCTCAAGATCGACGTGCCACGCGGAGGGGCCATGGATTGGACGCCCGTGCGCCTGAAGATCAAAACCCAGGGCATGAGAAATTCGAATGTCCTCGCCATTGCCCCGACGGCCACCATCTCAAACATCATGGGCACGACCCCCTGCATCGAGCCGAACTACAAGAACCTCTACGCCAAGGAAAATCTCGGCGGAAAGTTCACCATCCTCAGCACCGAACTTGTCCGGGATCTCAAAAAAATCGGAAAGTGGGATGATGACATGCTCGAACAGCTCAAATATTTCGAGGGCGAGCTCAAGAACATCGAGGGTGTTCCCGAGGAATTGTGCCGCAAGCACCTCACGGTATTCGGCATTCCCTACCAGTTTGTGATTGATGCGGCCGCCCGGCGACAGAAGTGGATCGACCAGTCCCAGTCGGTGAACCTGTTCATCAGCGAACCCGACATCAAGATCCTCAGCCACATGTATCGGCGTGCCTGGCACACCGGGCTCAAGACCACCTACTACCTCCGTACCCTGGGTGCTTCGAGCATCGAGGGACCGACCACCAATGTGAAGAAGGAACTGCGCGGGGTGGTGGCTGCTGCCAGGAAGGAATATACCGCCGAAGAAAAGATGGCCTGTTCTCTGGAAGCCATGCGCAATGGAGGAGAGTGCGAGGCCTGCCAGTAGGGAGCCGGCTGCCTTGGTCCATGGGGGTTGGCCGGTTTCGACCGGTTCGACCCGCTGGCGGGGAAAAGAGACCAAGCGACGGCTTGATTTTCGGGATGGTCCCCTGTCATAATCTTCGGCTTCAATGTCCAGTCCTCTTGAAACCCTTCGAAATACCGCGATAGTCTTCTCCCTCAGACGAACACCGGTTTTCGCCGGTCTTCCCGATGATGATCTGGCCATGATCGCCGAGTTTTCCCTGCTGAAGACTTTTCGCAAAGGGGAATATCTTTTTCGCCAGCGCGAACCGGCGCATGGCTTTTACATTGTGCGGCGTGGCATCATCAATGTTCACCGTGTCGCAGCCGACGGACGCGAACAGGTCATTCACCTTTTCCGCCCGGGGGAATCCTTCGCGGAAAATTCGCTGGTCAGTGAGTCCGGTTATCTTACCGATGCCCGCTCTGTGGCCGAAAGCGAGGTGATTCTCGTTCCCAAGTGGGAATTCCTGCAGATCCTGCGTCAGCGTGCCGACATCGCCCTGCGCATTCTGGCCTCGATGAGCCAGCACATGCGGGGACTCATTTCTTCGCTGGAAAGCGTCACCCTCAAGGACTCCGAGACGCGCCTCATGAACTGGATTCTGCATCGTTGCCCCCGCCCGATTTCCCGCAAACCCGCAGAGGTTGCCATTGGGATGACCAAGACGATGCTCAGTGGTGAACTCGGCACCCGCCAGGAAACTCTCTCAAGAACCCTTGCCAAGCTCCGCGAATCCGGGCTCATTGCCGTTCGCGGAAGGACCATCAAAATTCCGGACCCCCTGAAGCTCCAGCAGGCTTTCCGGGACCACCTCGCCGGCGAGGGGGAGTGATTTTTGATCTTGGTTAAAAAACGGCGGATTTTTGAGCGTGTTTTTGTTGCGTTAAATAAAGCGTTTTTGTAACAGATGGAGATCCTCAACTTCTCCATGGGCAAAAATTTTCCGGTTATTCTTGAGAAATTTGAGGATCGCATCGCCCCGGCAGCCTTGATCAATGCTTCGACGGTCACCTTTCAGGATGTGGATGGCGATGAAGTGACGGTCAAGTTCAGCAAAAAAATCCTGACCTCACAGGAGACCTTGGACGAGGTGCTTTCGTTGACTCCAGGGGATGTGAGTGGAGAAAAATTGGATGGAATTGATTTGTCGCAGTTGGATTTGACCGCTGCCCAATTGAATCGTTTGGGGGTGACCATTGTTGCCAAGCAGGCGGGAGGGGGCGATGGATTGGTGAATGTCGGTGCCATTTTGGGGGAGGGCATCGACTTGGGACATGTCTTCGTGGACGGAGTTCTGGGAAAAATCACGGCTGGGAATGCCAATGCGGGCACTGCGGGATTGCTGTCATTGAGCGTGGATTCTCTCGGCCTCTCGGAAGGAGAGAGCGCCGTCGATTTTTCCGACATCACCTCGGTGATCGTTGGGAATTTGAACAGTTTCAAGGTGACGCACGATATCAACAAGGCCGTTCTTTCCGTGACAGGATCGGACAAGGCCCAGCTTGTTCAGGCCAAAATCGGCGGTTCCCTGATTGGCGGAGATGATGATTACAGCGGCTCCATTTCCGTCAGTGGCCGGATTGGAGAAATTTTCGTTGGAGGAGATTTGACCGGAGGAAATGGGATGTATTCCGGATCCATTGTTTCCGGGAGCCTTGGTTCTGTTGTGATCGACGGAAATGTCACGGGAGGAGAGGGGAGTGAAGGATATTCCGGCGTGGTCTTTTCCAACGGGAAAATTTCCTATGCCACCGTTCAGGGAGATCTTGTCGGCGGCGAAGGAGAACGTTCCGGAATGGTTCATGGTCACACCGGCATTTCTTCCGTAAAAATCGGAGGAGACATCATTGGGGGGGATGGATACGCATCAGGCCGCATCGAAACCGGCCGGAGGATCGTTCAGGTGGCGGTGGAGGGGGATATTATTGGCGGGACTGCCGACTACGCCGGATCGGTCATGTCGATGGAAACGGTGCGATCTGTCTTGGTCGGAGGAAATCTCGAGGGAGCGGACTTCCGAGGTTCGGGAAGTGTCTTCAGCGAAGAAGGAATCAACCGTCTGGTGGTCCTCGGCGATTTACAGGGCGGCTATGGCGAAGGTGCCGGTTGTGTGGAGGCTGCGGGGAAGATTGTTTCTGCTCGTGTTGACGGAAATATGTGGGGTTCTGTTGGCGACAAAAGTGGAAGCGTGCTGAGCTTCGGTGGGGAAATCGGCTCAGTGACTCACAAGGGGGATTCCAAAGAGGGTTGGGGGGATGACACCGGCATTTTTTATCCGATTGTTTCTGCTGAAACCGATCCATGGAGTGGAGGCAGTTATCCAACGGGAGGGCTTGTGGTGATAGCAGTTATAGCAGTTGGTGGGGGAGATCCCCATGTTTTCCTGCTTCCTCACCAGACAGTGACGACGTCTGACTCATACTGGAATGAAGGAGATGGGTGGAGTGTTTCAGGCAAGGGGTACTTGTCTCCTGGTGAAACTTTCTGGGGAATTACCAATGTTGGAACCTTTTTAGTCGGTCCTTAAAAACGCTATAATCTTCTGATTGTTAGGATAATAGGCACG
>JADHED010001581.1_pt1 | contig 18681 bp, 15 predicted proteins | sample 8952041 | NCBI WGS metagenome assembly JADHED01 (sample SAMN16124423, study PRJNA663239) | bioreactor sludge metagenome | isolation source: sludge (control) | place: India:Bengaluru | collected 2018-09-08
ATCTAGTGGATCCCACTTTTGCAACTGGGTGGCTCCCGTTTCATGCAATTATCCATTTACTTAAATCAGAGTCTTTAAAGGTCCATTTACTATGATGAGGTAGGTGCGAATCCAAAACCACCCTATTTCTACCAACCGTTGTTATATCGATAATATCCCCTTCAGAGATATTTAAAGTATCCTGAACTTCCTTGGGAAAAATAACTCCTAGCGAATTTCCAACTTTTCTAATTTTTAAAGATGACATCTGCGCCTCAATCACTGTTATAACAGTGATCAATAGCGAATTCTCATTCTAGAAAACATTAGTTTTGGTACCGACATGCTCGCTTTTACTACCGGAGAACCGTCAGTAACCAAGGGGATTTAGGACAGCCTTATTTTCTATATTAAGGATCTTTCTCAATTTCATACGGAATTTGCAAAACTTCGTTTGGAAATTTCACAACCAACTTTCCTTTCGCGGGGTCGTGTTCGTATTGGACTGCCCATACATTAAATGAAGGATTCACTTCATAATTACCTTTAACAAATCTCTTAATACCAGGAACAAAATTTTTGACTAAATGTCGAATGCGCTGTTCTAACATATTAAGTATTATAACGTCAGTATCTTTGACGTTTGAACCTGGTTTCGAAAGTTTTTGTTTTTCATCTTGAAGAACTGCATCAAGTATTTCCGCAGTATCAACCATTGTCTTTAGGAACATTTTATCAGATAGCTTAGAAGGATTTAAAAATTGTTGACTATACTGGCATTCAAAGTCATCAAACTGTTTGACGAGATTTCGTAACTCCTTAGAAATATTTTTTTCATTTTTCTGCAAAAATTCTTGTCGTGATATGCAACGATAGTAACTAGTAGAGTAGCTATCATACGCGTTAAGCTGCTCTATCATTCTATCTTTTGTTTGAATGGCATAGGGTGATAATCTCAAATAGTTGGCTTTCGAGAGCACCAGATTTTCTGAAATATAAACGAAACCATGCACCATTTTTCCGTTAGGGACGTTTTGACTAATTCCTTTAACAATACCGATGTCTCCCGATTGAGGTGTTTCTACAGGTTGACATAATGGGGACTGAATGAAAAAAGCTGCCTCGTCATCAGACACATTCCTAAATCCCGGTAAAATTGATGAAACTACCAGGGCAAAATTATAACAATTCGGACCATCATAAAGAGCGTGTGTATCGTGAAATTTTACTACAAAATCCGGAACTTGCTCAGTAATATCTACTGAACATTGCTTATCGTTCTTAGTTGAAATAGGTAAATTATCGGAAGCCTTCTGGCCAATTCTTTGAGTCCACTCGCGAAAGTTCCGAGCTTCAGACTCTACTTCCGCGCAATTTTCACCTGACAATATCAGTCTATTTTTTGAATTTCTCTGTAAGTGAAATGGCGGTTCAGATTTGTCCGTGGACTTTAATTTTTTGATAAAATCAGGCGAAATAGACCCTCTAATATCTGCGTAACACTCGGTATCGTTGTTTTTTATCAATTTTGGAAACTCTAAATTATTATACCCTGATTTTTTCGACTGCAGTCTAATGTACTCGATCTTTGTTTTGAGCTCTCTGCAGTTTGGTCCAATAATTCTAATGTTGTCTTTGTCTTTTTTTACAGCAGCCCACTGTCCAAACATTTGGGATTGGAAATAAATCGTAAATTGGAATACAAAGAACGAAAAAAACTTAAACTTAGACATTATAGTTATTATACTGATTTCGAAAAATAATTGCTAATACCGAAAGGTCCAGACTGGAAAATGGTCGCATCTATGAAACATTCAAGATAATTTTTGGTCAGTTGCTATCAAAAACCAGCCCCAAAACCCAATGGTTTTAAATCGGCTGTTAGTCAATTTTAACAGCCCTTTTGGTCACAACCATCCAAACCGACATCAATTGCAAATAATCCACTTCAGTCTATTAGCTGAGTTAAAGCGGTTTGCCTTTTTCTATTGTCGATCTGACGTATCGCCATTGAAAGGGCTTTGCGTGAACCCACAAAAATAGCCAGTTTTTTGGCTCTCGTAAGGCCCGTATAAATTAAATTTCTAAAAAGCATGTTAAAGTGCTGTCCCATAACAGGGATAATAACTACAGGAAACTCGCTACCCTGGGATTTATGGATTGTAATTGAGTAGGCCAGTGAAAGCTCACTGAGATCTTCTTTTTCAAACACAACAGTTTTTGAATCGCCGCCAGAGAAAACAACCTCCATAGTCATATCCGACGTCTGCATATCAGTGATTCGTCCAATATCTCCGTTAAAGACGCCAAGATCATAGTTGTTACGTGTTTGAATCACTCTATCACCGACTCTAAATATTTTCTCGCCAATTTTCAGCTGCTTCTTAGTGGGAGATTCGGGATTATATAGTTTTTGAATAGCTTCGTTTAGATTGATTGTTCCAAGGGTACCACGCACCTGCGGAGAGAGTACTTGAATTTCAACTTTTCCACCGACCCATTCTGGAATGGATTTAGTATATAGTCTTAGTAGAGTTTCAACGGCCGTTAATCCAAAATGAATTGATGACCACGGATGAATGCTTTTTAAAACTGATTTTAACTCAGCAATTTCAGAGTCTGCTTTTGAAAGACTCAGAAGATCAACATGTTTAAATTTTTCAGGAATTTTTAGTACAGGAGATTTAACACTTTCTTCGCTCAAATCAGTAGGCCTAAATAACTCATCAATTTCTATACCGGCCTCGCCCATCTTCAATTTTCCGGCCCAATCATCGCCTAGCTGTATAAGATGCTCTTGATTGTTAGATTCTGTTTGAGCTAGGGCTTGTCTGGCACGAGCGATGAACTTAATTTGGTCTTGAGTGGCTTCATCAGCATCGATAAATAAGCAATCATGGCCTTTTTTATATCCATTTGGCTCTTTTATCGCTGAAATTATTTTAGGAACGGTGCCTGAGTTAATTTCGTGAGCAAAACGAATAATGGAAGAAGCTTCTGCTTGCCTAAAAACTTTAGTGAGCTGAAATCTAGGAACTTTTTGAGATTTTAATAAATCAAATAATACATTGCCAGCTCCGACCGCAGGAAGTTGATCAGGGTCACCAATAAATAAAACTCTAGCTCCCGCAGGTACGGCTTTTAATAAGCTTGCGGCTAAGCTAATATCAAGCATGGACGTTTCGTCCACAATCAGAAAATCGGTTCTTAGAGGATCGTTTTCGTCTTTTTTAAATCCATTTTTATGCGGTGACCATTCTAGTAATCGATGAATAGTCTTAGCCTCAAAACCAATAACTTCTGACATCCGCTGAGCGGCTCTGCCTGTAGGAGCAGCAAGAGTTACCTTCAATTTCATAGCCAACAGAAGTTGCGCGAGTACTTTTGTACATGTTGTTTTACCAACCCCTGGGCCTCCAGTTAGAATTGAAAATGGGCTACAAGGAATTTCGCATACGGCCTTATTTTGCTCTTCACTAAGGCTAATGGCATGCTTATGGCAATACTTAGTGACCCAACTTGAAATTCGTACAGAGTCTTCATGGTTTTTATTTAGAAGCATTTTTTTAACTAAGGTTGCCGTATTAAGTTCATCAAAATAAAGGCTTTTAGAGTAGTAGCATTTCTCTTTTTCAAGGCTATCGCCAATAATCAAATTGCGATTCTTTATTTGACCCGAGGTGAGCAGACTATTTAACACAGATACTATTTTTTCATCTTCAATGGCTTCGTTAAGTAACTCGAGTGTGTTTTTTAAAATCTGATTTTCAGTTAAAAAACAATGTCCTTCCTCACGGCTAGAAGCTAGAACATGCTTAATCCCAGCTTCTATTCTAAGAACGCCAACTCGATCAAATCCGATCGATAGAGCAATTTTATCGGCTGAAAAAAAACCAATTCCATAAATATCATGGGCCAGGCGGTAGGGATTCTCAGATACAACAGCGATAGCTTGATCGCCATATTCCTTAAATATTTTTGTAGCAAAAAGTGTCGAAATCCCATGTCCTTGTAAGAAAATCATAACATCACGTATGGCTTTGTGTTCTTCCCAAGAAGATTTAATCTGCTCCAATTTTTTTTCCGCAATACCGGGAACATCCATCAATTCGTCGATTTTACTTTCAAAGACATCCAGAGTCTGATCTTTAAAGTGAGATACAATTCTCTTAGCTATGGCCGGCCCGACTCCTTTAATTAAACCAGATCCTAGGTACTTTTCCAATGCGGCCGAAGTGGCTGGTTTTTTTTCGATAGCTTTTACAGCTTTAAACTGTTCTCCGTGCTTCGGGTGATGCCCCCATGCCCCCCAAAACTCCATAGTTGCGCCGGCAAACACTTTTGCTTGATGAATTAAAACGGCAGAAAGTTTGGAAGGGTCTTTAAAAGATGAAACCTTTAATACGGACCATCCATTTTCTTCGTTATGGTAAGTTACCCGCTCGACTATACCGACAAGCTTTTCTAAATTTTGATGATTTTGCTGGTTGTTGTTTTGAAACATAAAAGTTTAACCTTAATCAATTGCTTGAAGATACAGTTTTTTTACCAGTCGATTCTCTTTCGATCCAGTTATACAAAGTCGTTGGCGAACATTCGATGATTTTAGCTATAGACCTTTTGTTCACACCTTTTTTTAAATACGATTGAATTATCTCCCTGTGCTCATCAAGTTTAACAGATTTGGCTCTACCTTTTGGTCTACCCATAGGAAGGCCACTTTCTTTGCGCCTAGTAAGGGCTTCACGGGTTCTGAGAGAAATAAACTCGCGCTCAATCTGAGCGGCTAATCCTAAAATTGTCGCTGTAATAGTGGCCTGAATGGAGCCGTCCATGACAAGACCATTTTTTACGATATGAACCGATACTTTCTTAAGAGCTGCGCATTCTAGGATTTCTAAAACTTGAAGAGTGGATCGAGCTAATCGAGAAATTTCAGATACAATGATAGTGTCACCGGGTTTAGCTGTATCAAGAATTTTTCCTATCTGACGGTCTTTCCATGTAACTTGCGTTGATACTTCGTCGATCATTATTTTAAGTGGAACAAGTCCGCGAGAGTTGGAATATTCCAAAACTCCGAGTTTTTGGTTTTCAGCATCTTGAGAATTTGTAGAGACTCGTAAATAAGCAAAATGTGTCATGGGTATGGATTAAATATGATAATTCCAGAAAAAACCATAAATATATTAATCTGAACTTTTAACGTTCAGATTAATTATCGCAAAACGTGTCATATTCGTTCAATAGAAACGGTGGTTTTCTCTGGAAAAACGAAAAAGGTTGTCGCCAAAGTTTGTCTTTTTAACGAATCCCATTCTGTTTCGTAAAAATTTTATGTTCCAATGTCTAATGACTGTTCTTTTATGAGATTTTTTTTAAATTTCTTAGCAAAAAAAAGCAATTAGTGTATATACATTAATAGATGTTCACTTGGGATATAGCTAAAGCCATAACTAATTTTGAAAAGCACAATATATCTTTTGAGGAAGCAGCGACTGTTTTTGCAGACGAGAATGGCCTTGATTGGGATGACCTAGCTCATTCAGAGACAGAACCAAGGCGCAAACGACTTGGACTTTCTATTAAAGAAAACATCTTAATCGTTGTTTATACAAACCGGAGGTTAAAAAATGGCAAAGAAACAATCCGCATTATCAGCGCAAGGCTTGCGAGTAAAAAAGAACGCAAAGCATATATCGGATAGTGAAATAGATTTTTCTGACGTTCCAGAATCTACTAGAGAAGAACTTAAATCAGCTCGCAGAGTAGGACGACCCTACACTGGAAATGCTAAGCAACTCATAGCCCTTAGGCTTTCGCCAAAACTATTAAATAAGCTTCGAAAGATGGCCGAAAAGGCCGGAAAACCTTATCAAACTTATATTCATGAAATGTTAGAAAAAATCACCTCCAAAGTCGCTTAGTCTGCTTGAGTTTTCCCTTCTAAATAAGGGCCCCCGGATTTTTTCTGCCGGGGGCCGACCGATCATGATTTTTTCTTATCTTCTAAGAACCACAGTATATCCTCTTTCTTGATCCGCCCGCCAAGAGTCGGCAGCGTCTTTACGAACAGCTCCCTGAACTCAAACTGATGCTCAGTCGCAAATTTCTCATCCTGAGTAAATTGAAACAACACATTCCGTGCAAAGTCCGTTGGGCCTGCTCCAGAATACCCCCACTCATGCCCGGCATTAACATGCCAGTCTCCAGTGCGCCACCTAATGTTAGTCGCGCGCCTTAGTCCAAACTCATCATCACGAATCGCCACCACATCATCAATTTCACCAAGCTCTAAAAACCTTGGCGCTAAAATGCTTACAAGTTTTCCGTCTACTTTTTTTAATACTTGCTTCACTATTTTTGGATCGATATCTTCGATGTGTTTTTGTTTTGAACTTAAAATCATTTAAAACCTCCCGGTTTCGTTTACCTTATAAAATTCCTCAGCAGACCTAGTCGCTGTGGAATTCACGTGAGCCTTGATTTCATTTCTCGGGACTAGCATTGTTCGCGCCTGTTTCTGTGCAAAACCATTTAACGACCTTACAACCTCCTCATCTAAAAGATAGTTGGTTTTTTCTTCAGGCCTAACCTTAACCACCACCGATCGTGATCGAGGGTACTTTTGAATCATCACGCATTCACCAACCCCCAAAGACCTAATAACATTTGGATGGATTATAAATTCATCCACTTCTTTAATAGATTTCATGCCGGTTTTCTCATCCCCAAAGAGCCAGTTTGATTTAGCTTGCTCGGTGACTTCTTTTGTTTTCTTGGTGCCACCGATTCCAGCCACTAGTTCTGATGAACTTGGAAGTTTCTGTAAAAACGAAAAGCAGGTGGATGTTGAGTTCATCAGCCGCTTAGCAAATTCAGGACTAATCCGATCAAGATCCGCGATCTCTTGATGAGCTACAACCACACCAATTTTAGAGCTCCTAGCACGATCTAAAAAGCTAATAAAGTCTTCAGTGACCATGTCGGAAAACTCATCCACGACCACGGTAAAGTTTTGTCTTTGATCACGCGGAATTTCATTATCTATTCTGGCCGAAGCAGACTTCAAGTCCTGTAAAATCAGTTTTCCTAATGCTTTAGAAGACTCACCATAGCGGCGTGAATCTAGCAGAACATAAACTATTTTCCCCGATCTGATCGCATTAAATAGGTCAATGCGGTTATTGCCTGGTCCGCCGTCAGTTAACAGGTACCCAAAGTCGGATAACACCAGTGACTCTATCTGCGATCTTAAGCCGCGAAGCTCCTTTTGGTTCTCTGACTTTGATAAGTGAAACACAAGCCCCTCTAGGCTATTTCTGATTTCCACTTGATCTTTTGGCAATCGATCAATGATTCCTTCTAATTCTCTGATATCATCAGCACATTTTAAAATGGTCCTTAAATCAAACGACTCTGACTTTAACTCACGAAGTAGCACTAAGCCCCGCAGCAGCTTTAATAAAAAGCTTGAGGCTTCGTTTTTGTAAAACTCTTCACTCCAGTTTAAAGCCCCCATGATCCGGTCCTTAAGCTGATTAGCGGATCCTGATCCCAATACGTTGTAGTAATTTGATATCTCAGGATTTGCACAGGAGAAAATGCATAAATCATTCAATCGATCGGACTTTTTAGCAATAGAGACCACCTGCCGGATGGTTTCAAAATCAGCTTTTAAATCCACAAACAGCATTCCTGTTTTTGATTGAATTCGATTTTGAATGATATGCGATAATAGTACGCTTTTACCAAAGCCGCTGGCCCCTAGTATATGCACATGATGGTTAAGTTCATCATCGCTTAGAACAACTTTTTTGTACGACCTTTCCCTCTCATGACCAATTACGATGGGGCCACGGCTTAGGGGTTTTTCTTTCGAATCAGAAGCTTCCGTACCGCCAAATTGAAAAATCTCTTTCCTGTTTATATGAACTGAATACACCATCATATGCATGAGTAAAAATCCACAGCCGGACTTAAACCAATAGGAAAGACCCAAGAGTTTGCTGCTAACTAGCAACAGCGCCCCAAGGACCGCGACCCACCAGATTTTTGCCGATAACATCCTGAGCGGCGTAAGTATGTACCAAAATCCTTTATATAAAAACTGCCCTCTTCCGGCCCCTCTAAAATGCAAATAAACAAAACTTGCTATTGCAAAAGCAATCATGAGCCAAAAATACAATTGCGCTTGATCCACGCTGATATTCTTGATCATCATCTTTTTAGGTAGAATCTGGTTTATAAAACTTAGAACACTACCTACTTTGCCGCTTGTCCAAGAATGAAAGTCTGAAAATAACACACCTTGAAACAGATCAGATTGTGGCAGTCCGAACAAGTACACAAACACCGTAAGAGTGATCGCTACCGGCCAAATAACACTCTCTCCGTTCTTATCCCCATCTTTTACGTACGCTCCATACCAAATCAGTCCTATTAAAAATCCGCCAATTAAAATCGGTGATACAATTAAAAATATTACCGCAACGACGGCAAAAACTGCCATTAACAGCAGTCGTCCAGCGGCTTCGTTATCAGCCTCTGAAAATCCACTTTTTTTACTATCCATTAACTACCCCCTCTTCTTTGCTCACTTTTAAAACATCATTCGAGTCTAAAAGATCACCTAGTTTTTCTACTTTGAATTCGCCTTGATACCTCCTGGTTAATTCACTTAGTGTGTTAAATACTGAATCGTTTTTTGTCACAAATAGCACCGCCCTAAATCCCTTTTTTGATCTGATGATTTCTAAATACTTTCTGATTTTTTCCTCATAGCGATCGATTGTTTTGGGCGCTATCTCTAGCTCAAATGCAACCGGCTCATTTAATTTGTTTACATAAATGGCATCTGGTTGATAACGCCTAGCTAGGCCTAGAGTTAAATACTGCTCCGATTTTAATCGCCGCTCTGAGTACCACTTGGTCGCTCTTCCTAGCCGCTCCAGTGCGCATCTTGCCTCTATTACGAGCCTGTCATGTTCAAATGTTCTGATGTCTATTTCATCCAGCGGTTGCACAAAGCTGCGACCTTCGCACATATTTGATAGCGCCATCTGTGCTAATTGCGTCGCCAAAAAGTAGCTCGTCCCGGAAAAAGAAATACGCTTTGCTGTTAAAAACCCGTGCTTCTTTAAAAGCCCAACTCGCTCACGAGCCCACCAGTCAGATACACTTTTGTGTCCTGATTTTGTCACTGTAAAGAATTTTTGATGTATCGTTTTTAGATCTGAAAACTTCATCTCTAGAACAAACTCCAGTATTTCCAAATCCCTTTTGGTTAACTGAATCTGTTTTTTGATTTCACTTTTTTGAATTATTTTATCCATATGCCAACCCCCTTTTGTTGTTTTTTGAATTTGTTTTGTTTGTTCTTATCCTCCTTATCTCTTTTTATTTTTTTACCTACACTACTACTTACTACCACTGACCTAGCCCGCCCACCGCTTATCAACCACCTGCACTCGTAGGGGGCGGGTGGTTGATAAGCGGTGGGCGGGCGGCCGAGTTCGACTTTGCCTAAGAATTTAAGCACTTAGTTTTTTTCAAACACCCAATAAATAACCCAAACGAAATGGGTGTGCTTAAAGGGTGTCCTGCTGCAAAGTCGTTACTGTTTTTTTGAGTCTGTTTTGTGGATCAGCTTTTTGATTTTTGCGATCTATAGTCGCTTTATAAAGCCAATCACTTATTTAATTTTGATGACCCAAATTTGATCGCCTTTTTCCTTTATGGCTCTCATATATGGGTTTTTCGAGGGGGTAGTTTTTAATCCATTTGGTAAATTTTGGATACACTATCCCCTACCCCATTAAGGGTAACCCAAATGATAACTCTGCGGCAACGAGTTTGGACGGACGCTGTAAAGATTACAAATTGAGTTCAGCTCGAATGCCGCGGGCATAACCGCACGGGGCTTGATCATAATAGCGCAAGAATTTGTTCGCTGATTTCAACAAGGCCAAAAACTTAGACCTTGTTCGATTGGCCAATGGCTTGAAAAGAAGGGGATTTGGATAACTACTATTTTATCTTCGTAATGCCATTTAAAAATGACAGTAAATTGAAATCCAATTTCGACAAAACAAGGTAAGCTAGCAATAACCCACCCAAATAAATTCCATTCAGAACTAATGATTGTTTAAATGATGGTGGAGGTTTTAAAATGTGTTCGAAAACTCGAAGGACTCTTACGGCCAGAACTTTTGGTCGAATTCTATTTTGGCTGTCACCTTGAATTTGAGAGCAAATTATCTCAATAAAATCTTGGTCTAACTTAGACTTATTTGACCATTGAGGATATTTTTTCATAATACTTTGAGCAATTTCTAATTCTATATATTCTTCATAGGCCATCAAAGCTGCCGATAAACCGAAAAATAGAAAAAAATTAGGTGATACAATTCCAAGCAATAGTAAAGACACGCTTTTTATTATCGCGCCTAAAAGGGGAAATCGGACTTGGTTTATGTGTGCTAAAAAATTCGCTCCATCTAGCTGAGATATGGGAAATAAATTAAAAACATTTAGTAGTATAAGGGGTAATATATAGGGTTTAAAAGTTGGGTGTAGTTCTGGATACTGAACTGCCAAGAAGTACAAAAATGTACCTAAAAAAATGCCAGGAATTGGCCCGGCCAGATCAACTACAGCTCGCTTCCATGACTCAACAGACCAACTTTGTCCTGTTGTGGCCGCTCCAAAAAAAGGTATAAAAAATATTTTCAAATTTTTATAACCAAAAAGTTTCATTGCTAAATAATGGCCAACCTCATGAAAAAAAATAACTGCCATAATTATTAACGACTGTTTGAGTTGAAGTTCTGCGTTAATTATTAAAAAAAAACTATTGCAGAAACTAGTAAAAGAAAAAATCCCTGTCTTTTTGACTCAGCCATTTGAAGTTTCTCAACTTCTTTAATAACTTCGCAATACGGGCTTTCGGTTGGACTGAGGTCATCTTGAAGTTCCCAAGGCTGTTCTGACATATGTGGATTTCTTAATGCACTTTGATAGAAATGTCAAAAAACCCAATGATTTTAAAACGGATTTAGTCAATTTTAACAGCCCTTTTGGTCACGAACAGCGATACTGATCAATAATTTCAGTCTTATGACCACACCTACTGTTTTCACTGCTAAAATCCTGGGTACCAATAAATTGGATTTAATAGGACGATGTCTTCCTAAGGAATCCTGACTACAATTTCCCAGTTCAACTTTTTCCCATCATAATTTTATAACTATTGCATTTAAGCTTTGCCTCCCATAGAAGAATTTCTACCTATGATAAAATTAAACCTACAAGATCTACTTAAGAAATATTTTTTGCCAGGTACTATTGAACTTGGCCGGGAATATTTTGTCACAAATCGTGTAACAGACGTCAGCACTAGTGAATACAGTGCCTTGGGTCGAGTTCAAGGATCGAAGGATTATTTTATCTCACTTCATTGGCAAAACACACCTGTTAATGAAATTTCCGCCCACTGTACGTGTCCACATTTTGAATCAGGAAACTTTTGTAAGCACTTATGGGCATTTATAATCGACCTCGATTTTAAAAAAGACTTTAAGCTCATTCTTGATCAAAGAATTATTCTCTCGTTTGGACCAAGACTGCAGATTGTTCCCTCGCCTAAACTACCAGCCGCAAACATTGTGAAAAATAATTGGCGGGACGCTTTTAAAGTTAAAGTTCCATCACGGCGCAGAGCTCAATCTGGCTCAAGTTCTGTAGACCTTTTTATGGTATTAAACGAAGATCATTACGAAGAAGGCTTTATACGTTTGCAGTTTTTTGGAGCTAATCAGGAGCACGATGGTTCCATTTCAATTCGTCCGTTTTTATTGCCCATAGATGGTAACGTTAAATCCTATCAACCTAAAATGCAGGAAGCCTTGCGGGCTGTCGCCATGATTTCTCTTGGTGAAATGAATTCACAGCGGCGCTATAACAGCTATTCAATGTATAGAGATCAATCATCACGGTCTATATCTGTTGATTCTTTAAAGCTAATTTTGCGAGATTTACTTGAAACCTCAAGCGTTTACTACAGAAAAGAAGACTACTTAAAGTCGAAAACATCAAATATTGATTCATCACTCAAATACACAAAATTTGAAAACATTTATATTTCCGTTGATTCTCATTCTGATGGCCACATTATCAATGGCCGCCTGGAATCGGTTAGTCAGCAAACAGTTGATTCTGTAAAGAAATATATCGATTTTAAAGACTTAACTCAACTTTCAAAGAATCTTTTTTTAATTGGTAACGAGATTGGGTTTCTGGATCTTAATGATATTGAAAAATCTTGGTTTGATGAAATTTCTAAAGGATCAGTTCTGGTTCCAACGGGAGATGAAGAACCATTTCTTGAGGCCATTCTTAATCAATCTTTGAGTTTTGAACTACCACCATCGCTATCGTGGCCATCTGAATCGATTAAGCCAATTGCAAAAGTCGATCTAACGCTCGATAAAAAAGATACTTTTGGTAGATACATTGTCGATATTAAATTCGAATACGGTTCAAGAACAGTGTCCTACAGTTATCCACAATATAAAATACCTTCAGAAGAAGATAAAAAGATATACACTCGCAATCAAGACGAAGAAGCCAGAAATATTAGCCTTCTTCCCCATGGTTTATTGTCTTATAGGCAAAGTGATAATCTGTTTACCTTACGTGCAGTTAGCCTAGTTGAATTTGCCAAATCGGTCATAAGCCAAGGAATTTCCGTCACAGTCGAGAATAAAAAGCTTGAGTCAGAGGCCACATTTAACTTCTCTGTTTCATCTGGCGTTGATTGGTTCGATGTCGGCGGTGAAGTTGAATTTTCCGGTAAATGGATCAAGATCCCGGCCATACTTGAGGCCATTTCCAAAGGTGAGAAATTTGTTCCTCTTTCAAGTGGTGGTGTTGGTATAATTACCGATGAAATGTCAAAAAAACTTGAGCGTCTTTCTGCATTTGCTCAGAAAAATAGTGATGGCCTGAGGTTTACGTCAGCACAGGGACTTCTGTTAAATTCAATTTTAGAAGATGAACCCAATGTCAATTTAGATGCTCAATTTAAAGAGCTTAAAAATAAAATCAAACGCTTTTCTGGTATAGAAGCCGTTGATCCGGTTAAAACATTTAATGGAAACCTTCGTAAGTATCAACGTGAGGGTCTTGGCTGGCTAGAGTTTCTGGAAGAGTTTGGCTTAGGCGGAATACTTGCGGATGATATGGGTTTAGGTAAAACAATTCAGTGTCTTGCTTTTCTTGAAAAGCGCCGACTGAAAACAAAAAATAAAATACCTAGTCTTTTGGTTGCCCCTAAGTCGCTGCTTGGAAACTGGAAAAACGAAGCGGCAACATTCACTCCCAAACTAGACGTTTTAATTTACGCTGGAAATGACCGACACACCTTGGATGCAGCTCAATTTGAAAGCTTTGATCTAGTCGTTACAACATATCAGACCATGCTCCGCGACTTTGAGTTTTTAAAAGATCTTAGTTGGGACTGTTTAATTTGTGATGAGGCTCAGGCCATCAAAAATCCAGAAGCCTTGATTTCTAAGGCAGTCAAAACCATCCCCGCCAAGTTTCGCCTAGCGATGACCGGAACCCCGATAGAGAACTCAATTCAAGATTTATTTTCCATTTCAGATTTCGTTAATCCTGGATTTCTCAATGGAAAAAAACAAAGTGCCGGAATCAAAATTAGCGATGAAGCTAGAGACGTATTATCTAAGGCATTTAAACCCGTAATACTAAGAAGAACCAAGGATCAAGTTTTAAAAGACTTACCAGAGAAAATCGAACAGGTCATTTCCGTGGAACTCGATCCTAAGCAGCAGAAAATTTACAACGATCTTAAGCGGTTTTACCAATCGCGGTTACTAAAAGAAGTCGAAGAAAATGGTATTAACAAATCACAAATTCAGATTTTAGCTGCGCTCACTCGACTTCGACAGGTGGCGCTGCATCCTGGACTTGTGAGCAGCGATCATACAAAGGTCAAAAGTTCAAAATTCGAAGTGGTTCTAGAAATGCTTGAAGAAATTATCTCCGAAGACCACAGAGTTCTAGTTTTCTCACAGTTCACAAGTCTTTTAGCTCTGTTAAAAAAAGAACTCAAAACTAGAAAAATTGACTTCTGCTATCTTGACGGAAAAACAACAAAACGACAAGAAACGGTTGACGAGTTTAAAAAATCTGATGTTCCGGTCTTTTTGATGAGTCTTAAAGCTGGTGGAACAGGACTGAATTTAGTCGAGGCAGACTATGTATTTTTACTTGATCCATGGTGGAATCCCGCCGTTGAAGCTCAAGCCATTGATCGTATTCATAGAATTGGACAGAAAAAAGCAGTCAACGCTTATCGGTTTATCGCAAAAAACACAGTAGAAGAGAAAATCATGGAGCTGCAGAATTCAAAACGAAATTTAACCGAAGACATTATCGGGAAAAAATCAAGTCCACTGAAAAGTTTAACGGCTCAAGATATTCAAAATATTTTTACGTAGCTTAATCTTTAAAGACAACTTGTTCCTAATTAAAACCCTATCCTATCGTAGACTCTTTGGTGGTCGCTCGTAGTTTTTTGTAGGTTTATCGGGTTACAGTTTTTAGAGAAAGCCATTTCATCTTTATTGTTATTGTTCACAAAAAACTGACTGTTTTTTTAGAAAAAAATTTTAGTGTAGACCTCGCTGTTCTTTTCTTTATTTAGATACTTAGAAAATACAAAAAATTCAAACGTCTGCTGTCTAATTGCTGTCTAATTGACGCCTATTAAATTCTAAAATCTTGTTTTTATTGTTCGAAATGAAAAACTGGCATGCGTTTAAACGCGCATAAACAGCCCTGGTTTGAATTTTAATCGCCAAATATGGGTGAGGTAGCCACCTTGAAAATATCGCCTCTTAAAAACGATTCTGGCGATTTCTGAAGTTTTAAAGATTTAGGGTTTTAGGGTCCTTCAATTTCACTTCTTGAATCCATTTCGGAAACACGACCATCTCAATCATTTTCGGCGAGTGCAGATTCCCAAGGTAGGACACACTATTTTTAAGTTTTTCGAATTCGCCTGGGTTTGTTTTTATCCAATCATCAAACTCAAGTTTAAGCTGTGCCGTTTCCATATCAGCCTCCCTCTGTTTAATTGTTTCTCGCCGCTTCTGAACTTGCTCAAGCGCTTGGTCCAGTTGCGACTGGCACTCCTGGCTAAAATAACCGCCTTTTTTAAGAGCCCCAACGAGAATGGCAATCTTGTTTGGAGTTCTTGAATTCACCTTTCCATTCATCAAATCTAAACCGAAATGATCCAAGGATTGCTGAAGTTCCTCATGGTTCATACCACCCTCACGGCTTGCTTCGCGAAGTTGACGAATAGGAACTTTGCCTAAGATTTCTGGAACGCTGAGCCAAGAATCTAGTTCGTCCGTTGTTGTTGTATTCTTATTTAAATTATTAAAAACAATACTACTACTACGGGAGGGGTCTGCTGGCGATTCTGCTGGCGATTTAGAGGTATATATGCTGTCTAATTGCTGTCTAATTGGTTTTTCAGAACCCACTTCAGAACGGATTTCTTGATATATATTTTGAGGTAAAGAAAATACCCTCCAGCTTGCCCTTCCACGCTGACCTTTTTCGATTAACAAAGTTTTCTTAGCAATCAGCCGTTCGACTAGATTGGCAAGCCTTTTGGCTGATAAACTGAAGGCAGATTTAAGCTCATCGGTGCTAATTGGACGGGTTGAATTTCCGCCGTTAAAAACCATTTGTTTGAAGATAAAAAGTAGAAGTTCTCGCTCCTTTCCTACGACTTCAAAAAAAGAACGCTTTCTGCTGTCTAATTGCTGTCTTGTTGCTGGCGATTCTGCTGTCGATATGCTGTCTAATTCGTTTTTTCTTAACCTTTTTGCTGTCGATATGCTGTCTTTTTGCTGTCTAATAGTTTCTTTTCTGCTGTCTAATTGCTGTCTTGTTGCTGGCGATTCTGCTGTCGATATGCTGTCTAATTCATTACTTCTAGATAGTAGCTCTTTTGAAGACGCGACCGCTAGTTCCGCCACCTCTTTAGAATTCGTGGAAGGCTCTATAGGAGTGCTGGTCTCCGAGGATTCATCAAAGTGGTAAAGACGGGTCCTTTTGGATTTTAAGACTTGTGAAGACTCATTAGTCTTGATCCCCACCTGTGGTGGTGAATCAACTTTGACCCCCTTAGCTTTTAAAAGTTCTAAAACACTATTGGTTTTCATAGAGCCTCGGTAGACGGAAGTTTATTCATATTCAAAAGCTCCCGAGCATACATATCGTAGTCCTCTCTGGCTGAATTTTTTTTGAATGAAGCAAAAACTGTTTCGCCTGAGCGAGCCGATTTAGGAAGCTCTGAGCTTGTGCGAATGAAACATGGAAGTAAAAGCTCTGAAAACTCAGGGTCTTTTGCTAAGTCTGATAGGGCATCAATAGAAAGTTTTTCTCGACCATCGTACTTTGAAAAAAGAATTTTTATGTCAGGAGTAGGGAGCCCAAATGCTTCGCAAATAGAGCGGATTTCTTTTAGTGTTAATTCTAACCCTCGTCTTGAAAAAATGTCCGAAGCAACAGGGATAACAATAAGATTGCTGGCGCAAATGGTGCTAATAACACTAGCTGAAAGGGAAGGGCTACAGTCAATAATTACAAGGGTGAATCCTAATTTTCTTAGCTCGTTGCAAACATTTGAAACAGCCGTTTTCTGAGTCTGAGGTTTTCCAGACATAGAAGCATCAAGGAGTCCGTTATTAAGTGAACTTGGAAGAATTGATAAATTAGGCTCTATTTCAACAAGTGCTTCACCGATTTTTTCTGGTTCATGAAAAATATCAACGAACACGGCTTGATTATCATCAGCAATAATCTTGAAAGCCAACGAAGCTGAGGCTTGCGAATCTAAGTCTAAGATACAGACCTTGTGTCCGTATTGTTTAGCTCTTGTCGCAAGAGAAATTGTCGCCGTTGTTTTTGAGCAACCACCACGAAGATTCAAATGTGAAATAACTTTGAAGGAGTAATCGACACCTTCTTTTTCCAAATACTCGCGAACAAGGTCGGGTGGAAGCCCTGCTCTTTTAGCTCCCATTCTAAAAGATTGGTCCTTAAACGACTTTGTGATGGCTGGTAGAGACTTGTTAACGACTGAGGCGAGCTCGGTGGGAGTTAAAATATATCGTGGTTGCCCTGCTTTTGTTTCCATAGTCCATCCTCCAAGTTAATAAAACGGCGTCGGCCCATCACTTTTTGTTAACTAAATAAAACCGCATGGATTTGAATTTGGCAATAGTAAATCCTAAAAACCTTGTTGCTTTAGGCGAAATAGTTATTTCCGCATTATCGCCAGTTATCAATAAGTCGGCTTTACCTTTACTTGGGCTCTAAGCTCGTTCCACATGAAAAACGTACGATGAGAATAGATTGACTTATTAGAATATAACAAGTATACTTGTTATATTTGGAGGTTAGAATGTCTCAATTAAATTTCTACGTCCCTGATGAAATTGAAGAACAAATTAAAAAAGCAGCAAAAAAAGAGGGGAAATCTATCTCTGCCTTCTTATCTGAGCTTGTTAAAGCTAAATTTAAACCAAAAACATGGTCCGATAGTTTTTTTTCTGAACTCGCTGGCGGGTGGGATGGCAATGCCCCAGAAATAGATCGACCTAAACCACAAGGGCGCGACAACTTATGAAATATCTCTTGGATACAAATATTTGTATCGCCTTATTAAAGAACTCCGATTTAACAATAGTTAAAAAACTTAAATCGCTAACTCCTGACCAAGTTGTTATTTGTAGTGTTGTTAAGGCAGAGCTTCTTTATGGAGCTCGAAAAAGCCAATCTGTTGAGAAAAACCTATCCCTATTGTCTAAATTTTTTGACCAACTTGAAAGCCTTCCTTTTGATGACTCTGCAACTGATTTTTACGGAACACAAAGATCTATTCTAGAAAAAGCTGGAACAACGATTGGAAATGCCGACCTTCTAATCGCAAGCATTGCCCTGGCTCACGATCTTACCGTTGTGACCAGAAATCAAAAAGAATTCATTCGAGTTCAAAACCTAAGGGTCGAAGTTTGGTAGCTCAAGAAACGCTCACGATTAGCTTTGACGAAAATAGTTGTTTGGGGCTTGCGACAGAAGAAGTGAAGGTTACTTAAAAAATCATTTTAAACCCGATGTTGGTCAACATAAGCTATGTTTCATAGAAACATGATTGTTATAAATAAAAGCTATTCTACAAAAACTGCATTCAAATGTTTCCGGATATCGGCCATTTCAATGTCTGAAACTACTCCTATTTTTTCGACAAATCTTTTTTTCGAAATAGATCGAATATGTTCAATACAAGCCTGGCTATTAATGATTTGAACTAAAATATCTACGCGAGTTGGCCAATTCTTAAAGGACGTCGTGAGCGGAATAACAATCACAGTTTGAAGTGATTTATTCATCGAATTCGGACTTACAATTAAGCACGGCCTGATACCATCCTGCTCGCTACCACGAACAGGATATAGCTTCACCTTCCAGATTTCACCATTGAGGAATTTTATCATGATCATCCTCTAACTCAGCATCAATCCATTCAGCATCATTTTTACTGGATAATTGCAGCGGCGGGAGCCAGTCAATTGCATGATTGGGAGCCACTTTATA